>JAABUN010001489.1_pt1 | contig 51066 bp, 43 predicted proteins | sample 5559311 | NCBI WGS metagenome assembly JAABUN01 (sample SAMN10711877, study PRJNA513370) | rock metagenome | isolation source: Antarctica rocks | place: Antarctica: Victoria Land, Siegfried Peak sud
GCAAGACCAGGTGCTGGCGTTCATCGCCTACTACAACCGCACGATGGCGAAGCCGTTCAAGTGGACCGACCAAGCCAAGGCCCTCATGGCCTAAACCACCGGGCTACTCTTGCCCCGCTGTACTAGCACCCGTCGATCGAGAGCTGTGCTGGCTACTTGGCTCATCCAGGCACGATTGTTAGCAGTCGCGTACGAGGAGTGCCAGGATTACACCCCGGATGAGCAAAGTAGCCAGCACAGCTCTACACGGCGCTGGCGAAGAAGGGCCTGGCCCCGAAGACGATCCGCAATGCCCACGGCGTCCTGCGCGCGGCGCTCGAGAGGGCGGTCAGGTGGGATCTGGTGCCGCGCAACGTCGCCGCTCTCGCCACACCGCCGAAGGCCAAGACGCCAGAATTCCGCACCCTCACCGTTGAGGAGGTTCGACACCTTGGCCGGGTCGCGCAGGGCAACCGCTGGGCACCGGTGCTGATGCTGGCCCTGACCACCGGGCTGCGGCAGGGAGAGTTGCTCGGACTGAAATGGGGCGACGTCGATCGCGCCGAAGGTGTGTTGCAGGTGCGGCGCCAATACGAGCGGGACGGCTCGTTCTCCGCCCCCAAGGCGTCGAGCCAGCGCCGCCTCGATCTGGCCCCCGCCGAGCTCCGCGTGTTGGAGATCCAGCGTGAGTCGCAGGATCGGGATCGTGAGCGCTTTGGCGAGGCGTACATCGAGCAAGATCTCATCTTCGCCACCCACCAGGGCCGACCGCTGATCCATCGCAACGTCTTCCGCGAGTTCAAGCGCCTGCTGAAGAAGGCCGCGCTGCCCCCGATCCGTTTCCATGACCTGCGGCACACCAATGCTACCTTGATGCTGGGGCTGGGTGTCCACCCGAAGGTCGTCCAGGAGCGGCTGGGGCACAGCCAGGTCAGCATCACGCTCAACATCTACAGCCACGTCCTTCCTGGACTCGGGCGCGAGGCGATCGAGCAGCTCGGGGCGAGCCTCGAAAACGAGGGGGGCGATGGCGGGTTGGCGGGGCGGACGAACGAAGACGAGCTGCCATAACCCGGTGAAGATGTCGAGGATTGAGCGAAGGTATCACCGACGTGTGTCGGTCAGGGGGCCGCTGACCCATTGGTCGGCGGCCCCTTTTTTGTTTCCTGACAGCGCCTGCAACGAAGCTCGCGCCACCCTCCCGGGTTATTGCGCGGGCCGAGCGGAGGCGTCGCCACCATCTCCATCGAGGGCTTTCGCGAAAACTGCATTAGTAACTGCATTAGTAGGGCAAAAACGCGGCCCCCGGCGCTGCTGCCGGGGGCCGATGCCGGGTCTTTTTCGTTGCCCTGCCTGGGCAAACCGGGGATGGGCACGACTGGGCTCGAACCAGTGACCTCACGGATGTGAACCGTGCGCTCTAACCAACTGAGCTACGCGCCCGAACAACGAACGAGAGTATAGCAGCCCTGCTCTTGGGGCTGCAAGGTGCGTATTCACTCACGTAGAATGTTACCGAGGCCGCTACAGTTCCCTCAAAAGAGCATGGTACCGAGGAGGGAACGGTGGCGGCTGGGGATGAGATGACGATCGACGAACGACGCAAGTATCTTAAGAAGATGCACGGGCGCTATCTGACGGCGGATCGGGCGGGGCGGGGGGGGCTGTTGACGGAGATGGAAGCGGTGACGGGGCTGCACCGCAAGAGCCTGACGCGGCTGCTCGCCGCCCCGTCGCTGGCGCGTCGGCCGCGGCACCGGCAGCGGGGGCGGGTCTACGGGGTGGAGCTGCGGGCCGTCGTGGCGGTCGTGTGGGAGAGCCTGGACGACATCTGCGCCGAGCGGCTGACGCCAGCGCTGCTGCCGACGGCGCGGCACCTCGCCGCCTTTGGGGAGTGTCAGTTGACGCCAGCAGTCGAGGCGCAACTGGGCGCGGTCAGCCGCGCAACGGTCCAGCGGCTGCTCACGCCGCTGCCCCGGCCCACGCCACGGTTGCCGCGCCGCGGCCCGGAGTAGGCGAACCGGCTGCGCCGCGAGGTGCCGATGAAGCGCCTCGCTTGGCAGACGCGTGAGCCGGGGCACTTCGAGGTCGATCTGGTGCAGCACGGCGGGGCGAGCGCGAGCGGCGAGTATGTCCACACCCTCCAGATGGTCGACGTGGCGACGGGGTGGAGCGAACGGGTGGCGGTGCTGGGGCGGGGCCAGCGCGCGATGGAGGCGGGGTTCCGGCGTATCCTCGGGCGGCTGCCCTTCCCGGTGCTGGAACTGCACCCCGACAACGGCGGCGAGTTCTTCAACGACCACCACCTCCGCTTCTGGGGCGAGGGAATCGTGGGGCTCACGCTCAGCCGCAGCCGCCCCGATCACAAGAACGACAACCGCCTCGTCGAGCAGAAGAACGACACCTTCGTCCGCGCCTACGTCGGCTATGGCCGCCTCGATACCGCCGCCCAAGCGGTCGCGCTCAATCGGCGCTACGAGCGACTGTGGGCCTGCTATAACCTCTTCCAGCCGGTGCTGCATCTGGCCGAGAAGGCGCTGACCGCCGACACGGTCCGGCGCAAGTGGGACACCGCCGTGACCCCCTACCAGCGCCTCAGCGCCACGAACGCCCTGGGCACCGACTGGCGGGCCACGCTTGACGCGCTCCACGCCCGGACGAACCCGCGACGCCTGCGGCGCGACATCTACCGCGATTTGGCCCGCCCGTGGCGGCCCGCGAGCGTGGCGGCGCTCGCAGCGGATTAGGGACGGTGCTCAAAAGAGGAAGGAGGCCAGCCACGCCGGGCGGCTCCCCGGTAACATGCTCAGGTGAGGGAACCGTCGCTCCTGCCGCCGGCCCGGTAACATTCTCAAGTGAGTTGACACGGGTGCCGCGAGCGGCGCGAGCTGCCAGCCCTCGCGCCGTCGCGAACCACCCTCACCCCACCAGGGCCACGCACTCCACCTCGACCTGCGCCCCGGCGGGCAGGCGCGCGACCTGGACCGTGCTGCGCGCGGGCGGTTGCGCGGTGAAATAGCGCGCGTAGACCGCGTTGAACGCCGCAAAATCGTCCAGGTTCACCAGGAAACAGGTCGTCTTGACCACCTGGGCGAAGCCGCTCCCCGCCTCGGCGAGCACCGCCGCCAGGTTCTGCATCACCCGTTCGGCCTGCGCCGTGATGTCCCCCGCGACGAGTTTCCCCGTGGCGGGGTCGAGCGGGATCTGCCCCGCCGTGAAGACCAGCCCGTTGGCCGTGATCGCCTGCGAATACGGCCCGATCGCCGCCGGGGCCGCCGTGGTCGCGATAACTTCTTTGCCCATGACCGCGTACGCCCTCCCTCATCTCTGCCGTGCCCTGTCGCGCCCATCGCGGCGCGTGCGGGGGGCATCCTAGACGAACGCAGAAGAGGGGGCAAGTCGGTACCGAACCGATGGACGGCGTTCGCCACCGCTCGCCCGCTCGTCGCCGTCCCGGAAAGGCGGTATGGCCGAGTCGGATGGGCGGGAACGGCGCCTTGCCGGCCCCGGTCGCATGGCGCACATTCGCGACCTTACCGGCGTTCCAGCAGCACTTCCCCGGTGTCCGGCGCGGCTTTGTCGACCACCACGCGCCAGCCGGGATCGTCGCGCAGCACGGCGATCAGTTGGCTGTCGGGCGGCAGCAGCACCAGCGAGATGTCGTAGCGCTGCAAGACCTCGCGCCAGCCCGCCCGCACTTTCGTGGCGGTGACGTATTCCTCCAGGAACGCCAGGCCGTAGAAATCGACCCGCGTGTCGATGAAGACGGGGCGACTCGGCAGGTTCGTGATCAGATACCCGCCCCAACCATCGTCGTTCAGCAGATTCCCGCCCGGGTGTTCCCGGAGGTAGGCGAGCGACGCGGTCGGATAGCCGTTCAAGTTCGGCGTGCTCCGAATCTGCGCCAGCGGGTTGCTGAAGACGATCCCGCCCATGGCCCCGGCGACCACGGCGACGAGCAGCCAGTTCACCACAACGGTCAGCGCGTTCTCGCGATAGGGCCACTCCGGGCCGCGCCAGCGGGCCGGGAGTTGCTGCGCGATGATCGGGATCACGACGAGGGCGTAGAGCGGGATGTGGCGCTGCGACGAGAAGCCGAGATAGGTGAACGCGAGCGCCCAGAGCGCGAGGGTGTAATCGAAGCGCGGGCGGCGCAGGCCCAGGATCGCCAGCAGCATCACGCTCAACCCGAACGCGAGACCCATCGCGTCGCGGAAGTTGGGCGGCTGCCATTCCTGGATATAGCGCATCGTCGCGCTGTCGCCGCCGATGAAGCCGAGCGGGTAGAGGAGCAGTTGCGGGCCGGTCGGGTTCACCAGCGCCGCCGCCAGCGAGGCCGCCAGCGCGCCCAGCGCCGGTCGCAGATGCGCGGGCTCCCCCCGCGTTCGCGCGTTCAGCCATTCCCCGACGATGAAGAGCGCTAGCAAGCCCAGGCCCATCAGCCACGCCCCGTGCAGGTTCACCCAGAGGAGGGTGAGCGGCGGCAGGAGCCAGATCGCGCGACGGTGACCGCCCTGGTACAGATAGAGGCACCAGAGTTCGAGGCTCAGGAAGAGGGTGCTGAACAGGTGCGGGCGCACGGTGATCGCCATGAACGACAGCACCAGCGTCCAGATCAGCAGTACCCCGGCCAGCACGCGCCCCACGCCAAGCGCCCGCAGCAGCAGGTAATGGCTGATATAGGTCGCGGTGACGATCAGCGCCATGCCGATCACCAGGCCACGATAGCCGAACGCCCGGTAGCCGAGGTAGCTCAACACCTCGAAGAGCCATTCGTGGACGACGAATGGCTGCCCCGCACGGGTGAAGGAGTAGCTGTCGGTCGTCGGCAGCGCGCGACCTTGCCAGATGTCCATCCCGACACGCAGATGCCACCACCAATCGAAATCGGTCTGGCGCATGAAACAGAAGAAGAAGAAGCCCAACAGTACCGACAGCGGCACGATCAGTCGCCGGTCGAGGCCGATCAGGTCGCGCAAGCCCGCGCGGAGCGATGGCGGCGCGACCAGCCGTGGTGCCGCTTCGAGCGGCGCTGTCAGCAGCGCGTCGATCCCGCCGAGGGCGCGGTCCCGCAGCCCGCCCAGGACCGACCCGCGCGGGGCCTCCGCCTCGGCTGCTGCCCCGGTCGCCGTCTCGGTTGCCGCCTCGGTTAGCGTCTCGGTCCCTCGCGCCCGCCCGACCATGATCCTCGCTCCTGCTGTACCGCCGCGCGCGTCAGCGCCCTTTGTGCCGGTAGAGTTCGATCCCGCCGATCGTCGTCTCGAGGCCGTAGTCGCGGGTCACGACTGCACGCAGCGCCCGTTCGGGATCGAAGCCCCAACGATCGAACGTCTGCGCGCCCACGATGTACAACGGCGCGGTCGCCGGATCGTCGAGCCGCGCGACCTGCTCCGCGAACGCGCCCGGCGTCCGGCCCAACTCGCGGAAGTGCAGCCACCGCGCGGCCGGTCGCCGCCGCGCCAGGTAATAGATGTCGGCGTGATCGTAGGCGACATACAGCGTGTCATCTGGGCCGCTGCGGGCCTGAACATACGCCGCGATCGGCGCGACGGCGGCGACATTGGGCTCCCATTCGGGCAATGTCTTCAGATCGACACCCCCGGCGAGGCCGCCAGTGATCGGCAGCACGAGCGGCAGGCAGGCGAGGGCGGCGAGGCAGGCGGCGGCGAAGCGGGGCGGGCCGAGCGGGCGCCGCAGCAGCCAGCGCAGCGCCAGGGCGACCGCGAGCGCCAGGGGCGGCAATACTTGCTGGTAGTAGTGCAGGAACCAGTTGCCCCCGAGGGCCGTGCCGCCGAGCGCGGTCAGCAGCCAGAGGGCGAGCAGTGCGCGCCGCCGCCGATCGTCGCGGTGCGCCGCGAGGCGGAGGCCGAGCGGCGCGAAGAGGAGGAGGGGCAGGTGACCGAGCAGGTACAGCGAGTTGGTCGCGAAGTAGTCGAGCTGGTGGCCGACCGCGCCGCCGATCAGCGAATCCTGCCCGAGGCGATAGAGAAGTACCGCGCCTAAATAGCGTTCCGGCGCGGTGTTCAGGCCGTGGATCAGCGCCGGAGCCAGCCCCGCCGCCCACCCCAGCGCGAGCGCGCCGGTCGCCGCGAGCCAGTTCCGCCAGGAAGCTCCTTCCGTCGCGCGACGGCGCAGCAGCCAAAACGCGGCCAGGGGTAACGCGGCCACGCCCGCTGGTTTCAGTAGGAGCGCGCCCGCCCCGAGCAGGCCGCTTGTCGTGAGCAGCAGCAAGTCGCGCCGGTCGCCGAGCGGGCGCTCGTCCGCGTGGAGGAGCGCCAGGAGGCCGAGCAGGAGCGGCAGGGTCATCAACAACTCGGCGTTGGCGTCGTAGCCCTGCACCCAGGGCGTCGCCATTGCCGCCGCGTAGAGGCCCACCGTCGCCAGCCCGATCGCGCGCCCCCAGACGCGGGTTCCCACCGCCAGCAGCGCGAGCGTCGCCAGCAGCGCCCAGAGGGTGGCGAAGAGGTGGATGCCGCGCGTCGAGCCGAGTCCCAGCGCCTCGATTGCGCGGAAGACGACGAAGACCCCCTGTGGCCGGGTGATCGTGATAGTGTCGTAGAGGGTGTCGCCGCGCGCCCACCAGTAGGCGGCGGTGGCGTAGCCCCCGACATCGGCGCTGATCGGCACGTCAAGGTAAGGCAGGCGCGCGACGAACGCGCCGAGCAGGACGCCGCCGACCGCGAGCGGCCACGACCATGCCCCCCAGCGCGTCCGCTGCGTCGATGGTGCCACGACCCGTGCGCTGCGACCGGGCAATATCTCGCTTGTCATCGCGTGTTTCTCTATCTCCTTCATCTCCCTTCCATCTAAGCGGTTTTACGGACCGCTCACAATGGGTGAATGGTCCCGACTATCCAGGACTTTCGTTCTGGGAAGTGTGGTGCGTCGACACAATTCTGCACCCGAGCGGCGTGCGCGGCGCGCATGGAAGTGTCCGCACAGGTGCTATCGTAGAGGATGGGCAACCTTTCCGGTCGTCCGGCCGGGGAGCATTCGCGGCGTCGGGGTGTGACCCGCCCGGTACCTTTGGCCCTGATACTCGGGACCCATGTGCGATGGCCCGCCGCCAAGGCACCCCCTATGCTTCGGGGCAGGCAGAGGCCGCGTGAAGTATCGATGGTGGCTCGCTCGCCGGGTGTCGTGATAAGGGCGGGGAATGGGCGATTCCGTGCAGGTCGTGTCTCCGAGCTATCGTCGCGATGTGCAGGAGCGTGAGGAAGTCGGCCAGTTCGAGCCGGATACCTGGCTCTTGCGGCTGCTCCGGCCACTCGCCGCGCCGCGTGTTGCCGTCCTCGTCGCCTTCCTGGTCTATCTGGTGCGGGCCTGGCTGGGCCGCGAGGGTCTGCGCCACACGGGAAGCGCCTATTTCAACTTCCTGGCGGACGCGTTCCTGCACGGCCAGACGAGTCTGCGCTTGCCGACCGAGAACATGATCGACCTGGTCGACTATGGCGGGCGTCTCTATTTCTACTGGCCCCCATTCCCCGCCCTCTTCGTGCTGCCACTGGTCGCGCTCTTCGGCGTCGGGGTGAGCGATGTCGCTTACACCGTGGTGTTGGGCGCGGCGGTGATCGGCCTGATCGCCAAACTGCTGGCCGATCTCGATCGCACGGGCATCGCGCCGCTCGGCGTCGAGCGCCGCGCGCTGCTGGTCGCGACCTCCGCCTTCGGGACCGTGCTGCTCATTCTCGCGCCCTCCGCCGGGGCCTGGCACAGCGCGCAAATCATCGGCCTGGGGTGCGTCCTGCTCGCGGCGATAGCGGCCATTCGCGTGGCGGGATGGCCCGGCTACCTGCTGGTCGGTTTGGCGCTCGCCTGTGCCACGGGGACGCGGATCACCCTCGTGTTCAACGGCATCTGGTTGGCCTACTTCATGCTCGCGCGCGATCGGCACCGACCGCTCCGTCAACTCCTCCTCATGGCGAGTGTCGGGCTGGCACCGGTCCTGGCGACCCTGGCATTGCTCGGGTGGTACAACGCCGCGCGCTTCGGCAGCCCGTTCGAAACGGGGCTGACCTGGCAGATCATCCCCGACCCCGTGCTGCCCGATTTCCTCGCGTACGGCCAGTTCGATCTGCGGTATATTCCCCGCAACCTCTACTATCACTTCATCGGCTATACCCTCTTCACCGACGCCCGCTGGAAGGGCGGTGGCCTCTTCTGGATGACCCCTGTGCTGCTCGGTGCCCCGTACGCGCTCTGGTGGGCGCGCGCGAATCGGCTGACCTGGGCGCTGTTGCTCAGTTGCGTGGCGATGTACGTCCCGATCGTGACCTATATCAGCCCCGGTGGCCTCACCTTCGGGCCGCGCTATCTGCTCGACATGATGGTCCCGCTGCTGATCCTCACGGCGCTGGGCATCCGGCGGTGGCGGATCGACATCCTCCAGGTGCTGTTCATCGTGAGTTGCGCGACCTACGTTTTGGGCTCGATCATGTGGCGCATGATGATCGTCTGGTGGTAGCGGAACCGCAGCGCCACAAGGGGCACCTGTTCAGCCCGGCAGGCGCTTCCCCGCAAGTGGAAGCAGCTATGCCCGCGAACCTGTCGGGTCATGCACCACCGTGCAGCAAAGAGGATCGATGATTCGCCAGTTGATGCCCGCGCTGACCACCTTCTTCCTGGCATTCGCGGTACTGCTCGCCGGCCTGCGCGCAGCACCGCAACATGGCGATGAGGCGATTTATGGGCTGACTTCCAGCTACTACGGAACCCGCATCGCAAGGTTCGACTTCTCCCCGACATCGGGCAAAGATGCGCTCGATCCGGGCTGGAATCCCCGGCACATCTGGGCCTTGACCCTGCCGATGGGCACTGTGGCGGTGTATGGGGCGGTTCTCGGCGCGACCGGGCTCCCGGCCCCGGTGCAACAGTGGGACCCGGCGGTCGGGCCAACCCCCGAAACAACGCTCGCGCCGGATTCGCTGCTGGCGCTGCGGCTTGCGGCCAGCTTCTGCGCCGCGCTCGGCCTGGCCTTGGCCGCCGTGCGTTTTCGCTGGCGCGCGGTCGGAGCGGCGATATTGCTGCTCCTCATCCCGCACGTCCGCGTGGACTTGGCGCGCGGGTGGGCCGAAGGCCCCCTCTTTCTGGGGCTCGGACTCTGCATCGCGACATTCGGCACGCGCTGGTTCGGCGTCGCGTGTGGCCTGGCCGCCACCGCCAAGCTCACCGCCCTCGGCTTGTGGCCCCTCCTCCTATGGCCCAGGTCGAGCGGCAACAAACGGTGGGCCAGCACCATCGGCCTGCTCACCGCGTCCGCCGTGTGGACGGCCATAAGCCCGACCTCCTGGCTCGCAGGCGGGCCGATCTACCTCCCGATCATGATCGTCGTGCGGGCGGCCAACTACCTGGACCAATCGTCCAGGGTGGGGCAACCCTATTATGAAGGCGTGGCTGGATTCTTCCTGCCGACGCGCTACCTGCTCCCGCTCGAATTGGCCGCCGCGCTTGCGATCTCGTGCGGGGCCGCCTGGTTGTGGCAGCATCAAGCGGTTCGCCGCCTGGCCCGACAAGCGGCATAGCCGATCATCGGGCCAGGCGACCACACTCCGGAGGCGCGGTTTGGCCGAGTGGGTCCGAGTCGTTGCAGCACGGGGAAAAGCCAACCAGGGGTAAGCACGCCGAGGGCGACGGAGCATCTCGTCCCGTCGCCCTCAGCGTGATGTTGCGCTCGATTAGTCCGCGCTGGCGGCGATCACCGGGACCGGGAGGCCCAGACCTTGGGCGACGCGCTGCCCGTACGCCCGGTCGCACTGGGTCAGGTGCCAGACCATCCGCTCCTGGATATCCTTGTTGCACGTCGCTAGATTCGCCACCAGATTGCCGACCAGTTCGTCGCGCTCCCAGGACTCGATCGTCCGGTAGCGCTCGCCCGGCTGGGCGTAGTCGTTGGTGCGAGCGATCGCCTGGCGCACGATCGGCCCCGCGACGTAGGGGGTGTGCGCCGTGGCCGTGTCGGTCGCTTCGACCAGTCCGCCGCGACTGCTCGGCTCGTAATTGATGTGCGGGTTGGCCCCCTCGGCATCGCCGGAGACGTTGTAAGCCATCTGCCCGTCGCGCTGGTTCGTCGCCACGCGCGTCTGCGGCTGGTTGATCGGCAATTGCAGGTAGTTCGGCCCCACGCGATACCGCTGCGTATCCGAGTAGGAGAAGGTGCGCCCCTGCAAGAGCTTGTCGTCCGAGAAATCCAGGCCATCCACCAGGACGCCGGTCCCGAAGGCGATCTGCTCGACCTCGGCGAAGTAGTTCTGCGGGTTGCGGTCTAGCACCATCTTCCCGACCGCCAGCTTCGGGAACCGATCCTCGGGCCAGGTCTTGGTCGGATCGAGCGGGTCGAAATCGAGTTCGGGGTGCGCGTCATCGGACATCACCTGCACCCGCAGCTCCCACTCCGGGCGGTCGCCGCGCTCGATCGCGTCGTAGAGGTCCTGCGTCGCGTGGTTGAAGTTGGTCGCCTGGATCGCGTCGGCCTCGGCCTGCTTGAGGGAGCGGATACCCGCCTGCGGCACCCAGTGGTACTTCACCAGCACCGCCACGCCCGCCGCGTTGACCATCTTGTAGGTGTTGACGCCCGCCCCCTCCTGCTCGCGATAATTGGCCGGGATGCCGCGCGGGCTGAAGAGCCAACTGATCATGTGCATCGACTCGGGCGTCTGGCTGATGAAGTCGAAGATCCGGTTGGCGTCCTGCCGATTGGTCATCGGGTCCGGCTTGAAGGCGTGGACGACATCGGGGAACTTCATCGCGTCGCGGATGAAGAAGACCGGCAGATTGTTGCCCACGAGATCCCAGTTGCCATCCTCGGTGTAGAACTTCACCGCGAAGCCGCGCGGATCGCGCAACGTCTCCGGGGAATGCCCGCCGTGGATCACGGTGGAGAAACGGACGAACAGCGGCGTGCGCTTGCCCCGCTCCTGGAAGAGCTTGGCGCGCGTGTAAGCGCTGGCTGGTTGCTCGCCGATCGTGCCATAAGCCTCGAAATAGCCGTGCGCACCCGCGCCGCGTGCGTGCACCACGCGCTCGGGGATCCGCTCGCGGTCGAAATGGCTGATCTTCTCCAGGAAATGATAGTTCTCCAGCACCGTCGGGCCGCGATTCCCGACCGTGCGATTGTTCTGGTTGTCGTACACCGGGTGACCCTGCCGGGTGGTCAGGTTCGGCGGGGTCAGCTCGTGTGCCCCGTTGTCCGCGCCCTCGGCCTGTCCGTTGGCCTGCCCATTGGTCTTCTCGTCGGCCATCATCGTCCTCCTGAACGCGCCACACGCGCCCCGCGCCATCAAATCACGCCATCGAGCGTCCGGGCGTTGTACAGTATCAGGCTGCGCGCACTCCCGCCCAATACCGGTCTCATACCAGACGAATCCAACTATGGCAACCGCGCGTCCACTCGTGCGGCGATTGTACCGGAGTGACGAGCCTTGAACAACAGCCCGCTATACCGCAGGTGCGATGCAGCATCGTGCGCGGCGGCGACATCGGGCGCTGCCGACGCCGACGAGTGGCACCCACCTTCCCCCCAGTCCCTGGAGGGGGGCCGCTGCGCTCCGCCGTAGGCCCCGCTGCGCTCTGCCGTGGACGTCGTGGCCGCAGCCCCCGGCCAGGACGATGGCACTCAAGGCCCGTCGCGGCGGGCATTGCGCCCTGCACGGGTGCGGGCCCGGCGGGGACGCAGTCCAACGGCCTCCTCGCGCCGTCACGCCGTCCCCCACCCAACGGCCCTCCACCTCCGCCGCAACAAGACTCTGAGCCGCCCCCGCCGCCCATGGCGCGCGTTCGCGCGACCTGTTACCGTTCTCGCGAGCGGCGCTGGATCGGGTGAGGGGGGAGGGCCATGGGCGATCGGAACCCGGCACGCTGGCGACCAGCGGTCGCGCCGCCCTTCGCGCTCGATCATCGCCCCTGGCCCATCCCGACGCGCCCCTTCGCGATGTGGCAAGTCTGGCACGATCTCCTCTTCGCCCACTGGCCGGTTTCGCCCGAGATGCTGCGTCCCACGTTGCCCGTCGGACTCGATCTCGACCTGTTCGACGGACAGGCGTGGATCGGCGTGGTGCCCTTCCGCATGAGCGGTATCCGCCTGCGCGGCCAGCCCCTCGCGGCACCCTGGATCGGGGCCTTCCCCGAGCTGAACGTCCGCACCTACGTGACCGCGCCGGGCGGCGACCGACCGGGCGTCTATTTCTACAGCCTCGACGCCGCGAACCCGGTCGCCGTGGCGCTCGCCCGCCGCTGGTATCACCTACCCTACTTCTTCGCGCGGATGACGGTGCGCGCGGTGGACGAGTGGATCGAGTACGACAGTTGGCGTGCCCACCCCGGTGCGCCGCGTTCGCGCTTCCAGGGCCGCTATCGCCCCATCGGAGCGCCCTATAACGCGGCACCCGGCTCGCTCGAAGCCTGGCTGACCGACCGCTACAGCCTCTACACCGCCGATCGCCATGGTCGCCCCCTGCGTGGGGAGATCCATCACCTGCCCTGGCCCCTCCAGCCCGCCGAGGCCGAATTGCACTTCAAAGCGCTGACCGCCCAGCACGGGATCGCGCTGCCCCCCGACCCGCCGCTCCTCCACTTCGCCCGCCGTCTGGACATCGTCGCCTGGACGCTCCGCCCCCTTGCGGAGGACGCCAAGGGGTGAGACGTGGACTGCTGCCGGTCCCAGGTGTGAGTGCGCCGTGCGGACCTGTCGGAGTCGCGGAAAGGCGCATCGCTGGCGGGGCCATCGGCCACAGGGACGCAACCCGCGCGCCCGTTCGTGCGTATTTCTCTGGTAAGGAGCGCCGCTCCGGCGCTTTTCTGCGGGGAGCAACCCTCCCGGAATGTACTACACTATACCGGAAGCAACACATCTGGTGAAACGGGCGCACGACCCTCGCCGCTGGCGGATGCGCCGTTCACCGCCAGTCGATTGGAGGCCGTCGATCAACGCCACCGCCGAATCACCCGTCGAGAGCGCAGGCGATCTGCGCTGCTATAACCACCCCGACACCCCCACGCGCCTGCGCTGCAATCGCTGCGAGCGACCGATCTGCACCCGCTGCGCCACCCCCACCCCGGTCGGCCTGCGCTGCCCCGAGTGCGCGCGCGGCCCCGTGCCGGTCGTCTACCAGACCGCCGCGCCCCTCTTGCTGCGCGCCGTCGGCGGGGGACTGGCCGTTGCGGTCGTGATCGGCGTGGCCTGGGGCGTCCTGAATACCCTCGGCCTAGGTCGCTTCGGCGCGCGGTACGACTGGGGTTTCTGGTTCTCCCTGCTGCTCGGGTTCGGCGTGGCCGAGACGATCAGCGTGCTGGCGAAGCGCAAGCGCGGCACCAACCTCCAGGCGATCGGTATCGCGGCGGTCCTGCTCGGCTTCGTCGTCAGCCGGGCGGTGCTCAACGCGCGTCGCACCCGCCCACTCTCCCTGGAACAATTCCTCGGCGATCCGCTCAACACCGCCCCGTTCCTGCGTATCGAACTCCTCACCCTCATCTTCCTCGCCCTGGCCTGCGCGATCGCCTGGCGGCGTTTCCGCTGAGTGACGCGGCCCGGTTCGGGCGGGCCGCGACCGGCACCGGCACGTCAGCAGCACATGTCATCAGCACGTATGGAGGGGTGTGATGGGGCGGGTCGTGACCTGCGACGCGCTCCCCGGCCTCGCGGCGGCGGCGCGGCGCGCGGGGCGGCGCGTGGTCTTCACCAACGGGCTGTTCGATCTGCTGCATGTCGGGCATTTGCGCTCCCTATGCGCGGCGCGCGCCCTCGGTGATCTGCTGGTCGTCGGCCTCAACGACGATGACTCGGCGCGACGCCTGAAAGGCCCGACGCGCCCGCTCATCCCCGCCGTCGAGCGCGCCGAGTTGATCGCGGCGCTCGCGCCGGTCGATTACGCTGTCATCTTCGCGGGCGACACCGCCCACGAACCGCTCGCCCTCTTGCGGCCGGCGATCTACGTGAAGGGCGGCGATTACGCCGTGCCGGGCGGGGTCGGCACGCCGCTCCCCGAGGCCGGGGCGGTCGTCGCCTTTGGCGGCGAGGTGCGGCTCATCCCGCTCGTGCCGGGGCGTTCGACCAGCGGCCTGATCGCGCAGATCGTCGCGCGCCACGGCCCGCGCCCGGATTGAGCGCCCCCCTCGGCGGCGCGCAAGCGTGTCCTCGAACCGCTGCCATACCCGAGGACCGTTCGCGCGCGTATACTTGCCGCCTTGCCGACCCCTGCGAGCGAAAGGAAGAGTGTTGCGCCTGCTTCTGTCCCTGCCGAGCGTCACGGCCCATCGGGTTCCCACCCGGCCCTGCCACCGATGAGCACCGAACTCACCGATACGCCGACGGTCGAGGAGACCGCCGCCGGGGCCACCGCCGGGGAACTCCAGTCGGCGGCGCGGCGCGGCATCGCTTCGGCGGCGTTGATCATCGCGGTCGGCAACCTCCTCTCGCGCCTGTTCGGCCTGGTGCGCGAGCAATTGGCCTCCTATTATTTCGGCACCGGTATCGACTTCAAGCCCTTCACCCTCGCCGACAGTATGCTGACGATCCTCTACGATCTGCTGATCAGCGGCATGGTCGCGTCGGCGCTGGTGCCGGTCCTCAGCGAATATGTCGGCCCCGCGCGCCGGGAGGAGCTGCGCCGCGTCCTCGGCACCCTCCTCGCCCTGGTCCTGCTCGTGATGGGCGCGGTGACGATCGTGCTCGAAATCTTCGCGCCGCAACTCGTCACCGCCTGGCTGCGGATCGGGCTGGACGGTTCCACGCCGCTCGAGGCGAGCCTGATCCCGCCGACGATCCGCAATGTGCGGCTGATCCTGCCCGCCGTCCTGCTGCTCGGCGTCTCGGCGGTCCTGATGGCGGCCAACTATGCTCTCGGGCGCTTCGCCTGGCCTTCGGCCTCGCAAGCGGCGCGTAACGGCGCGATCATCGTCGCCACGGTCGTGCTCGCCCGCTGGCTCGGCGTCACCAGCATGGTCGTCGGGGTGCTGGTGGGGGCGGTCTTGCTCGTCGTCGTCCAACTGCCCGGCCTGCGCGACAGCCTGCCACGCCTGGCCTTCGACATCGGCCACCCGGCGATCCGCCGTATTTTTCGCCTGTATATCCCGATCTTCATCGGCCTCTTCGCCAACACATTCGGCCAGATCATCGATCGCGGCCTCGCCTGGAATGCGGGCGCGGACGCGCTCGGGGCGATGCGCTATGCCACGACCCTCCAGCAACTCGTGCTCGGCCTCGTCGCGACCGGCATCTCGCTCGGCGCGCTGCCCGCCCTCTCGCGGCAGGCGGAGAGCGGTGACGAAGCGGGCTTCCGCGCCACCCTCTCCGCCGCGCTACGGCTGACGACCGTGCTGATCGCCCCGGCCGCGCTCGGCCTGCTGGCGCTGGCGACGCCGCTCGTCAATCTGATCTTCCGGCACGGTGCGACCGACGCGGCCAGCGCCCGCATGATCGTCCTGGCGCTCGTCTGGTATGTCCCGGGCACCTTCTTCCAGGCCTACGACCAACTGCTGATCAACGCCTTTTACGCCCGGCGCAATACCCTCACCCCGCAACTCGTCGGCGTGGCTGCGGTCCTCCTCTACATCGGCGTCGAGGTCGCGCTGGTAGGACGGTACGGGATGGTCGCGCTCGTCGCCGCCATCTCGATCCAGTGGACGTTCCACGCGCTGGTCATGTTCTGGCTCGGTCGGCACCTCCTCAGCGCCGCCGATCACGCCGCTTTCCGGCGCGTCCTCGGCGTCTGCCTGGGAGTCGGGGTCGCGATGGCGGCGGTCGCCTGGGGTGCGGCGAGCGGCCTGGCGCGGTTCCTCCCCGGCCCCGCGTTGGTCCGCGAAGTCCTCACGCTCGTCGTGCCGGTCGGGCTCGGCGCGGCGTGCTACGCCTGGGGCGTCACCCGCCTCGGCGTGGACGAATTCGCCGACTTGGCCCGCCGCCTCACCGCCCGCTTACGCCCGGCGACGAGGGGCTGATGGTCGCTCGTCGGCCACCAGCCTTCGCGGCGGATTACCGCTCGATCTCCGTTCCACAACAACGTGTCGGGTTTGGCCCAGGCCGTCTTCACCCTCCCCGCGTCGGGGAGGGTCGCCGCCGCAGCGGCGGGGAGAGGTCCCCCGCTATCGCGCAATGCCGAAACAAAGCACTCAGCGCAGTGTCGGCGGCGTAGGCCGGCTGATCATGACCTGCCACCAGGCCAGCCAGCGGGCGGGATGCTCGCGCAACGCCCCCTCGCGCGCCTTCGGGCCAACGAAAGGCGCGGCGACGTAGCCGATGACCGACACGCCCATACCGTTGCAGGTGAAGATCGCGCGCGGCAGGTGATACTCCTGCGTGATGACGATCGCCTGATCGGCGTCGATGCCGAACACGCTCCGCGCGCGGTAGCAACTGTCGTAGGTCCGCAACCCGGCGCGATCGATCAGGATCGCTTCCGACGGCACACCGCGCTCCAGGGCGTAGTCGCGCATCGCCTCCGGCTCGTTATAGTTCGCCTCGCGCCCGTCGCCCGTCATCAGCAGCGTCTCGACCTTCCCGGCGCGATAAAGCGCGATGCCGGCCTCGACCCGGTTCGCCAGCGCCACGCTCAAGCGGTCGCCGGGCAGAACCTGCGCCCCGAAGACGATCGCCACCCGCCTCGTTGGCACCGCGCCGAGGTCGCGGTAGATCGCGCGCCGGGTGGCGAGGGCGAGGTGCAGTTCGATCGCCGCCACCCCGAGCAGGGGGAGCAGCGCCAGGAGCGCGCAGATGCTGATGGCGGTGCGGAGACGCCGTTTCGGCGGCGCGGTGCTGCCTTTCATGGTGGGAGTATCGGCGTCACGGGGGCGGCGAGTCAAGGTGCCGACCAGCCGTCGAGCGGTCCCTCCACAGTGACCGAAGTGGGGCGCTTGAGGCATCGCGCACAAGGGGCGATCGAATGATGCGCAGGGCGCAGCGATCACCTACCCTGTGTGCTATACTTCGTGCGTCACAACCGGGGAACGGGATTTGCCGCTCTCGTTGCGGTTGTCGCGCGCGGCGATGATGCGCCGCATGAGGCAGTTGGCACAAGGGGCGGGCAGCGGAGGGTAAGACGCCGATGGCTGTGCTGGACATCCTGGTCGAGGGCGACTCGCGCCTGCGACAGAAGGCGGTCAAGGTTCGGCGTGTGGATGCCGGGCTCCGTCGCTTCGCGGAGGACATGTACGAGACGATGCTCGACGCGCCCGGGCTGGGGCTGGCCGCGCCGCAAGTGGGGGTCCTGGTGCGCCTGATCACGATCGAGGTGCCCGATGATTACATGGACGACGGCGCACCGGGCGCGAGCCTGATCCTGCTCAATCCCGAGATCATCAAGGCGAGCGGCACGCAGCTCGATCCGCCCGAGGGCTGCCTCAGCATCCCGCACTGGATCGGCAATGTGCCGCGTGCCGGGAAGATCGTCGTCAAGGCGCGCGACCTCGATTTTCGCGAGATCCGCGTCCGCGCCTCGGGGATGGTCGCGCGCGCCCTGCAACACGAGATCGATCATCTCGACGGTATCCTCTTCACCGATCGGGTCGTGGATAAGGGGAGTTTGCAGTATCTGCCGCCCAAAGCGGATGGCACGCCGAGCGAACGCGAGCGCGTGCTGGCCGAATGAGCAGGGGGCGCGATTCGCGCGGCGCAGGGGCGGCGCGCGGGGCGGTGGCATGGCGGAATGAGGAATCGATGGTGAATCCCCGGAGCGCGCTGTCGCGTCCCGCGCCGCGCCGGTCGGTCGCGCGATGAATATCACCCTGCGCGATCTCCTCCGCTGGTCGGAGAGTCCGTTATACGGTGGCAGCCTCGTGGCCCCGTCGTCCGCCGAGCGCGAGGCGACGCTGATCAACCCCGACCGCGCGTTGAGCTGGCCGGTGACCATGCGCGCCACGCCGCCGATGCTGCCCCACGTCGATTCCGGCGCGATCGTCCTGCTCCCGAGCGCGACGCTCGCCGAGGTGCGCCCCTTCCTGCCTGGCGCGCTGCACGAGTTGCGACGGCGCGGCGTCTCCGCGCTGGTTCTCGATCCCGGCGAGGTCCTGGGGGTCGGGATCGACGATCTGGATATTCTGCGCGCGCGCGGCGGTGTGGCCCCCGATCTCGAGATGACCCTGACGCGCCTGATCAACGAGCGGCGTTCCCGCCTCTATCGTCGCGCCACGGAGATCGACCGGACGCTGACCGAGGCGACGCTGCGCGGTCGGGGGGTGACCGATCTCCTGCGGATCGGCGCGACACAGAGCGGGCGGGCGCTCCTGCTGCTCGATGAGCGCGGGCGGGTGCAAGAGACCTGCGTGCCGCCCGGCGCGAGCGTGCCGCAGCGCCCGCCCGCGCCGCCGCTCGGCATCGATGCCGCCCTCGCGCCAGTCGTCGATCCGTTGCAGGGGGTGGAGTGGCTGCTTGCGCCGCGCGACGGCGACGCGCATGGCTGGCTGGCATTGTGCGGGCCGCGCGGCGCGCTCGACGAGATCGACCGTCTCCTGGCCGTGCGGATCGCGGCGGCGTGCGCCCTGGCCCAGGCGCAGTCGCGGCGCAATCGGACGCGCCTCGCCCCCTCCCGCCGCGCCGCGCTCGTCGCCGAACTCCTGCGCCCGACGTTGCTGCCGGATGAGCGGGCGAATCATGTCGAGACGCTCGGACTCGAGCCGGTCACCTCCTTCGCGGTGCTGGCCCTGGCCGCCCGGCGTGACGGCCCCGATGTCAGCCGCGCGCTGCTGGCCGCGCGACGCACCGTGGCCGCGCGGGCGGTGCCGCACGCCGAATTCGACGAGTTCACCGACGAGGCCACCGGGATAACCGGCGTGTTGCTCCACAGCGCCAAGCCGGAGGCGATTCCCCGCGCAGCGGTCGCGCTCCGCTCCGGGCTGGGGGCGGCGGCGGGCGGCTCCGACGTGATCACCGCCCTCAGCGTGCCGGTCGAGGACGCCGCGCGCCTGCCGGAGGTCACGCGGCAGGTCCGTTTCGCCCTGCTGGCCCTGCGCGGCGGCGGCGTCCCCGGCCCCTTTGCCGACTGGTCGACGATCGATGACCTCGGACCCTATGGCCTGATCTACCCCCTCTGGGGCACGCCCGAGGCGGCGCGCTTTGTTGTCGGTATCCTTGGGGACTTGCCGGAACATGACACTCGCTATGGCGGCGAACTGCTGCCGACGCTCCTCTCCTATCTGCGTCAGGGGGGCGCGGCGGGCGCGGCGGCGACCGAGCTGGCGATCCACCGCAACACGCTCACCTATCGCCTCCGGCGTATCGAGGAGATCTGCCGCCGCTCGCCGCTCAACCCGGCGCAGCAGCTCTCGATGCACCTCGCCGCGATCCTCCATACGCTGCCGCTGCCCGAGGACGAGCCCGCCGGGTGGCGGTGACCGCGAGCGCCCCGGCTTGCCCTCCGTGTCGGGGGCGTGGTCGGCGGCGTGGTCGGGGAGCCTGTCGGGGAGAGTTTTGAAAGTCGCAACCGGGCGGGCCGCCGTTGTCGGAACGGCGAAGCCTGGCGTAGGGAGGGGTGGGCGTGGGAAGCGATGCTGGGACCAAGGCGGGCGAACGAGTCGAGCCGAGCATCGCGGAGATCTTGGCGCGTGCAGCCGAGGAGCGCGTCGATTTCGTCAATATGCAGTTCACCGATGTCATGGGCATCGTCAAGAGCGTCACCATGCCGGTGGCGGAACTGGAGGACGCCCTCACCAACGGCGTCTGGTTCGACGGCTCCGCGATCGACGGCTTCACGCGCGTCGCCGAGAGTGACATGTTCCTGCTGCCCGATCGCGCCACGTTCGTGGTGATCCCCTGGGAACGGAGCGGCCACTCGACCGCGCGCCTGATCTGCGATGTCCACCGCCCGAACGGCGAGCCGTTCAATGGCGACCCGCGCGGCGTGCTGAAGCGCCAACTCGCGCGGCTCGCCGCCCTCGGCTTCGGCTTTTACATCGGCCCCGAACTGGAGTTCTTCCTGTTCCGCAAGGAGGGCGACCACGTCGCGCCGCTGCCGCACGACCGGGCGGGCTACTTCGATGTCTCGACCGATCTCGCCTCCGACGTCCGCAAGGATATGGTGCTGGCCCTCTCGGAGATGGGGATCATCGTCGAGCAGGCCCATCATGAGGTGGCGATCGGCCAGCACGAGATCGACTTCCGTTTCGCCGAGGCGTTGCAGACGGCCGATCAGGCGATCACGTTCAAGTACACCCTCAAGGCGATCGCCCAGCGCCACGGCCTGCACGCGACGTTCATGCCGAAGCCGCTGGAAGGGGTCAATGGCTCCGGCATGCACACCCACCTGAGCCTGTACTATCTGGACAGCGGCGTGAACGCGTTCGTGGACAGCAGCGATCCGTACGGCCTCTCCCCGATCGCCCGCCAATTCATGGCCGGGTTGCTGCACCACGCGCGCGGGATGTCGGCGGTCTTCGCCCCGATCGTCAACTCCTATCGGCGGCTCGTCCCCGGTTTCGAGGCCCCGGTCTACATCGGCTGGGCCAACTCGAACCGCTCGGCGCTGATCCGCGTCCCGGCGGTGCGCCCGCATAAACGGCAGTCCACCCGGATCGAGTTGCGCTGCCCCGACCCCTCCTGCAATCCTTACCTCACCTTCGCCGTGATGCTGGCGTGCGGCCTCGACGGCATGGAACGGGACCTGCCCCTGCCGGAGCCGGTGGAGGAGAATCTCTACCATCTCACCGAGGAGGATCTGGCCCGGCGCAATGTCGGCGTGCTCCCGGCGACCCTCGGCGAGGCGGTGCAAATGATGCAGCAGGATCCCGTTGTGCGCGCGGCCCTCGGCGAACACGTCTTTCACCATCTGGCCGACGCGCAGAAGCAGGAGTGGGACGCCTTTCGCCGCCACGTCAGCCAGTGGGAGCGGGATCGCTACCTCGAACTATACTGAGGGACGCGAGCCGAAATACTTCTCCCAACCGCGCTATTGCCAAGCGGCAGCCGCTCATGACTATCGGCATGGCGCACGCCAAGCCGGGAGGAGTATTTGCGCTCGTGTCCCTGAGTGTACTGACCGGGTCGTGGGGCGCAGGGGTGACGATGCCGACTCAGCAGCGGACACGATGCCCGGACCGGCAAACCCTGACGCTCGCTGCCTACCCTGATCGTTGCTCGTACCCAGCCGTCCGCACAAACGCCACGGCCCGATAGTTGCCTGATGCCCGTTGACTTCAAGTTTGTCGGGCGTTATCATTCTTTCAACGGACGGAGCGATGTCAACATTCGACATTCGTCGGACCGGCCCAGGTAACAGGCCCGCCGCCCCGCCCCGAGCGTGCTTACTTCTCCTCCCCCCCCCTTCCCACAGCACCGATGCCGCCCGTAAGGGCGGCATCGGTGTGTCCGGCGCACGACGTTACCGTGGGCGGGCGCGGATGCTTCGCGGCGGCTCAGCATGATAGATTCAGGGTGAGTAGCCAATCACGTACGCTCCGTCATGCCGTATGTTGTGGGCCTCCCACCGAGGAATTGTCATGCTGAGCCGCCGCGAAGCATCCGCGCCCGCCTTCTTCCCCTCTCATCCCCCTGCTGCCGCGCGAAGGGTGCGATTCGGAATCTTGCGCGGGCGGTTGCGGCGCGGTGGCAGGCGGTTGAGGCCCCGCTGGGCGCTGCCACCACCGCGCCTCGGGGCCTGCGGGCCACGAAACCTGCCTGCGCGGGTTAGCGGCGATGCGTCGGCGACGGTCCTCACCGCCGCAGGGCGGTTTCGTGGGGCCGCCGCCCCCCGAGGCGCGGTGGTGGCAGCGCGCAGCGGGGCCTCAACCGCCTGCCGTCCCGTCGTCATCACCGTCTGCACTCGCCGCGCAAACTTTCGAACCGCACCCCCGCGCGAAAATCATAGACACCATAGACACGATCTACGCGATAATATCCCTCGGATCCGGTGCGCTCATGTCCGGTACGGAGCGGGGCAGCGCGGTAGCGTGCTACTAGTTGTATAATGTACACGAACTGCGGTGCGGTCGGGCTCGACTTAGCGATCGTCGGGGCATTTAAGTATGGAGGCGGGCATGGACAGCAGCGGCACGCTACGCTTGGCGCTGGCACAGGCCAATATGACCGTGGGCGATCTCGCGGGCAACAGCGCCCGGATCATCGCGACGATCGAGGAGGCGCGCGGGCGCGGCGCGCACATCGTCGCCTTCCCCGAACTGGCCGTGACCGGGTATCCGCCCGAAGACCTCCTGCTGAAGCCGTCGTTCGTCGCCGAGAACGTCGCCCACCTGCGCGAGATCGCCGCCCACACGCGCGGCATCGCCGCCATCGTCGGCTTCGTGGATGTGGCCGAGGATATCCACAATGCCGCCGCCATCCTGGTCGATGGCGCGTGGGTCGGCACGTACCACAAGCGCTATCTGCCGAATTACGGCGTCTTCGATGAGGACCGCTACTTCATGGCCGGGGACCGCGCGCCGGTCTTCCGCTTTGGCGACATCCCGGTCGGGATCACCATCTGCGAGGACATCTGGTACCCGGTCGGACCCGCGACGATGCAGGGCTTGGCCGGGGCGCGACTGATCATCAACATCAATGCCTCGCCCTACCATCAAGGGAAATGGCAGACGCGCGAGACGATGCTGGCGACCCGCGCGATGGACAACGACCTCTATCTGGCCTACGTCAACCTCGTCGGGGGCCAGGATGAGCTGGTTTTCGATGGCGGCAGCGTCGTCTTCGATGCCAGCGGGCGCGTCGTCGCGCGCGCGCCGCAGTTCGTCGAGCATCTGCTCATCACCGACCTCGATCTCGGCGCGGTCTTCCGCCGCCGCCTCCACGATCCGCTGCGCCGCAAAGAGCGCTTCCTGGGCGCGTTGTCGCCGGAAAGCGTGCCCACCGTGTCGCTGCCCCCCCTGCCGACGTTGCCGCCCGCATCGCCCGTAGTGCCGGTATCACGATCGCCGCTCGTCCATCACGCCGATACGGAGGCCGCGATCGCCACGCCGCTCGATCCGCTGGCCGAGGTCTATGGCGCGCTCGTCCTCGGCACGCGCGACTACGTCCGCAAGACCGGCTTCGCGGAGGTGCTGCTCGGCCTCTCCGGGGGGATCGACTCCGCGCTCGTCGCCGCCATCGCGGTGGACGCGCTCGGCGCGGCGGCGGTCACGGGCGTCTCGATGCCCTCTCGCTACTCCTCGGTCGGCTCGAAGGACGACGCGCGCGAGTTGGCGGAACGGCTCGGCGTCCGCTTGCTGACGATCCCGATCGAGGCCACCCACGCCGCCGCGCTGGCGATGCTGGGCGACGCCTTCGCCGGGACGGTCGCCGGGGTTGCCGAGGAGAACCTGCAATCGCGCATCCGGGGCAACATCCTGATGGCGCTCTCCAACAAGTTCGGCGCGCTGGTGCTGACGACCGGCAACAAGAGCGAGATGTCGGTCGGCTACGCCACGATCTATGGCGACATGGCCGGGGGTTACGCCGTGATCAAGGATGTCCCGAAGACCCTCGTCTTCGCGCTCGCGACGTGGCGCAACGGGCAGGGCCGCGAGGTCATCCCGGTCGCCACGATCGAGAAGCCGCCCTCCGCCGAATTGCGCCCCGACCAGCAGGACACCGATTCTCTGCCGCCGTACGACATCCTCGACCCGATCCTCAAAGCCTACGTCGAGGAGGATCGCAGCGCCGCCGAGATCGTCGCCGCCGGAGCCGACCCCGCACTGGTCGCGCGGATCATCCGCCTCGTCGATCTGAACGAGTACAAGCGCCGCCAGGCCGCGCCCGGCATCAAGATCACCGCCCGCGCCTTCGGTCGCGACCGACGCCTGCCGATCGTCAACCGCTACCGCGAGGTCCCCGTGCCGGTGGCGACGACAGTGCGTTGAGGCACCCGATAGCCCCCCTTGTGTATTTGGGTGGGGGCTGCCCCAATCCCGCGAACCGCACCATCCGCGGTTCGACGAAATGCCCGCCCCCCCGCTCGTTGTAGGGCCAGAGGCCGCGCGGTCGGCAAAGCATCGCGCGTTGCGCCAACCGCGACGTGCGTCTACCATGCGCCGGATCGTGCAGCCCATACGCCCACAAGGAGCCACACATGCGCCTGCCCCGCCTGCTCCGCTTCCTCTGCTGCCTCGCGTTCCTCGCGCCGCTCGCCGTCGCCATCACGCCCGCCCGCACCGTCGCGGCCGAGGAGTTGTATTTCCCCGAGACCGACCTGACCCTCTCCGACGCGCACGGTTTCCTGAGCTATTGGCGGGCGCACGGCGGGCTGGCGCAGTTCGGCTACCCGCGCACGGCGGAGATCCGCGAGGTCAACCCGGCCAACGGGCGCATCTACACGGTGCAGTGGTTCGAGCGCAACCGCTTCGAGTGGCACCCCGAGAACGGCAACACCGCCTACGAGGTGCTGCTCGGCCTCCTCGGCGCGCAGGCGATCATCGGGCGCGAGCGCGAGGCCCCGTTCGCGCGCGTGACCGACCCGCTACTCGCCGGGCAGACCTATTTCCCCGAGACCGGCCACACCCTCCGCAACTCCTTCAAGGGATACTGGGAGGCGCACGGTGGCTTGGCGTTGTACGGCTTCCCGCTGTCCGAAGAGTTCAGCGAGCGCGATCCCGGCACCGGGCGCGACTACGTCGTCCAGTACTTCGAGCGCAACCGCTTCCAATGGCACCCCGAGAACGCGGCCCCATATGAGGTGCTGCTCGGCCTCCTCGGCAACCGGATCGTCGGCGACCCTGGCACCCCGGTCGCGCCGCTCGCGTCGGTCGCGACAACGCTGACCGTGCCGCCGCAGTTCCGCGTCGGCCCCTTCGCCACCGAGCGGCGCATTACCCTGCCGCCGAACTTCGCGATCGGCGTCTTCGCCGCCGGGCAGCCGGGCGCGCGGCTGCTGGCGTTCGCGCCGAATGGCGACCTCTTCCTCTCGCGCAAGGATAGCGGCGAGATCGTCGTCCTGCCCGATCGCAACCGTGACGCCGTGAGTGACGGGGCGCAGGTTTTCGCGCAGGGGCTCGCCAAGCCGCACGGCCTCGCCTTCCGCGATGGCTTCCTCTACGTCGCGCAGGAAGCGTCGGTCGTCCGTTTCCCCTACGTCGCGGGCGACAGCACGGCGCGCGGCCCCGCGCAGACCGTGGTCCCGATCTTGCCGAGCGGTCCCGGTTCGGGCTTGGCCGGTGGCGTGAACCACGACACGCGGACGCTCGTCTTCGGGCCGGATGGCAAGATGTACGTCTCGGTCGGCAGCAGTTGCGACCTCTGCGTCGAGAGCGACCCGCGCCGCGCGACCGTACTCCAGTTCAACCCCGACGGCAGCGGCGGGCGCATCTTCGCCTCCGGCGTGCGCAACGCCGTCGGCCTCGGCGTCGATCCGCGCACCAACCTCCTCTGGGCCACCGTGAACGAGCGCAACACCCTCGGCCTTGACGGGCCACCCGACCTCTTCGTGCCGCTGCGCGACGGCGTGAACTATGGCTGGCCGGGCTGCGTCGGTGTCCCTCCGGCCCCCGACCCGACCCTCGGGGCGGGCAAAGAGGATTTCTGCCGCACCGCCGTCGAGACCGCCCTGGTGCCGCTGCCGCCGCGCAGCGCGCCGCTCGGCTTCCGCTTCTCCGGGGGGGTGCGCTTCCCCGCCCCCTTCGCCAACGGCGCATTCATCACCGAGCATGGCCCCTTCGACAAGCCGTACCGCGCCGGGCACCGCCTCGTCTTCGTCTCGATGGTCCCTGGCAAGCAGCAGGCAGGCCCGCGCGACTTCGCGGTCGGCTGGGTCGGCGCGGACGGCAATCTCTGGGGCAACCCGGTCGACATCATCGTCGGCCCCGATGGCGCCCTCTATGTCAGCGACGACCTCGCCGGGGCGGTCTATCGCATCGGCTATACGGGGACATAGGGCGGTTACGGGTTGGCAGGTTGACAGGCTGGCGGGTTACAGGGGGTATCATTTGGCGCTCGGGCTGGAGCGAGAGGACCTGCAACCCGCCCCGCCAACCTGTAACCACCCCACGGAGAGACAATGAGCGCTTTCCGCATGGTCAGCCTGGCCCTATGCGGCGTGGCGCTGCTCGTCTGTGTGGGCGGCGCGACTGTCGTCGGCTACTTCGCCCCGCCGCGCGCTCATTACCGCGTCTCCGGCCTGATCATGCTGCGCGGCGGGGAGTCCCAGGCGATACTATCGCATCGCTCCCTCGCCTGCGCCGACGACGCGACGAATCCGCTCCTGACAACCTGCCGCGCCACCGAGAACGGACGTGAATTGCTCCTCACCGTCCAGCACGAGTCGCGACCGCGCTGGAGCTTTCGATCCTGCGCGGTGTCCTACGCCGGTCTGGTCGCTTCGTGCCGTGCCGGAAACCTCACCGTCAGCGGGCCGCTCATGGCGATGGTCGAGGGCGGCGCGCTGGGCCTCACCGACGCCGATCTCCAAAGATTGCGGCGAGCGCACCCGATCGAGAGCTTCAGCGAGGCCGACTGGGAACGTCTGATGCTGCTCCCCGCCTTCCTGATCGCGCTTGGTGTCGCGCTCGCCGCCAACGCCCCCGCCACCCATCGGCGCGGTCGCGTAGGTATCGCCGCCACCAGCGGCTTGATCGCCTTGATCCCCGCCTACGCGGCTATCGCTTTCTGGATCCTGTCTCTCGGCTACATCGACTAGCGGAGACCACACCCTCAGCGCTGTTCCCCCGTCCCGCCACGCGTAGCTCCCGCGAAGGGATACATTGCCAGCGATTCCCACGGCCCACCGAGATATCGCCAGAGGTGTAGGCCCACGCCTGCGACCTCGAACGGCGCGAAGCTCGCCTGCAGTTCCTCGTGGAGCGCGTGCGCCTGGGCCGGATCTACCTTGTTCTGCACCGTCACATGCGCCCGGAAGCGTCGCCGATCCTGCTCGCCGAGCCAGGGCCACCAGCGTCGGGCCAGATCGCCGCGCGCCGCGTCGAGCGTTGGCGAGTCGAGGCTGAAGGCGACACCCTTGCCCAGAAAAAGCAGGCCGCTGACGGTGATGGGCATCGGGCCCTGCGCCGCGCAGACGGTCGCGAGATCGGCGTCGAGCGCCGCATGGTACTCGGCGGGCAGGTGATGGAAAAGGGTCAGGTGGGCGGCGAGGACGTTGCGGGCGGGCGGGAATTGGGCCTGTCGCAGCGTCTCGAAGTACCCCTGTGCCGTGTCATCGAGCGCCAGCGTTAGGATCAGCGGGTCGAGCGCCATCTACTTCCCATCCCTGTTCGTCTCGTCCGTGGGCGGTGGCGCGACTTGTTGGGCCACGAACGCCGCGATCCGCTCGGCCACCTCTGCCGCAGTCAGCCCGCTGCTGTCGAGGTAGAGGTCGGCATGTTCGCGCGCGTGGGCCAGTCGCCGGTGCTGCTCCTCGTAGAGGGCCAGGGGCCATTCGCGCTTGCGTCGCGCGGCCGTTGTTGGCAGATCGACATCGAGGAATATCAGCAGATCCGGCTCGGAGAGTTGCCAAAGATACGCGACGCCCGAATGCTCCTGCGCCACCGCCTGGGCGTCATGGCCGCGCTCGCGCAGGTGGGCCACCAGCGTGGTCTTCCCCGCCGCGCACGGGCCGACGATCGTCATGCGTGGCCCGGACTCTTCCCCCTCATCCCAGCCGCTCGGTCGCACCGCCGCGCGCCGCGCCCACGCCGGTGGGCCATCCTCGCGCGCCTCCCCGTCCGCTGTCCCCATCATTTCCTCTTCGCATAGCGCTGGCACGATCCTGCGCTCGCGCCCCGCGCCCCTCTCTCACCATCGCTATGGCAGCGCTACGGCAGCGGCACGATCAGCGACAGCCGCCGCACCGGCGGGTACTCGACGCGCGCGCCCAGCGTCAGTGTCACCGCCGTCATGTCATCCTCCGGCCGCCCCCGATCAGCCGCCAAGGCCCCGGCGAGCAGCGCGTCGGCGAACCCCTGCGCCGTGGTCTCCGCCCCCACCAGGGCGACGGCGCAGGCGAGCGGGTCGAATGGTTGCCCATACCGACTTCCCGCATGGATGATGCCGTCCGAGAAGATCGCCACGCGCAGGCCGGGCGCGGCGTGGAACTGCTCGACCGTCGGTTTCGTGTGCCGCCGGATGCCGATCGGCCCCGCCGTGGCCGGGAGCAGCGTGTAGCCATCGCCCTGGTGCAGGAGCAGCGGCGTGTCGCTGTTCCTGCTGATGACGACCGTCTGTGACACCAGATCGACCGACAGAATCTCCAGCGTCGAAGAAACCTGGCCGTGCCGGAAGGTGTGCAGATAATCGTGGACCACGCGCGCCACCGCCCCGTCGCGCGCGCCATCTTTCAGCAATGCCACCGCCTTCGCGCTGACCAGCAGGCTGAGGGTCTTGGCCGGCTGCCCCTTCCCCTGTCCGTCCACCAGCACGACCGACATCCCGCCGGACGGTCGCTCGACCAGTTCGACCGTGTCACCGCTCTCGCGGCTGGCGTACTTGTGCGTTTTCGCGACCCCGATCTGAATCTCGAACGGCATGGCGGACCTCGATCTTGAGCGGCGGGGGACGAGCGCGACGGGTGCGCGTGACGGGGACGGACCTCTCCCCCGGCCCCTCCCCGACGCGGGGAGGGGTGACTCCTCAGATGTTCATCGGTCGGCTGGCAAGGCTATGGTGTCCCAACGAGTCACCCCTCCCCGCGTCGGGGAGGGGCCGGGGGAGAGGTCCGTCCGTCCGTCCCCCCCCGTCACACCTGCATGTGCGCGTAGACCCCTTCCAGCGAGAGGTCGGCGCGCACCGTCTCGCTCGTCAGCAGCGTAAGGCTTGCCATCGCCGTGCCGAGCGTCACCGCCTCGTCGAGCGGGAAGCCCTGCAACAGGCCGAAAATCACCCCCGCCGTCAGCGCGTCGCCCGCCCCGCTACTGTCCACCGCCGTGGTCTGGAGCGCCGGGACATGCCCGCTCGCGTCCGCGCTGGCGTAGATCGCGCCGCCACCCGCCATGGTGATGATCACCATCGCCGCGCCGCGATCTTGGAGCGCCCGCGCGGCTACTAGGGCCTCGTCGCGATTCGCGACCGGGAGGCCGGTGAGGATCGCCGCCTCGCGCATGTTCGGGGTGATCAGGAGGGCATCGCCCAGGAATGGCCCGAGGCGCGGTGCGAGCGCGACCGAGACCGGCTCGAAACAGATGCCGATCCCCGCCCGACGGCAGCGGCGCACGATCGCCGCCAACGTCTGCGGGCGCAACGTCGCGTCCACCACGACGATCGCCGCCTCGCGCAAGGCGCGTCGCCAGCGGTGGATAACGCGCGGGGTGATCGTCCGCGTGATCGCCGTGTCGTCGATCGCGACGATCGCCCCGCCCCCCGCCTGCTCGATCGTCAGGAACGCCCCGCTCGGGCGACCCGCGTGGATCAGCAGGGTTTCGTCCTCCAGGCGCACCCCGGCGTCGCGCGTGCGCTGGAGAATCTGCCGCCCCGGCACATCGTCCCCGAGCGCGGTCAGCAAACGGGCCGTCACGCCGAGCCGGGCCAGATTCTCCGCGATATTGCGCGCCGTGCCGCCGAGCGATAGGCGCACCCGCCCCCCGCTCACTCCGCCGGGCGCGACCGCGGCCTCGGTCACGCCGCGCACATCGTAGCAGGCCGAGCCGATCAGGAGTACCGTCCCCTCACCCGCGATGGTGGACATCCGATCCTCCTGCTCAGGCGCACGGTCGAAGTGCACGGGCTATTGTCTGGTGCATCAGGCGCAGCCTCGCACGAGCCGGTTACTCGCCACTCGGTGCGCCGCCACCGCCGCGCCGACCGCCGCGCCGGGAACGGCGACGTGGTCGTTTCGCGCTGTCGGTTTCGTTGGTGGCACCCTCGGGTTCCTGCGGGGCGATCTGCGGCTTTTCAATCGCCTCAATGACCGGGAGCGGTCGCGGTGCCGGTGCCTCGACGCTGGCCACAGGGCGCGGGCGGCGAGCCTCACTCGGCGCGGCGACCGGCTCGCGCGGCGGGGCGGCGGGGCGTTGCGGCGCGATCGGGGCACCGATCTCGGTCGCCGCGAAATCCGCCACCCCGACCCCTTCGATGAAGACCACGACCCGCGCCTTCAACGTCTGGAGGCCGATGATCTTGCCGACCCCCTGCGGCGTCGGGGCGAACTGCCCGAGGCGCGGGAGTTCCCGCTTCATCGCGACGTACTGCTCATTCTCGTAGCTCAGGCAGCAGAGTAGCCGCCCGCACACCCCCGAGATTTTCGTCGGGTTCAGCGGCAGATCCTGCTCCTTCGCCTGTTTCACCGTCACCGAAGGGTAGGTCTGTAACCAACTGGCGCAGCACAACGCGCGGCCGCACTTCCCGACCCCGCCGATCAGCCGTGCCTCGTCGCGCGTGCCGACCTGGCGCAGATCGATCCGCACGCCGAAGTGTTTCGCCAGATCCTTGACCAGTTCTCGGAAATCGATCCGGCTCTCCGACGAATAGTAGAAGGTCAGCCGTTTGCCATCGAAACTGAACTCCGCCCGGATCGGCTTCATCTGGAGCTTGTGCAGCGTGATCTGCTCGCGGAAGGCGCGCATCGCCACCTTGGCCTCGTCTTCCAGGCGACCGACCAGGGCCACCTCGTGGTCCTCGGCCTTGCGTTGCAGTGGCTTCAGCGGACCCGCGAAGACCGCCGCGCGCACCTGTTGCCCGGTGGCGATCACCTTCCCGGCTTCCTCGCCCTTACTCGTCTCCACGACGACCCAGTCGTTCACGCGGGCCTCGAACGCGCCCGGCGCGAAGAATCGGGTGCGGCTCGTCTCGCGGAAGCGCACCAGCACCACCGGCCATTCCGCGCCGTTCTCTTCGTTCAACGAGGCCAACCGCTGGCCGAATGAGCAGGTGCTACACCCGCCGTCAACGCTACATGAGTCCGACATTGTTCTCCTCCGGGTCGTAAGGCGTAAGGCGTAAGGCGTAGGTGGTGGGCGGGGATCGTCGCTGACAGTCGAGAAGCGGCGAATGTGCCCCTACTTACGACTCGCGTCTTACGCCTTACGACTACCCCTGCCAGCGCAGGATCATCCCTTCCAGCGCCAGACGCGGCGCGACATTGCCGTCGAGTTGGCGCAACGCGTCGCCGGTGGCGGTCGCCGCCTCGCGCAGCCAGGCGAGATCGTAGCGCGCCGCCAGTGGGCGCAACTGCTCGGCGTAATCCACGTTGAGCATGAATTCCTCGCAGCCGCCCCCGATGAGCAGCAGATCGCGCCAGAGTCCGAGCCAGTTATCGAGCTCGGCGTAGACCTCGTCGCGGCGGCCCTTGCGGAACCGCTCGGCCAGGCGATCCACCAGGGGGAAGAAGTCGAAGGCCGGGCCGTGCAGCAGGCCGATCATCCCCTCGAACACCGCGCGGCGCTCGGTGAAGAAGTCCGGTCGCCCCGCCGCCGCGATCGCCCAGCCGGCGCGACCGCGCGCGAGCGCCGCCAGGGTCCGCGCGTCGATCGGTGGCACGCCGTACTGCGTCGTCAGCGCCGCCGCCAGCGTGTCCCGCGCGACTGGCTTCGTCTCGATCGCCTGGCAACGCGAGCGGATCGTCGGCAGCACCGCCCCGATCTCCGGCACGATCAGGATGATCACGGCGAACGGGGGCGGCTCCTCCAGGGTTTTAAGGAAGGCGTTCGCCGCCTCGTCGCGCATCGTCTCGGCATCCTCGACGATCGCGACCCGCCAGCGCCCTTCCAGCGGGCGCAGACTCAGATCGGTCGTCAGCGCGCGGATGGTGTCGATGCCGAGGCTGGTGTTCTTCGTCTCGCGCCGCCCCTTGGTCTTCCCCTCGGCCTCCTGGCTGGCGAGGCCGATCGTGCGCACGTCGGGATGAGTGCCGCGCGCGATCTTGCCGCACGAGCGACAGAGCCCGCACGGCGCGAGCGGTGCCGCGCCATCGGCGCGCGGTGTGTCGCAGTTCAACGTCCGGGCGAAGATCCGGGCGAGCGTCGAACGCCCGCTCTGTGCCTGCCCGGCGAAGAGATAGGCGTGGGCCACCCCGCTCCGCGCGAGCGCGCCTTGCAGGATCGCGACCGCCCGTTCCTGACCGAGCAGCGGCCAGGGGGGGGCGGAGGGAGGCGGGAATCGGCTGATCGTCTCGGTCGTATCCATCCTGCTATCTGTGGGCGGCGTTAAGAATTGATCGGGCCGACCGTTCTCCCGGCCCCGCCATGCGCGCACGGCGATGACGACCGGGGGCGGCATCGGACGTGTGTAGGTGCTAAGGGTAATCGATATGGCGGCACCGCGCACAGGCGCAGTGCTGTGTCGTCGCGAACGGACGTTCGGCGACCGGGGCCTGTCTCCGGCTCAAGCGGCCTTCTTGCGCCGTTCGAGTCGCTGCGTGGCCTGCTCCAGTTCCCGTCCCTGGGAGAGCGCGTCCACAATCGCCAGCCGCTCCTTCGAGGTCAGGGCCGGACGCTCTCGATCGTTGGCGAGGGTCCGCACATGGTCCAGCAGTTCGTCGACGCCGAGTACGTCGATCGGCGCGCTCCCCGACACCTCCGCCAGGGCACTGGTGAAGACGACCGCGCCCTCGACCGTGTCGGGCAGGCTCACCGCTTCCAGCGTCGCGCGCACGGCGGCGACATCGCCGTCATTGTCAAGCGACGGGTTGCCGAGTTGCGGGGCGCTGTAATTGAACAAGCGACCGAGCGGGTTCCCGCCCTTCCGCCAGCGGTTGTCGGCGACGATGATCTTGCCGGTCACCTCGCGCAACGTCAGCACGAGCACCCCGCCATTGTGGACGATCAGGTGATCGACGGCGCGCTTGCCGAACTGGGCGTAGTGGACGATGGTGTAGCGGTCGTTCAGCCGTTCGAGCGTTTTGTCGAGCAATTGATCGGGCCGCTTCTTGCGCTCGTTGCTGACGAACTTGCCCATCGTTTGCAGGCCCATGTTGAAGAAGACGAAGCCGATCAGCATCAGGGCGTAGGCGACCAGCACCAGCGTCGGTTCGGTGCGCTGCCACCACACCAGGATGAAGGCCGACGCCAACCCCACGAACCCGATGATCGCGAAGGTGCGCCCCCGGCGCTGCTGGCTTTTGACATACCCGATATTGCGTACTATCTGCATCGCTCCGCTCCCGTGTCGCCATACCGGGGCGGGGGATCGGGCGCTCGGGGAAGTCCCGGCCCGACACCGCGCACTCGGCGCTCGGCGGATGTCTCTCGATCGCCCCGATCGTGGTGGCCCGGCCACCACGATCGGGGCGAAACCCAGCCGCTACGCCTCTTCGACGCGCCCGATGACCAGCGCCGCGTTCTGGCCGCCGAAGCCGAACGAATTCGAGAGCGCGAGGCGTAGCCGCGCCGGGCGGGCCTCGTTCGGCACGTAATCCAGGTCGCAGGCCGGATCGGGGACTTCGAGGTTGATCGTTGGCGGGATCAATCCGTCGCGCAGCGCACAGATCGTCGTGACCGCTTCCAACGCGCCCGCCGCCCCGAGGCAATGGCCGATCATCGACTTGCTGGAACTGATCGGCACATGGTAGGCGTGCGCGCCGAAGACCGTCTTGATCGCCAGCGTCTCGCCAGCGTCATTGTGCGGCGTCGCCGTGCCGTGCGCGTTGATGTAATCAATCTCGGTTGGCGCCACCCCCGCGTTGCGGAGTGCCCAGGCCATCGCGCGCGCCGCGCCGCTCGCGTCGGGTGGTGGGGCGGTCAGATGGTAGGCGTCATTCGAGGAACCCAGGCCGAGGATCTCGGCGTAGATGCGCGCACCACGCGCGCGCGCGTGTTCCAACGTCTCCAGGACCAGGATCGCCGCGCCCTCGCCCGCGACGAACCCGTCGCGCGTCGCCTCGAACGGGCGCGAGGCCCGTTCCGGCTCGTCGTTGCGGGTGCTCATCGCCCGGATCACGCAGAACCCGGCCAGGCCGACCTCGCAGATCGGGGCCTCCGTGCCGCCGGTTAAGATGATCGAGGCGTCGCCGCGCCGCACCACCTCGGCCGCTTCGCCGATTGCCTGTGTCCCGGACGCGCAAGCGGTCGAGACGGTCGAGTTGTAGCCCTTGACGCCGAGCTGGATCGCTATCTGCCCGCCCGACATGCTCGGGAGGATCGCCGGCATGGCGAAGGGACTGACCCGCATCCCGCCCTTCTCGATCATCGTGCGGACGGCCGCCTCCATATCCGGGAACGAGCTGTTGCCGGTCCCGATCAGCACTCCGGCATCCTCGGGGAGCGGCGTGCCGTCGAGTCCCGCATCGGCGACCGCCTGCCGCGCCGCCGCCACCGCGAACTGCGAGGCGCGCGAGACGCGGCGCGCGTCCTTAGCCTCCATGAACTGCTTCGGGTCGAAATCGCTGGCCTCACCGGCGATCTTGGTCGGGTAGCTGTCGGTGTTGCAGAGGGTGATCGGCCCGATACCGGACTTCCCGCGCGACAGGCCGTGCCACAGCGTGGCCACCGAGGAACCCAGGGGGCTGACCGCCCCCATCCCCGTCACCACGACGCGTTGCGACGCGTCACGAGCGGTGCGCCGCGTCGCCACTCCCTCCGGCGCTGCCATAGTATCGTCCTTACCGTTTCCTGCCCGTAGATACGACTACAGGCGGGGGCGCACACCCGTATGCTTGCCCACACCTGCCGCTGCCCGACGAGTGTAACATAGGGTCGCGGGCCAGGACAAACCGGCGGGCGGGCGGCCAGTTGGCGGGGTTGTGCGTGAGAGCGGTGCTGGCGCGGGAAGGCGCGGATGCTTCGGCTGAGGCCTCAGCATGACAATCCCGTACGCGGTCGGCCACGTACCAAGGATCTGTCATGCTGAGCCGCCGCGAAGCATCCGCGCCAGCAGCCCCCAGGAAGCCCGCAGCATCGCCCCCCTCGCCGACGCGAGACGTTGCAGCACACCCGGCGCGCGGTCGCGGCTCCCCGATCGATCGTCTACAATAGCCCTGCAACGAGCGGGAAGTACGGGCCGAACGAGGGGGCGACGTGATGGTGGCGAAGGGCGGCGAGGGGCGGCGCTGCCCCCGGTGCGACAGCGCCGATGTCGAGTCGGTGCGGCGCGGCTTCGCGGGGAAGACCGATGGCACCGACCAGTACGTGCGCTGCCACGCCTGCGGCAAGACCACCTGGGAGATGGTCAGCAAGACCGCCCAGGAGGTGCGCCTCGGCCGCTATGAAGCGGGGAAATCGTTCACCGAGCGCGGCGACCGCTACGTGATCCGTCGCCTGCTGAAGGTCGGGTTCAACGAGTACCTGCTCTACCTGAAGCCCGCGCCATTGCTCGATAACGCGCCGCAGGCAGTCGCCCCCGAGTCGTGAGCCGCCGACCGTCCCCAGGGCCGCGCTCAGTCGCGCCGTCGTGCGGCGACCAGATCTTCGCGCAGCGCCGTCTCCACGGCCTCCATCGTGCCGCCGATGCCGCTTTCGGCCTCTTGCAGCGCCTTCGCCGCGTGAGTGAAGCCCGCCGCTTCCGCCGCCGCGCGCGCGCGACCGATCCTGCCGAGCGCCGTATCGAGTTGCCCGAGGACGTCTTTCGCCGTCTCGGGCGCGGAGCGCCGTCGGCCCTCACCGGGCGTTGTCCCGCCGCTCATCCCGCATCCTTCCCCTCACTCAGGCCCGCCGCATGGGAAAAGCCCGCCGTGAGGCACAACAAAACATCAATAGGACACCAGGCGAACAGCAGTGGAGCGTTCATCCTACCACACGCCGCCGACCCGGCACCGTGCGCCATGATGGGACGGTCGGACCGGACGTATCTGCCCATTTTTTCCTATCGGGAAGCTCGATTTCGTGCGCTCGTACATGGTATACTTCTACGTGGCAGCAATGGCGCTGCCGCGAAGCAATAGGAGGTCGATGATGACCGTGGTCAAGTGGTTCCTGCGTGCCGTGAAATCCGATGCCGGGATGAACTCGAACTTTGAGCAGTATTACAGCAGGCTGATGGGTAGCCGCATCGGGGAGACTGGCCTGCCCACCGCCCGCGAGGCGCAACGTGATCAGGAGGCGGCGACGGTCGCACACCGGCTCTATCCCCTGTTGTAAGGGTGTGCCGCTTGTGCATCGGGACAAGCGCGTTGATCGAGGGGCGAGGGGGAAACCCTTTGCCCCTCCCCTTGTTTGCTCGCGACCGGATTGCTCGCGACTGATTTGCCCGCGATCACGAACTTTAGTGGTATAAGACTTGCTACCGAACGCGACCTATAGCCCGGTTCGCGCTGCCATCGCGCGGCGCGGTCGCTCGTCACGGGCCATTGACCGCAAAGCAGTTCATGATAGTGCGTATGATTAAGACCATCTTGATCGCGGACGATGAGGAATTTATCGTCGATCTGCTGGCAACGCTGCTCGAAGATGAGCACTACCGCGTTCTGCGCGCCTACGATGGCGCGCAGGCGTTGCTGATCGCGCAGCGCGAGAAGCCGCACCTGATCATCACCGATATCATGATGCCGAAAATGAGCGGCACGGAGTTGGCGTCGTACTTGCGCGCCGGGGAGCAGGGGGGGATCGCGACGCCGATCATCCTGATGAGCGCCGTGCGCAATCCCGCCGTGGTGCCGAACACGATTTATCTGCCGAAGCCGTTCGACATCGACCAAGTCCTCAAGTTAGTGTCGAGCCTGTTGCTCGATTGAACGCGGCCCGGAGGGGTGCCTGGGCCCACGGCGGGGGTGCCACCATCTCCGCTCGCTCGCCGCGCGTTCACGCGACCCAGAGCCACGAGGCGAACTGGATCGAGAAGAACGCCAGCAGCGCCGCCGAGACCACTACGATCGCCGCGTGTGCCGCCCGTCTTCGCCCCAGCAATGCCAGCACGATGAACACGGGGAACAGGGTCAATGCGAAGCGATGCATTGACATAAGAGGGTGGACCATTGAGGGCGACCAGAGCGGTAGGATGATCCCGGCGGCGAGATAGGCGCTGTAGGCGAGCGGGAGATAGCGCAACGCCGCGATGCCCACCACGATCAGCAGCAGCGTCGAGACGAGTTCGACGACATTGCTCTCCGAGAGCGCCCAGCGCCAGTTGAAGTCCCGGATCGTTGCCAGGCCGGGGTGCTGGAGGAGTTGGTCGGACCAGCAGAAGTCCACCCCCGCGTTCCAGTCGCGCACGGCGCAGCCGTTCACCGACGCGACCCCGGCCTGCAACGTCTCGATCGGATTGGCCGAGTAGCGATCCCAGCCTTTCTGGGCGCTGATCATCACCAATGGGTCGTTCCACTGGCGGCGTAGATAGGCCATGTAGACCATCAGACCCGCCGGGACGAGGGCGATGCTGATCGGGTTGGCCCGCCAACGCCGGGGTCGCCAGCCCTGCTGCCGCACAAAGAGGATCACCAGCGGCAGCAGCAGCAGCACGCCCTGACTGCGGGTGAGGGCGGCGAGGAAGCCCAACACCCCGGCCAGCCACCAGCGGTCGCGCCGCGCGGCGTACAGCGCGCCGACCGATAGTGCGAGGAAGAGCGATTCGCTGTAGACCGCGCCGAGATAATAGGCGGTGGGGAAGATCGCGAGGTAGAGGATCGCTCGTTGGGCCACCGCGCGCGGGAAGTCGAGCTGCACCAACTGGTAGAGCAGGCCCAGGGCGAGGAGCAGGGCCAGGTTGGAGATCAGCACGCCCGCCAACTCGATCTGCCCGTCGAGCAGTTGGGAGCCGCCGCGCAGGAGTAACGGATAGAGTGGGAAGAAGGCGGTCGTCGCCCGCTCGAAATAGCCACCCTGCGCGATCAGCGCGAACCAGTGGCCGTCCCAGTTGCGCCAGGGTTGCAGAAGGTACTGTGCCGGTCCGGATAACGCGGGCATGTAATAGCCGAGCGCGGCGACTGGCGGCAGGGCTTTGTCGATCTGCATAGCGATCGCGCCGAGGAGGAAGACGTAGGTGCGACTGAGCAGGAAGATCAGCAGTGGGAAGCGCACCGCGTCTCGTGTGAGTAGAGAACCGGCGTGCCCCCAGAGGGGCCGTGTTTGCGCGCCTTCGTTCGGCGCGTCGACCTCGCCGACCGGGCGATCGGGCACCGTCGCGTCATCCCGCCCTCGCACCCGGTCCTCGATCGCGCCCCTGGCCATGCGCCGTCACAGCTCCTTCGGTCCATGTATGTGTGTTCGCGTGCGCCGTCGCTGAGGCTGGATGGGCGGCTTAACCGTGCCGCTGGCCCCTTGCAGGGTCCGGTTCTGCACATTCAGGCGTAGAAAAGAGGGCGGCCACCGCCGCCCTCCGCACCGATGATCCTACTTCCTCACAACGCCGTGCGTCAAGATTTGGTTCCTGGTGATCGGGGCCGTCGGGGTCGGGGCGTGGGTCGAGGCATAGCGGGAAGAAGTGGGAAGGCCGGGGCGGCTCCTGCACGGACAGGTATGAGCGGCGTGGTATACTCCCGCATCGACATACGCCGCCCGTGCCGGGTTGACAAGGAAGCGTTCGTACGACAGTATCGTACAGTGTGTCGCCCGGTACAGCGCTCGGCAAGTCGCCCGGTGGAAGCGCAAGCTGGAGGAGTCCGGATGTCCGCAATGAAGTGCGCGAGTTGTCGCTACTATCAGTCCTCGAATCTCGACCGCAAGGGCTGGTGTCGTAACCCGCTGCTCTTCTCCGACGATCAGGACCATCTTGTCGGCGAGAACGACCTCGATTGCAATCGCGGCATGGGGAGCTACTGGGAGGCGCAGAGCGGCGACGACCGCGCCACGAAACTGCGCCATGGCGAGACGCGCGGTCGGTTCGCTCCGCCCCTGCCGCGCACGATCGCGCCCGCGCCGCACCCCGTGAGCGACGCCGCCCCCCGTCGCGCCAACCAGCCCCCGCAGATCGTGCCGCGCGCCACGACCGCGCCGGTCGAGCGGGTCGCGCGCGCGGCGATGCCCGATCCGGCAGGCTTTCGGGAGAGCTACGACGTGCCGCGAGAGCCATACTCCTGGGGCACACATCTCCGTCGCAGCTACCCGGTGATCGGCGTCTTCCTGCTCCTCGGGGCTTTCTGGGTCTGGAGCAACCGGCAGCTCTCCGACAGCGTGGTCGCCACGCCCACCGTGCCGATCGTCATCCCCGCCGCGTCGAACGCCCCGGTGGCCGTCATCACGCCGACGGCACCGCTGTCCGCCATGCCCGCCGCGTCCGCCGCGTCCGCCGCCTCGACCCTCCCGGCACCCCCGCCCGGCGTGATCGCCCCCGGCGCGCGGATGGTCGTGACGACGAGCGGTGCGGGCGCGAATATACGCGAGGAGCCGACCACCACCGGGAAGATCGTGACCTCGCAGGATGACGGGGTGGCGCTCACCATTACCGGCCCTAGCCGGGACGCCGATGGCTACATCTGGTGGCCCGTGCAGGGCGACGGCTTCAGCGGCTGGGTGGCGGGGGCGCTGATCGCTCTCGCCCCTTAGCCCGAGCGTCGGCCGGTGGCGGAGCCGCTCGGGGCCTCGCGCCGTGTAACGCCCCCCACCCTGGAGTCGGAGCGATGACCGCCGCGCCGCGCCGCACCACCACCGGCCGGGCACGCGCCTGGCGACGGCTGATCGTCCGGCTGATCGCGGCGATCGCCTGCCTGATCGCGCTGGTCGGTATGGTCGGCTCCTACGCCGCCTATCGGCGCGTGAGCGAGGCCGAGCGCGCGACGCAGCAGCAGTTGGGCCAGATTAGCGCCGATTTCGCCCAGGTTTCCGCCACCCTCACGACCGTCAGCGCCTCCGCCGCCAACGCCTCGACCAGCGTTGGCGAGGCGCGCGCCGCGCTGACGGATACGTCCAAGACCACGCGCGACATCGCCGGCGTCCTTGACCAGACCGCCGGGGTGATCAACTTTACCATCCCCGGCTTCAATATCCGCCCGCTCGCCGGCGTGGACACCAACTTCCGGGAGCAGGCCCGACAGTTGCGCGAACTGGCCACGCAGGTCGATCAGACGAGCGGGGCGCTGGCACAGAACGGACAGGATTTGCGCGCGATCAGCGCCGATGTCGCCACGATCTCCGGCCAGATGGCGGCCATCTCGACGCAACTGCGCGAGGTCTCGTACGGGCCCGACAGCCCCCTCGCCACGATCACCTGGGGGACGCGCGTGGTGATCATCTGGACCGGCACCATCCATCTCCTCTTGCTCGCCCTCAGCGTCGCCCTCTTCCTGCTGACGATCGAAGATCGACCGCAACTCGCGGAGTCACAATCGAGCGCGTCCGCGTCCAAGGCCGGGGACAAGCCGCTCGACTGGTGAGCGGCAGTTTGGCGCGTCGTCTCGCCCTCGGCTGCCGCCGGGTGCGGTTCAAAAGTTTGCGCGGCGTGGGCAGATGGTGATGACGACGGGGTGACAGGTGGTTAAGGCCCCGCCGCGCTCTGCCGTAGGCCCCGCCGCGCTCTGCCATCACCGCCTGCCATCTCACCCGAACCGCCCGCACAAGATCCTGCATCTCCCTGCCGCCCCCCGCCACAACGGGCCCTGACGTGCTATGATGAACGTACATCGCTCGATGACCTGAAGGTGCGACGGGGGACGAGGTATGCGCTATCGTTGGCACGAGCTGGAGGGGATCGCGATCGCCGGGTCGGGTGCCGCTCGTTCGTCCGCAACGGTAGGCGCGGCCATCGTCGCGGCGCTGTTGAGGCAGCGCGGGCACGGCACCCCCGCTGCGGTCGAGGCGTTCCTGAGCCCGACGCCGCAGACCCTGGCCGAGCCGCTGCTGCTGGCTGATCTCGATCGCGCCATCGCGCGGCTGCGGTTGGCCCACGCCCGGCAGGAATTGGTCGCGATCTGGGGCGATTACGACGTCGATGGCCTGACGAGTACCACGCTCCTCTGCCGCGCGCTTGGCGGGATGGGCCTCCGGGTGCGCCCGCTGATCCCCCATCGCACGCGCGACGGCTATGGGCTGAACATCGCCGGGATCGCGCGCCTGGCCGGTGAGGGGGTGCGACTGATCGTCGCGGTCGATTGCGGCATCAGCGACCGCGCCGAGATCGACCACGCGCGCTCTTGCGGCGTGGACGTGATCGTCCTCGACCACCACACCATCCCGCCCGAGATGCCCGAAGCGGCGGCGGTCGTGAACCCGCGCCGGGCGGATTGTGCCTATCCGTTCAAGGATCACGCCGCTGTCGGCATCGCCTACACCCTGGTGCGTGCTTTGGCGCGGGAGCCGTTCGTCTGCGGCGGGGCCTGGAGCGAGGACGAGCCCGAATTGGTCGATCTCCTCGGCTTGGCGGCGCTCGGCACGGTCGCCGATGTCGCGCCGTTGCAGGGCGAGAACCGCACCATCGTCACCTGGGGCCTCGACGCCCTGCGCCACACCGCCTATCCCGGTGTGCAGGCCCTCTGCGCGGTCGCGGGGATCGATCGCGCCCGCCTCACCGCCTGGGATCTCGGCCACGCGCTCGGGCCGCGCCTCAACGCGGCCGGACGGATGGCCGACCCCGCGCCCGCCCTCCGCTTGCTGCTCACCGACTCGTACGAGGAGGCGCTGCCGCTCGCCCAGGAGCTCGATCGGCTCAATCGCGAGCGCCAGCGCGAGTTGTCGCGCATCCTCGAAGAAGCCATCGCCCGCGTCGAACACGACGGGTTGCCCGACGAGACCCGCCCGATCCTCCAGGTCGACGGCACCGGCTGGACCGCCGGGGTCGTCGGCCTCGTCGCGGGCCGACTGGCCGAACGCTACGGTCGCCCGGCGATCGTGTTGGAGCGCGGCGCGACGATGAGTACCGGCTCGGCGCGCTCGGTCGACGGTTTCAATCTCGTGGAGGCGCTGGCCGAGTGCGCCGATCTCCTCGACCGCTTCGGCGGCCACGCCCGCGCTGCCGGGTTGACCGTCGCCAACCACAAGCTCGACGAGCTGCGTGAGCGGTTGCTGACGCGCGCCCGCGCCCGCCTGACCGCCGACGATCTGCGCCCCACCCTGACCCTTGATCTCGAGCTGGCGCTGGCCGATCTGACCTATCCCACCGTCGATGCGCTCGCCCGGCTCGAACCATTCGGCCAGGGCAACCCCGAGCCGCTGATCCTGCTGCGCGATGTCGGCACCCAATGGCCCAAGACCTCGGGCGACGGCAAGCATCTCTTCTTCATCGCCACCGCGCAGGCCGGTCGCCCCGTTCGCGCGCCCGTCCGCTGCGTCGCCTTCGGGCAGGGCGCGCGGCGACCCGACCTCCTGGACCCGGCCAGGGGCGGCGTCGATCTCGTCGGCACCCTCCGTCGCGAGCGTTGGCAGGGCGAGGAACGCCTGTCGTTCCATATCCGCGATTTCCGCCGTGCGGGCTCGGTCTGATCCCGCACCGCTCTTGCACCGCGTGAGCGTCATGGCTTGAAGCAGTCGTCTGCCGCGTCGGCGGCGTCACAGCCAGCCGTTCGCGCGCGCGATCTGCACAGCTTCACCCCGGTTGCGTGCTCCCAGTTTGCCCAGGATCTCCGACACCTTGTTGCGTACGCTGCCTTCCGATAGCCACAGGCGTGCCGCAATCTCGGCGCTTGACAGGCTCTCGGCGCACGCAGCGAGGACGTCGCGCTCCCTGGGCGAGAGCGGGCAGGAGCCGACCCGCAGAGTCCGCGCCGCGAGGTCTGGGTCGATCACATCCTCACCTGCGGCACAGCGCCGGATGGCTGAAGCAAGGGCCTCCACCGGTGCGTCCTTCAGCATGAAGCCGGAGACTCCGCCCTCCATCGCGCGCTGCAGAAAGCCCGGTCGACCGTACATTGTCAGGATGAGCGTTCGGCAACTGGGCAGGCTCCGTCGCAGTTCCGTCGCCGCGCTGATGCCGTCCTGTACTGGCATCTCGATGTCCACGACGGCTACGTCTGGCCGTGTCGACAGCGCCGCGGCGACGACCTCATCGCCTCGCCCGACCTCTGCGACCACCGCGATGTCTCCCTCGAGTTCCAGCAGCCGCCGTACCGCCGTCCGAAACATTCGCTGATCCTCGGCCAGCAGTATACGGATCACCGCGCGACCTCCGCTTTCGCCACGGAACGAACAGTGGTACCGAGCCTCGCCCTCAGGGTGAACCCTCCTATCTCGCTCGGCCCAGCCTCGAAAGTGCCTCCAAGCGCATGAATTCGGGCGGCCAGCCCCGCCAGGCCGGTACCCTCGTCCCCACCTACCATCCCATGACCGTCATCGTTGACCTCGAGTGCGGTTGTGCCGTCGGTGGCCTCGATCGCAATACGGCAGGCGCGCGCGCCGCTGTGCCTGACCACGTTTGTCACCGCCTCCCGAAGTGCCCAGGCGATGGTGGTCTCGCGCGCCGGATCGATCGTCATTCCGACGTCGGGGAAGCGGGCCTCGATCCCGGCCGACTGTAGCGCCAGACGCGCCGCCGCCAGTTCGGCGGCGACGCTCTGTACCCGATCGCCCGCGACCGCCTCGCGGACTTCCCGTACCGCGTGTCGTGCGAGTTGCTGCACCTCGCGCATCTCGGCCCCGGCCGAGGGGTCGCCGGTGGCGCTCAGGCGACCGGCCAGTTCCGCTTTGACGGCGATGAGCGATAGCGTCCGGCCAAGCAGGTTGTGCAGTTCGCGCGCGAGCCGCTCACGCTCGTCGGTGACAGCGAACTCGGCCAGTTCGGCCTTGGTTGCGTGGAGGTCCGCGTTGACCGCGATGAGTTGCCGCACGGCGGTCATACCAAGTCCGGCCAGCGCGATCGACAGCGCGATAGAGTGGTTCGGTCCGAGCGTCCGTTCCACGAGCGAACCCCCGAGGAGATGTGGACTTGCCAGCAGGTCCAACGGCACGACCGCGGCCAGCGCCATGAGTCCGACCCCGACTGCGGCGACCGGGGCGCGGAGGCCGGCCCCGACGATCAGCGCCGGGTAGAGCCACAGGAGCGGCTGTGCCAGGCCGAGCGGATGTAGCAGCAGCGAGTTTGTCAGAACCATGCAGGCCGCTGCGGCGACGGATCGGTGTGACTGGGCCGGCCAGGGTCGCCGCCAGTACAGCAGGTGGATCGTGCCCAGCAGCACCAAGCCGACTGCGGCTGCCGGATCGCTCGCCGATCGTTGCGGCCCCATCAGGAGGGCCGGTGCCCCAAAGAATACGGGCATAATCGCCAGCTGGATGGCATTCGTGAGCCAGACCATCTTGGGTGGCATCGCGGCTCCAAAGCGAGCGAAGTGACGGTGTTGGGGAAGGCCAGCGACAAAAAGTGTAGGCGAAGGGACAGCGTGCGGAAAGGCCCGCGCCCAAAGTCGTGACAAATGTCACGCCAGGCGGTGACGGCGCGCACTTCCCCATGCCGCCTGGGTCCCATATGATCGGGACTGACTTGGCCGAGCCTCGCGACCCCACGCCGAGGCGTCACGAAGGGCTATACCACGCCGCGCGGCCCGGCGCTGCGGATTCGTAGGCGATGCTGGTCCCGACAGCCAACGGCGTGACAATCACGCGCGACAGAGGAGGAGACGCTCATGTCCGACCCGCTCCCCTACCCCGACTCCACCGGCGACACAGGCGACGACACCGGCGTGAGATCCAGCCGCGGCTCGACTGCCGGCACACCACCCAGCACACCGCGCTGGGTGAAGGTGTTCGGGATAATCACCCTCGCCCTCGCCCTGCTGGTTATCGTCATGCTGCTCGCCGGTGGTGGTCCTGGTGGTCACGGCCCTGGTCGCCACACACCGCCCGCCAGTGTCATCACACCTGGCGGGCAACAGCTATGATCATGCCACCCGGCCTCCGCAAGCTCGTACTCACCGTCCATCTCACTTCCTCGGTCGGCTGGCTCGGCGCGGTCGTTGCGTACCTGGCGCTCGGCGTCTCAGCTGTGACCAGCCGGGATGCGCAGATGGTGCGTGCCGCCTATCTCGCGATGGAGGTGATCGGCTGGTTCGCCATCGTCCCGCTGGCCCTCGCCGCGCTATTGACTGGGCTGGTCATGTCGCTGGGCACCTCGTGGGGCTTGTTTCGGCACCATTGGGTCTTGATCACCCTCGTGCTGACCATCTTTTCCACCCTCGTTTTGCTGTTGCACATGCCGGACATGAGCGCCCTAGCAGCTACGGCGCGAGTGGCGGACGGCGCCAGCCTCGGCCGGCTTGGGGGCGACCTCTTCCACGCGGGGGGCGGACTGCTGATGTTGCTCGTGATCACGGTGCTCAATGTGTACAAGCCGCGAGGCCTGACCCGCTACGGGTGGCGGAAGCAGCACGAGCAGCGCACAGTGTCGCGACCGTAGGGGCCACGACAACAGCGCGGTCTCGACCGAGCGAACTCTGGCCTGACCTTGCTACGGTACGGGTGTACGGCAATGTGCCGCGCTACGGACCGGCGGTTGCCCCAGGCACGACGATCGCCGAGCCGTCATACACTCGTCCGATGTGGCGAGTCGAATTCGCCGGGATCGGTTATCCCTCCATATTTGTCGGGTCGCGCGCTGCGGGATCGGGCCTGCCGGGGGAAGCCATACGTGCGATCCGGTGGGCAGCCCAAGGTGCGTCTGGTAACAGGCAGTCACGGAATAGCGTGACAAGCGGAACCCTGATGCACACGGTTTCGCGCGCCACGCCTTGTTTTCCTTCCAACCTGCGTGCTATACTCCCGGCTTACAAACGCAGATGCGGCAGCGACGCCGCGCGTCCGGCGAACGGACGACGGCACAGGGGAGGGCCGAGCCGAATGGCACTGCAGAAAACAGAGAAAGACACCATTATCCACGGCTTCCAGGTTCATGACGGAGACACCGGCTCGCCGGAGGTCCAGATCGCGCTGCTCACCACCCGAATCTTGCAGCTCACCGATCACCTGAGGGAGCATAAGCACGATCACCACTCGCGGCGCGGCCTGTTCATGCTGGTCGGGCGGCGGCGACGGCTGCTGGCCTACCTGCAGAAGAAGGATGTCGAGCGTTACCGCGCCACGATCGACCGGCTGGGGCTGCGCCGCTGAACGACGCCTGCCAACGGCCTGTCGGCGCTCGCCGCGATACGGATGACCCAGGGGTGCCACCCCTGGGTTTTTCCCGTTATACTTCCCCGGTACGCTGACGAATGCGACCGACGTTGCGGACAAGAGACGTTGCGGATGAGAAAGGAGATGCCCGCCGTCAGCACGGACAGCGCGATAGCGAGACGGACGATCCCACTTCCATACTATGCGTGACACGACGACACGTAACCCGACGATGCGGTACCCGGTGCCATGTGCGCGAGGGTTAGGAATTGGAGTCTGCCAGGTCAGCGGTCGTTGGTCGGCAGAGTCCAGTCCCTAACTGCTCCAGGCGATGGCACACATAGGCCGAGGGTCGAAGGTCCAAGGCCGAATGTAGCAGGAGCGTTCGGCGCGGCACCCCCCGCGATGCCACCCTTCGATCTCCGACCTTGAACCTTCGACCACCTTAAAGGAGCCTCCCTTGAATATCCAGCGTGTGAGCATGAACCTTGCCGGTCGAACGCTCACGATCGAGACCGGCAAACTCGCGGAGCAGGCCGACGGGGCCGTGACCGTCCGGTACGGCGACTCGCTCGTCCTCTCGGCCGCCGTCAGCGGCGGCGTCCGGGAAGGGCTCGACTTCTTTCCCCTGACGGTCGAGTACGAGGAGCGGATGTACGCCGCCGGGAAGATCCCGGGCGGCTTCATCAAGCGTGAGGGGCGACCGACCGAGGGGGCGATCCTTGCCGCCCGCATCACCGACCGCACGATCCGCCCCCTTTTCCCTAAGAACTACAAGAACGAGACGCAGATCATCAACACCGTCTTCTCCGCCGACCAGGAGAACGACCCCGATCTGCTGGCCCTGATCGGCACCTCGACCGCCCTGATGATCAGCGACATCCCCTTCGACGGCCCGGTCGCGGCGATCCGTATCGGCCTGATCGAGGGCCAGCTCGTGGTCAACCCGACCGAATCGCAGATGGGCGAGAGCCAGCTCGATCTCGTCGTCGCCGGCACCGCCGACGCGATCGTGATGGTCGAGGGGCAGGCCGAGGCGCTTGGCGAGGCGCTGATGGTCGAGGCCCTGGAACTGGCCCATCGCGAGATGCAGCCGATCCTCGCGCTCCAACACGAGTTGCGCGGCCTGATCGGGTGCGAGAAGCGCCCCTTCACCCCGCCCGCGCCCGACGCCGAGGTCGCGGCGGCGGCGGTTGCCTTCCTCGGCGATCGTCTGCAACAGGCCGTGTATAACCCCGATAAGACCTCCCGCCGCGCCTCCGTCAGCGCCCTGCGCGGGGAGACGGCGCAGGCCCTGACCGAGGGGCTTGAAGGTGGTCAAAAGGCGGCGCGCGCCAAGGCGGCCCATGCCGCCTTCGAACACCTGGAGTCCGAGATCGTTCGCAACGGCATCCTCGAGCGCGGCGAGCGGCCCGACGGGCGTGGCGTCACCGAGGTTCGCCCGATCTGGTGCGAGGTCGGCTATCTGCCGCGCGCGCACGGCTCGGCGATCTTCACGCGCGGCCAGACGCAGATCCTCTCCGTCGCCACCCTCGGCGCGCCGGGCGAGGCCCAGCGTCTCGACTCGATCAGCCCTGAGAACACCAAGCACTATATCCACCACTACAACTTCCCGCCCTACAGCACCGGCGAGACCAAGCCGCTCCGCAGCGCCGGTCGTCGCGAGATCGGCCACGGCGCGCTGGCCGAAAAAGCGCTGCTGCGGATGTTGCCGACGCAGGACGATTTCCCGTACACCATTCGCGTTGTCTCCGAGGCGGTGTCGTCCAACGGCTCGACCTCGATGGGGTCCGTCTGCGGCAGCACGATGGCCCTGCTCAATGCCGGCGTGCCGTTGAAGGCCCCGGTCGCGGGCGTGGCGATGGGCCTGATCACCGGCGAGGACGGTGTGCAGAGCGGCTACCAGATCCTGACCGACATCCAGGGCCTGGAAGATCACATGGGCGACATGGACTTCAAGGTGGCCGGCACCGCCGAGGGGATCACGGCCATCCAGATGGACATCAAGGTCAAGGGCCTCACCTTCGAGGTGCTGCGCAAGGCGTTGGCGCAGGCGCGCGACGGTCGGCTCCACATCCTCGGGAAGATGCTGGAAACGATTGCCACCCCCGCCGCCGAGTTGTCGGAGTTCGCCCCGCGCGTCGAGCGCCTGAAGATCAATACCGAGAAGATCGGCGCGTTGATCGGCCCCGGCGGCAAGACGATTCGCGGTATCCAGGACGAGACGGGCACCAAGGTTGACGTGCAGGAGGACGGCACCGTCTCGATCTCCGGTATCGATGCGGCCAAGGTGAAGCGCGCCATCGCCCAGGTGATGGGCCTGACGCGCGAGGCGAAGGTCGGCGACATCTACACCGGCAAGGTCGTGCGGATCATGCCGTACGGGGCCTTTGTCGAGATGTTCCCCGGCAAGGACGGCCTGGTCCACGTCTCCGAGTTGGCCGAGACGCGCGTCGAGCGGGTCGAGGATGTCGTCGCCGAGGGGGACGAGATCACCGTGATGGTGATCGACTCCGATCCGGTGACCGGGAAGGTCAGCCTCTCCCGCCGCGCGGCCATCACCGGCGAGGTCCCCGAGCGCGCCCCGAGCGGCCCGCGCGGCGGCGGCCCTCCGCGCGGCGGCGGCTTCGGCGGTGGCGGTGGCGGTGGCAACTTCGGCGGCGGCGGCAGTGACCGTGGACCGCGCCCGAACGGGGGCGGCGGCTTCGGCGGCGGCGGCGATCGTGGCCCGCGCCCGGATGGCCCGGCGGCCCCGGCGTCCCCAGGCGGTTTCGGTGGTGATCGCGGCCCGCGTGGGCCGCGCCCGTAGCGCCGCCGCCGTATTCGTCAACAACAGCAACGAGAAGCGTGGGGCGGGCCAACTGGCTCGCCCCACGCGATCACGCGTGCAACCTCGCATCGCGGTCTGCCTTGGCGGGCGTGTTACGTGTTGTAGGATGGCACATGCGCCCCGTACAATGCCTTGGGGGCCGTTTTCCGCAGCGTCGCGGGGCGTCGTGGTTGTGGGCACGCGATCCGCGACCTTAACTGTCTATCAAGTCCCGATCCGTCGTGTCGTCGGTGTCCGATTGTCTCGTTGGCCCCGGCTCGCCCCCCACGAATGCGATCCGGTTCTTGCCCAGCCGCTTCGCGCGGCGGTTCGCTTCTTCCGCCCGCGCGAGTAACGCCTCGGCGGTGCGCCCATCCTCCGGGAACGAGGCCAAGCCGATCGAGACCGTCGCCTGTATTGGCAGGGCGGCAACCTCGCCCGCGATCGCGGCGCGGATCCGCTCGGCGGCCAGCACCGCCGCCTCACGGGTCGTCTCCGGCAGCGCCACCACGAACTCGTCGCCCACGCGCCAGCGTACCGTCAGGTCGCCGCCGCGCGTCTCGCCCGCCAGAACCGCCCCGAGCGTGCGGATCCAGTCGTCGCCCGCCGCATAGCCGAAGCGCGAATTGAACGCCCGCAGATCGTCGCCGTCGATCAGCAGGAGGGCCAGGGGATGCTCGTGGCGGATGGTGCGCGGCATCTCGATCGCCAGGAATTGTTGGAGCGCGCGTTGATTCGGCAGTCCCGTGAGCGGGTCGGTCAGCGCGAGACGATTCGCCTCGGCGAGGAGCTGCTGCATGTCGAGCGCGTGTCGGGCGAGCCACGCGATCACGCCCGAGGCCCCGACCGCGTCGAGCGGGGCCTCGGTCAGCAACCTCGCCCGCCCGCCGCCGCGTGCCTTCACCGCGCGCAACGCCCCATCGGCCGCCATCAGGAGCGTTCCGAGATCGGTCGCGCCCGTTTCCGCAACCCCGATCCCGATGCTGAGGCCGATCCCCGCCGCTTCGGCCCCGCTGAGCAGCGCCGCCGCGAGCCGCCGTGCGCGCAACCTATTGGTTGTGGGCAGGATGATCACGAACCCGTCGCCGCCGATATGGAACGCCTCGCCCGCTGCCCGGCCTGCGGCGACATCCTCACGCAACGCCGCGAACTCGCGCAAGAAGTTGGCGAACCCCGCCAGCAGCGCGTCGCCCCTGCCGCGCCCGTAGCGCGCGTTGAAGTCGGCGAAGCGATCGAAATCGAGTTGGAGGATTGTCAGCGGCTGGCCGAACAGCGCGACCTCCCGGAGTGCCGCATCGAGACGTGCCAGCAGGGCCAGCGTATTGCCGAGCAACATCGGCGGGTCGCGCATCGTCGGCACGGTGGTCATCGGTTCCTCCCCCGTGCGCCCTTTCCTCGCCCGCGATCGTCGACTGCTGGGATGTGGTGCCGCGTATATGGCAGATCGGTCGGGCACGCCTTCCCTGCGCTCGCGACCGTCTTTTGTTAGGAATAGCATCTCTCGGTGGAGAGTTGGTAGAGAAGCGATCGAGGTTCTAGTACTACAACGAGAGAACGGGCGTGCGATACTGGGGGTCGGCTCGTGGGTACCGCCGGGGGAGGGATGCCGTGGTCGCCGCCAGCACGCCGGTCGATCTGACCCCGGTCGCGCCGCCCGTGCGCACGCTGACCGCCGCCGACCTGGACGGGCTGGCGGAGGAATTGGCGGCCTACCACGCCCACTTCGCCCCGTTGTTCCGGCGGCCGGAGCAGCGCGTCTGGGCGGGGGTCTACCTGCGCGGGCTGCTGACCGCCGACGTGCCGCGCAAGAACGTCGAGGCGCTGGCGCTGCGGCTGCTGGGGGCCGGGCCGGGGGCCGACCGCCACGTCCGGGCGCTGCAGCAGTTCGTGGGGGCGGGCGGCTGGGACGACACGGACCTCCTCGCGGCGCATCGGCGGCTGGTGGACGAGACGCTGGGCGAGGGCGACGGGGTGCTGATCATCGACGGCCACGAGACCCCCAAGCAGGGCACGCACTCGGTCGGGGTGGCCCGCCAGTGGTGCGGCCACACCGGCAAGCGGGACAACTGCCAGGCGGGGGTCTTCCTCGGCTACGCCAGTCGCCGGGGCTACACCCTGCTGGACCGGCGGCTCTACCTGCCGTCCGCCTGGTTCAGCGGGGAGTACGCCGCGCGCCGCTGGGCCTGCCGCATCCCGCGCGGCACGCCCTTCCGGACCAAGCATGCGCTTGCCGGGGACCTGGTCGAGGCGGCGGTGGCGACCGGGACGCTGCGCGCGCGCTGGGTGGTGGCCGACGAGGGCTACGGCGACAGCCAGGCGCTGCTGGACCGCTGGGCGGCGACCGGGCTGTGGTATCTGGCGGAGGTCGCGCGCGACACGCAGGTGTGGTGCCTGGCCGCGCCCGACGGGCGGACGCCGCCCGCCCGCCCGGCACGCTGGGTGCCGCCGCGGGCCGCCTCGGGCAGGGGGCCAGCGCCAACCAAGGAGCGGCTGCACCCGGCCAGCCCCGCGCCGCAGCGGGTGGACGCGTGGGCGGCGGCGGTCCCCGCCGCGCGGTGGCAGCCCTACCGCCTGCTGGAGGGGAGCAAGGGGCCGCTGGTGGCGGCGTTCGTGGCGGTGCGGGT
>JAABUN010001490.1_pt1 | contig 51053 bp, 51 predicted proteins | sample 5559311 | NCBI WGS metagenome assembly JAABUN01 (sample SAMN10711877, study PRJNA513370) | rock metagenome | isolation source: Antarctica rocks | place: Antarctica: Victoria Land, Siegfried Peak sud
CAGGCGCGGTCGCCGCCAGCTCGACGACGATCCGCTGCGCATCGGCCCGGAACTGCTCGAGCGTGAGTCCTGTAGCCGGGGCAGGCAGGAGGGTTGTGGCAACCATCGGCGGCTCCTTGCGGGACGGCATGTGCCAACGCCACACACCAGGGCCGTCGATTATCGGCGCTCGCTGCGCGGCGCACAACCCGGTTGTGGCCGCGCGGGGCGGGCCACCCCCGGCACAGCAAAAGATAGGGTGAGCCAAAACCTGATCATTGACAACTGCCCTGCCTAGACGACCTTGATTGACAATACCCTAAGCTCGACTTTAGCGGTTCAGGCGACGTAGCAGAGTGTTTCGGTCAGGCGGACGAAGAGTCCCCGTGGCACTTTAATGATCTCGTTGGTGCGAGTGGATGTCTGGAAAGTCTGGTGGCGCCACAGCTCGCGCCGGACAAGCGCGAGCGCGTCGGCGAAGGTCGGTCGCGCCTTGCGGTACCACGCGGCCCGCCGGATTGTGGCCGCAGGGTCGGCCATCCGCTCGTGGGCGAGGAGGGTCACGAGGGAGAAGAGGCCGAGCAGCGCCGGGGTGGTGCGGCGGAGGGCCAGGTCGGACCACCGGCGCTGGGTCTCGACGCCCAGATGGCGGCGGGCCTCCTCCAACGTGACCTCGAGTTGCCAGCGCCGGACGAACCAGGCGAGTACCTGTGCCGGGTCGACGGCGAGGTCGGTACAGAGGAGTGCTTGCGTGGCGAACTGACCCTGCGGGTCGCGGATCAGGACCCAGCGCAGGGGCACCGGGGGCAGCCCGGTGTGGTACCACACCGCCGTATCCGTCGCGACCTCGACGGCCCGCCCGCCCGCGCCGTACCAGTGCGCCACGGTCGTCGGCGTCCACGCGGTCGCGACGTCGGCGGCGACGGCGGCCAGGGTCGGTAACCGCGCCCTTCAGGCATGGCCGCCTGTGCTGGCGTGGGCGACGTGGTGGCGCGGGCGCATGGAGCGCCGCATCGAGGCGTAGGCGGGTGACGACCGCGACCGGCCGCCGCCAGGATGCGCACGCCGCGAGGAAGGCCAGCGCGGCATAGCCGCTGTCGGCGACGGCGACGATGGCGCGCTCCGGCCACCAGCGGCGAACGACGCGGCGTAACTGGCGCGCCCAGTCGGGCAACGTTGTATGCCGACGACCATGCGCCGTGTCGTAGCGGACGGCAGGGGCGAGCGCGGTGAGGACCGGCAGCGCCCGCGTTCGCCCGGCCCAGGGGAGCGGCACCAGCAGCAGCAGGCAGGCCCGGCGCAGCCCGCTTGCCTTGGCGCAATGCGTCCGGCTCGACCGTACCGCGTCGCGGTAGATCCCTTTCGCCGCGATTTCCCGGCCCCGGCGGCGTTCGAGCGTCTCGTCGATCCCGAAGACGAGCGGGCCCTTTGGCGCGAAGGCGGCGACCAGGAGCGCCAGGAGCGCCCGCCCCGCGTCGAGCCCGGACCGGCGCGCGGCTCAGCACGCGGTGGTAGCGGTGAAACTGCGGTACCTGCACCAACCCCATCGCGCGTAGCAGCCGCCGCGACAGTGCGCGGCGCGGGTGCCAGGAGCGCGCCGGCCACCAGCACCTGGGCGTGCGCCCAGATGGGGCGCGAGAACAGCGGCGCGAACGGGGCGAGCATGGCGGCGACCCGCAGTGGTAGACACGACATCGGCACCCCTCCTCACGAAGCGGTGCCGATCATAACCGACCCGTCAGCTTCTCAAAGCGCTAAAGTCGAGCTAATAAGAGCGTCAGCGCGAGGATTAGTGTGATGCCGAGCGCGGTAGGAGGCGGAGTGAATGACAGTATAGTTGCTATCATAGCAGCTGTAACGCTGCTTCGAAAGACGACCATCTCACCATCATCTAGCACTAATCGGGAGTGGACCGCCGGGTCGTTCGGTGCAAGCCTTATCTGCCCTTGTAGCGGCGCGGTCACAGTATTGCTCGAGAGCCACGTGCATACGGCCGATCACGTGATCCCAGTTCAAATGTTCTTCTGTACGGCGGCGACCTGCCGCCCCGAGGCGGGCGGCATACTCAGGGTTATCGAGTAGCCGCAGGAGCGCTGCGGCAAGTGCCTCAGGCTCGCCCGGTGGGACGAGCAGGCCGGTCTGGCCATCACTGACAATCTCCGGGATGCCGCACACGGTGGTACTAACACAAGGCACTTCGTGAGCCATTGCTTCGATGATCGCGCCGGGGAAAGGATCGAAGCGGGAGGGGAGGCAGAAAATCGTGGCCTCGGCATATAACTGTGCGAGATGGTGATGGTCAGAGATGCGTCCGATCGATTCGATTCCCGGCTCGGTTGGTACGGTGGGACCGACGATTCGTAGGCGTGCCGCTGGATGCTGCGTGCGAATCTGCCGGAAAGCCGCGATGAGGGTATCGCACCCTTTCCGCGCGAATTCTTTCCCGACGAAAAGGATGATCGGCGAACGGTCCCTCCTCGGGCGCTCGGTCACAGTCGCCACGTCTATGTTGACCCCGCCGCCCACGACGCTGATTCGCTCGGTCGGGACACCGTAGAAGTTGTTCAACGTCCGCGCCACATAGTGCGCCATAACGAAGATGTGAATCGCGTCTCGGTATAAGGCGCGTTCTCGGGCATACCAGTGCGCCAGACGTTGCCCGCGTAGCGGATTCCAATCCGGCCAACCCAGGGCAGAATCGCGGTAGGTATTGTCCAGGTAGAGCATGTACGGCGCCCCCTGCGTGTGAAAGAGCCCGTTGAGTTGCAGGACGACATCATATGGTTCGGTGACGGCGGCGAGCTTGACGCGCGATCGGCGAGAAATCAGATCGAAGGCGAGGATATTCTTGAAGTAGCGCTCGATCCAGCGTGCGCGGGTTGGGTGGACCGTGGTCAGCGCCACGAGCCCCTGTTGCCAACGCGGCAGGCGGGTGTCTAACCGATCCACTAGCGTGTAATGTCGTCCGACCGCATTGAAAAGATTCCGTGACAACCCGGACGTATCATGGGGGCTGTAGGGGTTCCCGCGCGAGATACCGACGACGCGTAACGGCCGCGTCGATGTCAAGCATCGCTCGATCGGCATATCCATCGGCAGATGTGCAAGGCCAACATTCACGACGATCTCTCTCCTTCTCCTATTCCTGGCTTACATGTATGGTCTCGATCGCACGGGGCGGGGTATCTTTCCCCCCCTGTGCCCCTTCCCCACCAGGGATGTCTGGACGCATGGCGCGATACACGGTGGGGGTCATGACGGCTGCTTCGACCATCTGCGCGGCGAACCAGCCGAGGACGAGGCCGGGCAAGCCCCAGGCGAGGGCACCGATCGCGGCGAAGCCGAGCTCGGCCAGTGCACCGCCCAAGACCCAAACAGCAGTGACAGCCACGCGCCCTCGGAGCCGACCGAGGGTGACGAAGTGATCCTTGATGATGATCGGGAAGGTGCAGAGCGCCAGAATTCGCAACGTTAGGCCTGCCTCAGCCGCATACCGACCCCCGAAGAGCCCTAAGAAGAGATCGGCCCCACCGAGGAGGGCGAGATTGGCGACGCTCGCCGCCGCGAGTGCCACGCCTAAAGTGAAACGCAGCCGTTGCGCGAGGGCCGCTGGCGAGCGGGTGCCGACAGCGTAGAGGGCCGTGACGAGGGCAAGCGTCCCATAGAAGAATGGGCCGGCGACGATCGAGGCGACATAGTAGTATGCGCTCGCCGTCGCCGAGAGGATGCTCGTGACCAAGACCGGCAGCGCCAAGCCGGGGAGCTGGAGCGCCATATTCAGGCTATGGTGTCCCAGCGCCGAGCGCCCGAACTGCCGCAGCAGCAGCCAGCGGGGTCGCAGGCGGCGGAAATCTCGCCAGATGCCGCGCCGAGCACCGAGCGCAACCAGCCCGAGTAGGGAAAGGAAATTACCAATAGTCCAGGTCCAGTAGATCGTCGCCCAGTCCCCGCCTCCCGACCAAAGCGCTATGCCGATCAGGACGAGCAACTTGGTAATCGCGAAACCGGCGTTGCGCCAGAGCTGTAAGCCGCCGTGGAGCAGCGCGATCAGGCCCTGATCGAGCACCATGGTGAGTGAGGTCAGGCTCACCCCCAGGGCGAAGAGTACGATGTGGAAGGGCGAGTCCGATAATACACCAAGGTTAGGCGAGATCTGGGGAGCGATGAGCGCGAAGGATAGGCTGCATACCAGCCCGGTCGATCCGGCCACGAGAAGACCGGTGGCGATGAGCGCCCCCTCTTCGCCGGGACGGCGCGGTAATTCGCCGATCAGCAAGGTTCCGAGACCGAGCATCCCGGCGGTCCCGAGGAGGGTCATCGTTGAGATACTCGTGCCGGCCAAGCCCACGGCCTCGGGATTGAAGAGTCGGGCGGCTAGCAGCCAGTAGAAGGCACCCAACCCGGATGTGACGATCATCGTGCCCATCAAGGCGCTCGCATTGGCGATGATCAGCCGATTCGCCACCCCGCTCGACCGGCCAAGAAGCGTGCGGGTGCGATCCCGCACCGTCCAGTATTGTCGTCGCATCATTGTCCCCGTTGTATCTTCACACGTCGATAAACCGTCTCCGGGCTATCGGCACGGTAGAGGACCGCCTCAACTGCCGCGTTCGCGGGCACATCGGTCGGGAGAGTGACGGTCCTCGTCCAGGTTGCGCCGCTGGTAAGTTGCACATCCCAAGCCGCGCGCACCTGAGAATCCACCTCAAATTGCAGTCGATAACCGGTTGTGGCTGCTGGCTCGTTATTTGTCACGCCGAGATTCAGTGCCATAGGATCGGCATCGGCGGGGAGCAGCCACAATTGTGTGAAGCCCACCGTCGTTTGGTCCTGCGCGCCGCGCACCGTAACGAATCCCGCGCCCAGCAGGACCAGCGCGGCCAAGCCGCAAATCGCCACCTGTGGCACAGTCAGCCCTCTGGAGGTTCTGGACGTGATGGCGGTACGATCGGGCCGCCTCATCCTCACGCCCCCTCCGGCAGCTACGGTTATTCCCCCTAGTAGGACGGTCCACGGTACGGGATGCAAGCCCCACGGGGTTAGGTGTAACACCAGGCCGCCGAGCGCGACGATGGCGAGGCTTAGCCCGAGGCTGAAGAGGAGGCGCTCGGCACCCGACACCGTTCTTCCAGGAAAGCATACATACGTGACGGCACCACTGGGTAAGAGGAGTACGAGCGGCAGCGCCATGATAATCCGCGCCACGCCCCAACCCCAGGCGAGGGACAGCACGCCGACGATGAGTATGAGGCTGATGGATGTCAGCGTCGACATCGCGTACTTATGGCTCACGAACATTCTCTCCCAACTGATAGATTTGGATCGCGCCGCTGTCATAGATCAGGTTCACACCGAGCAATCGATCGAATTTCGCTAGCGCGCTTGGATCGAGTGGCACGGTGTGCATATAAGCCCCGTCCTCATTCGTCTCGAAATAGACGCCGATCTGCGGTGGTGCCGTCGCGAGGCGTCGATCGATGAGCACGTAACGAATGGCACCTTGCCGGACGATCGCTGCTTGTGTCACACCGAAGCCGAGCCCGGTGTATAGCGGGGCCACGTCGACCCCGTCATTGAGGTGCGTGACGGGCAGTTAGGGTGCCTGATTAAGGTACGCCGCGCCAGGGGTTCCGTCAAGGGGACCGGTAGACTTCGGTGGGAGACGGTGCCGGTGTCCTGCCGCCCCCCGCGCCACGGAGCGAGCGGCCGGGGGGACCTGGCCGCATTCGCGGCGGTGGACCGACGCGGCGGCACGCCCAGGATCCCTGCCTCCCGATCGGCGGCACCCCCCGCAGCTGGCACGAAGCATACTATACGTACAGTACGGGCGTTCCCCGCGCCGGTGTCGCGGCGGGGGTGATGGCCGCAGGGCCACCGGGTAGCGGGTAAGCGCGAGGAGGCGGCACGATGGCGAAGCAGACGCCGCGCAAAGGGATGCAGCTGTTCGACGCGGACGAGGCGCTGATCGGCATGATCGCGGGCGCGGGCGGCGGCACGATCGTCGTGGGCGGCCGGCACATCCCCAAGGCGGCGATCGCGCGCGTCACCCAGAACCGCGCCTACCTCAAGCCGGAGGCCGACTGGACGGTCGAGGCGCACGCGGGCGCGCCCGCCGCGAGCGCCGCGCGGCCGGTGCGCCGACCGCGACGGGCCGTCCGCGCGCCCCGCCCGCCCGCCGAGGCGGGTGCGGTGCGGCCGCTGCCCGGCGAGCGGACGTACACGGCCCTGACGCCAGCGACCGTGGTGCCCCTGGCAACCGAGCGTCTGCGCCTGGAGAAGCGCGCGACCGCGCTGGGGGAGGTGCGCGTCCGCAAGACGGTCGTGGCGGAGGAGCGGCGGGTCCCGGTCGAGCTGCACTACGAGCGGGTGCGCGTGGAGGAGCGGGAGCTCCCCGACCGCCCGGCGACCGGGGCCGAACTGTTCGAGGAAGGGACGATCGTGGTGCCCCTGCGCGGCGAGGAGGCGGTCGTCAGGAAGGAAGCGGTGATCAGCGGCGAGGTGGTCATCGGCAAGGACCTGGTCACCGAGCGCCGCGACGTGACCGCCACCGTGCGGGCCGAACACGCCGAGGTTATCGCGCCGGAACGCGGGTGGCGGGCGGACCGCTAGCGTCGACCGGTGCCGACGAGGCTCTGAAAGTTGTCCGCGTATCTGGCGCGGCGCGGTCAGACCGCGCCGCGCCAGATACGCGGGATGTGGAGGATCTGGCCGGAGAAGATGGCGTCCGGGTCGGTGAGCTGGTCCTGGTTCGCCGCGAGGAGGCGCGGCCAGACGGCGGGGTCGCCGTAGGCCTGGCCCGCGAGACGCGCGAGGGTGTGGCCCCGGCGCACGGTGTAGTCGGCGCCGGGCCGGGGCGGGCTGACGTCGCCGCAGCCCCCGAGCAGCAGGCCCAGCGCGGTCCCCGCAGTGCCCGGCGGGTCAGGAGGGGCGGTCCCCATAGCGGCGGCATCGATGATTCCCTCCTCACTACCGCGAACCCATATCCGCTGCGTACGTACATCCAGGCGGCGTGCCTGCGCTCGGTCCGAGTTGCGCCTGATCGCCGGGCGCTCCGCAGGCCAGGCACCGTCGCGGTGACACCGCTGGTGGTGTTCTGCGCCATGCGGGTGCACTGGCCTGGCTATGCCCTGTTGCTCCACAGCGTCGCGGCTTCGGCGGGGGTGAGGGTGGACCAGGGGCGGTCGGCGGCATAACGCGGACGCACCGCACGCTGTTCGGTGGGGTGGCGTATCATACGGAGATGATACGCGATTCATAGTTGGTAATGGAGACACCGCACGATGGTGGAGACCCCTGATCTGTCTGGCTTCTTTGCCGCGACGAGCATCTTTGCGCGTGAATTCAGCCAACAGCGTCATGATACGCTGCGCGGTGTCACCGATGGCAAGGCTATCGGCACCTATATCGAGCACCTGTTTCAGCAATACCTCCTCGATAAGGGCGTTCTGCTGACGCTTGGCAACTCGGCCAAGGGGATTGATTTGCCCGCACTGGACACCGATATCAAGGTGACCGCGATTCGACAACCGCAATCTTCCTCACCATTCACCACCTATAAACAGAAGATCGAGGGTTTAGGCTATAACCTGATGCTCTTCGTCTATGACAAGCGAGATACACCGGAAGGCTGCTTCTTGTCATTCCCGACCGTGCGCTTCATCCCCAAGGAGTTGACGGCAGATTACCAGACGACGCGGGGCATCCGCGATATCATTGTGCGCGGCGGTAACCAGGACGATGTCTTCGCGTTTCTGGTCGAACGGATGATCCCGACAGATGAACTGACGCTCGCCCGTTACGCGGAGACGCTGCTGGATAATCCCCCACAGCAAGGGTATTTGACCATCTCGAATGCTTTACAATGGCGATTGCAGTACCGTCGTGTCATCACCGAAGCGCTGGATGGGATTATTCCGCTCTACACAGATGGGCAAGCATAATGTGATGATCGGTACCAATGTGGGCGAACTGAATACCCGTCAACGGGGCGACTTCCAGACGCCGGAACTCCTTGCCAGGCAAGTATGGGCGTTGGTGAACGCCACTGATTACGACCTTATTATCGAACCCACGTTTGGCGCAGGTTCTTTTCTCGCCACCACGCCGGAGGGTAGCGACTCCGCCATCCTCGGTTGGGAAATTCACCAGGAATACTACGCAAGGACGCTCGCGCGTTTCGCCGGGCGAGCGCGGATGCAGCTCGTGCATGGTGATATTTTTGCGGTGACTGGCGATGATCTGCCAATTGCTACGAATACCGCCGCCCTAGTCATCGGTAACCCGCCGTGGGTGACGAGTGCCGAGCAAGGCGTATTGGGTGGTAGGAATACCGGACCTAAACGAAATATGAAGGCGCTGGCCGGACTCGACGCGCTCACAGGCAAAGCGAACTTCGATATTGCCGAGGCAATTATCCTGCATCTGCTGACGGTGTTGGCCGAATGTCGCACGGTCGATTTCGTATTGCTGACGAAATTCACGGTGGCGAGAAATCTGCTGCGATTCCTGGGGCCGTTGCCGCAGATCGGCGATTTTTCGTTTCGCCGGATCGACACCCAGCACCACTTTGGCGCGGCGGTAGAGGCCGGAGTGTTACGCTTTCGGGTGGGTCCGGCACCCCTAACGCGGTCGCAATGTGCCATGCACGATGCGATCGACGGGCCATGTACGCGACTCCTCCGGCTAGAGAGCGGACGTTTCATCTATGACGACGAGGTATACCGGCGCAACGCATTCCTTGAGGCTGAGGGACCGGCAACGTATGTCTGGCGACAAGGGCTCAAGCACGATTTGCGTGATATCTTCGAGTTGAGCGAGCGTGATGACGCGCTATACAATCGGCGCGGCGAACGGGTGGATATCGAGCCGGAAGTGCTCTGTCAATTGTATAAGAGTTCCGATCTCTTCAAAGGTCAGTCGTCGCGGTTCGTTATCCCCGTGTATCAGCGAGACTTACAGGATACCCTCGCACAGGTTGCATCGCGCTGGCCGAAACTCTGGGACTATTTGGAGTCGCATGCCGCTGATTTCCGGGGCAGGAAATCAAGTATCTATCAGAAGCGCCCGATCTTCTCCCTATTCGGCATCGGGGCGTATACGCACCAGCACTTTAAGGTTGCGGTCGGTAGTTTGTACAGTGAGCCGATCTTCCAACTCCTCGAACCGGCACCACGACGCGCGGTGATTGATGATACCTGTTACAGTCTGAACACGGACGAGCGCGCAGAGGCGATCTATCTACTGGCGATCCTGCGTTTAGCGAGCACGCGGGACTTCCTGCTCGCCATCTCGACTGCGGGGGATAAGCGTCGCTTTTCCAAGGATGTGTTGTCGCGCCTGTACCTTCCTCCTTATGCACATTGCCCTGCTGCGCTCGCAAGGGTACTCGTGGAAGAATGGGACACGGAGCGGCAGTTTTCGGAATATGCACAACAATCACTGGTGGAATGGCTGCGGTATCAGCGGGAACTACGAATACCAAGCGCCCGGATGGCGCAGCAGCCCGTATTGTTCTGAGCCGTATCAGCGGAAAACGCCAATTACCTCCTATCACCCCAAAGCGTCGCCGCTTCGGCGGGGGTGAGGGCGGACCAGGGGCGGTCGGCGGCGCGGAGGTCGGCTTCGACGGCGCGGAAGCGATCGGTGAAGGCGATGAGGGTGGCGGTGAGGGCGGCTTCGGGATCGAGCGCGCGGGCGCGAGCGAGGGCGGCGAGGGCGAGGAGGGCGTCGCCAAGGGCGGCGGCGGGGTCGGCGGCGGGCGAGGATGTCGTTGTCCCGCCGACCGCATATGACATATCCGCTGTGGCGCTGGCGGCAATGGGCGCGACGGGGGTATCCGACACCCCGACGACCGTCGCTAAGGACATATCCCCAGGGGTTGTGGGGGCGGTGGTGGCGGCGGGAGCAGCGCTGACGCCATCCGACGGGGGGGTGGCGTCTGGCGCTGGGGCGGGGCGGAGTCGGGCGAGCGCGGCGTCGAGCGCGGCGAGGGTGTCGGCTTCGCGCGGGCGCAGGGCGGGCGGGGCGAGGCGCGCGGCGCGATCGGCGAGGAGGGCGGCGCGGGCGAGGGCGGGCATGCTGCGCGGGACGCCGTCGAGCGCGCTGGCGGTCGGTTCGGCGGCGCGCTGGCCTTTCTCGCGGCGCTCGGCCTCCTTGATCTGCTCCCAGTTTCGCAGCACCTCGCCGCTGTCGGCCACGACGGTCGCGCCGAAGACGTGGGGGTGGCGACGGACGAGCTTCGCGCCGATCGCCGCGTAGACATCCTCCAGCAGGAAATCGCCCCCCTCCTCGGCCATCTGCGCCTGGAGGTAGACCTGCAATAGCACGTCGCCCAGCTCGTCGCGGAAGGCGTCCATGTCGCCCGCGTCGAGCGCGTCGAGCGCCTCGTAGGTCTCCTCGATGAAGTTGGCGCGGATGCTCCGGTGCGTCTGCTCGCGGTCCCACGGGCAGCCGTCGGGCGCGCGGAGGCGGGCGACGATCGCCTGCAACCCCTCGGCGGTGCGGACGGCGCGCTCGGGGGGGAGGGCGGGGACGAACAGGCTGGTGAGGTGATCGTGCGCGCCTGCCTCGCGGCGGTCGAGCGCGTGCAGCGGCAGGGTCAGCACCTCCTCCGCGTCCGGCACGCCGCCCGCGCGGAGGACGGTGACGGGGTGGTCGTGCGGGTAGAGGCGGTCGAGGGCGAGCTTGACGGCGGAGGCGGTGGAGGCGTTGTAGACCTGCCCGATGAGGGCGGGTCGGGTCGGGGAGATCGGCAGGCCCCCGCCGCCGAACGGCTCGCGGTCGAGCGCGGCGGCGAGTTCGAGGCCGTCCACGAGCTGCACGCTGTCGCGCAGCGGGTCGACCGGGAGGTGCGGGGCGAGGGCGTCGAGGAAGCTGACGGCGGGGATGATCCGCACGCGGATGTGTTCCCGGGGGGCGGCGACGCGCAGGAGGGCGACGGTGCTCTCGCCGATCGTCGGGTGGCCGGGGACGGCGTAGACGAGCGGGCCGCCATCTGTTGCGTGCGCGGCGAGGGCGGCGTCGATCAGGGCGGCGGCGATCTGCTCGTAGAGGGCGGCGAAGGAGTCGGCGGCCTCGTAGAGGTCGTCGAAGCTGGCCCAGGCGTCCGCGCCGGGGAGCCCGGCGATCGTGGGGTGGATGCGGGTCCGCAGCCGGAGTGGGCGACCGGATTCGAGCCACCCGAGTGTCTCGCGGGTCAGCAGCCCGGCGTCGCCCGGCCCGAGGCCGACGACGACGATCTCCCCGAGGGTCAGTCCCGCCGTGGTTGCGGCGCTGCCATGCGCGCTCATCGTGCCCCTTTTCCGCTCGCCGTTCCCGGCCTCGCCGTCCAGCGTGCTCATTGCGCCACCGCCGCGCGGAGGGCCGGGTCGGTGATGGTGACGGGGTAGACCGTGCGGAGGCTGTCGAGATACGCGGCGACGAGGCCGTTCTCCTCGCGCGCGGTGGGGGCGCGATCCTCGACCGCCGCGATCCGCAGGACGATGAACTGGCCGTTGTTGGGGATCGGGTCGCTCCAGGCACCCGCCGCGATCGGGCCGAAGGAGGCGCGGATGGCGGGGTTGAGGGCGTCCACGGCGATGCTCCCCTGCGAGTTGACGACATCGGGGGTCTGGGCGGGAGCCGGGGCGTACGCCTTCAGGAGCTCGTCGAACGACGCGCCCGCGCGCCCCTTCTGGGTCACCTCCTGGGCACGCGCCTGGGTGTCGGTCGCCAGGAGTTGCAGGGTAACGGCCCGGACGCTCGGCCTGGTCCAGCGGGGGCGCAGTCCCTCGATCAGCAGTTGCTGGCGGGTGTTCTGCTGATAGGCGGCGGCGCTGGCGTAGTTCTGCGTGAGGAAGGAGGCGAAGTTGTCGGTCCCTTGCGCGGTGGCGAGGTCGGTGGCGACCCGCACATCCACCTGTCGCCCGTCGACGACCACGCCGCGCGCGCGCGCCTCTAGATCGATCAGGTGGCTGTAGACGAGGGTGTTGATCGCCTGCGCCTGATTCGCGGGCGAGTTCCCGGCGAATGCGACGAGTTCCCCGCGCGTGATCTTGTCGGGGCCGACGGTGGCGACGGTGTCCGTTGAGAAACTACAGGCGCTTAACAACACCGCGAGCGCAAGCGCGAGGAAGGGGTAGACGCCGCGCCGCACATGGGCGAGCGGCGAGCGGGGCAGGGCATTATTGCGGTTCACGGATACTCCTTACGGGGACAGGTCATCGGCTCCTCGCGTGATGTTGTGACAATGGTACGGTATACGTCGCACACCCCGCCTCGGATGCCTCACTGGTCGGTGCGGGGGCACGCATGAATCTTACAACAGCGCGCCGTTCCTCACGACTACAACACGACACTTTTTAAGTTGCAGATGTGATAACACGCTTGACACTACCAGGTAGATACGCCGATACTTTCCACTGTTGGTGTCATCAATGAGTAAATGCTTTGGCAAGGTGCAGTATGTCTGGTGAATCGGTCACATTCGCGCTTAATGGTGATGTGCCGCTCGACCAGTTTGCTGTTGCTCTCCATCATTGGTCGGCTTTGCTTGCTCAGCTTGCAGTTGAACTGCAACCAGAAGCGAGAATTGAATGGATTATTGAGGACTTGCAAACTGGTAGTGCGATCATGACCGCGCGTCCAGTAACGGATGATGCAAACAGTATTTCTCCGATTCTCCGAGCGTATGCTGACATTGCGCGGGATTTGCAGAATCTACAAGAGCCAACGTACTCTCCGAAGGTACGTAAACATGCCCATGCGATCGTGCAGCAAATAGGGCCAAACATCACCTCGGTTCGCTTTGAGACCCCTGATGAGGATGTAACCATTACCGCGCATAGGCAGCAAGGAACTCCCGTCACGCCCCTTAAGGCATTTGGGACAGTCGGCGGTCGCGTGCAGACGTTGAGCAGTCGTCATCGGCTCGGCTTTACGCTCTATGATTCTTTATTCGATCGGGCCGTGAATTGCTATCTTAAGGCGGAGCAACAGCACTTGATCATCGATAAGTGGGATACGCGTGTGGTCGTGGAAGGCATGATCAGCCGTGATCCTGACACGGGTCGGCCTGTAGCGATCCGCGATATTACGGATGTCATCACCATCAGCGAGCAAGAGCACGGCGATTATCGCGATGCCGCCGGTTTGTTCCCGCTAGAATCTGGGGAAGAGTCGGGTATGGTGACGCTGCGACGGCTGCGTGATGAGTGGTAGTCTGCCACGCGTCTATTGGGATGCTAATTGTTTTATCGCGTACATTCAGAAAGAGCCAGCGCACTTCGCAACCGTGGAAACGTTGCTATACGAGGCCAACATCGCCAAGACGATACAGATAGTGACTTCGGTGCTTTCGATCATGGAAGTCACGTTCACCGAAATGGAACGAAAGAATGGTGTCCTCTCAGTCACTGAGCAAGCGATCCTCGATCGCTTCTGGTCGGGAAGCGGTGGCATTCTGCTCGTGGATTTCAACGAGTCCGTTGGTCGTCATGCTCGGGATATTCGCCGTGATGATTTTATCGCGCAGAGCATCAAGACGAAAAAGACTGCCGATCTGATCCATATTGCCACCGCGCGTTATATGCGCGTCGACCGAGTACATTCAACCGATCCGCATGTGCTACGTTACGATGGGCGCTATGGCCTTTCGATAACGCTACCGTTTACTCCAAAGACGCGCCTTCCTGGGATCTAGCCATTCTTCCACGCGCTTGAATAGAGAATGAATAGAAAAGTAGATAGGAGCGCGGAGAAAAAATTCCCCCGCGCCCCATTTCGTACTTCGTAGTTCGCCATTCGTCATTTACTTCGGCGTCGTCGCCTTCTCCCCCAGGCTGAGGACGGCCATGAAGGCTTCCTGGGGGATCTCGACGGAGCCGACCATCTTCATGCGGGACTTGCCCTCTTTCTGCTTCTCCAGCAGCTTGCGCTTGCGGCTGACGTCGCCGCCGTAGCACTTGGCGATGACGTTCTTGCGCATGGCGCGGATCGTCTCGCGCGCGATGATGCGGGAGCCGATCGAGGCTTGCAGCGGCACGTCGAACATCTGGCGCGGGATCAGGGCGCGGAGGCGGTCGATCAGTTGCCGCCCGCGCCCGTAGGCTTCGTCGCGGTGGGTGATCATCGAGAGGGCGTCGACCGACTGGCCGTTGACGAGGATGTCGAGCTTGACGAGCGCGGAGGCGCGCAGCCCGGAGAGGGCGTAGTCGAGCGAGGCGTAGCCCTGGGTGCGCGACTTGAGTTCGTCGTAGAAGTCCACGATTAATTCGCCGAGCGGCATCTTGTAGGTCATGTGGACGCGATCCTCGTCGAGGTAGTCCAGCTTCTCGAACTCGCCGCGCCGGCTGGTGACCAGCTCCATCAGCGCGCCGATGTAGCGCTTCGGGGCGATGATGCTGATGTCCATCCAGGGCTCGCGGATCTCGTCCACGAGGCTGAGGTCGGGGAGATCGGAGGGGTTGTCGATCTTGATGGTCTCGCCGCGGGTCGTGAGGACTTCGTACTCCACGCTCGGCGCGGTGGCGAGGAGGCCGATGTCGAACTCGCGCTCGATCCGCTCCTGGACGATCTCCATGTGGAGGAGGCCGAGGAAGCCGCAGCGGAAGCCGAAGCCGAGGGCGTCGGACGATTCGGGCTCGTAGACGAGCGAGGCGTCGTTCAGCTTCAGCTTGTCGAGGGCGTCGCGCAGGGCGGGGTACTCGTCCGATTCGAGCGGGTAGAGCCCGGCAAAGACCATCGGCTGCTGCGGGCGGAAGCCGGGGAGGGGTTCGGCGGCGGGGCGGCGGGCCTGGGTGATGGTGTCGCCGACCTGACAGTCGCTGACGACCTTGAGGCCGGTGGCGACGTAGCCGACCTCGCCCGCCGCGAGGGAGGCGAAGGGGGTCATCTCGGGGCGGAAGACGCCGAGTTCGAGGATCTCGGCCTCCTTGGCGGTGTTCATGATGCGGACGCGGTCGCCGGCGTTGAGGGTGCCCTCCACGACCTTGATGTAGGCGATCACGCCCTTGTAGGCGTCGTAGTGGGAGTCGAAGATCAGGGCGCGGGCGGGGGCGGCGGCGTCGCCGACCGGGGGCGGCAGCTTCTTGACGAGGGCTTCGAGGATCGCGTCGATGCCGATGCCGGACTTGGCGGAGGCGGGGATCACCTCGTCGTCGAGGAGGCCGATGAAGTTCTGGACCTCCTTGGTGACGCGCTCGGGGTCGGCGGCGGGGAGGTCGATCTTGTTGACGACGGCGATCAGGGTGAGGTTGTTTTCGAGGGCGAGGTAGACGTTCGCCATCGTCTGCGCCTCGATCCCCTGGGCGGCGTCCACGACGAGGATGGCCCCCTCGCAGGCGGCGAGGGAGCGGCTGACCTCGTAGGAGAAATCGACGTGGCCGGGGGTGTCGATCAGGTTCAGTTCGTAGGTCTGGCCGTCCTGGGCGAGGTAATCCATGCGGACGGCGCGGGCCTTGATGGTGATCCCCTTCTCGCGTTCGAGGTCCATCGAGTCGAGCATCTGGGCGACCATCTCGCGCTTCTGCACGGTGCCGGTGCGCTCCAGGAGGCGGTCGGCGAGGGTCGATTTGCCGTGATCGATGTGGGCGATGATGCTGAAGTTGCGGATGAGGCGTTGCTCGGTGGCCATTCTTGTCCAGTCTATAAAGGGTCGGCAGTCGGCAGTCGGCAGTCGGCAGGGACGGCGATCATCGCTGGTCGCCGGGGTGCGACGGCGCGGGGTGCGATCGGGCGGCGACGGTGCGGCGGACAGAGTTGGGGGAAGTATAGCATGGGGGGTGGAAGGGTCGTGAGGCGTGAGGCGTAGGGGGAACGGCCCTCACCCCGGCGAGCAGCCGCGCGAGGGTCATCTCCCAATTTGGGAGAGGGGATTGCCGGGTGGGGTGGGGCATTGCTGAAACTTTCCCCCCGACGCTCACGCGAGAGTCGCCGCCCACGGGGCGGTAGCGCCCACCCCTGAAGGGCGCACTGCACCCCTGAAGGGCGCACTGCCTCCGGGGGACCCACACATCCGCGGAGAGGAGGGAAGGGGTGTTGTGTGGGCTGGTGGTTTGCTGCGTGCGCCGGTGCGGCCCGCATCCCGGCTCGTTGCGCTCGCCATCCCGTCGTCGAAAGGGCACCCGCCTCTCCGAGAGGCGGGTGCGGGAGGCGGCGAAATCTTCTCCGCGCTGCATGATGTGGGGCCATCCGGGCGGGTACTACGCGACAACCGTTACATCTGTGCCCGCCGTGCATCTGTAGTGGTGACGGAGAGGGGCGGCGATGGCGAGGGGAACGGCGAGCATCGTGGATGAGGGGGAGCGGGCGCGCGAACGGGCGGCGGCTGACGGCGGTCCCGCCGCGTTCGAGGCGCTGATGGCGGCGTACGAGGTGCCGATCGGGCGCTATCTGCGGCATCTGGTCGGCGAGCCGGAGACGGCGCGCGATCTGACGCAGGAGACGTTTTTGGCGGCGTACCGGGCGTTGCCGCACACGGCGGTGACGAATCCTGGCGGCTGGCTCTACCGGATCGCCACGAATCAGGCGCTCGCGCATCTGCGGCGGCGGCGGCTGATCGCGTGGCTGCCGCTGGTAGGGTGGTCCGGGGCGGGGCGCGCGGGGCTGGGGGCGGAGCCGGGGGAACAGGTGGTGGCCGACGCGGCGGTGGCGGCGGCGCTGGCCCGCCTCGCGCCGCGCCAGCGGGCGTGCCTGTTGCTGACGATGGCGGGCTTCGGGGGTGAGGAGATCGCGGCGCAACTCGGGATGTCGCCGACGGCGGCGCGGATGTGCCTGTCGCGCGCGCGGGAGGGGTTCCGGCGGCACTATTTCGGCGCGGACGCGGTGGAGGGGTGAGGGCATGAGCGGGCGGGAATGTCGGCGGATCAGGGTGACGTTGCGTGCGGAGGGGCTGACGCCGCGCCCCCGCGAGGAGACGGCTGCGCTCAGCGCGCATCTGGCGGGGTGCGCGGGGTGCCGGGCCTACGCGGCGCAGGAGCGGGCGGCGCGGGCGGCGCTGGCGGCGACCTATGGCCGGGTGGACCCGTTGCCGCTGGCGCGGGGGTGGCGGGCGGCGTTGCCGGGGCGGCGGGCGCGCGGGCGCGGTTGGGGGGCGTTCGGCGCGGCGCTCAACGGGGCATTGGCGGTGGCCCTGGTGGCGATTGTGGCGCTCGTCGGGGGGCTGGCGCTGCGGGGGATGGGGGCGGGGCCGCGCGGACTGAGTCCGGCGACGCCGACGATTGCGGCGGTGGCCTGCGCGCCAACGACGGCGAGCGCCGCGCCCACGCCAACCTTTGGCAGTGGCATCGCGCAAATGACGGCGGTGGCTATCGCGGCGCGGGCAACCCAACTCCCCGCTGCGGGCGGAGATCCTTGTTCACCCCCCGCAGCGGGGCTGCTGACATTGGAGGCGGCGGCGGCGCGCATGCGAACGTTTCTGGGGCAACCGCAGGCGCATTTCTTCGCGTGGTATGACGCGGTGCTGCCCGTTTATGGCGAGGGGATGCCCCTGAAGTATATCGTCAAGCTGCGTCGCGTGGCGTCCGATGGCACGCTGGCGCTCGACACGTTGTACATCGATGCGCGTACCGGGTTGGTGGGCCACGCGACTTTCCCGGCGCGCGCGAAGGAGCCGCCGCTCGCACAGCCGCTGATGGAGGAGGCGGCGCGGGCGCGCGCCGAAGCCTATGCGCGAACGCGCTTCCCGCAATTCGCGACGCTGACCTTCACCGGAGTGACGACCCAGCTTGGCGGACCCCAGTTCGATGTGAACGAGGATCTCTTCGTTGTCACCTGGGCGCAGCGGACGACCGATTCCGGCGCGATGTTGCCGGTCACCGTGCGGGTCGTCATTTCGCCCCAGAACGGGCAAGTCCTCGACTACATCGCGAACCAGCAAATCTACGTCGGCCCGACTGTGCCGGAGATCGCGCGGGGTGAGGCGGAGGTGATCGCGCGGGATGCCATGCGCGCGAAATCGGGGCGCGATATGACCCCGACCGATGTGACCCTCGACTGCAAGATGCCCTACAGCATCAATGCGGAGCAGACGGGGCCGGTCCTGGTATGGTCGGTGAGGTTTCTGGGGTATCCCCCGGTATACATCGATGCGCTGACTGGAGCGGTGATCGTCGCGGGGCCGCTGGGCTAGGGGCAGGCGAGGGGTGATACACCCGCAGTCCCGCCATGTGGAGCACCTTCCCCCTCTAAAGCGGACGGACGAGGCTAACGGTGCGGCGGGGCGGGGTGGCGTATACTGCGCGGGATGGGACATAGCGAGAGGCGGTGAGCGACGAGGACTTCTCCACGGGAATATCGCCGGATTCTCCTCGAACTCCTCCCCGAGCAGGGGGCGGTGCGCGAGGATGCGTATCTGTGGCTGACCGATCGGGCACGCCGCGCGATCGAGTTCAGCGACGGTGCGCTGGAGGCGCTGCCGCCGCCGACGCGGAGCCACCAACTGATCCTGAAGTTCTTGCTGCGCCTCTTCGGGGCGCTCGTGGAGCCGGGCGGCGGGATCGTGCTCTTCGCGCCGTTGCGGCTGCGGCTACGGGCGGGGAAGTTCCGCGAGCCGGATCTGCTGCTGCTGCGCGATGCGGGCGATCCGCGCAACGGCGAGCGCTGCTGGAGCGGGGCCGATCTGGTGGTGGAGATCGTCAGCGCCGACGACCCCGAGCGCGATCTGGTGACGAAGCGCCGGGAGTACGCCGAGGCGGGGATCCCGGAATATTGGATCGTCAATCCGCTCGATCGGTCGGTGACCGTCCTGGCGCTGGACGGCGACGCCTATCGCGAGGCGGGGCGTTTCGTACCGGGCGAGGTGGCAGGGTCGCCGCTCCTGCCGACACTGGCGGTGCCGGTGGACGCGCTATTCAGGGACTGATCGGTCGGTGCCGCGCGCCGTGCTCAATCGCGCTGCGCCGGGGCCGCGACACTGTCGCCGCCCCGACTCATTGGGGCGGGCGTGGCGACGCGCTCGGCGTTCAGGGCGAGGAGGCGGGTCAGGTGGGGCAGGCGTGAGCCAGCGGTCGCGCGGGCCCACATTGCGCCGAGGCGCACCGCTGCCACGCCGGGTGGCGTGCCGAGGTTTTCACGGGCATCCCGTTGGCGAGGGGCGCTGCAAGCGGTTGCTCGCCCGAGCAACCGCGAGCAAGGCAGATATGGCGGTATACTTCCCGTTGTGACCTGTTTGCCTCACTTTTGCCTCACTATGGGGTGGTCGAGCGAGCCGCGAACGCGATGAGTACGTAGGTGACCATGACGGCAATGTTGACCGCATTCGAGCTTCCGCTGCGCCTCGATGCCCAGGGGACTATCCGCGTCGGGCGGTCGCGGGTCACGCTCGACCTCGTGGTCGAGGCGTACCGGCGCGGGGCCAGCCCCGAGGCCATCGCCCGGCAGTTCCCGGCGGTGACGCTCGCCGAGGCCTACGCCGCGATCGCCTACTACCTCCAGCAGCAGCCCGCGCTGGACGCCTATCTCCGGGCGCGCGAGGAGGCCGCCGCGCCCCTCGTCACGGAGCTCGCCGCGCGCACCAACCCGGTCGGGACGCGCGCGCGGCTGCGCGCACGCCTCGCCGACACGCCTCATGGCGACTGACGGCCCGCGTTTCCTCGCCGACGAAAACTTTAATAATGACCTCCTGCGGGCGCTCCTGCGCTATTTGCCCGACCTCGACATTATCCGTGTCCAGGATGTCGCCATCGCCGGGGCCGACGACCCGGCCCTGCTCGCCTGGGCGGACAGGGAGGGGCGCATCCTGCTTACGCACGACGCGCGGACGATCCCGCGCTACGCCTATGAGCGGGTACGCGCCGCCCTGCCGCTGCCCGGCGTGGTCGTGGTCGCGGCGAACGCCGACCTCGGCGAGGCGCTCGATGACCTGCTCACCCTGATCGCCGCCAGCCGCGACGAAGAGTGGCCCGATCAGGTCCGGTTCGTCCTGCTGCGCTGAGCGCGCCGCCCCATCACCATCGACCGCCCTCACCCCTGCCGCCCAGGGGGCACCCGCCCATCCGAGGAGCGGGGGCATTGCTGCCGCGGACGCTGTTGGCCTTACGTGCCCGCGCGCTCGGCGTTCAGGGCGAGGAGGCGGGCGAGGAGGTCGTCATCGGTGAGGTCGTGCGGCCAGGCGTAGGCGTCGAGGACGGCTCGGTCGAGGGCGGTGTGGGCGTTGGCGAGCCAGGTGGGGCGGGCGTTGTAGAGGTTCGTGAGGGTGCGTTTCTTCAACTCGGCCTCGGTGAGGTCGGGCGGGTCCAGCCAGCGGTCGCGCAGTTCCACGAGGCGGCGCGCGGCCTCGGCGATGGCGACGACGCGGGGGTCGGCGGTCGGCTCGGTGCCGGGGGGCCAGGGGAAGGGGTAGGTCTCGAAGGTGGTCGTGGGGGTGTAGCGCGGGTCGTTCCCGACGCCGAGCCACGTCCCCATCCGCAGCGACCAGAGTTCGTGGGCGCGCGAGTGCAGGACGCCGAAGAAGTAGTCGTCGTCGCGGGCGATCACGATAAGCTGATGGTCGGGAATGACTGCTTCGCCTCCCCACGCATAGAGGCGGTGCTTTGCCACGGTCGGCGTGTTGATTGATCTCGATAAGCCTTGCAACGCTATACGCATCCCCTGGCGTGGCTCAACATGCAGCCACCAACGCTCGCGATACGCGGCGCGATTATTCGTTGCGCGGAGTGGCTTGACGTGCTGGCGCACATACTCGAACGGTGCCTCATAGAGTGCCGCGTCAGCTTCAGCCATGCCGACGCCGAAGTCGATGATCCACATGTCGCGCGGGCGGCGGGTAATGTCGAGGCCGTTCACCCACGGTCGTACCACGTCGCTGTTCGGTCGCCCGTTCGGATTGGTCGGCAGGGCGAGCCAATGACGAGCGAGGGTGCCGGGAATATCGAACGGCCCGCCCTTGGTATCGCCCATGAAGGCGATTCCGGCGTTCTCCGGTAGTCGGCGTGCCGTGGTGATGTCGAGCGCGCCGGTCAGGTCGGGATTGATCGTCGTTACCGGCTCCCCATTGAGGGTACGCAACGCCTCCGTACGGTCATCGAAGCCAATAATGGAGATGCGTACCGCCGCGCCCTCCAAGACCCACGGCTCATCAGACCAGGCCATGAAGATGTCGCCGGTTTCCTTGATCCGTTCCAGGACGCGGCGATTCGCGCCGCCACGGATCGAGTTGGTGGCGAGTAATCCGGCGCGCTCTAGCTGGTTTGCCGCAAGCTGCTCGCGCGCCCGCTCGAAGAAGTAGCAAACGAGATCGGCCTCGCGCGGCACCCGCCCGTTGTAGACGGCGAACAGGTCTTTGACGTAGCCATCGCTCAGTTCGGCGCGCAGACGTTTGCCACCCAGGAACGGCGGGTTGCCGATGATGAACTCCGCCTCGGGCCACGCGGCCTCGCGGGGCTGCGCGGGGTCGGAGAGGTCGAGGAGGGCGTCTTGCAGGCGGATCGTGTCCAGCGCCTGGAGGATCGGGTCGCGGCGGGGCTGGAAGCCGTTGGCGGTCATCCACTGGAGGTAGGCGATCCAGACCGCGACCTGGGCGAGTTCGTGCGCGTAGGTGTTGATCTCCAGGCCGTAGAGCTGGCGCGGCGAGACTTCGGGGAACATCCCGGCCAGCCCCGCCGTCGCCCCGTAGGTAACGACCTCTTTCTCCAGGTCGAGCAATGCGCCGAGCGCCACGGTGAGGAAATTGCCCGAGCCGCAGGCCGGGTCGAGGACGCGCACGGCGGCGAGGCGTTCCTTGAAGGCGCGGAGGCGCGCGGCGAGGGCGTCCTGCACCTCGCGGCGGCGGCGGCGCGCGGCCTCTTGCTGGCGGTGGGTGAGGCCCGGCTCGATGGCGCGGGCGGCGGCCTCGTCGGCGGCGGCGCGCTGCGGGGCGAGGTCGGCTTGCAGCGCGTCCCACTCGCGGCGGAGGGGGGCGAGGACGACCGGCTCCACGACGCGCCAGATGTCCGCGCGCCCGGTGTAGTGCGCGCCGAGCTGCGAGCGCTTGCCCGGATCGAGCGAGCGCTCGAAGAGGGTGCCGATGATCGCGGGCTCGATGCTGGCCCAATCGAGCGTGGCGGCCTCGGAAAGGGTCGCGAGTTCGGCGGGGAGGAGCGCGAAGGGGGCGATGCGAGCGAAGAGGCCGCCGTTGAAGTGGGCCACGTCGCGCAGCGCGAACTCGCCGCCGTCGCGCATCGCCTCGAAGAGGGCGACGAGGTTGGGCAGGAAGCGCTCGGGGCGCTGGACCGCGCGGCGGATCACGTCGGTGAAGGTGTCGCGCGGCAGCAGCCCGACATCCTCCGCGAAGAGGCAGAAGAGGAGTTGCGTCAGGAAGTGGGCCGCGTCGTCGGGCGGGGCGCCGCGCCCGCGCAGGCCGTCGGCCAGGGTGGCGAAGCGGCGCGCGGCTTCTTCGGTGACCTGGGCGATCGTCTGGCCGGGGCGCAACTCCTCGGGCGCGGTGAAGAGGGCGCGCAGGAGGCGCTGCGCGTCGGGTCCGGCGATCTCGTCGTTGGTGAAGCGGTAGACGTGGGCGGGGGTGTTGGTGAAGTTGGTGTGGATGGCGTACTGCGCGGTGTCGCAAACGACGAGGAGGGGCGGGTTCTCCAGCGGCTCGCGGTAGAGGAGGAGCTGGGCGTAGGCCGCGTCGAGGTCGCGCCGCTTCTTCTTGTACTCCCAGGCGAAGAAGCCGCGCTTCCAGACATCGGCGAAGCCCTGCCCGCCGCCGGTCTTGGTGACGCCCTTCTCGAAGGTGTACCAGGAGCCGGTGGGGTCGGCGGTGGCGGGGGACTCCTGGCCGAAGAGGGCGCAGAGATCGAGGAAGTGTTCCTGGACGCTGGCGCGCTCGCTGAGTTGGACGCCGCGCCACTTCGCCACGAACGCCTGCGGGGTCAGGGCTGCACCGGTCACGGCCACCTCTCCTTGTGTGCGATGGGGCGCTGGTTGTTGGTGGGGAGTATAGCGGATGTGGGGGGCGAGGGTGAGGGGGGACGGCCCGCACCACCCCCGCAGGGCGGATACCGGGATACGCTGTGGGGGTGGCGCGGCTTACGGTAGCCTGCGGACGATCCACCGGTCCTGGGTGGAGCGGAAGCCGGACGCCCCGAGCGGGGTCAGAAAAGTGACGGCGGCGACGATCCGGGCGGAGTGGAACCGGATGGGGTTCGGGCGGGAGAACGGCGGCGGCTCCTGTGGCGAGTCGGCGGTCGGCGGTTGGCGGTCGGCAGAGAGGGCGAGTCGGTAGTCGATGTGACGGCGGGCGATCGTCGGTGATGGCTGGCGTAACGCTCGGCCCCCGGGCCTATTCCGGGGTCGCCGCCGAGCCTGATGGCATCACCCGACAGATCATGCTCCCAGTGGCGCGACGATGATCTGCACCGCGCCGTCGGCCACCGCGACCACCACGCCTTCCGGTGTCCGCTCGATGATCGTTCCGGCTGGTGCTGGCGCTGCGCCCCCCGCCAGTGCATCGAGGCGCACGATGCGCTGCGGCACGCCATCGACCAGCGCCCTGGCCTGCGGGCCGAAAATACTCAGCGCGGCGTGGCGCCGCTGCACGACGCGCAATGGCAAATCCCAGGCGAGCCAGTGCTCCACCTCGGTGAACTCCGGCGAGTACGACGTCCCATGCTCGTCCTGCGACCGGCCCGGCTCGCCCGCGATCGCGCGCGCCGCGCCCTCGGCCAGGGCCGCGCTCATCAGCGGTGTCCAGAGGCGGAGCAGGGCCTCCGGCGTCGCCTCCTCCGGGAACGGCGCGGTCCGCTGGGCGAGGATCGGGCCGGTATCGAACTCCGCATCCATCCGGTGGAGCGTCGCCCCGATCGTCGCCCCGTCGTAGAAGGCGCGCATCGGATTGGGGCCGCGATAGGCCGGGAGCGCGGTCGGGTGCAGATTGATCGCGCCCAGGCGCGGGATCCGCAGGAGCTCGGGTGGCAGGCGGTGTGGGAAGGTCATCGAGACGATCAGGTCCGGGGCGAGCGCGGCGATCAGCGGCAGGGCCACGCGGCGGAGCCGGGTCGTCACCAGCACGTCGTGCTTTGGCGGTGCCTGCGCGGCGATCGCCCGGTAGCCGGTCGAGCGTCGCGTCGTCGGCCCCGGCGAGGTGACCACCAGGATAACTTCATGGCTGGCCTCGCTTGCCCATGCCGCCACGCGCTCGTAAGCCGGTGGCAGGTTGTTGAAGATGACGAGTCGCAGCCCCGAAGCTGCCGGTCGGTCGGTCATGGTTCCCACTCCTCATTCCCACAACTCACGCCCGCTGGTGCCTGTGCGACTGCGCCCAGGCTCTTGCTCATCTCCGTGACGCCGTATCGACCCATGCCGCCTCTCTGCGCGACCCCTGGTGGCCGTCGCGCCCGCGTTCAGGCGGCCCTGCCCGCGTCGCGGAGTGGGGCGGGGGGCACGACGACGGTGATCAGCCCGGTCGTCACGTCGTAGACCAGCCCCGAGACCGTCCATGCGCCCGACAGGGCGGGATCGGCTTTGAGCGCGGCGACATCGACCGCCACCGCCTGCCAGGGGTCGGCGACCGCCTTGGCCGCCAGTTCCGCCGTGCCGATCCCGAAGAAAGCGGCGAGCATGTCGGTCTCGCCGACGAGGCGGGTGATCCCGCAGTCCGTGTGGTGCAGGACGACGATATGCAAGGGGGCCGGGGCATCCCCGCCCCCGGCCCGGGCGAGCGCCTTGCCCAGGGTCGCGAGCAGGGCCAAATTCCGCCGCGTCGCCGGGTCGCCCGACCGCCGACGTTGCGGATGACCGCCGCCTCCCCGAGTTCGAGGCTCAACAGGTGTGCGGGGTCGATGCGCGGATCGACGCAGCCGATGACGAGCGTCCGCAAGGTGGGGGCGAGGGAGGCGCTCGGGGTGAATTCCTGCGCGGCGAAGTCGGCGTTGCGCTGTGTCAGCGTGTCGATGAGGGTCATGGGGCTGCTCCTGTGCGGTTCATGGCGGTCGGTGGCCCGGCGTGCGCTCCCCGATCGCGGCGACGAGAACGGGGGTCATCCCGCGTTGGTTATGGCCGGGTGAGGAGCGCGCGGACGAGCGCGACCCGCCCCTCGGCCAGATTGCGGCCCAGGTTGCGCGCCCGTGCGAGGAAGTCGTCGCCGAGGACGAGGTGCAGGCCCGGTGGCGGCGAGGAGGCGGCAGTCCGCCCGAATCCCGCCGCCACCATCGGGGTCAGGTCCTCCCAGCGCTCCTCGCGGAAGCCGAGTTCAGCCAGGAGGGCACGGATCGTGGCGGGCGGTTGCAGGAAGCTGATCGCGGGGTCGCGCGCCCAGGGTACCGGGAAGTGCGGGGAGCCGTTCGGTCCGGCCATGATCTCGTAGAGGGCCAGCCGCCCACCGGGGCGGAGGAGGCGGGCGATCTCGGTGTAGAGGCCGCGCTTGTCCGCGATGTTCATCGAGGAGTGCTGCGTCCAGACGAGGTCGAACGAGGCGTCGGGAAAGGGGGCGGCGAGCGCGTCACCGTGCCGGAAGCTGACCCGGTCGCTGAGGCCGCTGCGCGCCGTCAGCAGCTCGCCGACCTGGCAATAGGCCTCGGTCAGGTCGAGCACCGTCACCGCGCAGCCGGACGCCGCCGCGATGGTACGTGCCGGGCCGCCGAAGCCGCCGCCGACATCGAGCACCCGGTCGGTCGGTGTGATCGCCGCGAGTGCTGCCAGGGCGAGGGTCGCCTCGCGCCCGCCGACGTGGAACTGGTCGATCGGTGCCAAATCCTCCGGGGTGAGGAGCGCGTCCTCCTTGCCCCAGGAGCGGAGCACAGCGAGGAAGGCGGCGCGCAGATCGTCGGGGGCGTAGTGGTCGGCCACGCGCGCGGCGTAGGTCTCATCGGCCATTGGGGTTCCTCCGTTCCTGCATCGTACGGGACGTGCTGCCTGAGCAGCTTCAAACGGACGCGATCCCGCTCAGAGTCCGGGTTCCGCGCCCTTCCTCAATCTGTCGCTGACGTGGTGGCTTCGCGGACCCCGCCTTCGATGGCGACCGGTGCCGTCACGGGCGCGGGCGAATGGCGAGGAGGGCGAGGGTCGAGACGAGGCAGAAGAGGGCGGTGACGAGCGAGAGGGTGGCGAAGCCGTGGAGGATCGCGTCAGACGCCGCCGCGCGCGCCGCGCCCCCGCCGCTGAGGGCGAAGTTCGCGGCGGCGGCGCGGACCGTCGCGGCCTGCGCGGCGGGGAGGTCGGCCAGTTGGGCGGGGAGGACCCGATCGAGGCGGGCGTTGAAGACGACGCCGAGCGCGGCGATCCCGAACGCGGTGCCGACGTTGCGCGCCATCCCGAGGGTGCCCGAGGCCAGCCCCGCCTTGCCGAGCGGCACGGCGCTCAGCAGCGCCAGGGTGGCGCAGGTGGAGAAGAGGGGGATGCCGATGCCGCGCGCGAAGAGGGCGGGCAGGAGGCCGCTGGTGTAGGTGCTGTCGGGGCCGATGCGGGCGATGTAAAGGCCCGCGAGGCCGAGGGCGAAGACCCCGGCGGCGGCGAAGAAGCGCAAACCCTTCCCGGCGCGCTGGGCGACGAGGCCGGTGAGCGGGGTGAGCAAAGCGATGGTGGCGGTGGCGGGGACGAAGGCGAGGCCGCCTTGCAGGGGCGTGAAGCCCCAATAGTTCTGCATGAAAAGGCTCCAGTAGGGCTGGGAGCCGAAGAGGGCGGCGGAGAAGAGGAAGAAGCTGATCGCGGTCAGGACGAACGGGCCGTTGCGGAAGAGGGCGAGGTCGATCAGCGGCCAGCGGACGCGCGCCTCGACGGCGACGAAGGCGGCGAGGAGGGCGACGCCGAGCAGGGCGGGGCCAAAGACGAGCGGGTCGCGAGGGGTGCGCCCGGCGATCAGGGTGATCGCGAGCATCAGGCCGAAGAGGCCGCCGGAGAGGAGCGCGAGCCCCCACGAATCGACGCGGGGCGGGGCGTGCTCGTCGCGCGCCTCGGGGACGTAGCGGAGGGCCATGACCAGGGCGAGGAGGCCGAGCGGCACGTTGATCAGGAAGATCGGGCGCCAGTCGTCGCCACGGACGAGGAGGCCGCCGAGGACCGGTCCGGCCACGAGGCCGAGCCCGGCGACGCCGCCGTAGATGCCGATGGCCAGGCCGCGCTCCTGCGGCGGGAAGGCGCGGGTGGCGATGGTGAGGGTGCCGGGCGTCATGATCGCCGCGCCGATCCCCTGGACGACCCGCGCCGCGATCAGCGCGCCGATGGTGGGCGCGACGGCGCAGGCGACGGAGGCGGCGATGAAGAGGAGGAGCCCCGCGAGGTAGAGGCGGCGCTGTCCCCAGATGTCGCCGAGCCGTCCGAGGCCCATCGGCAGGACGGCGATCATCAGCGCGTAGCCGGCGATCGTCCAGGTGACGCTGCCGGGCGCGGCGTTGAAAGCGCGCCCGATCGCGGGGAGGGCGACGTTGACGATGAAGAGATCGATGTTGAGCATCATCAGCCCGGCGCAGGCGGTGAGCAGGGTCAGCCATTTGGTGCGGCGTGGGGTGGGGGGCATCGGGGGCTCCTGGGCAGTCGTGAGTCGTGAGTCGTGACTGAGACGGCGGTCGGCGGTCGGCAGTCGGCGGTCAGTAGAAGATTTATTGATGGGCGCTGCCTGCTGTCAGCACTGCCGACCGCCGACCGCCGACTCAGCGCGCGATGGCGGCGAGCGCGGCCAACTCCTGTCGCAGCGCGGCGAGTCGTTCCTCGCCGAACTTCATGGCGACGTGCGCCTGGGCCTGTCGCCAGAGGGGGCGCGCGGCCTCGCGGGTCGCCGCGCCGCCCTCGGTGAGGCGGACCTGTCGCGTGCGGCGGTCGGCCCCGGCCTCGACGACGACCCAGCCCTGCCGTTCGAGGGGCGTGAGGGCGCGGGTGAGGGTGGTGCGATCCATCGCCAGGAGTTCGGCGAGGTCGCCCATGCCGACCGGGGTCTCCCGGTCGAGCCGGCTGAGGAGGGCGAACTGCGTGTTCCGCAGGCCGCTCGGGGCCATGATGGCGTCGTAGACCTGGGCCAGCGCGCGCCCGGTGCGGCGGACACTGGTGCAGGCGCAGGCGAAGACCGGGACGGTCGGGGTTTCGGATGAGGTATCCGGCGTGGTATCCATCGGGCGCAGGCTCCCACTACAAGGTATATGTATATGCACACAAGCACAATGCGGCATGGCCGGGGCATTGTCAAGGGGTGACGAGACGCCGCGCTGTCGTCGGGCGGCGGTGGTACGCGCCGTGCACTCCCCGGAGGTGCGGGTCGATGATGAGCGAGGAGAGGAGGGGCGGATGGTCGATGACGCGAATCGCCATGTCCAGGGTGCGGGGGAAGCGCCGACGACGATCGAGGAGTGGGGCGATTTCCAATGACCATACTGTAAAGCGTTCGCCCTGGGTCCAGGGCGCGAGTTGCAGGATACGCTCGTGGCGGAGGGCAAGGTACGGTTCGTCTGGCACAATTTCGTCGTCATCGGGCCGGAATCGGCCTGGGCGGCGGAGGCGGCGCGGTGTGCCGCCGAGCAGGGCAAGTTCTGGGAGTATCACGATAAGCTCTTCGCGGAGCAGGGCGAGGAGAATAGCGGCACGTTCGCGAAGCACAACCTGAAGCGGTTCGCGGCGGAGTTGGGACTGGACACGGCCCGTTTCGACGCATGCCTGGACCACGACCGCGAACTCGACGCGGTCCGGCAGGAGGCCGAGGACGCGCAGCGGCGGGGGATCCAGGGCACTCCGACGCTGTTCGTGAATGGTCGCCCGCTCGGCGGCGTCCCGACCTTCGATCAGCTCCGCGCGATCGTCGAGCAGGGCTGAACGCCGCGCCGCTGGGTCGCACCCCAAGCCGGTCGGGCCACCCGCCGATCCGCACGTTGGTGTCGCGCGGACCTCACGCCAGGGCGTTCTGCAACGTCGCGCGGTGGCGGAGGATCCAGGCGGCGGCGCGGACCCTCCAGGCGAGGGACCAGACCCATTCGGGCGCGATCATGTCCGGGCGGGTGTCCGGGGCGATGTCGGCCTCGTCGGCCTCGGCGGCGGCATCGTGGACCGCGAATGCGGCGATCCGGTCCACGAAATCGCGGCGGGCGGCGGCGGGGAGGCCGTAGCCATCCACGATCGCGCGGAGGTGGCGGGCGCGCTCTGCGAGCGGCGGCAAGCCCTCGATCGCGGCGACGCGATCGTCGTGCAGCTTGGCGTTGAGCCAGCACGCCTGCGCCAGCTCGATCAGCGGGTCGGTCGGCCCGGCGCGCTCCCAGTCGATCAGCGCGACCGGGAGACCGTCGCGCGCGACGATGTTCCAGGGGGCGACATCGCAGTGGCCGATAGTGCGCGGGCCGTCGCCGAGACCACGCCCGAACCAGGGCCACCAGCGGGCGTCAGCCGGGGGTCGGAAGGAGGCGGTGGCGGCGTGCAGATCGCGCAGGAGCGCGCCGACCGCCGCCGCGCCGTCGAGCGACCAGGGGCCGGGGTGCGTGAACTCGCCGGGGATGAAGGTGAGGGTCTCGCGCCCGCTCGCGTCGAGGCCGTTGCCGACGACGCGCGGCGCGGCGGGGAAGCCGACCGCCTCCAGGTGACGGAGGAGCGCGTGGACCGCCGGGGTCCACGGCCCGGTGTCGCGCACGACCACGTCACCGCGCCGGGCGACGCCGGTGGGGTGGAAGGCGCTCTTGACTTGCAGGATCTCCTCGTCGGGGTGGTGGGGCATGAGCGCCTCCGGGGGCAAGGTCCGTAGTCTGTAGTCCGTAGTCCGTAGAAAGGCCCACTGCCAGGCGCAGCTCCTTATCAACACCGCGCCGCTACTGCGGACTACGGACCATCGACTCCGGACTTCTCCCACAGCAGCGACACGAGGCGCGGCGGCTTCCCGGCGTCGTCGTCGTGCCACCACTCGTCCAGGGCGGTCAGGGCGAGGCCCGCATGGGCGGCGGCGCGGGTGAAGTCGGAGAGGTGGTGGACGAAGGCGGGGATGGCGACCTGCTCCCCGGCGTGCGCGAAGTTGGCCTGGGTGCCGAGGTATTGCCGGGTGGGGTGCAGCTCGCTGATGAAGAGCGTGCCGCCCGGCGTGAGGCAGCGCGCGGCCTCGGCGAAGATATGGCCGAGGTCGGCGATGTGTTCGAGGACGAGGTTGCCGATGATCAGGTCGGCGGAGGCGTCGGCGCGGGGCCAGGGCGCGGTCAAATCGGCGATGGTGAAGGTGACGCCCGACAGGGCACGCGCGCGGGCGCGGTCGAGCATCGCCGCCGAGAAGTTGAGCGCCTGGACCGGCGCGCCGAGCGTGGCGAGAAAGGCGGTGTTCTTGCCGGTGCCGCAGCCGAGTTCGAGGATGCTCGCGGGGCGCAGCGCGGCCAGGCTTGTCCGGGTGGCGTGGGCGTCGAGGTCGCGCGTGCGGTTGTGGTCGGTGTCGTACCCCGCCGCCCAGCGGTCGTAGGCGGCGCGAACCGTCGCGCTCGTCGTCGCGGCGTCCGGCTTGCCCTGGTTGTCGTCGTGCGGTGCCATCGCCCCTCCCATGCCGTCACGTACCAGGGTAGCAAAGGGGGGCGGGCGATGTCGCCGATCGGATGGACAGGGATAAGGGAGGGACGTGGGCCGCAGAGACGCAGAGACGCAGAGACGCAGAGAACGAGAGAAAGGGACGGAACAGGAGGTACAGGGACACAGAGGGGAAACGGGAGAGGTAGTATTTGGGGCGGTCTAAACCAAAGCTCAGGTGAAACCTACATGGTTCGTAGCGTCGTGTACGTAGTTCTTATCGGAGCTTTGGTTTAGTCCCCGGAGGGGGAGGTGCTCCCAAGCCGGGTCTTGGGGCTGCCTGGCCGGAGGCTATCCAGCCGGGACCTCGGTCCACCGGCTATCTCACTCCCAACGGCCCCTCACGCAAGGGGACGGCCCTCACCCCGGCGCTACGCGCCACCCCTCTCCCTACTAAGGAGAGGGGGCTCGTTGCAACATTTGTGGTGGCTGGATACGCCCTCCCGGCTTGCTACGCTCGCCACCACGCCGCCCAGGGGGCAAGAGCGCCCACCCATGAAGGGCGCACTGCACCCATGAAGGGCGCACTGCACCCATGAAGGGCGCAACGCCTCCGGGGGACCCGCCCATCCGAGGAGCGGGGGATGGGGCATTGCGAACGTTGGCGATGCCTCGATAACGCCCACGATACGTCGGGGTGCTGTGTCTACTCTGCTCGCATCTCGGATCACAGATGGCCTTTCTGCCGACCGCTGACTCCCGTCTTCACTCACGACTCACGACTCGTCACTGCCGTATACTGCGCGCACCGTTCGCAGGCTGCGGACACGGCGATGAGCGAGGGGGCGTGGCATGGAGTTCTGCCTGTCGATCGAGATCCAGGAGGGGATGGATTACGCGGCCACGCTCGCGATGACGCTGGCGGGCGAGGCGGCGGGTTTCCACGCGGCGTTGCTGGCGGAGCACTACTATGCGTCGTCGGGCCGCGCGGAGCTGATGTCCGCCGACGCCTGGATCTTCCTCGGCGCGCTGGCGCGGGAGACGACGCGGATCCGCCTCGGCACGCTCGTCAGCCCGGTCACCTTCCGCCACCCGGCGGTCCTGGCGAAGCTGGCCGCCTCGCTCGACCACGTCAGCGGCGGGCGCGCGGAACTCGGCATCGGGGCGGGCTGGCTGCCGGACGAGCACCGGGCGTATGGCTTCCCCTTCCCGGCGGGGCCGCGCCGCGTCGATCTGCTGGAGGAGCAGTTGCGGATCATCACCGGGCTCTGGAGCCGGGACCCGTTCAGCTTCGACGGGGCGCACTATCAGTTGGACGAGTGCCGCTTCACGCCCCGCCCGATCCAGCGCCCGCGCCTGCCGATCATCGTGGGGGGCGATGCGGGGGCGACGCGCCTGCCCCGCCTCGCGGCGCGCTACGCCGATGAGTACGTGATCGGGCGGGGGACCCCGGCGCTCTGCCGCGACGTGCGCGACCGCCTCGACCGCGACTGCGAGCGGGCCGGGCGCGACCCCTCCGAGGTGTCGCTGGCGCTTTTCGCGGGGCTCTGCGTGGCGGAGACGGAGGGGGAAGTGGCGCGGCAGCTGGCGACGATGCTGGAGGGCGCGCGGCCCCACATGCAGGATACCTCGACCTGGATCATGGGGACGCCGGAGCAGGCGGCCGCACGGCTGCGCGAACTCGAAGCGGCGGGGGTGCGGCGGCTGATGTTCTCGGTGGACAATGCGCTGCACCGCGCGATGGTGCCGTTGCTCGGCGAGCGGGTCGCGCCGCTGGTGCGGGGCTGAGTTGTGAGTGGTGAGTCGTGGGTCGTGATTGGCGCGGGTGACCCTGGCTGTCGGGGGAGCGGCGAGGCGACGCGCAGGGGGAGAACGCATGGGGCATCGGGAACAGGGGGCGGCGGGCGCACCCGCCGGGGCGGATGACCTCGGGGCGGCCAGGACCCGCGACGGCTATGACGCCGTGGCCGCCGACTACGCCGCCCGCTTCGCCGACGAACTCGCCGCCAAGCCGCTCGATCGGGCGCTCCTCGGGGCCTTCGCCGAGCTGGTGCGCGGGCGGGGGCCGATCGCCGATGTCGGCTGCGGCCCCGGCCACGTCGCCCGCGCGTTGCACGAGCGCGGCCTGCCGGTCGTGGGGCTCGATCTCGCCCCGGCGATGGTGGCCGTCGCGCGGCGGCTGCACCCGGACCTCCCCTTCGGGGTGGGGTCGATGCTCGCCCTCCCGGTCGAGGACGGGGCGTGGGGCGGCATCGTCGCCTTCTACTCGATCATCCACCTGCCGCCCCGGGCGGTGCCGCGGGCGCTCGCCGAGTTCCATCGCGCTCTGCGCCCCGGCGGTCGGATGCTGCTCGCCTTCCACCTCGGCGACGCGACCCGGCATCTCGACGAGTGGTGGGGCCGCCCGGTAGATCTCGATTTCCACTTCTTCGCGATCGACGACATGGCGCGCTGGCTCGCGGAGGCCGGCTTCGCGGTCGAGGCGCGCGTGGAGCGCGAGCCGTACGCGCCGACCGAGGTCGCCACCCGGCGCGGCTACCTGCTCGCCCGCAAGCCGGGCGGATAGCGCGGCGCGGCGGCCCCTGCCGCCGCGCGGAGTACGCCGCGACGAGCGCGGGTCCGCCTCACGCCACGGCGAGGAGTTCGGCCAGGAGCCCCGGGGCGATGTTGCCGCCGCTGACGATGGCGACCGTCGGCGGGCCGTCGGGCAGTTGCGTGCGCGCGGCGTAGGCGAGCGCCCCGGCCCCCTCCGCCACGACCTTGATGCGCATCGCCAGCTCGACGATCGCCGCGCGCAACGCCTCCTCGGATACCAGCAGCCAGCGGTCCACCAGGTCGCGCATGCGCGGGAGCATCGTCGCGTCGAATGGCGCGGTGGTGCCGTCGGCGATGGTGGCGGGGGTCAGCGGGACCGGCCCGCCCGCCGCGAGGGAGCGTGGCCAGAGCGGATACCCCGCCGACTGCACGCCGATGATCTCGATCGCGGGCCGCGCGCCCTTCAGCGCGCTCGCCACCCCGGCGATCAGGCCGCCGCCCCCGGCGGGAACGAGCACCCGCCCGAGATTCGGCACCTGCTCCAGCAGTTCCAACCCCAAGCTGCCGTGCCCGGCGATCAATTCCTCGCTGGCGAAGGGGTGGATGAAGGTTTCCGGCTCGCCCTCCCAGGCGGCGGTCGCCATCCAGGTGAGGAGGTCCGCGCGCGGGAGCAGGACCGGCGTGGCCCCGAGTCGGCGGACCCCCTCGACCTTGAGTGCCGGGGCGCTGTCGAGCATGACGGTCCGGCAGGGGACGCCAAGTTCCCTGGCGACGTAGGCGCACGCCTGCGCGGCGTTGCCGGAACTGACGGTGAGCAGTCCCTTGGCGCGTTGCGCGGGCGACAGGGCCAGCGCGGCGGCGAAGAAGCCGCGCACCTTGTAGGCCCCGGTCGCCTGCAAGCATTCGAGCTTGAGCAGCGTGCCGTCGGGCGCTGGCACGACGGGGGTGCGCCGGAGATGGGGCATCGCGCGGGCGGACGCCGCGCGGACCCGTTCGGGGGTGATCGTCATCGTTCCTCCTCGGCGCGGCAACGGGTGTCCGCGCCGCGCTGTCATCGCTGATGGGGTGGTCGATCGTGGCGCTGGCGGGGCCTATTCTATAGCGAATGCGCGGCGTGTGCGGGCGCGCGCCATCGGGGGACTGCGCGATGGGTGAGCGGCCTGAATGTGGGCAACCAGGCGCCGCAACCGCAGATCGGCGGCGCGCTGGCGATCTGCCGCTCGATCCGCAACGCCCCCGCCCGCCCCGCGACTCGGCCCGCGATACCATCCCGACGGTGTACGCGGCGGTTGGTCAGCGGTCGCTGGGCCGGAGCCGGGGGATGGCGCGGCGGCGCGGCAGCCAGCCCCGCTCGCGCAGGTAGGCATCGCGCTCCACCGCGCTCGGGAACGCCAGGACCCGCTGCAACCCGCCGCGCAGGTCGTCAGCCGCGCCCGGTTCGTGTGCCCAGGCAGGCGCGGATTCATCCTCGATGACGTAGGCTTTGCCATCCCCTTCGGCGGCGTAGATCGCGCCCCCCGTGCAACCTTGCACCATGCGCATCGTGGGGAAGCGGTCGCGCAGGTTCGGGCGCTCGTGCTGCTCGGTCATGGGTGCCTCCTGCTCGTCGCGTGTCCGTGCTTTCAGTGTCGCCGCCCCTCGCCCGACTGTATACGGGGTATTGGTCATAGCCACGCGCGGTGCTTTCGTCTATCGCCGCACCGCCTCGATCGGTGCGCCGGGTGTATGATTGCGCCCTGCGGCTGACACCGGTGCGAGCGGGGGTCGTAGATGATCGGTGACGGGGCGATGTGGTGCCCGATGCCGAGGGGGGACGATGGACGAGGCGATGCTGGCCGGGGCGGGGACGCGCGGGATGGGCGCGGGGGAGGATGCCCCGGCGATCGTGGCGCGCGGCCTCCGCAAGACCTACGGCGAGCATGTGGCGGTGCGCGGGGTCGATCTGACGATCGGGCGCGGGGAGATCGTGGCCTTCCTGGGGCCGAATGGCGCGGGGAAGACGACGACGATCAAGATGCTGACCGGGCTCTTGCGCCCGACGGTCGGCTCCGCCGCGATCCTCGGCCACGACATCCAGGCGGACGCGCTGGCGGCCAAGGCCCTTTTCGGCTACGTGCCGGACACGCCGAATCTCTACGGGAAGCTGAAGGGGTGGGAGTATCTGCGCTTCATGGCGCGGCTCTACCGGGTGCCGACGGCGGAGGCGGAGGCGCGCGCCGCTGAGCTGCTGCGCCTCTTCGATCTGACCGAGGCGGCCAGCGACCTGATCGAGGGCTATAGCCACGGGATGAGCCAGAAGATGGCGCTGGCCGGGGCGCTGGTCCATGCGCCGCGCGTCCTCTTCCTCGACGAGCCGACGGTGGGGCTGGACCCGCGCTCGGCGCGCACGATCAAGGATCTGCTCGGGCGGTTGCGCGCGCAGGGGGTGACGGTCTTCCTTTCGACGCACATCCTGGAGATCGCGGAGCGGATGGCCGATCGCGTGGTGATCATCGACAAGGGGGAGATCATCGCGGCGGGGACGGTGGCGGAGTTGCGCCACGGCGGCTCCGGCACGCTGGAGGACATCTTCCTCGACCTGACGGGCGGCGCGGAATACGCGGCGATGCTCGAGTAGTCGGCGGTCGGCAGTCGGCAGTCGGCAGTGGTGGCGGGGTACCGGTGACGGGCAACGCCTGACAACGGATCCCTCCGCCGACTACGGACCACGGACTATTGGCTACGGACTCGTTCTCTCTGCCGACCGCCGACTGCCGACTGCCGACTGCCGACTATCCGCCGGGGGCCTATGCGACGCTACTGGTCCGATCTCTGGCTGCTCTTGGGGCTGCGCTGGGCGCTGAGTTGGAACACCTTTCGCGGGCGGAAGCGCTGGCAACAGGCGTTGCAAATCCTCGGCACCCTCTGGGTTGGGGGGTGGCTGGGATTCGTGTCGGGGCTGGCGGGCTTCGGGATCGGGGCGATCCTGCGGCGTTTCCCGGAGGCCCCGCTGGAGGCGTTGCTGCCGGGGATCATCCTGACGGCGGTGGCGGCGATCATCCTGATCAGCAGCTTCGCGATCGCGCTGGGGGCGCTCTTCCTGACGAGCGACCTGGAGACGCTGATGATCGCGCCGGTCAGCAGGCGGGCGCTCTTCACCGCCAAGATCCTCGACGGCCTCGTCAGCTATTACGCGATCACGATCGTCGCGGCGGTTCCGGCGCTCGTCACCTATGGGCTCGTGCTGCGCTACGGGGTGCTCTACTACGTGCTGGCGATCGTCGCGGTCCTGGGGACGCCCCTGCTGCCGGCGGGGGTCGGGGCGATCCTGACGCTGATCGTGGCGCGCTTCGCCCCGGCGCGGCGCGTGCGCGAGATGCTCGGCCTGGTGGGGGCGCTCGTGGGGGTGGGCTTCAGCCTGCTCGGGCAAAGCTCGCGCCTCTGGACGCAGCGCCTCTTCGGGGCGGGGCAGGACCCGCAGGAGCTCGTGGGGTATCTGCGGCAACTGGCGGCGATCCCGCTGCCCTCGATCGTGGCGGGGCGCGGGCTGGCGGCGGCGGGCGGGGGGCAACCGGCGCTGGCGGCGGCGGAGCTGACCGGTTTCCTGGTGCTCACGTTCGGATTGTTCGCGGGGTGCGTGGTCGTCGCCGACCGCCTTTACGCGACGGGGTGGGCGCGGATGCAGGGGTCGGGGTCGGCGAATCGCAGCCGCGCGCAGGTGGCGCGGGACGCCGCGAACGCGGGGTGGCTCGGTCGCGCGCCCGCGTGGGCGGCGATCGCGCTGAAGGACTGGCGCACGATCCCGCGCGACCTCCGCAACTTCGCGCAACTCCTGACGCCGCTGGTGATCCTGCCGGTCGTCTACTTCAACATCGTTGGCGGCGGGCGGCGGCGCTCGAACGAGCTGAGCGACACGCTGAGCGGGCTCGGGAAGGGGACGATCGATCCGGTCGGGATCATCGTGGCGGGGGGGATCCTGCTCGCCACGGTACTGATCTTCCGGCGCGTCGCGGCGACGGCGATCAGCATGGAGGGGCAGGCGTGGTGGATGCTGAAGATCGCGCCGATCTCCGGGCAGGAACTCTTGCGTGGCAAGCTCGCCGCCGCTGTCGTGCCGTTCGCGCTCCTGAGCACGCTCCTGCTGCTGGGGGCGACGTTCTGGCGCGGCTTCAGCGCGGTCGGGTTTCTCTACGGCTGGTTCGGGATCCAGCTGCTGGGCGCGGCGATCCTCGCCACGGCGGTGGGGGCGGCGGTGCCGTGGGCGAAATTGGATTGGGACGACCCGCGTAAGATGTCGTCGGGGTGGGGGAACCTTATCTCGCTGATCGCGGGCACCTTCGTGGCGGGGCTCGCGGGGATCCTGCTCTGCCTGCCGTTCGTGGCGGTGGCGTTCGCGCCGAATCTGGTGTTGGCGGCGTGGCTCGTCGGGCCGATCCTGGCGCTGACGATTGTGGCGGGGACGGTCTGGGGTTCGCTCCAGCTCGGGGGACGGTTTTTGGCGCGCGTGGGGGAGTGACGAGTCGTGAGTCGTGAGTCGTGAGTCGTGAGCAGGGAGACGGCGGTGGGCAGAGGGGTGGGGGGCTAACGGCGCGGAGGGTGAGTAGGACGATGCCGGTGACGAATAATTCTGGCGCGGTGAGCGCCGATCTCCCGTCGTCGCGCATCCTCATCCCAACTGGCCTCGATAACGCCGACGAGCGACTTGCGAAGGTGGCGCGGCGGGGGTGGCGGGCGATCGATCGGGTGATGGCGATCCCGCAGCTGCCGACGATGCCGGTCGAGTTCGAGAACAACCGGAACCGCAACGGCCTCTACCAGTCGAATGCGGCGGGCGACCCGATCGGGATACTCCTCTCACGTGGCGGGAACTATCCCGCATTGACCGCGATCCACGAATACGGCCACTATCTCGATCATCAGGCGTTGACGCGCGCGCTCGCCCTCCCCCGTAATAGCGTCTTTGCCTCCGAGTCGGGCCACGATACGCTCGTGCCGTGGCGCACGGCTGTCGAGGGGAGTGCCGCCTTCAGACGGCTGCTCGCGCAATGTCTGGTCGGGACACCCGAATATCGGCAGGGGCAGGCGAGTGGCATCAGCCAACATCATCTCGAATACCTGACCCAGGACGCCGAGTTGTGGGCGCGCACCTTCACCCAGTGGGTTGTGACACGTTCGGGCGATGCGACGTTCCGTCAGTACCTTTACCACGCGACAACCGCCAACAGGGTGGTGTACTATCAATGGAGCGAGGAAGACTTCGGCCCCATCGCCGAGGCGATCGATACGCTCTTCGCTGATCTTGGCTGGCAAGCGCCGCAGCGGCGCAAGGGGAAACGCCCATGAGCGAACACGACTTCGAGCAAGAAGTGGCGGCATTGATAGCGCGCGGCATGGGTCGGGCCGAGGCCGAGGCGCAGGTCGGTTTCGAGGCCGTCGGCGGCGATGTACATGTCATTGGTGAGGATGGAATCAGTCGCCCGCGACGTGGGCGTTCCTCGATGGCCGATGCGGCGATGGCCGCGCTACGGCGAGAACTTCCGACACGGCCCGTCACGGTGGAGATCGCCGAGGTCTCCCCGGCGGGCCGGGCGGGTGACGAGTAATTCTTTCCCCACCCTACCCCCATACCTCGACGAGCGATCGGCGCGACACGACCGGCAAGAGATGTCGGCGACCCGGCCTCGGTGTGGCTCGGATGCGGCATCGCCGCGCATATCGCGCGGTTACAAGTACTCCTGCCTGCCGTTCGTGGCGGTCGCGTTCGCGCCGGGTCTAGCGCTGGCGGCGTGGCTGCGGTAATCATTGCTGGTACTGGTGCTGGCGCGGGTGGGGGAGTAGCGAGTCGTGGGCCGTGAGCAGGGAGACGGCGGTCGGCAGTTGGTGGAAAGGGCGCGGCGGGTTGGGCGGGGGCGCTTTGTGTTCTCCCGGCGGCACTCGCTCCGGGGGCAAAGATGCGTCTATTGCCAGTTATCCTCGCGCTGCTGTTGCTCTGTGGCTGTGCGACGGTGGGCGATGTGACACCGCCCGCGCGGCCCACGCTTACGGCGATGCCGACGGTGCCGCCGCAGCCAACATCGACTATCGCGCCGACCGTGCCGCCGATACCGCCGACGGTGCCGCCGACGCCGACCCGCACCCCAGCAGTGTTTAGTGATTGCGCCTGGCTCGGGCTGGCGGAAGGGTGGCTCGATGTGAACCTAAGAGGCCGTTTCATAGCCCCATAAACCAAAAGAAAAATGGCGTGATTGCTACAGACTTAAGGCGCATCGTAGGGTTATGAAACGGCCTCTAAATGGCGTGAGAGAAGGGGGCGAACCTCCCCTACCGAGCATAACGATCGTGGCGAGCGATGGGCGAGTGGTTCTATCCGGGACAACCGGCGCGGATGGTCGGGTCGAGCTGCGTACCGACTTACGGAGTTGCACCGCGCCGGGGCTGGCAGTGGCGATGATCGTGCCGCCCGGCTATCGCCTGACGACCGCCGCGACCTTCACCTCGCGTACCTGGCCGACACCGTATCGGTTCGGTTTGGCCCCGGTCGCTCCCAACGGCGGCACGCCGATGCGCACCGCGCAGCCATAGCCCGTTGCGCCGATCGGGCTGCCCCGAAGTTTCTCCGTAAGCGGTCGCGGGGAATGACGAACCTCCAGGAAGTCCCTGGGGTCGGTGGGGGTGTTCGTGGTGCGGCAGTGGGCGTTGCGGGCTTTACAGCACCATCGGGGCGAGGACGATGCGGAGGCGACCGCGCGCGAGGCGGAGGCGACCTTTGGTGGTGCCGAGGGCTACGGCGGTGCGGGCGGCGATCTCCTCGCAGGTCAGTTCGGCGAAGTAGGCGAGTTCGATCGCCTCGCGCTGCGGATCGGGGAGGGTGCCGAGGCCACGCCGCACGATGGCGCGCCGTTCGTTCGCCTCCGCCGCCGCCTGCGGGTCGTCGCCCGTGGCGAAATCGGCGAGGGCGTCGAGGGTGATATCGAAGCGGGCGCGCCCGTGCTTGCCGCGCAGGCGACTGACCGCCGCATGGCGCACGCTGGTGAGGAGCCACGCCTGGACGTTGCCGCGCCCGGCATCGAAGCCCGCCGCCCGCCGCCAGATCGCCAGGAAGACCTCCTGGACCACATCCTCCGCCGCGCCGCGCTCGCCGAGGAGCTGATAGGCGAGGCGGAAGGCGGGGATGCTGTAGCGGTCGTAGAGCGCGGCGAACGCGACCTGATCGCGCGCGACGATCGCCGTCAGGAGCGCGGCTTCGTCGGCGAAGGCAGGGGGAGGGGCGGTGCCACGCTCCGACAACACCATAGCATCACCTTTTCATATCGTGGTACGTAATCTTGTTGAGCGAATCCACCGTCCCCTATCGCCAGTTTTATGCCATCGCCGCGCCAAATAGGTGCGATATAGGACATCAGTCCTGGGTGTTCGGGACGATCGTCCTGCTTGGTTCCCCGCGGGAGGGATAGCCCATGCGACGATGCCGCCCTTCTCGGCGCGATCAACAGCGTGTCGGGCAACAAGCGGGTAGCGTGGGTCTTGTGTCGGGCGAGAAGGTTGAGCGCGATAGCGCGGAAAGGGGGGCCGATGCGCTGCCGACCGTGGGCTATCGCGTGGTGGCGGTCGCCGACGGACTCGCGGCGATCGAGCCGATGGCGCGCGAATGTCTGGCCCTGGTCATCACCGACACGATGATGCCGCGTCGCGCCGATGAACACGCCGCCGCTCCTCGCGAGGAGCGCGGTCACATCCCGGCGGTCGCCCTCCGTACCCTTCCTCGCCACGCCCTGCGACCTGGGGGACCTGTTCTCGCCGGTGCAGACCCGGGCGGGCGCATCCGGGCGCGGCGGGCGGCGCGGCAGGGTATCGCTCGGCGCTTGGCACCGCTATGCCGCGTTGCGCTCGCGAGTGGCTGCTCCGGACCTGGCTACCATGTGCCGGGCATTGCGCGCGATGATAGACGCGCACGCTTCCTTTCGCTATCATACAACCCTGCATAAGCTATTGTTCGCCGCCGCGCCATGACACCGAGCGGGTGTGCGTGTCTGTTGCGCGGGGTGATCGGAGTAGATGACCATGCCGCCATTGATCGCCGTCGCCAACGATGACACCGATTTCCTGGCGCTGATGGGCGAGCTGCTGCGCGATGAAGGGTATCGCGTCAGCATCCACCGCGTCGCCAAGAACGCCTATGACGAACTCAAGGCGGCCCTGCCCGACCTGGTCGTCCTCGATATCCACATGGAGACGCCGGAGGCGGGCTGGACGCTGCTCACCCTGGAGCCGACGTTGTCGAGGATCCCGGTGGTCGTCTGCTCGGCGGATGTCGTGGCCCTGCGCGCGAAGACGGAGAATCTGCGGGCGCACGGCTGCGACATCCTGGAGAAGCCGTTCGACCTCGATGACCTGCTGGAAAAGGTGCGGCTGGGGCTGGTCGGGCGCGAGGCCACCGCGCGGCCCGCCAGTTAGCCCGGCTCTAGTCGTCACCGCGCCGCCGCGCAGTGCGGCGGCGCGGGGGCGTGGCTCGTCCGCAGTTTCGCGCGGGCGAGGCGGAGGCGGCCCCTGGCGGTGCCGCAGGCCACGGCGGTGCGGGCGGCGATCTCCTCACGGATTGATTCGGCCAGTAGGCGAGTTCGAGCGCCTCGCGCCGGGCGGCGGGCAGGGCGGTGTGTCCGCGCCGTACCCCTTCTCGACGTTCACGCGCGTCTGTACTTGCCTGCGGGTCGTCCCGCGTGGTCGGCCCGGCGATTCGTTCGCTGGAGACGGCGCGGCGCGCCCTGCTGTGCTTGCCGTGCGGGCGACCGATCGCGGCGCGGCGTACGCTGGTGAGGGGCCAAAACTCGACGCCGCCCCGAGAAGGATCGCCGCTGGCGGCGCGGCACCGGACCCCCAGGCCGACCTCCGGCACCGCGTCCTCGGTGGTAGCCACCCTCGCCCAGGCCAGCAGATAGGCGAGGACGCCGTAGCGCACGACGCGACGGCCTTCGGCGGCCAGCGGGGCCGGATGCGACGCGGCGCACCCCGTTCCGGCCACGTCTCCCCGGCGGTCGGCGACGATATTTGCACGGAAAATACGGCGTGCTCTCGTCGGCGTGCCACCGAGCGGGGGGCCTTTCGGGGCGGTACAGCCGAACGGAGGACGACCATACCGCGTGCGTGACGGCCTCGTCGAACGATGGGCGCAGTAATCTTCTTCCGCCGCAGCTACGTAGCAAGAGGTGGGATTCCGGTGGTGGAGCCCACCGAATGTATCAAGAAGAAGGTGGACGATGCGCGTATTGTTGGCTCTTGCGACGCGGACCGCGCGCGCCCGACCCCTGCGCTGGGCGCTTGTCACGGCGCTGCTGGGGTTGTTCCTGCTGACCCCGTTGGCGTCGGCGCACGTGCGCTGGTTCACGCCCGAACCGAATCGGGGCATCGAGCGATCGGAGATTTTCAGCGGCGTGACCCTGCTGGCGCTCGCCGCGATGGTCGCGACGATCGGCGGGGCATGGCTGGCGCAGCGGCTGGTGACGCGCCTCCGGCTGGCGGCGCGGGCGCGGGTGCTGACGGCACCATTGCTGGGTCGGTTAGCGCTGGGGTTGCCGCGCCCGGCGGACATGTACCCCTGGATCGCCGCCGTGCTGGCGCTCCACACCGCCGCGATCCTCTTCGTGCGCGGGGTGGAGCGGCAGTTGTTCACGCCGAACATGGCGCTGCCATATACGCTGGCGGGGGGCGGGCTGGCGCTGCTGGAGATCGTCGTGGCCTTCACGCTGGTCGGCGGGATCGTGGTGGGGGCGCTGACCCGCCCGGCGGCGATCGGGCTGGCGACCCTCGGCGTGCTGGGGATGTTCTACTTCGGGCCGCTGCTGGTGACCGAGCACGTCTATTTCTTCGGGATCGCGGCCTGTCTCTTCATCGCGGGGCGCGGGCCGGGCGCGACGGAGCGGGTGCTGCACGGGCCGGGGAAGCCGCTGGCGCGGCTGTTGCCGTACGCGATCCCGGCGCTGCGGGTGTCGTTCGGCGTGGCGACGATCATCACCGGCTTCACCGAGAAGCTCTGGGATCGCGGCCTGGGGCTGGACTTCCTCGCCACGCATCCCTTTAACGTGACCGCCGCGACACCGTTCCCGCTGACCGACGCGCAGTTCGTGATCGGGGCGGGGTTGGCGGAGGTGTCGTTGGGGGCGTTGCTGGTCACGGGGCTGTTCCCGCGCCTGGCGATCCTGGCGGCGTGGGTGCCGTTCAATCTGGCGGTGCCGTTCCTGGGGGTGGCGGACGTGCTGGGCCACCTGCCGATCTACGGGATCTTGCTGACGATCCTCCTCTGCGGCAACGGGGCCGGTTTCGCCGCGACGCTGCGCCGCGAGACGGAGCCGCGCCGCGCCGCGCGCACCCCGCAGCCGTTGCCGCAGGTGGCGCGCGTGCTCAGCCCCGCAGCGGCGGTCGGCGTGGCGTACTCTCCCGACACACTTCCGCGTGCTGATCGCGTCGGCTAGCGCGTGGAATGGCACAAGCCCCCGGCGTCGATCTTGACGCCGGGGGCTTGTGCCGCTGTTAGGCGGGTGCGTTCGCGCTGGCGCGTTACTGCTGGTCGTGCATGTCGTGGCGGAGCGTCGGGGCCTGGCTGTTCGGGCCGAGGCCGGTGGCGGTATCGGCGGCGGCGGCTTCTGCCGAATCGGTGGCCTGCTCGGTGGTGTGCGGGTCGGGGGTCTGCGCCCCCGACTCGGGCCGTTTCACGGCGGGGGCGCTGCTGCGTTTCGTGAGCTGTTTGCGCAGTCGATCCATGCTGGGTACCTGCTTTCCACTGTCCGGGCGTCGCGACATGCGCCGGTCCGTGACATTCTTGGGGCGAACGCTCCTGAGGGCGCACATTCGGTGCCACAGCGGCGTAGCGAAGCGGTATCGCCGTTCGCGCATCTCCTTCCGCCCGCGTATCTTGCGCGCTTTGTGCGCGCGCCTTCCACGCTACGGCAGCGGATGGAACTCCAGCGCTGCCAGCCGACGCACGAGCATGGGCGGCCCCGCCGCGTGCCATAACAGCCCGCCGCCGATGATGCTAACAAGGGCCGCGCCCGGCGCGCGATAGGTCGGGCGTGGCCGCCGGGACGGGGGATGGCGCGGTACGCCTCATCGCCCCGTCGCATACGGGCACCACCTCCGACATACCGCGCATCAAGGGTTCGACGTGATAGACTCGGGTACGGTATTCCACCGGTTCGTCGGAGTGGTGGACGTGATGGACGGGGGCCAACCTCATTGCCGACGGGCACAGCGCCCTGGGCGATGGGGGGGGGACGTGTGAGCGACGATCCTGATGAGGTGCGGGGGCCGAACGGGGCGCAGCCCCCTGCGCCTGGACAGGGGCGGCGCAGGCAGTCCTTCGGCGCGCTGATTCGGCGTTCGGCGCGCGGCCTGCGCCGGTTACTGGTCGTGCATAGCGACATTGCGCGCATCGTGATCGCGGCCCTTACCTTCGCGATGGTCGCCTGGAGGATCAATCACCTCGTAGCGGCGGCGGATGGCTGGTCGCCCGGGGTCGTGGCCGGCTGGGACACCGGCGTCGCCGTTTATCTGCTCCTCAACGCAACGTTTATCCGCAGCGCGACGCCCGCGCGGGCACGGCACTGGGCCATCGCGCAGGATTCGCCCCGCTCTCGGCTCTTGCAAACCTTCGTCGGTCGGACGGTGGGGCTGGGGTTCATCGTCTTCGTGAGCTTGGCCGGCCTGGCCGCCGCGACAGGGCTCTTGCCAAGTACCGACAACCCCGAGGCACCCGGGAATGAGTTGTTGCGTACCCTGAGCGCTATCGCGGTGATCGAGGCGTGGCTGCTGCTACAAATGGCGTATGGCCTCCATTACGCATACCGGTATTACCGCAACGCCGGTGGACTCGTGTTTCCGGGCGGTGAGGATCCGGACCTGCTCGACATCATGTACTTCTCCTCCACGTTCGGCACCGCCTTCGCCACCTCGGACGTGCAGGTCACTAGCCGCCCTATTCGCCGTGCGGTGCTGGGCCATACGATCCTCTCCTTTTTCTACAACGCGGCGATCCTCGCTATCGCATTTAAATTCCTCACGGGCGGGTAATCGTTTCGACGTGGCCCGCACATCAGCACCCGGATAGCCGCCCGCGATCCGCGTCGGTGGCAGTGCCCGCCCGGCATGACAACGTGAGCTTCGAGAACCTTCGACTTGTCGGGGTGGCGTGGCGAGCGCATCAGGTACTACCGCTACAAGCCGCAGGCAACAGCGGCGGTCTGTCGCGCGCCGACGGGCATTTCGCGCGCCGCGCGCCATGTGCCAGGGTTTTGACAAGCCATGCCGCGCGGACGATACTCGCCCGTTGCTGCGGCATATTCGTGCGCGGGATGGGGCCGATGGACGCGACCTACACCGACCCGACGTTCGTCTTCGCGGCGGTCGTCGTCTTCGCGGCGATCTTCGTGCGCGCGCTGACCGGGTTCGGCGCGGCGCTGGTGCTGGTGCCGCTGCTCAGCCTGGTCTGGGATCTGCGCCAGGTGGTGATCGTGGCGGCGATCGTCCAGGCGACGACCGGTTTCCCGGTGGCGCTGGGGGCGCGCAAGCAGGCCGATCGCGCGGCGCTGGTGCCGTTGTTGGTCGGGAGTCTCTGCGGGCTGGCGCTCGGGGCGTTCCTGCTGGCGATCTTGCCGCTGGATTGGCTGCGGCGCGGCCTGGGCCTGCTGACGCTGATCTTCGGGATCAGCCGCTTCACGCCGATCGCCGCGCGGGTCGTCGCGGAGCCGGGGCGGCGTTTGCGCCTGCTCGGCTTGCCGGTCGGCTTCGGCAGCGGGATGTTGACCGGGATGATCGGCACCGGTGGCCCGCCGGTCGTCGCCTATCTGCAATTCCGCCTCGCCACCGTCGGCGCGCGCCGCGCGACGTTGCTGGCCTACTTCATGGTCCTCGATTTCGTGCGCCTGCCGACCTACCTCGGCTCGGGGCTCGGCTCGCGGGGGCTGGTGCTGACGGCGGTGGCGCTGATCCCGTTCGCGATCCTCGGCACGGCCACGGGGAACTACGCGCATGGGCGGCTCAGCGAGCGGATCGTGTCGCTCGGGATCGCGATCCTGCTGGTGCTGACGGGGGTGTCGCTGCTGGTGAAGTAGGGCGGGAAGGGGACGGAACAGGAGACACAGAGACACAGAGGGGCACGGGAGCAGAAACGGGAGAAAAGGACGATAACCATAGATCGCGCAAAGCACGAGGGAGAGAAAGGGCAATTTGCGACGAGGTTGGTGCTGGTACGGGCTCCCTGCCGGATGGTAGGCCGGTAGCCTGAACATCCTGTCAATAATCTCTTTCGTCCCCCTCTGTGTCTCTGTGCGTCCCCTCTTTTCGTGATGATCGTTCTTCCTGGGGAGGTGGCCGGTGGCTGAGGTGGTGCCGACGTTGCTGATCACGGGGCCGGTGGGGGTGGGGAAGACGACGGTGGCGGGGGAGGTGGCGAATCTGCTAGGCGAGGCGGGGATCGCGCATGCGTTCGTGGATATGGACGCGCTGCGCTGGTGTTTCCCCGCGCCGCCCGGCGACCGGTTCCGGGTCGGGATCGGGCTGCGGAATCTGGCGGCGGTCTGGGCGACCTTCCGGGAGGAGGGGATCGGGCGGCTGATCCTGGCCGATGTGGTGGAGGATCGCGCCGAACTGGCGGGGTATCGGCGCGCGGTGCCGGGCGCGGCGATCACGGTCGTGCGCCTGCGCGCGCCGGTCGCGACGCTGGCGGCGCAGGTGGCGCGGCGCGAGACGGGCGCTGGCCTGGCGTGGCACCTGGCGCGCGCGGCGGAGCTGGCCGCGCAGATGGATCGGGACCGCGTGGAGGATTTGCTGATCGACACGGCGGGTCGCCCCACCGCCGCCATCGCGCGCGAGGTGCTGGCGCGGGCGGGGTGGGGGGGGGGGACGAGTCGTGAGTCGTGAGTCGTGAGTCGTGAGTGAGGAGTCCGTGGTCCGTGGTCCGTAGTCCGTAGAGGGTTCGCTGACAGGCGAAGCCCGACATCAACGCCGCGCCCCCACTCACGACCCACGACTCACGACTCCTTCGCCGCCCCCAGGATCTTCGCCGCCGTGTGCCAGAAGCGCGTCGTCGCCGGCACGCCGAACTTCTTTTCCAAATGGCCGTAGCCATTTCCGGGCCGACCGTCCGCGAGATACCACACCACGAACAGCTCGCGCGGCGTCATCGCCACCAGCGCGAAATCGCCCTTCGGCGTCCGGTAGGGGAGCGTTGTTTCCACGGCGACCTCTTCCGCCAGGAAGGCCACCGAGAAGCGCATATCCGCCCGCAGCGCGATCCCCGCGAACGGGTCCAGCGCCATGATCGCGGCGAACTCCTCCACGGTTCGCAGGCACGTCGCCACCTCGTAGCCGAGCGTCGCCCGCAGGTGCCCCTCGATCCGCGCCCGCAGCGCCGCCCGGTCCGCCTCGTCGCTATCGAAGAAGACGTTGCCGCTCTGGATGTACGACCCGACGTTGGCGAGGCCGAGGTCGGCGAAGAGGCGGCGCAGGGCATCCATCTTGACCTGATGCCCGCCGACGTTAATCCCGCGCAACAAGGCGATATAGCGCATCGTCCCCCACCGTATCCCGCATAGTCGACGACGCCAGGCCCTCCCGGTGTCGCCGAGAAAGCCCCCGCACCGTCCCTGGATCGTCGTGGCGATACCACGCGGTGGCGGCGCTGGCGCGGGGAGTGTAGCACGTGCGTTCGGTCGACGGTGTTGCGGTGTGGCGCGACCACGCGGGCTGGCTGGCGCGGCACCGCCGCCACCGCCCGCACCGGCCCCCGGCACAATCCGGCGGTTGGGTTGGGGTGGACCATGCGTGGGCGGGTATCAGTCGCGCGCGGCACGTTTCGCGGCGGTTGCGGCGCGTCTCGCATCCCGCTCGACGGCGAGATCGTAGGCTTCGGCGAGCAGGGGCATGATCGCGGTGTCGAAGGTGGCGGCGCTGGGGTTGAGGATGCAGACCCAGAATTGACGCCCGTAGACGGGGTGGGGCAGGAGGCGGTCGAGCGCGGCGAAGTCGTAGTTGCCGGGTATGGCGCTGACGCCCGCGTTCATGTCGGGGAAGGCCGTCTCGGTGCCAAAGTGGGCGCGGAAGGTCTCCTTGCCGACGCCGATGTTGAGGCGGAAGATGCCGGGACGGTTCAGGTCGGAGACGGTTTCGTACTCGTCGCTGGTGACGAGCGTGGCGAACGGGAACATGTGGTCGGACCCGGTGAAGAAGAAGGTGTTGCCATCGGCGACCACCGTCTCGCTCCCCTCGAACGCGCCGGTGATCGATGCGATGAGCGCGGCCTCGTCCATGCTGCCCTCTCCTTGCTTGCTATCGCCGATACTCGTATCACTGATGCATGCGGGCGACCTCCAGCAAGCATAGCGGCGTTGCACGCGGGCGTCGCTGGACTGTGGTACAGGCCGAGGCTGTACGACGTAGCAGCTCTAGGCAATGCCGGGCGGTGTACATTGGAACATGAAGGAGATCACGGGATGACGTCGCCCGAGGCGGCTTCGATTACGAGCGCGCCATCGTGCATGTAGGGCTGCCGCAGGTGTTGTCGCGTGTGGGCGGAGCGGGCCGGTTATAGGAACGATCGACGGAGACGGTGTCGACAAACCGTTCGTTGAGGATGAGAAATGCCCCCGGATATCGTGATACCGGCGTCATTCCGCGCGATGCCCCGGTGGTGGGGGGAAGGTACGGTCTGGCTGGATGATTTGCCGCAACTTATCGTCAGGCAGTGCCGGTCGTTCGGCGTGACCGTCGATGGGCTGGCGATGCATGGCTCGAACGCGCTTGTTCTGCCTGTCCGTCGTCGCGATCAGTTGTTCGCCTTGCGACTGGCACCGCCGACAGATGACATCGAGGCCGCCGTTGCCGCACTGCGCTACTGGGATGGACGGTGGACGGTGCGTCTTATCGATTTCGATGCAGCGAATGGCACCATGCTCCTCGAACAGCTCGACGCTAACCGCTCGCTCATCACCGAGCCGCTGTTCAGGGCGGTCCCGATCATCGCACAACTCTTGCGCTCCACGGCGGTGAGCCCACCGCCTATGGCGACCTCGACCACCGAGATCGTCTATCGGCGCAGCGCAAACCTCGAGCGCGAGTGGCTAGCTATTGGCTCCCCGGGAGGGTCACTACTCCTCGATCGCGTCCTCGCCGCAGCGCGGGCGATCCTGCCAATAGCACACCCCACGTCGGTGAACGGTGACCTCCACTATGCACAGGTACTTGCGGGCAGGCGCGCGCCCTGGATGGTGGTCGATCCCGTACTGCTTGCCGGAGATATCGGCTACGCCGTCGCTGGATTGCTCTGGACCCGTCTCGATGAGATGCCATCATCGGTCGATATACACCATTGGTTCGACGTCATCGTGCGAGAAGCGGCGCTTCCTCAAGATGTGGCACGGCGATGGGTGCTGTTTCGCACCGCCGACTATCTATTGTGGGGCCTTCGGCATGGACTCACGGAGGACCCGAAGCGCTGCATGCGGATCCTCCGCGCGTTTACCTGACGAAATACGCACTATGACCCTACAGCGTGCTGTCAGTCAGGGACGATCGCCGAGTGGCGCGCAGCAGTGCCTTTTTCGCGCCCACTCGCCGCTTCGCAGGCCATAGCCTTCCCTGATCCGTGTCGTAGCCACTGCCTCCCGTGTTCCCTGCTCGCCTACTCCGTTCTACTCCGCATTACACGCGCACTCCTACTTCGCCGCCATCGCCTGCGCGCCGCGCAGCTGGCCGAGGCCGTAGTCGGGGACGCCGCTGGCGGGGGCGGGGCTGGCGACGAAGCCGACGCGCGGGAAGGAGCCGCCGCCGATGATGTTGACCGGGGATGCGCCGAGCCAGTCTTGCACGATGGTGCCGTAGACGGAGCGGAAGTCGATGCCGAACTTGAGGTCGCCGTTATCGAGGTCGGTGAGGCTGGGGTGGTCGCCGAAGACGCCGCCCTTGACGCCGCCGCCCATGATGTAGAGGGACGAGCCCGCGCCGTGGTCGGTCCCGGCGGAGCCGTTCTCCTTGACGCGCCGCCCGAACTCCGAGAAGGTCATCACCATCACGTCGTCGAGCTTGCCGAGCCCTTCGAGATCGCGCAGGAAGGCTTGCACGCTGTCGCCGACCGTCTTGAGCAGGGTGTTGTGGGTCCGCTCCTGCCCGGCGTGGGTGTCGAAGCCGCCGATGGTGATGTGGTAGACCTTGGTGCCGAGGTCGGCGGAGATCAGCTTGGCGATCGTCTGGAGGCCGCGCGCGAAGCCGTTGTCGGGATACTGCGCGACGCTCTTATAGGAGGCCGCGACCGTCTTCAGCCTGGCGGAGGTGTCCAGCGCCTCCCCGGCGGCGTGGCGGATGTAGCCGTCGTAGCCCGGCCCGACCCCGTTGTGCAACGCCTTAAAGGTGTCGATCTGGTTGTTGCGGTCATTGGGGAAGCGGCCATCGGTGAAGAAGTCGAAGCCCTCGATGGAGCTGATCGCGGGGACGATGCTCTGCCCGGTCCAGAAGAGCTTGGAGACGGTGTCGCCGATGTCCGCCGCCTGGAGGGGGCGATCCTCGCCGCCGCAGGTGTTGTCGAGGTAGCGCCCGACCCAGCCGGTCGGCTCCACAATGTCGGGGCGGGCGGAGGTCCAGATGTCGGTCGCGCGGAAGTGGGAGCGGTTGGGGTTGGGATAGCCGACCCCCTGCACCACCGCCATGTTGCCGCTGTCGTAGAGGCCCTTGAAGGCGCTGAGGGCGGGGTTGAAGCCGACCAGATCGTTGAGGGCGAGGACATCCCCCTTCTGGATCGCGATCGTCGGGCGGACCTGATAGTAGGTGGGGTCGCCGTAGGGGACGACGGTGTTGAGGGTGTCGTTGCCGCCGCCGAGCTGCACGACGACGAGGGCGCGCTTGCTGTTCGGCCCGGTCATGCAGGCGTCGTTCTCACTCGCCATCACCTCCACGGTGCGGGTGAGGAAGGTGGGCGCGGAGACGCCCATCGCCAGGAGCAGGCTGCCGTGTTGCAGGAAGGAGCGGCGCGTGAAGGGCATGGGGTCACCTCCGGTGAAGTAATGAGTCGGCAGTCGGCGGTCGGCAGAAGGGAGTGGGCGTAGTGGATGAGTGAACCAGCGGTTTACAGGGTAGCCAGAAGTCTCCGGCTCTGCCCCGGCTTGCTGCCGACTGCCGACTGCCGACTGCCGACTAGCTGAGCATATACGCGGGCGTCGAGCAGACGAGGTGGATCAGGC
>JAABUN010001491.1_pt1 | contig 51022 bp, 51 predicted proteins | sample 5559311 | NCBI WGS metagenome assembly JAABUN01 (sample SAMN10711877, study PRJNA513370) | rock metagenome | isolation source: Antarctica rocks | place: Antarctica: Victoria Land, Siegfried Peak sud
GCCCGCGTTGCGTCGGTATCTCATGTCCCTAGTATACAGGAGGATTCGATGTCTGGCAACGGTCTAATCAAAGAGGGCATTCCTCTGTCGCCTGAAGGCGACAGTCCCCTGCCCAAATCTTCTATGGGTGGTTCCGCCCGACACGAGAGGAGACGCCGATGACCGAAGCCCACATTCCCCCCGCTGTGACGAGCGACGACCGCGACGACATCCGCCCGACGCCCGAAGCGGAGCGGCGGATGCGCGAACTGCTCGCCAGCCTGCCCCCGCCGCCCACGCCCGAAGAACTGGCGCGGCAGCAGGGCGTGCCGTGGCCCCCCCCGACATGGGACGAGATGATGGCACATTTGGCAACATTTGACTGGGGCGACGCTTGGGACGGCTTCGACGAATGGCTCGATGATTCCCGCCACGGACGCGATATGTCGAAGTGGATACTCCCGGAACGCGAGGATGGGGAGTGAACCCCTCGATTATTGCGGACACGAACGTAGTCTCGTTCTACGTGAAGCGAGACACCCGCATCGCCCTGTTCGAGCCGTATCTGCGCGACGCCACGGTCGGAATTTCGTTCATGACCGTGGCGGAACTGTACAAGTGGGAGGAGTTGCGCGGTTGGGGGCCGCGACTACGCGCCGATGTCGCGGCAACACTGAACACGTATGTCGTCCTGCCGCCCGACCGCGAGACGTGCCGGTTCTGGGCGCGGGTGATCGCGGACTGCACCCGTATCGGTCGCCCCATCACGGGGGATGACGCATGGATCGCCGCCGCCGCGTTGCAACGCGGCGTGCCGCTCGTGACGTACAACCGGCGCGATTTCGCCGCCGTACCGGGGCTGCGGTTGCTGCCGGAGGCGACGTGATGGGCGAGACAACGCCCATGCCCATACCGCTATACGAGAACACCGAGGACGCCGAAAACGGCGAGCGCACCGAGGACTACGCCTACGACCTGCCGCTGGAGCGCATCGCGCAGGAGCCGGTCGAGCCACGCGACGCGGGTCGCCTGCTCGTGTTCGACCGCGAGACCGGCGACGTGACGCACGACCGCTTCCGGCGCATCGGCGCGTATCTGCGCCCCGGCGACCTCCTCGTGCTGAACGATTCTCGCGTGCGCCCCGCCCGCGTCTGGGCGACGAAACCGAACGGCGGGCGGCTCGAACTGCTCGTGCTGCGCCCCACGGCGGACGGCAATGGCAGCGATGACGGTCATGACGGCAACGCGGGGAATGCGGGGGATGCGGGAGACTGGGAAATGCTCGTGAAGCCCGGTCGCCGCGCCCCCGTCGGCACCACATTCGCGCTCACCGACCGCGAGGGGCGAACGGCGGAACCGCCCGTGTACGGCGAGGTGCGGGCGAAGGCGGGGGATGGCGTCGTCACCGTGCGCATCTTCGGGCCGCTCGACCCGGCACTCGCCGCGCTTGGGGAGATGCCATTGCCGCCGTACATCGCTCGCCGCCTCCCCCGCGAGGCCGCCGAGCGGTACCAGACGGCATATGCCCGCACGCTCGGTTCCGCCGCCGCCCCCACCGCCGGGTTGCACTTCACGCCGGGGCTGCTCGACGACCTGCGGGCGGCGGGGATAGGCACCGCCACCGTGACGCTGCATGTCGGTCTGGACACCTTCCGCCCCGTAACCGAGCGCGACCCCGCCGCGCACCCGATGCACGCCGAGTGGTTCGCCGCCCCGCCGGAGACCGCCGCCGCCATCGTGGCGACGCGGCGGGCGGGCGGGCGCGTGGTCGCGGTGGGGACGACGAGCGTGCGCGTGTTGGAGAGCGTGGCGGCGCGGGACGAACGGGGGAACGGCATCGGGGGCGGGTGGGAGGCGGCGCAGGCGGCGGGGGCGGAAGGGTGGACGCGGCTGTTCATCCGCCCCGGCTATCGCTTCCGCGCCACGGACGCGCTGGTGACGAATTTCCACCTGCCGCGCAGCACGCTGCTGATGCTCGTCTCCGCCTTCGCGGGGCGGGAGCGCGTGCTCGCCGCCTACACCGAGGCGGTGCGCGAGGGCTACCGCTTCTTCTCGTTCGGGGACGCCTGCCTCTTTCTGTAGCAGTTTCCCGCGAATCTGGTATCGTGCGGACGCGACCGACACGACACAGACGGGAGATGGCGGGGAACCGACCGACCGACCGACTGAAGGGGGAAACGGTGTCCACGGCAGACGATTTGCGGGCGGCCCTCGTGGCGGCGAACCCGGCATTGAGCCGATTCAACCCGCTGCCGCGCATCCTCGCGTACAACGACTTCGCGGCGGGGCTGGGCGGTTGGTGCCAACTGATCGGCAACCACCGGGGCGGCGACCTCGCCACCGTGCAGCCGAGCAAGCGCGACCTGCGCCCGCCGCAACTCTCGAACCTCTCGTTTTTCGACATCGGCACGCATGGGGCGATGTCCGGGGCATACGCGATGAAACTCGCCACGCGCCCTACGCCGAACAACTTCGCGGTGGGCATCAAGCGGCTCACGGCGACGAGGCCGGGGCGCGTGCGCTTCGAGACGTATTTCACTTTCAAGTCCGAGGCGACCTTCGGCGCGGCGGACGTGGCATCCGAGGAGTGGGACGGCAACAGCGATCCCTCGGAGTGGCTATTTGGGGACTTCACGATCTCCAATGATGTGAAACTCCCCGGCAGGCCACGCTTCCTGCTCGCGTTGCGCTATGTCAACACCGACGCGGCGGGGAACCGCGTGCAGCGATGGATGAGCAAGACTACCGTGCATCCGACCACGAAGATGCAACTGACGGGGGAGGCGACCGATGCGGGCGGCTTCGACCTGCACACGCTGAACCCGGCGGACTGGACGCCCGTGCCGGACGGCGAGCAGCCGCTCTGCTACAACGAGGTGCCGACGAAGATCAACTGGCACTACCTCTGCTGGACGTTCGACACCGAAGGGGGGCGCAATGTCTCGTTGCAGGTGAACGACCGCGTGATGCACCTGAGCGACCTGCCCGTGCCACGCTACGACCACGACTACACGGGGCTGGACGGCCTGCTCAACTTCCTGCTCGACGTGCGTACGCACCGGAATGTGCGCAACATGCTCTGGGTGGACGCGACGCTGATCTCGGTGGACTGGTAGCGGGGGAGCGGAGGGGAGCGAGGAATGCACACGTCGCACACGGCGGTGGTGGAACGCGATGCCACCTACACCGCAGATTTCGAGACCGAGCCGTACGAGGCGGGATGGGCGAGCGAAGCCCACTGGTTCGTCCACGCGCACGGATTGGGCGCGGGAAGCGAACTGCACATCGTCGCGCAGATCTCGCCGGACGGTTTGCACTGGTGCGACGACGGCGACCGCATCCCGCTCTTCATAAGCGAAACTGGGATGTTCTCGTTCGCGCAAGCGGCGTTCGGGCAGTGGCTCCGGTTGCGCGTCGTCGTAACGGGCGACGCACCGCACGCCCACGTCTCGGTGACGCTCGCGCTCAAGGGGTAGAGACACCTCCGCGTCGTGCGATACTACGGCGAGGAACGGCGCACATCGCGGTGCGCCGCCACGATCTCCACGCACGAAAGGACGGGGAAGCGGGCATGACGAACATCCACAACACGATTGGCGGGTTGCTGCTCGTGGCGTACATCGCCGTCACGATCATCTACGCCCTCGGCATCGGCAGCGGGCGGATTCCCGCCTTCGGCAAGTACGTCTCGTACCTCGCGTCGCTGCTGCTCGTGCTGCAATACCTGATCGGCGTCGGGCTGCTCGCCGGCGGGCGGCAGAATCAGTGGTACCACTACGTACTTGCCCTCGCGCTGCTCATCCCCATCGGGGCGGAACACGGCTTCCTGCGGCGGCGGTTCACGGGGCGGCAATTGGCGACGAACCTCACCGCCGTCGCCGCCGTGACCACCGTGGTGATCCTGCTCACCTACCTCGTGGGGCTGAATCGCGGCGGTGTGTGATCGCGCCCCGCTTCCCGTGCGTACCCGTTGTCGAGAGCCGGATACGAGCGATGCCACCCTGCCGGAATATGCGGAGTGGCGGCGTTATTCTCATGCGCTTTCTGCGTTTATACTGGCAGCGAAGGTTTGACCTGCTAACATAGGCGCGACGGTGCGCTTGTTGAGGGTTACATCCGAAGGGACGAACGACGCATGGGACAACGGCAAGGTGCGGGGTGGCGCGTCGGGATCGCGCTCGTGTGGCTCGTGGGGTTGCTGTTCACGGGGGCGGAGCCGTCCGCCGCGCAGACGGTGCCGGTGCCGGTGCCAAGCGCGAATGTGCGCATCGGCGGCGGCAACACCCCCGGCGCGGTGCGCCTGCGCGACGGGCGCGAGGCGGCGGCGGATCGCGTGATCGTGCGCTTCCGCGACAACACCGCGCAGGGCGAGCAGGACGACGCGCACCGAATCGCCGGGAGGCGCATCGCGGTCCGTGCGACGCCCCGCCCCACCCGACAGATCGCGGGCGGCTCGCAGGTGATCGAAGTCGCGGGGGCGTCGGTGGAGGACACCGCGACGGCCTACCGCGCCGATCCCCGCGTCCTTTATGCGCAGCCGGACTTCGTGCGCTACGCCTCCGAGACGCCCTTCGATCCCAGTACCGGCAGCCAGTACGGCCTGACGCGCATCGGCGCACCCGCCGCGTGGAATGTGACGCACGGCTCCCCCACGATCAAGATCGCGGTGCTCGATTGTGGCATCCGCGAGACGCACCCCGACCTCGTAGGCAAGGTGGTGCTCTCGCGGGACTTCACGGGCAGTTCCTTCGGCACCGACGACCGCTGCAACCACGGCACGCACGTCGCGGGAACCGCCAGTGCAGTGACGAACAACGGCGTGGGCGTCGCCGGCGTGGGCTACCACACGAGCCTGATGAACGGCAAGGTGCTGCACGACGACAGCAACGGTTTTGATTCCGAGATCGCTAATGGCATTCATTGGGCGGCGGATAACGGCGCGAACGTGATCAACATGAGCCTCGGCGGCAAAGACCCCTGCTCGGCGGCCCCCGTGCTGCAAGAGGCAGTCACCTATGCGTGGAACCGCAACGTGGTGGTTGTTGCGGCGGCAGGGAACTCATATAACACTGACCTGCAGGTACCCGCAAGCTGCGACAACGTGGTGAGTGTCGCAAGCACCGACAGCAACGACGCGAAATCGAGTTTCTCCACGTATGGGACGTGGGTGGACATCGCCGCGCCGGGGAGCAGCATCCTCTCCACGGTGAACCCCGACATCAGCGGCGGCAGTACCTACGGCTACAAGAGCGGCACCTCGATGGCGACGCCGCACGTTGCGGGGGTCGCCGCGCTCATCTTTGCCACGTCGTACGGCACGTCGGCGCAAGCGGTCGTGAACCGCATGAACGCCACCGCCGACGCCATCGCGGGGACGGGGACGAACTGGCAAGTCGGGCGCGTGAATGTCGGTGCCGCTGTGGCGGGGGGCGGGAGCCTGCCCGCGCCCGCATTGGCGAGCCTCGCCCCCGCGAGTGCGACGGCGGGCGGTGCCGCCTTCACCCTGACGGTGAACGGCGCGAACTTCAACAACGGTGCCACGGTGCGCTGGAACGGCGCGGGTCGCCCGACCACCTATGTCAGTGCCACGCGCCTGACGGCAGCGATCACGGCGGCGGACATCGCTGCCGCGACCACCGCGACGGTCACGGCGGCGAACCCGGACGGGCAGGTGTCGGGCGGGTTGTCGTTCGGCGTGCTGCCCCCGCCCCCGCCCGCGATCTCCGCCGTCTCGCCGGGAAGCGCGATGGCGGAAGGTGCCGCCTTTACCTTGACGGTGGACGGCGCGAACTTCCGTAACGGGGCGACCGTGCGCTGGAACGGTGCGGCCCGCCCGACGACTTACGTGAACGCGACGCGCCTCACCGCGAACATCACGGCGGCGGATATCGCCGCCACGGGTGCCGCGACGGTCACGGTGGCGAACACCGACGGGCAGGTGTCGGGCGGATTGTCGTTCACGATCACGCCCGCGCCGCTGAGCCTCACGGGTGTCGCGCCGAACAGCGGGGTGATAACGGGCGGGCAGCCCGTGACGCTCACCGGGCGGAACTTCCGCACGGGGGTTATGATAACGATTGGCGGCAACGCCTGTGCGGTCGGTGCCGCGAGCGGCACCGCGATCACCTGCACCACGCCGCCGGGTGCGCCCGGTTCCGCGAGCGTGACGGTCACGAACACGGATGGCACGAGCGCGACGCTGGCGGGGGCATACATGTACACTATGCGTGCGGCAGGATCTACCGCACCCGGCGGAGCGACCCCGAATGTGTCGCTCCCCGCCCGCGCCTTAGCGCCGATCCCAATCGGCCCGAACACGCAACCGAATCCGGCCCCGATGCGCCGCTAGGGGGATAGGGGCCGGTGGCGGGCGGTGGCGGGCAGTTGATGGTTCGCGCATCACACAACGCGCACGGCGGGCGCGACACCTGTAGAGAGTGGGGTTCAGCCCGCCGATTGTGGGAATCAATCGGCGGGCTGATGAATGTGAATAACGGGATCGGGCAGTGGTGGGATGGTGCTCTCAGCCCGTCGTCCGGGGATGACGGGCTGAGAGCACCATCCTACCCGGAGAATGCGCACTACCCGATCTGGTTCTTACGGTTTATAGGCCCACCCTCCGTGTACTACAACCTCGATACACGGGCCGCGATTTCTGTGAACACCGCTCCGAGGAAAGGGAATCGGGTGCATTCTACCCGCCGTGCGGGTGGTGTCCGTCCCCCGCGAGCAGGTACTCTTGCGCGTTGAAGGGAGCCTCGCCCTCGGCGGGCCGCACATGGCGGTAGGTGCCGTCCGGCATCAGTTCGCGGGCCTTCGCGGTGTCGCGCAGGTACGTGCCGAGGATTTCGTGCTCCACATGCGCCCGCAATGTCGCGTCCTCGATGGGGAATAGCACCTCGACGCGGCGGTCGAGGTTGCGCGTCATCAGGTCGGCACTACCGGCGTAGATTTCGGAATTGTCGCCGTTGCCGAACAGGTAGATGCGGCTGTGTTCGAGGAAGCGACCGACGACACTCACCACGCGGATATTGTCGGAGACGCCCGGAATGCCGGGGCGCAGGCAGCAGGTCTGGCGGCAGAGGATGTCTATGCGCACCCCGGCGCGGCTGGCGCGGTAGAGTTCCTCGATCATCTCCTCGTCCACGAGGTGATTGGTCTTGATGATGATGCGCCCCGCCGCGCCGTAACCGCGCTCGCGCTCGATCATCTCGAAGACGCGCCGCCGCAGCGACACGGGGGCGACGAGCAGTTTGCGGTACTGCTGCTGGTTGGAGTAGCCCGTGAGGAAGTTGAACAGGTCGGTCACGTCGGCTCCGATCTCCTCGTCTGCGGTGAACAGGCCGAGATCGGTGTAGACCCGCGCCGAACCCGCGTTGTAGTTGCCGGTGCCGAGATGCACGTACCGCCGCACGCCGTCCGCCTCGCGCCGCACCACGAGGGCCGCCTTGCAGTGGACCTTCAGCCCCGGCATCCCGTAGGCGACGTGGACGCCTTTGCGCTCCAGCGCACGCGCCCAGACGATGTTGTTCTCCTCGTCGAAGCGGGCCTTCAGTTCCACGAGCACGGCCACCTGCGTCTCGTCGTCGCGGGCGTTCATCAGGGCCATGACGATGGGGCTGTCCTTGCCGACGCGGTAGAGGGTCTGCTTGATCGCCCGCACATTCGGGTCGGTATTGCTCGCCTGAATGAAATCCACCACCGCCCCGAACGAGTCGTACGGGTGCTGCACGAGGATGTCGCCCTCGCGGATGGCGGCGTAGATATCGGTCGCGTCCTGCAAGGCGGCGGGGGTGCGCGGCACGAACGGCGGGTCTTTGAGGTCGGGGCGGTCGAGGCGCAGCAGTTGCATGAGGTTGTCGAGGCCGAGCGGCCCCGGCATCGTGTAGACATTGGCACGGGTGATTTCAAGGTTGGCGACCAGCCAGCGGCACACGTCGTCCGGCATCGTGTCGTCCACGAGGAGGCGCACCACGAAGCCGAATTGCCGCTGCTCCAACCCCTGCTCCACGGTTTCGAGCAGGTCCTCCGCCTCCAGCTCCTGTATCTCGAAGTCGGCGTTGCGCGTGACGTGGAAGGGGTAGGCCGCGACGACCTCCATCCCCGCGAACAGCAGGTGGAGATTGGCGACGATCACGTCTTCGAGCCACACGAAGGAGTGCGGGGGGCCGGAGATTTCGCCGTCGGTTGGCACGGGAACGAAGCGCGGCAGCGGGGCGGGAATCTTGATGCGGGCGGTGTGCTCGCCCGCCTCGTCGCGCACGATCACGAGCAGGTTGAGGCTCAGGTTCGAGATGTGGGGGAAGGGATGCCCGGAGTCCACCGCGAGCGGCGTGAGGACGGGGAAGATTTCGCGCCGGAAGTAGTCGTCCGCCGCCGCCCGCTGCGTGGGCGCGAGGTCGCGGTAGCGCAACAGGTGGACGCCGTGCGCCGTGAGCGCGGGCATGAGGACATCGCGCAGGTACGCGCTCTGCTCGTGGAACAGGGCGGCGATTTTCGCCTCGATTGCCGCGAGGGTTTCGCGGGGGGTGAGGCCGTCGCGCCCGATAGCGGCATTGTTGCCCGTGGCGGCCTGCTGCATCAGCCCGGAGACGCGGATCATGAAGAACTCGTTGATGTTCGAATTGACGATGGCGAGGAACTTCACGCGCTCGAGAAGCGGCGTGGCCTCGACCCGCGCCTCCTCGAAGACGCGCCACTGGAATTCGAGCGAACTGAGTTCGCGGTTGAGGTAGAGCGCGGGATCGTGCAGGGCCGGGTCGTTCGGCAGCACGGGATGTTCCGGCGCGAGCGGCGGGATGCGGCGCACGAACCGACCGGCGGTGTCACGGGCGCGTTCGACAGTGTCGGTCATTGGTCTCATCCCTCCCTTGTCCCCCATACGGTAGCCGCCACGTTTTCGCGTGTCAACGGCGTATGCGTGAGCATCGTAGGACGTACGCAGTTAGCCGCGCATGTCGTTGCCGCCCCGAAGAACCTCACCCCCTCCCCCCTCTCCACGGGCGTGGAGAGGGGGAGAACCTCCGCGAGTCGGGCGATGCAGGCAACGCACGGTAACGCTACGTCAACTGCGCACGTCCTACATTCGTGAGGGTCGTATGATAGCGGAGCGCAGGCAAGACCGGGGGAAACCCCGCCGCGTTTCGGTGCGTACGTGAGTGGGATGGCGGTGCGATGGTGGTTACTCTGGCAAGGAGCGCGAGCGATGCAGAACACGGCAGGGCAAGGCGGGCAGGGCGGCTACGGTAATATACCGACGATTGACCCCCGGTTGACCTCCACGGCGTTCGAGATTCCGCTGTTCACGATCCGGTACAACCTCGGCGTGGTGCGCGGCGTCACGGTGCGGTCGCGCAGCGTGGTAGGGCAGATCGGGGCGGCGTTCCAGTCCATCGGCGGCGGCAACATCACGCTGCTCACGGAGTTGGCGGAGCAGGCCCGCGCCGAGGCGTACGGGATCATGATCGCGCACGCGCTGCAACAGGGTGCCAATGCGATCATCGGCATCCGCTACGACTCGTCGCAGATCATGGAGAACGCCACCGAGGTGATCGCCTACGGCACCGCCGTGTGGGGCGAGTGGCAGCGGCCCCAAGAGGGCTAGACACGGCTGTTCGAGGGCAGCGGGGCGGGGCAACGGGTGATCGTCGCCCCGCTGCTTTGTGGGGTGTTAGGCTTGCAACAGCAGCACAAGGAGGTACTATGACCGAACGAGCAATCACCCACCTACCCGATATGTCGGCAGGAATTGTCGGTCGGCCCAAGCCGAATCTGCCGCCATACATGGGCGAGGGCGAAGACCTCGCCGCGAAGTGGTACGGCATCTTTTGGGACGGCACCGAGACTACGGAAGAAGAACTCGATTCCCTTATCTGTCGACAGGAATACCACAACGCACACATGACGAACTACTCGACGCGGGATTCCGGCTAATCCCGTTCGACGAGGCGATCTTGCGCCGCTTCCTCGCGCTTCCCGTAACGGTAGCTATTCACAACCGTATCATTGTGGCGACGGCACTGGAATACGGCGGTGCGGTCCTCACGAGGGATGCGCGGATCATCGCCAGCGGCACGGTGCCGACGGTCCGGTAAGGGGGAATGTATGGAGCGGGTGCGGCTCGGCATCGTGGGGTGCGGCGAGGTGGTGCAGATCATCCACCTGCCGACGCTCGCCATGTTGCCGGAACAGTTCGCCGTGACGGCGGTGTGCGACGTGAGTGCTGCGGTGCGCGAGGGCATGAGCGAGTGGTGGGGCGTGGCGACGCGGTACGCCGACTACCGCGACCTCGTGCGCTCGCCCGATGTGGACGCGGTGCTCGTCACGAACCCGCACGCCTACCACGCGGAGACGACCATCGCGGCCTGCGCGGCGGGGAAGCATGTGTTGGTGGAGAAGCCAATGTGCCTGACCCTCGCGGACGCCGGCGCGATCATCGCGGCGCAGGCGGCGGCGGGCGTCACGGTACAGGTGGGGTACATGCGGCGATACGCCCCCGCGTTCGTGGAGGCGTGCCGCGTCGTGCGCGGGGAGATGGGCGGCAAGGGCGGCATACGCCTCGCCCGCGTCCATGCCGTGATCGGCAGGAACATGCTCATCATCGGGCAGGTGGCCCGTGTGCTGCGCGGCGACGACATCCCTCCGGAGGTGATCGAGGCGGGGCGGGAATTGCAGGGGCGCATGGTGCGGGAAGCCATCGGGGACGACGCGCCGCCGGAGTTGCAGGCGGCGTACCTGCTCTTGTGCGGCCTCAGTTCGCACGACCTCTCCGCGATGCGCGAGCTGCTTGGAATGCCACGGGGCGTGCTGCACGCCGCGCAACGGCAGGGCGGGCGGTACCTCACCGCCACCTTCGATTACGGCGACTACGTCTGCCAGTTCGACACGGGCGTGGATGACGTGCCGGACATAGACACGACGATGGAGGTGTACGGTGCCACGAAGCGACTATACCTGCGCTACGACTCGCCGTATGTGCGCAACCTGCCGGTGCGCCTGACGACGGTCGAGGCGAACGGGGCCGGGGGTACGAACACACAGATCGCGCACCCGAACTGGGAGGATGCGTTCCTCGCGGAGTGGCGAGCCTTCTACGAGAACGTCACGGGGCGAAAGACGCCGAAGACGCCGCCCGCCGACGCACGGCAGGACCTGGAATTGTTCGCGGCGATGATCGCGCACATGCGGGGCTAGGAGCGAGGAGTTAGCGGAACAGGTCGTCCCCGGCGACGCGCCAACCGGGAAGCGCGGGTTCGGCGTGGGCCGTGCCGCCGGGGCCGAAGACGAGCAAACATCGGGGGATACCTCAATCCGTAGTACCGCCGAACACCGCGCCGAGTCGGCTTGCAAGTCGGTTGATCGTGTCGCGGATTTCGTACAATGCATCCTCGCCTGCCATGAGCGCGTCGCGCTGCAAATGCTCGTTTCCCAACGCCAGCGCGTATTCCACGAAAGTGACTTCGTAGCTAATCTGGCGAAATCCTGCAGACTCCTGTTCACCTAATCGTCGCGCCGCCTGCATTTGTGGATGATCGAGATTAATCACGATAGTTTTCGTCGCGCTCTCGTAGCGGGAGCGGGGCGCGGACGCAGTTTCGTGCCGGAAGTCCAGCGCGAAGCCGCCAGAACGCGGCGGACGAGGCACTGCCTCTCGTGGAGAGCCAGTGCCTTCTCCCGACGCGACACTCGCGCCGGGACGGTCTTCGTCGCCGCTCCCGGCAGGGTTTTGCCCACGTGTGCCGTCGCCGTGTGGTGGCCCTACACTTGTGGAGTCGGCAGGCATCGTCCCCTGCGTGTCGGGGAACACCGTAGCAGCCTCCGGCGACAGCGGCCCGATACTCACCTCCTGCGGGGAGGCGTTCGGCACAGTCGTTCCCCTCCGGCCCGCCGCCAGTTCGATTTGAAGCGCACGAAAATCCTCATTAAGGAGCGATTCGATTTTCGACGCCTCCTGTCGCAGTCGCCGCGCCTCGGCGGATCGCCGCCGCTCCGCCGCCTGCCGCTCGATGTCCGCAACGACCTGCCGCACGCACACCGAGAGCCAGCCGTACAGCGCAGCAACAATCGGGTTTTGAGGGCTGAGGGTGTTGTCTCGCGTCGCGTTGAAGGGCGGAAACGGACCCTCGTACTCTTCCAACTTCGGAACGTCCACTTCGCCGAAAATCTGCTTGCTTGTTTCGCTTAGCGGAAGTAACTCACCGAGTGCGGTAGCGTGCCGATTTTCGTTCGACAGGATGTCTATGCCTGCGAAATCAGCATCAAGGGGTACCGGGGAGACGCTGACCGTTAGTGTCACGGGGCCGATCTGCGCTGCCACGTCGTCGGGCGGGCGGAACTCCGACGTGTGGGTTGCCACCGGCACCACAACCTCACACAGTTGACCGTTAATTGTTACTTGATGCGCTTGATGCCGCTTCCCCACATGCCGTTCGATGTATCGCTGTGTGCCGGGTATCTCCAATTGCCGCGTATGTAACTCCGTGATGGTTACGGTGGTACCCGACGAATCGGTGGTCGGCGTATCAATAGCCACGTCGCGCACGGGGATGGCATCGCCGGACGAAGCCTGCACGTCGCGCAGACTCAACTCGACGGTGTTGCGCCGACCCAAGTGTACAGTATCTATACGCAGTCGGGAGGCGATGCCGAAGGCTGCACACTTGCCCGTACCAAAACGGCCCCGTACCTTTTTTCCCTGCTGGCGACGGAGATTCTCGCCGTGCATCGTGAAGAAACGGGCAAGGTCTTGGCGTGTCATGCCTGCCGCGTTGTCTCTAATGGTGATGTGTGCCTTCTTGATGGAGACATCCACGATCACGCTGTTTTGCCCGTCTGGGTTGTCGAGGGCGTTCGACACGTACTCCCAAACGACCTTTGGCACGGTGCTGAAATATGCGGCATTCTGTACAAGGTCGCGTGCAACGTGACTTGTGACTCTGATCGGCGCAGTCATTTCCACTCCTCCACGAATTGCGCCCGCAGGGAGCGAACGAACTGCTCCATGTCGCTGTCGCGGGACGCGACGTTTTCCACCAACTGTTGCTGCTCGCGGTGGCGTCGTTTACTCGTGTACTCGTCCACCTGCAACACGCGGCGCACGTCGAAAACGGTAATAGCATCGCGCTGACCGCTCGCATACTTACGATAGGCATCGGTATGGCGCAGATGAATCTCGCGTTCGCTTGCGATTGCCATCTCATCACGGGCAATCTGTCCCTGTTGGCACCATGCCACTCCGGCGGGCGTCAGCATCCACCCATAACGCACACCGCCTACGGCGAGGGGTGGTCGCTGCTTGAGCAGATCGGCAGCACTGGCGCGGATAAGTTCGATGTTGATCTGGTCGGGATATTTCCGCCAGTGAAACCGCCCCGGCGCGAGGGCCACCATTTTCATCGCCAAGTCTTCCGTGTCTACGGAGCGCGTGTCACCATGCAGTAAATAGAGCGCGACGGTGGCGAGTTGCTTATTCGTCAACGGCTTTTCATTCATCGCTTTCCGCCCGCCGTCCCGAGACCTTTCGCTGCTTTGGAGAGAAGACGATAGAGATGCGATCTCCGATACGTACGTTTAGCCTGTCGAAGATCGCGTCCAGTCCCCACATGCTCTGCCCACGCACCCGCACTCGTGTCTCATCAAGCGTGGTCCAATCGCCAGCGAAAGCGGCGAGCGATGAAGCATTAACCGCCCCGCCGCACACCAACCATGCCCCTGCATTGAGCGAGAGAATCGCCGTGCCGTCGCGGTACCTCAACGCGGTGTGCGATGCTACCGATGACACGCGCATCTCGGCGTCGGCGATATCAGATGCGGTGTAGTCGGTTCCAACCAGCGCATACAGGCCGTACTTCACCTTGCGGATGACGGGTGACTGCTTCAGCCGCACCGCCAACGTGATGTTTGAAAACCCCTCGTCGCGCATATGTTCGAACATTTCCTGATAATTCACGATTGGCCCGTACGCTTCCAGATAACGGAACAGCACACGTTCCGACCCCTGTAGTTCCTCCTCCGGATTGAGGGGAGACGTGCGGCGCAACAAGCCATTAGTAAAGGTGATAAAGTCGAGCCTCGCACCGACCTGCGCGACCACAGGGGTTGGCGGGGCAGGAAACGAGCGACGAGCGAGGTGCTTCATGAGGGAGAAGCGAAATTCTCGCGCCGTCACCGCTTCTGTCACCGAGAACACCTTGCGGGCAACATTCTCGATCACGTCACGGCTCGGAAAGGCTTTCCGGTACCACCCCGAAACGATTTCATCGTACCCTAACGAGCGCAACGCGGCACAAACATCGGCCTCTTGTGCGTTCGCAGATAGCCACGCGGGGCAAACCGCGCCGCAATTGCGATTTAAGGTCATTGCCGTGCGGTGAATTTCCTCCTGCACCCGCATTTGCTGTGCAGAAAGCCCCTTCTTCGCGGCAAAAATTACCGGATCGGGGAATGGTGCGAGGCCCGCGACGGACCAGACGATAAGCAGATCGTCGTACATCTGCGAATCAACTAAGTAGGTCCGCAACTGATTCTGGACGGGATAGCGGCAGGTGAAATCCCGCTGCATCGGGAGAAACCCGCAGGCGAAAGCCCGCCGATTCCGTCTAAATCTCGCTGCCGACCTACTTAGCAGCCCCCGCTCGACCAATTGGTGTTCCATCTCCGGCCAATCCATTCCGGCAACAATCCAGCGTTTCATAAATTGTACTGCCGTTCTTATGCGAAGCAGTGGGGTGTTTGCACACCCCTCGGTCAATCGCCGCTCTGCACGCCGCTCGATCTGGCGCACGCGCTCGCGTGTGAGACCGAGCCGTAGCCCGCATTGCTCCAGTGTAGTGCGGCGGCGGAAGGGGTGGCAGCGACTACGCAATACAAAGAGATCGCGTTCGGTAATCTGTGCGAAGAGGTCATGCAATTCCGCGTCAATGCTGCGCAACGCCAAGGATTCCGCAATTATCGCGGCACACTGGACGAGTGGCACCAACTGCTCATTCGATGTGTCATCTACCCGCTCGGAACGGGCGCAAAACTCGGCGAGGCGGACATGCTCCCCGGCAAGGGGGAGCGAAAGCCCTTCGTCGAGCCGGTTGCTGGCCAATTCCTCCTGAATTATGCGCATGTGCGCACGCAACAGCACACGTAAGTTGGCTGCAAGGGGTTCCTCATGCTCCGCCGCGATACTAACGAGATCAAGCGTTTGCTGAGTGGCGTCGGGGTCAAACTGCTTATCGGCGAGATTAAGGATTTGCTTCATTGCTTGAGGGCCGAACTGCGCGTCGGCAGTTTCAAGAATTCGCCTCATCGCTTCGGTTGGTACATCTCCATCAAGCAGGCCGCGAAGAACGCTATTGGCAATCTCAAAAATCTGCTTCATCGCTTCGGGGCCAAGTTGCTTAATGGGGGTAGGGGCTTGGGCATAGGCAATCAACCCTGCGCCGCTCGTAATGCCATGAGCGATGAGTTTGTTGCGCACCCGTAAGGGCAACTGGTGCAGCAGCGGATCGGGAGCATTCGTGAATGGTACTTGCACCTACGCACCTCCATTATGTCGCTCCTTCATTGCAGAAGCAGTAGATGAATCGAGCACATTGTGCGGAAACGGAAATGCTGCTGTTAAAAAGCCGTAAGACCTCGAATGTGTGTTGTATACCGCATAGCACTCTCGCCCGTCAACCCCTTTCACGCCACCCGCTTGACGCTGCTGCTATAGTGGGTACTTCGGGGGACGCGATGTGCGGCCCCCTGCGTGCCTCCACGCGCCGCCACACGCGGCGAAGGGGGACATTTCGGCGTGTGTCTCTCGGTGTGTCGGTGGTCGAGGTCTACGCGGGAAGGGGGCGGGCGGTGCGGCTCTACATCGAGATAGCGCGGCGGGCCTTCCGCCAGCAATTGACCTACCGGGCGGCGGCGATCTCCGGCCTGCTCACGAACGCGGGGTGGGGCTGCTTCAAGGCGTTCGTGTTCGTCGCCCTCTACCGGGCGCGGGAGGGCGCGGAGATCGTCGGCTACGATCTGCGGGACGCCCTCACCTTCGTCTGGTTCGCGCAGGCGATGATCGCCCCCGTCGCCATCTGGGGCTGGTTCGACATCGCGCAGACGATCACCTCCGGGGCGGTGGTCTCCGACCTCTCGCGCCCGTACGACTACTATGCCTTCTGGTTCGCCCGCGACGCGGGGCGGGCGGCGGCGCAAATCCTGCTGCGCGGCGTGCCGTCGCTGGTCATCGGTGCTGCCTTCTTCGATATCCGCTTCCCCACCGACGTGGCGCAGATCGCGCTGTTCGCGGTCGCTCTCGCGCTGGCACTGGTCACGTCGTTCGCGCTGCGCTTCATCGTCAACCTGTGGGCATTCTGGCTGCTGGACTGGCGCGGCATCGCGGGGCTGTGGAACCTGCTCATCACGTTGCTCTCCGGGTTCGAGTTGCCGCTGGCCTTCTTCCCGGAGTGGGCGCGGCCCGTGGTGGACGCGCTGCCCTTCCGAGGCATCATCCAGACGCCCGCCGATCTGTTCCTCGGTCACGCGGCGGGTGTGGACGCCCTCGCGCTCATCGGGCGGCAGGCGATGTGGGTCGCGGCACTCGTGGTCGGCGGCTACCTGCTCGTCGGGGCGGCGACGCGGAAAGTGGTGGTGCAGGGTGGCTGATGCTTCGCCCACGGGGAGGCCCGCCCCCCCGTGGTGGCACGAGATTGACCTGTACCGCCGCCTGATGATGGCGCACCTGCGCGGGCAGATGCAGTACAAGCGGTCGCTGACACTGACGCTGTTGGGGAGCTTCGCGGGGAGCGGGCTGGCGTTGGTCGTGCTGGCGATCACCTTCTCGCGCTTCGGCACGCTCGCGGGATGGACATTCGGGGAAGTCGCCCTGCTCTATGGCATCGCCTCCATCGCCTTCAGCATTCAGGGGGTGGTCACGGAAGGCGGCTTCGACAACCTCGCGGTGCTCGTGCGCGAAGGGACGTTCGACCGCGTGCTGCTGCGGCCCGTCACGTCGTTCACGCAGATGCTCGCGGCGGACTTCCAGTTGCAGCGGCTCGGTCGCGCCCTACAAGGCGTCGTGGCCCTCGCGCTGTCGCAGACGAATATTCGCTGGACGTGGGATAAACTCGTCTATCTGCCCGTGGCGGTGGCGAGCGGTGCGCTGTTCTTCAGCGGCGTCACGGTGCTCGGTGCGACGCTCACCTTCTGGACGATCCAGCGGAGCGAGATCATCAACGTCTTCACCTACGGCGGTGGGGCCGCGAGCGGCTACCCGATCACGATCTGGGGGAGCGGGATGCAGCGGTTCCTCACCTTCGTCTTCCCCATCGCCTTCGTCGCCTACTATCCGGGCCTCTACCTGCTCGACCGGCCCGATCCGCTGGGGCTGCCCCGCTGGTTGCCGCTGCTCTCGCCGCTCGTGGCGGTGGCCTTCCTCGCCTTCGCGTGGCGCGTGTGGGAGTGGGGCGTGCGACACTACCAGAGTACGGGGAACTAGCAGCGAGCAGCGAGCAGCGAGCAGCGAGCAAATGCCGTCTTTCCGCTCGCCGCTCGCTGCTCGCTGCTTGCCGCTCGCTGCTTTCACGAGGAGGACCGCCGCATGACCGAACCGATCATCGTCACCCGCGAACTGGAGAAGGTCTACCGCGTGCCGGTGCGCAAGGGGAACGCGCTGCGCACGCTCGTGTCGCGGGAGACGCGGGCGGTGCGGGCGGTGAGCGGCATCTCGTTCGCAATCGCCCCCGGCGAGATGGTGGGCTATGTGGGGCCGAACGGGGCGGGCAAGAGCACCACGATCAAGATGCTCACGGGCATCCTCGTGCCGACGGGCGGGCATGTGCGCGTGGCGGGGCTGGAGCCGATGCGGCAGCGTAAGCAACTCGCGGGGCGCATCGGCGTGGTCTTCGGGCAGCGCACGCAGTTGTGGTGGGACTTGCCGCTCGCGGACTCATTGGAGCTGCTGCGCTACGTCTACCGCGTCCCCGCCGCCCGCTACGCGGAAAACCTCGCCGCCTTCAAGACGCTGCTCGACCTCGATCCCTTCTGGGACACGCCCGTGCGGCAACTCTCGCTCGGTCAGCGGATGCGCGGCGACCTTGCCGCCGCCCTGCTGCACGACCCGGAAATCCTCTACCTCGACGAGCCGACCATCGGGCTGGATGTGGTGGCGAAGGCCCGCATCCGCGAGTTCCTGCTGGAGATCAACCGCGAGCGCGGCGTCACGGTGCTGCTCACCACGCACGACATGGCGGACATCGCGCACCTCTGCCCGCGCATGATGATTATTGACCGGGGAACGCTGCTCTACGACGGCAGCGTGACGGCGATCCGCGATACGTTCGGCACCGAGCGGACGCTGGTGGTGGATTTGGAGGACGGCGAACCGGACGCGCTGACCGGGCTGACCGCCGAGGAAGTCCGGGCGGACGGCCCGCGCCACTGGCTGCGCTTCCGCCGCGCCGAGGTGAGTGCCGCCGAACTGATCGCCGCCGTCGCCGCCCGCTACCGGGTGCGCGACCTGACGATAGAGGAACCGGAGATCGAGGAGATCGTGCGTCGCATCTACGAGGGCGGGCTGGACGCCGCCGCGATGGATTTGGCGGTCGGCAACCGACCACGGGCGGCGGTGTAGCGCGGTGCCGAAACCCTCGCGCCATCTCGCCGCCGCACTCCCCGCCGCCGCCGTCGTGCCGGAGGGGTGGCGGTTGCCGCTACTCGCCGGGGCGGTGCTGATGGACGCCGACCACCTCATTGACCTCGCGTACGTGCGCGTCACGGGCGACACGGGGCGCGTGTTCGTGCCGCTGCACGGGCTGGATGTGCTCGCCGCCCTCGCCGCTCTCGCGGCGTGGCGACGGAGCGGCCCGCTCGCCGCGTGCGCCCTCGGCGTCGCCCTGCATCTGGCGATGGATTACTACGCGGAGCGCGACCCGATCAAAGTGTCGGTACTATGGCGGGCGGCGCATCGCTTCCGCGCCCCGCACCGCTCCCGCGAGTGGATACGCCGTTCCCCCCTCGACTGGATTTGACGCGCAACGACCCTTGCGTTGTAGTACCGCCCGTAGTACCATTTCCTCAGGAACATCTTCATTGCAGGCAGCGTTCAGCGATTGACGAAATCAGGTTCGGCTTGTGGCGTGTACGTGCTTTCCCAGAAGGAGTACGTGCATGAGCAAAAAGCAGAAACTGATAGAGCGGATGCGACGACGACCTTCGGAGATGTCTTTTGGAGATGTGTGCGCAGTTCTCGAAGAGTTCGGCTACGTCTACGATCACGATACAGGAAGCCATGCGATCTTCAAGAAAGAGGGCGTACCGGCACTGCCCCCTGTACCGAAAGTGAGCGGCAGGACCGTCAAGCGCGTCTTCCTCATCAAGATCATCGAAGCGTTAGGATTGGACGAAGGCGATGAGTAGCATGACCCACAGCAAGACGTTGGAAGCGTATCTCGCGCTCGAATACCCCTTCAATGTGCTTGCCGACCCGGACGGCGGCTACGTTGTAGTATTTCCTGACCTACCGGGGTGCATGACCCAAGCAGATACGTACGAAGAAATTGCGTTTATGGCGGAAGATGTGCGGAGGCTATGGATCGAAACCGCATACGACCTTGGACGTGATATTCCCCTCCCGTCGTACCCGGAAGAGTACAGCGGCAAGTTCAACGTGCGCCTCCCCAAATCGCTGCACCGTGCGCTCGCGGAGGCGGCAGAGCGCGATGCCGTGAGCCTGAATCAGCACATCGTCAATCTGCTGTCGCAAGGAAATGCGTTGCACCGCGTGGAACGGCGGTTGGACGCGCTCGAAGCGGCAGTATGCGGCACGGACGAACGGTACCATCCGCACGAGAACGGATCGCTGCCACCCGCAGAACACACCCACTGAGGGCGCAAGAAAGAGCCGGACGCTTTCGCGTGCGTCCGGCCCCGAAGGGATACGATGCACGTCGGCTATGCCGCGCCGTACGGCCTGGTTTGCGGCGGTTGCAGGTAGCCCGTGCGGCCCGTGGCGGGAACGCGAAAGAGCTTGCCGTCTATCGTGGTGACGTAGAGCGTGGTCAGGTCGGCGTCGCCGAAGGTACAGTTCGTGGGGCGGCTGCCGCCGGGGATCGGGTATTCCTCGATGATCGTGCCGTCGGGCGTGAAGACGGCGACCCGCGACCCCGGCCCGCTCAGTTCCCACCCGCAAGTGGCGACGATGTTGCCCCCGGTGTCCCAGCACATGCCGTCAATGCCCCGCGCCGCGCCGAAGTCGTGCAGCACCTTCGCCGCACCGAGGGTGCCGTTGCCGCTGATCGGGTAGGCCCGCAGTTGGCGCACTTTGTCGTCGCCGTAGTCGCTCTGGGCCACGTAGAGCGTGCGCCCGTCGGGGGAGAGCAGGATGCCGTTCGGCCTCGTGGTGTCGGTGGTGGCGCGGGTGATCGTCCATCCGGCGTCGCCGCCGCCGCCGTTGGTGGGCGGAACGATGTGATACACGGAATCGTGGTCGAGTTCCTTGCCCGTGTCGTCGCCGTAGCGCGGATCGGTAAACCAGATCGAGCCGTCCGGGGCGAGGGCGAGGTCGTTCGGGCTATTCAGCCGCTTGCCCTCGAATTTGCCGACGAGCACGGTGCGTCGCCCGCTCGTGTCGTACCGGGCGATGGTTCCCGTCTCCTGCTCGCAGGCGTAGAGGCTGCCGTCCGGGCCGAGTACGAGGCCGTTCGTGCGGTTCGTGTCGGTGTAGACCGTGCGCACATCGCCCGTTGCGGGATCGTACCGCCGGATTTCGTTGTGGTCAATCGCGGTGTAGAAGAGGCCGGAGCCGTCCCACGCCGGCCCTTCGGCGATGACATCCGTTTCCGCGATCAACTCGAACTCCCACGCCATCGCGCCCGCTCCCTTCGCGTTACCCACCGCTCGCTGCGGCGATTCGTGTTTGTGCTTCGTACTTCGTGTGCGCGGCAAGCATAGCAGATGGCACCACATCGGGCGATTCTGGTATGATGCTCTCGCCGAAATGCGGCCATTAGGAGAGAGGGAGACGAACCGCATGACCATGCTCGCACCCCCGCCGGAGACGAAGACCCGCGACGAATCGCCCGATGCCCCCGCCGTGCAATCGCTCGTTGCCTCGTGGTACGCCGGTACCGTGGGACGGCGCGAGTTCATCGCACGCGGCACGGCCCTGCTCGGTTCGCTCGCCGCCGCGACCACGCTACTCGCCGCCTGCACCGCCGACCCCGCAAGTGCCACTGCCACCGTCGGGGGGGCTGCGGGCAGTGCCATGCTGCAAACCTCCGGCAGTGCCACAACGGCACCGGGTGTGGCAAGCACGCTCGTCTCCAGCCCCGCCGCTCCCGCCGCCCCGACCGCGATCCCGCCCACGCCCGTGCTGCCCGCGTCGCAGGTCGGCACCCGCGTGCCTGCGATGCAGCGCATGACGATGTTCAAGAACGGCAACGACGACGTGATGGCGTACGAGACCCGCCCGACGACCGGCCCCGGCCCGTTTCCGGCGATCATCGTCATCCACGAGAACATGGGCCTCACCGAGCACATTCAGGACGTGACGCGCCGCTGCGCCGCCGAGGGCTTCATCGGCTTCGGCATGGATTACCTCTCGCGGCTGGGCGGCACGATGAGTTTCAACACGCCGCAGGACGTGACTGCGGGCATCAACCGCCTCACCGACGACCAGATCATCTCCGACACCACCGCCGCCGTGCAGTACCTGAAGGCGAACGGCGCGACGAAGGTCGGCGTGGTCGGCTTCTGCTGGGGCGGTCGGCGGAGCATCCTCGTCGGTCTGCGGTCGCAGGGGATTGACGCGATTGCGAGCTACTACGGCGGTGGCCTGCCGACGACGAATGCCACGATGACCGTGAATGTCCTCGACGAGGTGCGCACCACCCTCAAGGTGCCGCTACTGGGCAACTACGGCGCGATGGATCCGGGCATCCCCGCCACGGTGGTGGACACGCTGCGCGACAACGCTCTCGCTGCCGGAGTACCCGTGAACGTGAAGCTCTTCGAGGCCACGGGCCATGCCTTCAACAACGACACCCGCCCGATGATGGGGGCCACCGGCTACAACGCCGCTTCTGCCGCCGAGGCGTGGGGCCGCACGCTCGCGTGGTTCCGCACCTACCTCACGTAGTCGTCGGTCGCTCGTCGCCAGCGAACACGCGAATGCCCGTAGCGAGAGAATGCTACGGGCATTCGGCATCTACCGAAGACTAAACAACCAATGACCAGCGACGACTACGCGAGTGCGCCCTGCCTGCTGTCACCTGTCGCTTGCTGGCCCGCCGCCGCGAGGGCGGCACCGACGATGCCGGCGAGGTTGAGCATCTGCGCGGGAACCATCGGCGTGCGAATCCTGATGTGCGGGTGGAGGCTGTCCCACTCCTTGCTGCCGCCGCCGCCGACGATAAACAGGTCGGGCCACAAGAGCCGTTCCAGTTCGCCGAAGTACTCCGTGAGGCGTTCGCCCCACTGCTTGAGCGTCCAGCCGTGTCGCTCGTACGCGGCGGCGGCGGCGCGGGTTTCGGCGTCCTTGTCGCGGATGATGAGGTGTCCCAGTTCGGTGTTCGGCACGAGCACGCCGCCGTTGAAAATCGCCGTGCCGATGCCCGTGCCGAGCGTAATCATCATGACCTCGCCCGCGTTCCCCCGGCCCGCCCCGAAGCGCATCTCCGCCATGCCCGCCGCGTCGGCGTCGTTGATGATCGCCACGGGGCAGCCCGTCTCGCGCTCCGCCAGTTCGCGGGCGTTCGTGCCGATCCACGCCGGGTCAATGTTCGCGGCGGTGTGGGCGATGCCGCCTTTGATGACGGCGGGAAAGCCGATCCCGATAGGGCCATGCCAATCGAAGTGCCGCGCCACCTCGCCGATGCCCGCCACGACCCCTTCGGGCGTCGCGGGTTGCGGCGTCTTGACGCGGAACCGCTCGCCCGCCAGTTCGCCCGTCTGTATGTTCACCGGCGCACCCTTGATGCCGCTGCCGCCCACGTCAATACCGAGAATCGTCGCGTCCGTCATCGCGTTTCGCCCCCTACGAATGCCGTTTCCCGGCGCGGTTCGCTATGCGTCTGTTTGCCCGCAACCCTTTGCAATCATCGTACCATCTCCCGCCGTGCTACGATGCGCCATGCCGAGAACAGGCGCGGAGGGGAGGGGGCCGGGTGGATACGGACGATGGCGCGACGCCGCTGACGATTGCGGCGGCCCAAGCGGCGGTGGACGCATGGATTCGGGCGCACGGCGGCTACTGGGAACCGCTGGCGCAACTCGCCCGCCTCACCGAGGAGGTGGGCGAGGTCGCCCGCGAGATCAACCACGTCTACGGCCCCAAACGCAAGAAGCCCGACGAGGCGGAACGCGTTCTGTCGGACGAGATGGGCGATCTGCTGTACATCGTGCTCGCCACCGCGAACACCGTGGGCGTGGATTTGGACGCGGCACTGCGAGCAACCCTCGCCAAGATCAACGCCCGCGACGCGAATCGCTACGCGGGGAGCGATCAGCAGTCGGCAGCAGACGACCAGCAGGAACCGTGATGTGGTTCACGCCGGGAGGGCAGCGAGCCATCCCGTTCGCCGTGCGACCTCTCGTGCCACTGCCGTGGTTGATGTATCGTCGGTTTCCACGACGAACCCGCCGACGCCGTTGCGCTCCATGATCTCGCTCAGTTCGGCGGCGCGACGAATGTGCCACTTGCGTCCCGCGCCGAGTTCGCGCCGCTCCACGCGCCCCACAAGCGTGGGGAGCGACGCCCGGAGCCTAACCACTATGATTGCCGCACCGGGAACCGCTGCCTCGTACTTCGGCAAGTCGTCGTTCGTCTCCATCACATCCGCGAGAATGAGCCGCCCCGCGCCCGCCGCCCGATGGTTCGCCCACACCGCCGCGAAATTTTTGAAGCCGAGCGCGATACGGAACGGATCGCCCACGGGTGCCGGGTAGCACCACCGCAACGCATCGAAATCAATGGCAGCATGGGGAATGTTCAGGGCGTTAAGGAGGTCGGAGAGTTCCCCGGCAACCGTGGTCTTGCCTACACCCACCGGGCCGGTGAGCAGCAACACGGGAACGTCGGCGGTCACATCGCGCCTCCCTTCCACGAGCGATGTGCTATCAGCGATATGCGATGAGCAACTATGCGCGATGCGCGGGCGTTGGTTGCCCATCGAGGGAAGCACGAATGGTGGCAATCGCCCCCTGTGGTTCGTCCACGGCGAGCACGAGGCGGGCGAACTTCTCGTCGCGCAGCGTGATCGTCACGGCCCGGTCGCGCCGGAGGTGCGAGACGTTCCAGAACGCGACCGTGCGCCCTTCCTGAAAACCGCCGTTGCGGAACCATCCCGGCCAGTAGCCGCCCATGCGCTTCCAGCCGCGCCGCCCCTGCTCCGCGAGGTTCCCGGTCTCCTCCACCCCGACGACATGCGCGAGCGGCACCGTCACCGTGCGTCGCGCCGCGAGGAAAACATCCACCCCCTGCATCGTCGCCACGAGGTTCCCGTCGGTGGTCGTGATTCGTGTGTGCATCTCTGCCCCTCCCATGTCGCTTCGCCGCTTTGCCGCGTCGCGCCCGCGCCGCCGCATCCATCGCATCTCCATGTACGACGGAGATGCGGAGAAGGTCACGCACGGCCCGCAGGAGCACCGACACCGCACCGGCTACCGCTACCACCGTGCGAGCAGGGCGGGCGAGAAGTGACGCAGGCTCGGCAGCACGAGATCGGCGGCGGCGAGGTTCTGCGCGAGGAAGGCGTCGGGGTTCGGCACGCCGATGCAGCGCATCCCCGCCGCCTTCGCCGCCGCCACGCCGATTGCCGCGTCCTCGAACACCACGCATTCCCCCGGCGGTGTTCCGAGCCGTGCGGCGGTGACGCGGTACGGCTCCGGGTCGGGCTTGCCATGGGTCACGTCCGCCCCCGTGACGATAACGGCGAAACGGTCGGCGAGGCCGAGTTTGCCGAGCACGAGGACGATGTACTCGCGGATGCCACTCGTGGTCACGGCGAGGGGGTAGCCCGCCGCGTGCAACGCCTCCACCGCTTCGGCGGCTCCCGGCATCGCGGGCAAGTGTTCGGCGGCGGCGAGGTCGGCGAGGAAGTGCCGTTGTCGCGCCGCGAGCAGGGCATCGAGCGGCTCCGCGAGGGCGAGATGCGCTCGGATGTCTCGCCACATGTCGCTGATGCGCCGCCCGCTCTGCCCGCGCCGGAAGGCTTCCGGCAAGTCGCCCCATCGGTGGCCGAGGGCGGCGAGCGTCGCCTCCTCCGCCGCGACGTGGCGCGGTTGCAGGTTGATGAGCAATTCGTCGAAGTCGAAGATCGCCGCCCGAATCGTCACATCGCGCCCCCTGTCTGCACACATCTCCCCGCACATCTTCGCGCACACGCGATGCCCCGCGCAATGGCGGGATTCCTGCAATTGTCACGGCGGTGGGATGCGTCGAGAGATCGGAGGGAAGCGATGCAGCGATGGGAGTACATGACGTGGCTCGTGGGGAACGGCGGCAAGGGGCCGGTGAGGGAGCGCGACGGCGAGGCGGTACCGGACTGGAAAAAGGGGCCACCCCTCGCCCGCTCCCTGAATGACGCGGGGCGCGAGGGGTGGGAGCTTTTCGAGACATACACCTCGACGATGATGACCGAGCCGTTTTTCATCTTTCGCCGCAGCGTGATGTGGGATGCATGACGGCGACCACCCAACCACTAGTCGAAGCAATGCTATGCTTTCACCGCTCAACCTTGAAATACGTCGAGGTGATCTCGAAGATACACCGTTTATCGCGCCGCAACTGTGCAAGGTCGTACTCAACTGTTTCTATGGAACTGCTCTAACCGCCGTCGTGCCTGAGTTTGAGGACATTCGAGATTGATGCGACCAGCGTGACGAAACCGCTGCGGATTCACATCTGGGCGCCGCTGCACCCACTCTTTATGGTGCTTGTCACAAGTGACGACGATAGCCGAACGAGTATCAGCATATGCTGCGATAACTGGATCGGGGGTATTCACGGGGAACAATTCCCGTACGAGGTCGGCAGTGTGGCCTCGCTCGCGCAGCATTTCCACAACTGAGTCTGGCACGTCGTTGTCCATTATGAACACCATCAGTGGACGAGCCACCGAATTAGCCTGCCCGCTTTTGTTTTGCCAACGCACCGCGATATTCGATAGCGGCACGAATGTCTTCGACCGTCAACGTCGGGTACTCCCTGATGATCTCTTCCGGGGAATATCCCTCTTGTGCAAAATCCTGTATTGCGGATACAGGTATGCGCGTTCCGGCAACAACAGGGGCGTTACCCTTGATAAATCGGTTGCGTACGACTTGCCCGACTTGCTCCGGTAGTCGTTTTTTCAGTTTGTCCGCCTCCTCGGACATCTCGCGCTCGACGGCCTCCATCTCGAACGGAAACGCGGTCTGCCCCGGTCGAAAGCCTGCCATACGCTCTCCCGTTTCGGGGTTATCGAAGAATACCTTCCCGCCGCCTACAAAGAAACGCAGGCTCGACCACGGTGTTTCGTGGTGTTGTTTGAGCCAATCGTTGATCTTGCTCAGTTGCTGGCGGGAAATGTTGTACTTGTTGCGAAGGTGCGCGAGCGTACGGAGGCCGACTACGTCGCGGAAGTCGTAGACGCGGCTGTACGGTAGCCGACGATCTTCGCCTGCGTAATGTGGCACGAAGAACCCGTCACGATCCCATGACGCCAGTTGCCGGAGCGAAAGCCCGGTCAGTCTACTTACATCTTGGGCAGAGAAGGCGACAATCGTCGTCATCCGCGCTCACACTCCTCCGCAACATCTTCTACGTACAATCCAATAAGATCATACGTTCGCCTCTGTCGAGTATACCATGTGCTACCAGCGCGGCTTCAGGGGGAGCCAGAAGGGATCGCGCTTGCGCATCTCGCTCAGGTCGTCGCGGCCTAGCACGCCCTGCGATCTGAACCGCTCGTGCAGCGTCATCAGCTTGTCCTCGTCAATCTCGACGCCGAGGCCGGGGCCGTCCGGTACCGCCTGCGAGCCGCCCTCGAAGGTCATCAGGTCGCCCTTGATGATGTCCTCGGTGTTCCACGGGTAGTGCGAATCGGAGGCGTAGAGGAGGTTCGGGATCGCCGCGCCCACCGCCGTCATCGCCGCCATGCTGATGCAGAGGTGGTTGTTCGAGTGCTGCGAGAGGCCGAGGTGGAAAGTCTGGCAGAAGCGGCCCAGGTCCACGAAGGCCCGCACGCCGCCCCACCCGTGGTGGTCGCCGAGGATCACCTGCACCGCCCCCGCCCGCACCCCTTCGGGGATATGCTCGAAGCGCGTCACCACCATGTTCGTGCTTAGGGGGATATGAGTGTTCTGTGCGACGAGGGCCATCCCGGTGAGGCCCGCCGTGGGGTCTTCGAGGTATTCGAGGTCAATGTCCTTGAGTTTGTAGGCGACGCGGATGCTCGTCTCCACGCTCCAGATGGCGTTCGGGTCTATGCGCAACTGGTGGTCGGGGAAGCGTTTGCGCAGGAGCAGCATCGTGCGCACCTCGTCGTCGGGGGGGAGCACGCCGCCCTTGACCTTGTGCGAGGTGAAGCCCCATCGCTCGTAGAAATACGCGGCCTCCTCGACCATCGCTTCGGGCGTCAGCACCTCGCCGGGATAGATGCCGCCGCTGCCCTCGTGGTCGGCATACTTGTAGAACAGGTACGAGGCGTACGGCGCACGCTCGCGCACCTGCCCGCCGAGCAAGTCCACGAGCCGCTGCCCCGTGGCCTTGCCGATGATGTCCAGACACGCGACCTCGACTGCCGAGAACACCGGGCCGTAGCCGCCGACTTTGAGGCGAATCGGCTCCAACTCGTACGGGCTGTGACCGAGGACGTGCTTCGTCGCCGCCTCGAACTCGCGCACCCGCGCCCCGCCGCCGCCGACCTCGCCCCACCCGATCAGGCCGTCATCCGTGGTCAGCTTCAGCACCACGCGGGTGAAGTACGGCTCGTGCGCCCCCGTGGAGTTGCGCAACGGCGCATCCGGTGCCAGTACCGGGATCGCTTCCATCTGTGAAATCTTCATCGTCGCCTCCTTAATCCCCCACGGCGATTTCGACCGGCAACGCTTGCTCGGTGCGCCGCGAGGCGTTGAGGATTTCCAAACCGACCACATTACCATCGGTGTCGTAATCGAAGATCATGCCCGGTTTCTCCTCGTCGCTCTCCTCAATCGGCGCGTCGCTGAGAATGATGCGAAGTACATCAACTTCGGGCGTGTAGACGATGCGCACGTTTCCGCCCCCCTTGTGCCGCTACTCGTTGCGCCGCTACTCGATACCTTGACGTTGCCTTCAAGAACGCCGACGGGACCGAGCGGATTCATGTGGCGTGGGCTTCAGCCCGTGATTCCTGCCCGCGAGACGAATCACGGGCTGAAGCCCGCGCCACATGGGGAAATACCCCGCCAATTATTCCGCGACGCATTCACCCTCTGCGCACGTATCCTCGCAAAAACGGGGCAATCGGTAGCTGCGCTGATAAACCCCCTACTGACCGATCACCACTTCGCGCCCGGTGTCGCTTGACTTCTCGGCGGCGAGCAGCACATCCATGATGTGTCGGGCGTACTCCGGGCCGATGGGCGCGGGGGTATCGTTCGTGATGCACTCCGAGAACTGGAAGATTTCGCCCGTGAAGCCGGTACCGCCGGGGATTTCGTCAAGCGGCACGGGCTGGTAATGCCCGTCGGTCGCCGTCCAGACGCCCGCGTTCATGCGGCTGTTCACCTTGAGCATCCCCCCGGAGAGGATGTACTCGCCCTCGCTCCACTCGTTGCCCTTCTCCTTGGCGTAGCCCGTGTGCGTGAACACGGCGTGCGTGCCGCTGGCGAAGTCGAGCATCACGGCGCAGGAGTCGTCCGCCTGCTGCTTCACCATCGGGTTGCCGATCCACGCCTTCACCGCCGTCACCTTGCTGTCCATCAGCCAGACGATGCGGTCCAGCATGTGCGCCCCGTTCATCTGCCACATGCCGCCGCCCTGCGCCCGGTCGAGGAACCACGGCGGGCGCATCCCGATGCTGAACGGCTTGTACCAGACATCGTTGGCGAAGACGATGTTCCCCAGTTCGCCGCTGTGCAGGATGCGCCGCGCCGTGACGTTCGGTGCCATGTAGTGTTCCGAATGCCCAACCATGATCTTGACGCCGTTCTTGTCGGCGGCCTCCGTCATGCCGTCGCATTCGTCGAGCGTCATCGCCATCGGCTTCTCGATGAAGACGTGCTTCTTCGCGTTCGCCGCCGCCACCGTGGCCTCGTAGTGCAGCCAGTGCGGCAGCGCGATGATGACGAAATCCACGTCGTCGCGCTTCAGCATCTCCTTGTAGTCGGTGTAGGGGGTGCAGTCGTTCAGGCCCGCGAACGCCTGCACGCGCCCCGCGTCCACGTCCGCCGCCCCGACGAGGCGTGTTGTCGGCGTGTTCTCCACCGCTTTCGCGTGTCCAGCCGACACGCGCCCCGTGCCGATGATGCCCACGCCGAGTGTCCCTGTGGTCGTCGCCATGCCGTCAGTCCTCCTTGTGCAGGGTTGCAGTTGCTCGCCCCCGCGCCTTCCGCGTGGGCTTGCCGCCCGACGCGCTATCCGTGTGAGAGAGCCACTATCGCGCACAACGAGGGAATCGCGCAAGGGAGAGTCGTCGGTTGCGGGGCTTATGCGTTCTCACGCTGACCGTCACCTTGCACGAAATGCACCTAACCCCCCACCTGCCCATGCCGGCCAGAGGGCACCCGCACCCGCCTTCCCCGTAGGGAAGGGGGTGACGCAGGGCAAGATCGCGGCGTACGGGGAAGACTGAGGAGTCTGTCTCTCTTGCTCCCCCTTCCCTATGGGGAAGGGGGCCGGGGGGTTAGGTGCATTTGACGAACATGCATAAGCCCTGCATCGGTTGCAGAGCAAACGCGCCCCTCCCCCCATGGGGAAGGGGGAGAACCACGGCAAGCACCGGGCCTCGCCTGCAAGCCTCGCTGTTGCAATGGCTCTCCCCCTTCCCCACCAAGGGAGGGGCGCGTCTGCCCCGCAACGACCATCGGCGGGAGAACGCATACGCCCGTGTCGGTCGCCGGTCGCCGGAGAATGCAGGGCAACAAAACGCCCGTAGCTCACGCAAGAGCCACGGGCGTTCGTTCGGTGTCTCTCCTGACGACGAGGGGCTTACCCCTTCACGCTCCCGGCGGTGAGGCCGTCCACGAGGAAGCGTTGCGCGTAGCTGTAGATGATCGCCACGGGAACCGCCATGAGGATGGAGGCCGCCATCAGCTGGCCCCACGGGTAGATGTCCCCGAAGATCATCCCCTGCAAGCCCACGGGCAGCGTCTTCAGCCCCTCGCGGCTGATGAACACGAAGGCGAACAGGAACTCGTTCCATGCGTTCGTGAAGGTGAACAGGGCCACCGCGAGGAGGGCCGGCGTCGCCAGCGGCAGCGTGATGCGGAAGAACGCCTGAAAGCGGTTCGCACCGTCCACGAGGGCCGCGTGCTCAAGCTCCTCCGGGATGTTGCGGAAGTACCCCATCAGCAGCCACGATGCGAAGGGCAACGCGAATGTGGGATAGGTAATCATCAATGCCTTGAGGTCGTTGATGAGCCGCAACTGGTTGAGAATCTGGTAGAGCGGGATGAAGAGCAGCGCACCCGGCAAGAGGTAAGTGAGCAGCACGAGGTTCGTGATCAGCTTGCGCCCCTTGAAGTTCAGGCGAGCCAGCCCGTAGCCGCCGAGGGCCGCGAGCGTCACCGCCACGAACGTCGTCACGAGGGCCACGATGATCGTGTTCGCGTACCACGTCCCGAAGGGGCGCGTGCCGAGCAACTTCTGGAACTGCTCCAGCGTCCACGGCGTGGGCCAACCGACATTCGTCTGCGTTGTCACCTGCAACTCGCTCTTGAAGGCGGTAATCATGATCCAGTAGAACGGGCCGAGCACGACGAACAGGAGCAGCCCCATAGCGAGCCAGTTCGGAACGCGGCTGAGCGGGTTCGGGTGATCCTTCGTGGAGCGACGGCCCTTGCCCGATGCGCGTCGGCGGTCCTCGCTCCACTGCGAGATACCGGCGGCGAAGCGACCGAAGGTGTAGCCGAAGAAGAGGATCACGGCGAGGATCGCGGTAGCATGGAGGAACAGGCTCTGGTCGAGCGCGAACAGGATGATGCACGACGCCACGAGGGTGATGTACAGCAGCGTGCGACCGAAGCGGGCGAAGAAGCGATCAATGGCACTGTCCTCGTCCACGCGCTCGTTCTTGGTCATGTTCCGCGCCACGAAGAAGATCAGCACCGCGAAGAATGGCATCATCAGCAAGGGAACAGCGGCACCGGGGCCAAATTGTAAGCCCTGAATCGCCTTCTCGTACGCGAAGATGATGTACGTGCGCGTGGAGCCGCCGGGGCCACCCCCCGTGAGCAGGTAGATCACGTCGAACGAGTTGAATGTCCAGATCGTGGTGAGCAGGATAGCGACCATCATCACGTTGCGCAGACCGGGCAGCGTGATATTGATGAACTTCTCCCACACCGTGGCACCGTCCACCGACGCCGCCTCGTAGAGGTCGTTGTCAATGCTCTTGAGACCGGCGAGGAAGTTGATCGTGAAGAAGGGGATGCCCTTCCAGACATTGACGAGGATGATCGAAGGCATGGCGAGGTTGCGGTCGCCGAGCCACGAGGCAGGGATGCGCGGCGCGAGTTGCAGCGTCTGGAAGACGCCTTGCAGCCCCAGAGACTCGATGGCGTAGTTGAGGCCACCGAACAGCGGGTCGTAGATGCTGCGCCACGCGAGGGCCGTCACCACGGTGGGGACGATCCACGGCAGCAGCACGAGGCCGGTGAGGATCGTGCGCCCGCGCTTCAGGTTGTGCAGCAGCAGGGCGGCGATCAGGCCGACACTGATCTTGAAGACCTCGGAATACACGGTGAACAGCACCGTGTTCTTCACTGCATCCTTGAAAAAGCGGTCTTGCAGCAGGTCCACGTAGTTTTGCAGGCCCACGAACACGGTCGGGTTCGTGATCTGCCGCGCCGTGAACGAGAGCCGGATAGCGTCGAGAAAGGGATACGCGATCAGCAGGAGGATAAGAATCACCATCGGCCCCACGAAGGGGATGGCGACCGCCCAATCCGTACCCAGCCATCGTCGCATTCGCGCCCCCAGAGTGGGGGGAGCAACGGGGCCGAAGCCCGTACGCTGACGAATCGTTTCAGCCATGCTTCACCTGCTCTAAGCGGTGGGGGCGACGCGCCGTCGCCCGGTTGGGATGCACCGTCACACGTCTCGCGTGCGTCCTATTAACGGGCGAACCCGCCTTTATGTGACGCGAACGGGGAAGCATACCGGAAGATGCGGGGCGGGGTAAGCCGCAACTCACCCCGCCCCGCACGGTGCCGTTTCCCTAGTTCATCTTAATGCCGAGCTGATCGAAGGCCTTCACGTAGCGGTCGTGCGCTTCCTTCACCGCGTCGGCGGGCTTGTTGCCCTTCTGCACGACGCTCCCCATCATGTCGGTGAGCACATAGCCGTTGTACGCCTGATCGGCACCGGGGCTGGGCGTCTGCGGGTAGGAGAAACCCGTCTTGCTCTTGATCGGCAACGGTCGCTGCACCACGGTCTTCGCGGTCGAGAAGACCGGGTCGCCATCCTTGTAGTAGGGGTCGCTGTCCCAGACCTTCTTGTACGCCGGGAGGGCGAGGCCGTTGGCCGGCTTGACCACGTTCAGGAGCGGCTGCCCCGCAATCATGTACTTGATGAACGCCTTGGCGAGGTCGGGCTGCTTCGCGCCCTTGAAGATCACCCAGCCCGCCTGCCCGCCGATGGCGATGGGGCTTTCCGTGCCGGGGGCGGTCACGCCGTCGAACGTCACCGTCACATCGTACACCGGGTTCTTCTGCGCCTTCGACTGCGCATAGAGGGTGTAGGCGTTCTTCGTGACGCCGAGTACGCCCGCAAGCCACGCCTCGTTGTTGCCCGTGTCCGTCCAGCTCTCGACACCGGGAGGCAGCATGTTCTTGTACTTCGCGTTCGTGTAGATGTCCGCGAGGAACGTGACGCCCGCCACCGTTTCCGGCGAGTTCAGCGTGACCTTGTTGCCCGCGTCGTTGACCTCCGCGCCGCCGTACTGCCGGATCACATTCTGGATCAGGCCGTTCGCGTCGCCGCTCTGGTTGAGGGTCATTCCCCAGCCGTACCGCCGCTTCGCCGGATCGGAAATGGCGAGGGACACGTCGCGCAGTTGCTCATACGTCTTCACGTCCTCGATTTTCATGCCCTTCTCGGAAAGCCAGTCCTTGCGGGCGAACCAGCCGGAGCCGTTCGTGTAGTACGGCACCGCGTACCACTTGCCGTTGAGGAACTGCGGGTTCTTGGCGCAGTCTTCCGCCGCACCGTAGGCCGCCTGCACCTCCGTGACGACATCGTCCACCGGCACGATGGTGTCGAGCTGCTGGAACTGCGAGTAGAAGCGGCTGAAGTAGGCGCAGTCGTCCACGTTACCGGACTTCACGGCGGCATCGTACTTCTGTACCGCCTGCCCCTGATCCTCATTGATGCGCGTGATCTCGACCTTCGCGCCCGTTATCATGCTGAACTGCGCGGCGGACAGATCCTGTGCCGTCTCGATCTCCCGGAAATACTCGTTCCGCAACACGACGCGCAGGGTCTGACCCTTGAACTTATTCGCGTCGGGCGGGGGGAGCAGCATGAAGGGGCCGGTGGAGACGACCGCGCCCGTGGCACCCGTCACGGCGGTCGCGGCACTACTCACCGTGGGGGCAGCGGCGGCGGCAGCCGTATTCACCGCCGGTGCTGCCATTGTCGCCGCACCCGTTACGGCGGTGGTCGCCGCCGTTGCCGCGCTCGCCGCCGTAGGGGCCACACTTGCTACCGCAGCGGCAACCGTGGTCGCCGCAGCGGGGGCCGCGCCGCCCGCCGTTGTCGCCACCGTAGTTGCGGCACTATTCACCGCAGGGGCGGCCCGCGTCGCCGTGGCGGCGATCTCTTCGCCACCGCAGGCCGCGAGAATCACCGCCCCCGCCGTCGCCGCGATACCACCGATAAACCCGCGTCGCGTCAACCGTTCCCGACGCGTCTCGTCGCTCATCTGTCGTTGCTCCTGATCCTTGAACCTCTCGTCCGGCCCCACGACCGGACGCAATCATGCCACCTACTGAACTGGTCTTCGCGCCGCCCCACGTTTTTCCTCGTGCATTCTGGCCCCGTGCGCACCCCGCACCGCGTCGTGTAGCTTTCATGTCGCTGCGCGAATGGACGCCGGTGCGGGCGCGGTGTCTAAATTGCCAGAATTAGGCGAAAGGTACCACCACTCATCGGTGTGTGTCAAGTTGTAGCGCGGCACTGCACATTCTTCCCGCCGCGACCGCGACCGGGGGCATGGAGAACCCATGAGGTACAATGCGCCTCTATTGGTATACGTATAAAAGGAGGGTTGCGGATGGCTGGCATGATCGGCATCACATGGGGGCCGACGGAGGCTTCGCGTCTCGCGGCGATTCGGGACGATCTCGCGCAGGTGAGCACGGCGAGTGCCTTCCAACTGCTCATGCGCGAGGGGTGGCGCAACACCTACATGTTCGGGCTGCATCCCATCGCGCCGCTCGGACTGGGCGTGCGCCTCGTCGGGCGGGCGCGGACGTGCCGCTACCTGATGCGTCGCACCGCCGAAACGGGCGTCCACGACCCCGAACGCCGCCGTCAGTCCGCCGAGATCGCCCTGATCGAGAGCCTCGAACCGGGCGACATCTTCTGCGTGGACGCCCTCGGCGTGCAGACAGCGGGCATCATCGGCGACATCCTCGCCACGCGCATCAAGGTGCAGGGCGCACTCGCCGCCTGCATCCACGGGGCCGTGCGCGACACGCCGTACCTGCGCGAGGTCGGGCTGCCCGTCTTCTCCGTGGCGGCGCACCCCTCTGCAAGCGGGCGCGATGTGGCTGCGGTGGACTACGACCTACCGATTGACATGGGCGGCTGCCACACCCTCCCCGGCGACATCATCCTCGCGGACGACGAGGGCGTGCTTGCCATGCCGCTCGACCTCGCGGAGAAGGTGGCGGCGGAAGGTCCCGGCAAGGAACACATGGAGATGTGGATTCGCGGCAAGGTCGAGGCCGGCGGCTCCATCCACGACTACTACCCGCCGAACGCCGACAAGCGGGCCGAGTACGCCCGCGAGACGGGCCACACGGCGCACTAAGTAGGTCGGCAGCGAGATTTGGACGGAATCGGCGGGCTTTCGCCTGCGGGTTTCTCCCGATGCGGCGGGCTTTCACCTGCCGCTATCCCGTCCAGAATCAGTTGCGGACCTACTTAGGGAAGGCGTCGGATAGCAGGTAACGAACAGGGATCATGCGTTCTCCCGCCGACGGTTGTTGCGGGAGAAATGCACCTAACCCCCCACCTGCCCATGCCGCCCAGAGGGCACCCGCGCCCGCCTTCCCCACGGGGAAGGGGGTGACGCACGGCGAGATCGAGGCGTAGGGGGAAGACCGAGATGTTCAGGCAGTACCCTCCCCCTTCCTTGTGGGGAAGGCGGGCGCGGGTGCCCTCTGGGCGGCATGGGCAGGTGGGGGGTTAGGTGCATTTCGCAAGAACGCATACGCCTCGAAGGCAACAGGCACGGCCTCTGCATTTCGTACCCGTCACTCCGCGCTCTATGCCCGCTCGAACTTCTGGAAGCGGTCGTGCGCCACGACTTCCCCAACGTACAGTGACCCGTGCGAGTCCACCCAGCAACAGTGCGGGGCCGCCGCGAACTGCCCCGGTGCGTCGCCCCGCTCCCCCCACCGCGAGAGGATGTCGCCATCGAGGGTCATAATCGTGATGCGCTGATGCCCCTCCGCCACGAACACCACGCCGTCCGGGTCAATGAACAGGTCTTGCGGCATGGCGAAGCCCGTCCACTCGTCGCGGTAGACGCCATCGGCGGTGAAGTGCTGCACCCGGTTGTGTTCCCGATCCACGACCAGCACGCGCCCACGCGGGTCCACGATCATGCTATGCACGGGCCAGCCGAACTGCCCCGGCCCGCTACCCTTCTCGCCCCACGAGTGCAGCAGCGTGCCGTCCGGGGCGAAGCGATGCACCCGGTGCTGCCCGTAGCCGTCCGATACATACCACTCGCCCGACGGCGCGACGGTTGCCCGCGTCGGCTCGTTGAAGGGCAGGCCCGGTGGCCCCGCCTGATCGGGCGTGCCGAGCGTGGCGAGCAATTGCCCGTCGAGCGTCCAGCGCGTGGCGGTCTGGGTGTCGCGGTCGGTGCAATACACCGTCTGGTCAGGGGCGATCCAGACACCGTGCGGGTGGCGAAATGCCCCCTCGCCCCACCGCCGGAGCAACCGCCCCTCCGGGGTGAAGACGAGCATCACCGGCTCCGGCGCACGCTGGAAGACATAGACATTGTCGTCGGCGTCGCACGCCACCATCGAGACCAGCCCGAAGGCGGGTATACCGCCGGAGCCACGCCCCCAGTTCGGGACGACCCGGTAGCGATACGCGCCGTTGCCGTAGATCGTGTCGGTCATGCCGTCGCTCCTTCCCGTGCGCCCGCAACCGGGGCGTCCCCGCGTCCGATTGTCCCATCAATCGCGCCTGCCCCCGGAGCATAGCGCGTCGGGCCGAAACGTGCGATAGTCACGGGCGGGCGACCCGGCCCGCGACCCCGCAGCGAAGGGAAACGGCGAGATGACCGACAAGCGCACCCGCACCGACAGGCCGATTGCGATCATTGACTACGGCGGCGGCAACGTCGGCAGCGTGGGCAACGCCTTCGATCATCTGGGGGCGCATACCGAGATCACCGCCGACCACGAGACCATCCGCCGCGCCCCGGCGGTCGTACTCCCCGGCGTCGGCGCGACCGCCGATGTGATGGGCGGTCTCGTGTCGCGTGGCCTCGTGCCGGTGATTCACGAGGTGATCGCCCGTGGCACCACGCCCTTTCTCGGCATCTGCGTCGGCTTGCAGATACTCGCGCAGCGCAGCGAGGAGGGCGACGCGCACGACTGCCTCGGCGTTGCCCCCGGTGCCGTGCGCCGCCTGCCCACGGGCATCATCGTGCCGCACATGGGATGGAACGCCGTCAACCAGACGCGCCCCCATCCCCTATGGAACGGCATCCCGGACGCCACGCCGTTCTACTTCGTGCATTCGTACTACGCCGATGTACCGGATCGGCACTGGATACTGGGCGAGACGGCGTACGGCGTGGTCTTCCCCTCGGTGCTGGCGCGGGGCAGCGTGATGGCGACGCAATTCCACGCCGAGAAGAGCGGCGCGATGGGCCTGCGGCTGCTCGGCAACTTCGCTCGCATCGCGGCGGGCGAACTCGCCCTCGACAAAGCCGCGTTGACCGCACCCCCCGCGCTTACCGCGACCGCTACCCGGTGAAGGTTATCCCCGCGATAGACCTGCGCGGCGGCAAGTGCGTGCGCCTCCTGCACGGCGACTTCGCCGCCGAAACGGTGTACGGCGACGATCCCGTGGCGATGGCCCGTCACTGGGAAGCGAGCGGCGCGGCGATGCTGCATGTCGTTGACCTCGACGGGGCGGCGGCGGGCGCACCCCGGCAGGCCGTAATCATCGCCGCCATCTGCGAAGCACTGACCATCCCCGTGGAACTCGGCGGCGGCTTGCGTTCCGCCGACCACATCGCGGCGGCATTCGCGGCGGGCGTGGCGCGGGTGGTGCTCGGCACGGCGGCGGTGGAGAACCCCGCCCTCGTGCATGACGCTCTCGCCGCGCACGGTCCGGAGCGCGTCGTCCTCGGCCTCGACGCCCGCGACGGCTACGTCGCCACGGGCGGCTGGCTCGCCACGAGCCGCACCCGCGCCGTGGATTTGGCGACGGCGATGGCGGCGGCGGGCGTGGTTCGCGTGGTCGCCACCGACATCGGGCGCGACGGCGCACGCACCGGCCCAAACCTCGACTTCCTGCGCGACGTAGCGACGAGCGGCCTCCTTGTGATCGCCAGCGGCGGCATCAAGGACAAAAGCCATCTCGAAAGCCTCGCCACCGTCCCCGGTGTCGAAGCCGCGATCACCGGCACTGCCCTCTACACCGGCGACCTCACCCTTGCCCCCGGCGAGTGGGAGTGGTAAGGCGGCAGGCGACGGGCTTCATCGTACCGCTGCTTCCACGAGTCGCAGCGTGCGTGCGGTCGCGTCCATCGCCGCCGTGATACCGACGGGCAGGGGAATATTCGCGGTGTGATGCCCGAAGTCTTCGCACGCGAGGATGGGCCAGCGGTAGTCTTTGATCACATCCATAATCATCTCGCGGGGCGACGGGTGTTCGAGTTCCTTGTCGTACATGTTCACCCACACGAGGTTGCCGACGAGCATCCCCGCGATGCGGTCGAACACGCCCATCTGCCGCAACTTGTGCAGGTTGAACCAGATGTCGTAGTACGTCTCGCCGATTTCCTCCCAGAAGAAAATTGCCCCCTCGAAGGCATCGAGAGTCGGGAAGTACGGCGTCCCCGCGAGCAGCATGAATCGCTTCAGGCTCCCACCGATCAAGCGACCCGTCGCGGCCCCGTCGCGCCACGTCTCCCACGCACTTGCAGGCATGAATGCGTCGAGTGGCGTGATGCGGGTGAGCAGGTGGCAGTACACGGAGGCGAGGTATTCCCGTCGCGCCGGGTCGAGCACTTGCCACGCTTCCCCGAAGCCGCCCCCCACGGTATCCGTGTGGAAACCGACGAGGCCGGTTCGAGCGAAAAGCGCGGTGTGGTAGACGGTGATGTCGCTGTAGCCGAGCAGAGGTTTGGGGTCGCGCCGCACCGCATCGTAGTCGAGGTACGGCAAGGCGGGAAACGCGGAGAACCCGCCGTCGAGCGCGGCGATTGCCCGCACGTCGGGGTCGGCGAACATCGTGTTCAGGTCGGTGGCCTGCTCCTGCGGTGTACCCGCCGCCCACCATCGCCGCCACCCGACCGACTCCCCCTCGCGGAGGCGAAAGCCCATCCCTTTCAGCACCTGTTTCCCGGCAGCATAGGCCGCGTAGCGCGACGGCGTGAGCGGACGCGACGCGGCGACGATGCCGATGGTGTCACCGGGGTCGAGTTTGCGCGGCTTCACTGTCTGCATCGGTCGCGCTCCCAATCCGGGTGGCACCCTCTTCGTGCAATAGATGAATCCGTTGTGCCGTTTCGTCCGCCGATTGCCCGACGTTCTCCACGATCACACCTAATTGGTCGAGATGCGCCGCCATCGTGCGGTGGCACGCTGCGACGCGCTCGCCCAAGTTGCCGCCGACGCGGTCGCGGTAGGCGCGGGTAGCTTCGCGCTCGGTCGTCACTTCCAGCGAGGCCCAGAGGGTGTAGAGCGACACGGGGGCGACGGCACCCGTCGCGGCGTAGGCGTCGCGGAAGCGCGTCACGAACGTGGGTTGCTCGAACACGAACTCGAAGACGACGCGCCCATACCCCGCCGCGAGGAAACCCGCCGCCACGGTCGCGCCGATGGTGTAGGTCGTGCCGCCTGCGGTCGCGCCCGGTTGCCGCGTGACGATGAAGGCCCGCAGGTCGTCGCCGTGGATACAGACGCCGTTCGGCGCGAGGGCGGCGAGGGCGCGACCCACGGTGCTTTTCCCCACCCCGGCGGGGCCGTTGAGGATGATGACGTGCGGCTCCATCCGTGTCCCCTTCCCGTTTCCCCCTTCGCTACCGCCAGAGGCTTTCGCTGCTGCGGGCCATCGGCTGCGGGCGGAAGGCGTGCGCGGGGTCGTTCGCCAGTGCGTCGAGATTCAAATCGGTGCCGAGGCCGGGGCCGGTGGGCAGGTGGAAGAAGCCGTCGGCGTAGCGCACGGGTTCGGTGCAGATCGCGTCGCGCAATGCCCGTTCCTCCTCCATCTGTTCGAGGATGAGGAAGTTCGGGATGGCGGCGGCGAGGTGCATCGCGGCGAGGGTGCAGATCGGCCCGGTCGGGTTATGCGGCGCGACGGGGATGTAGTAGGTGTCCGCGAGGCTGGCGATCTTGCGCACCTCGGTGATGCCGCCGCCGTGCATCAGGTCGGGCTGCACGATCTTGCAGCCGCCGCTTTCAAGGAGTTCGCGGAACTCGAACCGCGAGAGCAGCCGCTCCCCCGTGGCGATAGGGACGGGCATCTCCCGTGCCAGTTGCGCCATCGCCTTCGCGTTCTCGAAGGGAATCGGCTCCTCGAACCAGCCGGGGCGGTACGGCAGCAACGCCCGCGCCGCCAGCACCGCCGTGCGCGGCGAGAGCCGTTCGCCGCACTCGATGAAAATTTCCATGTCGTCGCCCGCGCCTTCCCGCGCCGCCGCCATCAGGGCCGCACCGTCGCGGATCGCCTTCGCCTCGTTCGTGCGCAGCGGTTCCACATGGAACGCCGTCCACTTGAACGCGGTGAAGCCGCGCCGCGCCGCCTCCTTCGCGCCCTCGTAGGCCGCTTCGGGCGTGGTGACGCCGCCGAGCCAGTGGCTCGCGTAGCCGCGCAATGCCGTGCGGTGCGGCCCGCCGAGCAACCGCGCCACCGGCACGCCGAGCCGCTTGCCCTCGATGTCCCACAGGGCGATGTCGAGGGCGGCGAGGGCGGACTGCTGCACGGCACCGCCGCGCCACCGCCACGCATGATACATGCGCTGCCAGTGCGCCTCGACGCCCGCCGGGTCCTCCCCTATCAGTGCTTCGGAGAGCGTGTGGATCGCCGTCTCCACCGCCTCGACCGGCCCGTGCAACGAGCCTTCGCCCCACCCGTGCAGCCCCTCGTCGGTGCTCACCTTCACGAACAGCCAGTTGCACCACTGCGCCCAGTACTTGAATGTCTCGACCTTCGTGATCTTCACATGGGTCTCCTAGCCGGTAGCCGACAGCCGTTAGCCGTTAGCCGTTCGTTGCGATGCCGTGCGCCATCTCTGTTGTGAGATGCCTCTTGAAACCGTGCAGCAGCCTGCTTACATGTGCTGCTTGCTCAAGGAGCGAGTCGGTCATTTGCGCGTCCGAGTAGGTCAATCGCTTTGCGATGAGCAGAAACGTCTCCACCTCACGCAGGGAGCCATGCGCGATGGTGAGATACCGTAGCAAATCCTTGTTGCTGCGTTCGTGTCCCTCAGCAATGTTTGCAGGGATCGAGACTACTGCACAGCGGGTCTGGTTTGTCAGCCCGTAGAGTTCGTGCTTTGGCCAGTCGCTTGTTACGCGATACACCACCTCAACGAAGTCCATCGCCTTCTGCCAGACTACGAGGTCAGCATAGTTGCGCACACTCATCCGATCACCTCAGCGTCTCTGGGCTATCGGCTACCGGCTACCCTTACACATGTGCGGGGGAACCGTCGCCCTCGAAGACGCCGCCGTAGCGGGCTTCGGGGGTGTAGGCGTACTTGGCGAGGGCAGCTTCGTTGAATTCGATGCCGAGGCCGGGGGCGGTCGGCGGCTCGGCCCAACCGGGGGCGATGGGGACGAGTTCGGCGTGCAACTCCGCCCACTCCGGCAGGTGCAATTGCTTGTAGCACTCCAGAATGCGAAAGTGCGGCAGGGCGAAGCAGAGGTGGATGCTCGCGGCGGTGGAGAGCGGCCCCTGCGGGTTGTGCGGCGCGAACTGGATGCCGTGCGCTTCCGCCATCGCCGCGATCTTGCGCAGCCCCGTGATGCCGCCGGCGTGGCAGACATCCGGCTGCACGATGTCGGTCAGCTTGCCCTCGATGATGTCGCGGAACTCCCACGGCGAGAAGTAGCGTTCGCCCGTGGCAATGTCGGTGGTGTGCGGGTACGCCTTCACCTGCCGGAAGCCGTCGAGGTCTTCCGGCGGCACCGGCTCCTCGAACCACGCGATATCGTAGGGCGCGAGGGCGTCCATCATCCGGCACGCGACCGAGGCCCGCGTGCGCCCGTGATTGTCCACGAGCAGTTCCACGTCGCCGCCGATGGCGTCGCGCACGGCGGCGGCGCGGGCCACGGCGACGCGCACGGCGTCCGCCTCGTGGTTCTCGCGCATCGGGGCGAACGAACTCATCTTCAGGGAGACCCACCCCGCCGCGACGAGAGCCTGCGCGTCGGCGGCGGTCTGCTCCGTGGCCATGCCGATGGCGACGTGGGTGTACAGCTTCACGCGGTCGCGGCACGCCCCGCCGAGCAATTGATACACGGGCTGCCCCGCGATCTTCCCCGCGATGTCCCACAACGCCTGATCCACGCCGCTGATCGCCGATTGCAGGATCACGCCGCCGCGCCAGAAACTATGGCGGTACTGCGTCTGCCACAAGTATTCGATGCGTTGCGGGTCCTGCCCGATGAGGTGCCGACCGGCGTACTCGCGGATAGCCTCAGCGACGCTCGCCTCCTTGCCCTCCACCGTGGCCTCGCCCCACCCGTGGATGCCCGCGTCGGTCTCCACCTTCACGAACAGCCACGCCCGCACATCGGGCCGAATCCTCACGGTGTACGTGCGCACGTCGGTGATCTTCACGCATCGCCTCCTGACGAACCGAAGAATGAACCACGAAGACACAAAGGAGGGGAAAGGTTGTGCCACAGAGACACAGAGGACGCAGAGAAAGGAAGAAATCAGGTCTTTCTCTCTGTGATCTCTGTGCCTCTGTGGTACATCCTTTCGATGCTTCGTCGCGCTGTCCGCTTCAGCCCCGAAACGGAAATGTCTCGACAGCTTCCCACGGGCCGCCACGATACCACCAGAGGGCGATGCCTTCGCCCGTCGCGTCGAAGGGGGCGAAGGCGGCGCGGAGTTGTTCGTACAACGTGCGGGCCTCGGCGGGCGGGGCTTTGTTCTGCACCGTGACGTGGGGGCGGAGGGGCTGGCGGTCTTGCGGGGTGAGCCACGGTTGCCACCGCCGCGCCAGTTCCCGATGCGCCGACAGAAGCCCCGACCCGTCGAGGGCGTACGCCACCCCGCCGCCGAGCGGGAAGGGGCGCGTGACGCGCAGGGGGATCGGTGCCGTCGCGTCGCACACGGCCTGAATGTCCGCGATCACTGCCGCGACGCTCTCCCCCGGCAGGTGATGGAACAGCGTCAGGTGCGCGGACAGCATGTTGCGCCCCGGCGGGAAGTACTCCCGCCGCTCGCGGTCGAACCGCCCCTGCGTCGCGGCGTCGAGCGCGAGCGTCACGATCAGCGGTGCCGTATTCATCGCCCCCCCCGAAAACGGATCGAACCACAAAGACACGAAGGCACAAAGAACAGAATGATGTTTTCCTTCGCGTCTCTGTGTCTCTGTGTCTCTGCGCCTTCGTGTCTTTGTGGTTCATCCCCGGTTTGACGTGTCTATTGGTCCACGACGGAGCCGTCCTCGTGCAGGCGGGTAATGACGGTGCGCGGCTTGTAGGGGTGCTTCTCGGCGGCGTCGGGCAACAGGGAGATGCCGATACCGGGCGTGGTAGGAATGAGCAGGTAGCCGCCGTCGCGCACCGCCGCGCCGCGCACCATCTCGCTTTTCGGCGGCGTGTCTTCGCCCAACGGGTATTCTTGCAGCGCGAAGTTCGGGATGCAGGCCGCGAGTTGCAGGCAGGCCGATGTGCTCACGGGGCTGAGCGGGTTGTGCGGCACCACGCCGACGCCGTGCGCCTCCGCGAGGGCCGCGATCTTCTTCGCCCCCGTGATGCCGCCACACATGCACACATCCGGGCGCACGTACTGCACCGCCCCGCGTGCCAGCAGCATGGCGAACTCCTGCGGCGTGTGCAGTCGTTCGCCCGTGGCGATGGGTATGGTGATGTGGCGGGCAATGTGGGCCATCGCGTCGAAATTGTCGGGCAGCGTCGGGTCCTCATAGAAGAACGGGCGGTACGGCGCGATCTCGCCCGCCAGCACCACCGCCTCGGCGGGCGTGAGGCGGCGGTGAATCTCGATGCACAAATCCACCTCGTCGCCCACCGCCTCGCGGTACTGGCGCACGCTCTCCACCGCTTCCCCGATCATTTGCGCGTGCGTCTGGAAATACGGCTCCTCGCGGGGGGCGTCGGTGAAGGGGGTGAGGTGGCCTACGGCGGTGAAGCCCGCCGCTTTCGCCGCCACGCAGCCCGCCACGAGTTCCGCCCGCGTCTTGCCGAAGACGTGGTAGTAGACGCGGGCCTTGTGGCGCGTCGGCCCGCCGAGCAACTGATGCACGGGTGCGCCGAAGTGCTGCCCCGCGATGTCCCACAGCGCGATGTCAATGGCGGACAACGCCCCCATGATCGCCGCGCCCCGGAAGTGCGACCAGCGGTACAGGTAGTTCCAGTGGTGCTCGATGCGCAACGGGTCTTGCCCGATGAGGTAGCGCGTGAATGTCTCCACCGCCCCCGCCGAGGCTTCCAGAAAGCCCCACGCCCCGGATTCCCCCAAGCCCACCAGCCCCGCGTCGGTGTGTACCTGCACGAACAGGTACCGATCCACGAAAATCGTCTCCACGGCGGTGATCTTCACTTCATCCTCCTGATGCCGTACGCGCAAAGGGTACAAAGGAACCCGGGAGAATCGAACCACCAGGGCACAGAGGCCACCAAGAAATACATAGAGAGAGAAATGTATGTCTTCCTCTGTATTCCCCCCCTTGGTGTTCTCGGTGCCTTGGTGGTTCGATTCGTATTTCTCTGCGTCCTCCGCGCCCGCCGCGTTCCCTCTCCTCACGGCCCCTACGCCCCCGCGAACAGCGACTTCGCAAACGCGAGATCGCGCACGATCAGGCGGTTCACCTGCGCCTCGTCGCTGTACTCGGCGGGCAGGCAGACGGTGCCACGATAGCCGCGCTCGCGCAACTCCGCCACGACCTTCGGCCACGAGGTCAGCCCCTGTTCGCCGCTCGTCCACCATACGCGGTGCTGCGCCACTTCCGCCTCCGGCCCGTTCGTGCGCAGCCAGTAGGCGTTCTTCAGGTTCACCATACGCAGGTGCGACCAGACGATGTCCAGTGCAAGTTCCGGGATTTCCCCGTCCAGCCCGCAGTGCGCCGGGTCGTACACCGCGCCGACTTGCGCGGGGTTGTACTTCTCGATCAGGTGGCGCATCCCCATCGCGTGGGCGACGGCGCGACCGTTGTGGTTCTGTACGCCGATGGTGACGCCGTGTTTGTCCAGCAGCGGCAGCAGTCGGTCGTACTCCGCCTGCACCGCCGCGATATGGTCGAGGTACGACCGACCGGGGGGGATGTTCACGCAGACGCGAATGATCGGCACGCCCGCCTCGGCGCACGCGACGATGGTCGCCTCGTCGGTGGGGCCGGCGACGCTGGCGATCTTCACACCCTCGGCGGCGAGGGTGCGTGCCGCCTTCGGCAAGTCTTGCGCGACGGCCCCCGGCTCCACCTGATAGCCCGGACGCACCGGCAATTCCACGCCGTCGAACCCCATCCCCCGCACCATCGCGCCGAGCGCGTCCAGCGGCGTGTCGCGCCACGGCTTGGTGAAGACCGAGTATTCAATCGCTCCGTCGGTTGTACTGGTCATCTATGCGTCCTCCTTTGTCTCTTCAATAGCACGGCATTCGTTCAAATACGGTGGAGGGTGGTGCGCGTTTTCGGGGCGGGATGGTGCTCTCAGCCCGTCGTCCGGGATGACGGGCTGAGAGCACCATCCCGCCCCTACCCGATTCGGTTGCGAATCTTCATTAGCCCACCCTCCACGGACGCCGATACATGCCGCCCTCCTACCATACCCCGGATGCCCGCCGTCACGCGAGCAGCGACGACGCCTGTATCTTCTCGGCGACCGCCATCGTCTTGATCGCGTCGGAGAAATGCGAACCGGGCCGCGTACCCGCCTTGAGGCAGTCTATGAACTCCCGGTTCTTGGCACGGAAGCCGCCGTACACGAACAGTTGGTCGCTCCCCGCCACGGCTTGCGTGTCGTAGGCGATCCCCGTCGTGTCACCGTCGGCATAGAGGCGACCCGCGCCTTCCAGTTCGGCCTCGGCGCAGATTCCCGGCGCGTGCATCTCCACGGAGAAGATGCGCCGCCCACTCGACCAGCTATTGAGCAGGAACCCGTGCGCCCCGGTGTCGAAATGCAGGGTGGCGGCGATGAAATTCGTGTCGGGGACGCCGACGCTCTTGGTGGCACTCTGGATGGCGACGACCTCACCGCCGCACAGCCAGCGCAGGGTGTCTATCGCGTGGGTGCCGTCGTCCATCATGTGGCCCGCTGCGGTGTAGAACGGCTCCATCTGCGCCTTGTAGAAGCGGCACACCGCGTGGACGAGCGGCCCACGCTTGAGGCATTCCGCGTAGAGTGCGACCGCGAGCGGGCAGGTGCGCCGCTGGAAACTCACCTGCGTGATGCAGCCGTGGGTGTTCGCGGCGTATTCGAGCACGCGGGCCTGATGCATCGTCAGGCCCATCGGCTTCTCGATATAGAGGTTCTGCCCGTGGGTGAGGCACCATATCCAGATGTCGTACATCAGGTGCGGCGGGCCGACGGCGTAGACCGCGTCGGGCGCGACCTCCGCGACCATGCGGCGGTAGTCCGTGTACCGCTTCGCCACGCCGTATTTCTCTGCGGTCGTGTTCAGGCGGTCGGTGTCGAGATCGCAGATCGCGGCGATCTCGACATCCGCGAACGAGGCGAGCGAGGGGTAATGCACGCGGGTCGCCATCGCCCCCGCGCCGATCATCGCCACTCGCACCGTGCGGTCGCCCGTACCACGCCCGACTGTGGGCTTCTCGCCAGTTGCCGTTGCCGTCACGTTGCCTCCCTGCGAAATGCGCCCCTCCCCCGCGCTCCGTTTGGGACGAAGGGAGAACCACGGCAAGCACCGGGCCTCTATGGAGAGCCTCGCTGTCGCAACAGTTCTCCCCCTCTCCTGAGTACAGGAGAGGGGGCCGGGGGTGAGGTGTCTTCTATTGCCCCTTCAACGCCAGCTCGTATTCCTTGCGGATCATGTCGCCGCCCCTGCTGCGCCAGTCCTTGACCCACGCATCGAGGGCGGAGAGCGGTTCGCGCCCCGTGGTCAGGGCGACGACGCGGTCCACGAACAACTGATCGAGCACGCTGCCCTTCATCGCGTTCGTGGGCGAGAACTGCCCGTTCACGGGGTTGTTGATGCCCACCGCGACCATCTGGGCCGCGATGGTCTGCATCTCGCGGGCGATTCCCGGCACGGCGGGGACGTAGTACGACTGCGGGCCGTTCGCGGTGCGCTTGAAGTCGGCGATCTCGCGTTCGCCCTGCATGGTACGCACGATGGAGCCGTCCGGCTGCGTGGTGTGATGCGGCCCTTCGAGACCGTAGTTGACGAACCGCCATTCCTCGCTGCCGAAGGGGGCGCAGAAGTAGTCAACCACCCGCAGGAGTTCCTTCGTGCGCTCCCGATCCCTGCCCACCTTGCTCGGAATGGCGAGGTAGTAGCCCCAACCGAGGCTGTTGAAGGTGTTCGGCTTGCCGCCGTCGAAGCCGGGGGGCGGGAGGGCGGTGATCTTTGCCTTCGGGTTCACTTGCAGCGTGGTGTAGGCGATGCCGTCTTGCAGGGCGGTGATGGCGTCGGAGAACGCGCCGTACTTGCCCCCGGAGAAGTTGTCCTTCAGGGGTTGCCCGGTGATGGACGGCGCATCCGGGTGGTAGCCCCCGGCGGCGTGCAGGCGGTTCATGAAGGTGAGAGCCTGCTTGAACTCCTCGGTCTCGATGGTATTGGTGAGCGTGCCGTCGGGGTTCAGCCGCCATTGGTTCGGGGCGCGGAACATCTGCTGCATGAACGAGACGCACAGCACGCCCGTGCCGTTCCCGGAGCCGAGGCCGTAAGTGTCCGGCCTGCCATTGCCGTCCGGGTCGTTCTTGGCGAAGGCGACCATCATGTTGAGGAAGTCGTCGGCGTTCTTCGGCGCGGCAAGGCCGAGGCTCTCCTGCCAGTCCTTGCGGAAGATGAGCGGGTTCGCCACGATGGAACGCGACCCCGGCACGCCGTACAGCTTGCCCTTGACCGAGAGGTTCTTGAAGAGTTGCGGCGAGATCGTGCCGATGTTCGGGAACTCCTTTAATCCGTCGCCGCTGAGATATGCGGTGAGGTCGGTGAAGGCTCCCTGATTGATCGCGGCGAGCTGCGCCGGGGTGTTGCCGAGGAAGACGAGGTCGGGAAAGTCGCCGCTCGCCGCGACGGCAGCGAACTTCTCGTCGTATGACCCGCCGGGAACGAACGTCGGCTCGTACGTGACGCCGAGCCGCTTCTCCAGCTCCTGCCAGTACTTGTTCTGGTCACGCGGCACGGGGGCGGCCCCGTTGAAGTACTGGTGCAGCAGCGTCACCTTCGATCCCTTACCGGGGATCGCCGCCACCGCCTTGAAGGACGGCGGGAGCTTGTCGTACGCATCCGACACGCCCTCGATGGGCGAGGGGTACTTGCCGTCCGCCGCCGCCATGGTCATCGTTGCGGGACTGGCAGCGGCACCCGCCATCGCACTTGGCCTCGCGGCAGTCGCGCCCGTCGCGCCCGTCGCGCCGGGGGCGGTCGCGGGGGCAGGTGCGGGGGCCATCGTTGCCGGGGCAACCGCCGGGGCAACCGATGCGACCGCCATTGGTGCGCTCGTAGGGCGGGCCGCCGTTGGCGGAGCGACGGTCGGGGTCGGGCTGCTCGCATCGCCGCACGCCGCGAGGATCGCCCCGCCCGCGCTCGCCGCGATACCGAGCAGGAATTGCCGACGGGTGTTGTGCGGTCGGGGTCGTGTCGCGCTCATGATTCGTCCTCCTCCTACGTTGACCTCGCACGTCGTCGCGGTCATTCGCGCACCGAGCGGGCGCGAGCCGAGCCGGACGAGGATACACCCCTGTGTAAACCCCGAAATACCGCATACCGCGCCGAGGCCGCGAATAGGCGAGCGCACGGAGCCGCTACGTGACGTGTGATCGTGCGACACGGTAGCAGGCGGCATCTGCGCTGTCAACGCGCCGTTCTCGCCGCGCTGTCGGTGCGGCAACCGCCGTCGTTACGCCGCGAACGCACCGCGAAATGCGTTGACAGCCGCACGCGGGGATGCTAGCGTGAACGCGAAGAATCATGAAATGAAGAGACTGGAATGTGCGGGCGGGCGTCCGCGTACGCCTGTTGGCACTGTTGGCACTGTTGGTATTGGTAAGGAGGGTAGCGGCATGGGTGCGCATCTCACGCGGCGGTGGCTTTTGGGTGCGGCGGCGGCGACGGCGGGAACGGCGGTACTCGCGGCGTGCGGCGCGGAGGGCGCGACCGTTGCCCCGACAGCGGCGGCGCGACCGGCGACCACGCAGATTCCCGGCGGCACCGGCGGGCAGACCCCGGCCCCGGCGACGCTTGCCAGCGGCACCGGGGGGCAGACGCCCGCGCCCGCTGCCACGAGCGCGGCAACCGCCGCCCCTGCCGCCACAACAGCGGGCGGCGCGATGGCGACTGGCAACGCGACGACTGCCGCCCCCGCGCCTTCCGTTGCGGCAGCGGCGGCGGGCATGACGCCGCTCAACGCACCGAATCCGAATGTGCGCGGTGCCGTGCGCTACTGGCAGGCGACGTACGACGACCCTACCTTGCCGAGTGCCAAGTTCCACGCGCAGTGGTCGGAGTCGGTGAAGACCACGCTCCCGAATGTGATGTTCAAGGAGGAGCAGTACTCCTACAACGACATGCTCGACAAACTCCGCGTCGCCATCCGGGCGGGGCAGGGGCCGGACATGTCGGTGATCCCGATCTTGTGGGGATCGGAGTTCGCGTACAGCAATCAGTTGCAGGAGATCGTCCTCGCGGACTTCGGCTACAAGCCGGAGATGTTCTGGCCCGGTGCCTTGAAGAGCGTCACCGTGAACGGCAAGCTCTACGGCATCCCCTCCCGCAACGAGACGCACGCCTTCATCTGGAACAAGGAGATTTTCTCCAAAGCGGGCCTCGACCCGGAGAAGCCGCCGCAGACGTGGGAAGAGGTCAAGACCTTCTCGAAGCAGATCAAGGACAAGACCGGCAAGGCGGGCTACGGCCTCGTCGCCAAGCTGAACGCGGGCGACATCCCCTTCCGCTACATGCCGCTCACATGGGCGCACGGCGGGTCGGCCCTCGACGAGACGGCGGACGCCCCGACCTACCAGAAGTCCGGCTTCGACAGCGAGGGCAACATCGCCGCGTTGCAGTGGGTCTACGATGTGTTCGTGCGCGACGGCTCTGCCCCGATGAGTGCCATCACGAACACGGGCGTGGAGAACCAGAACCTGCTACTCTCCGGCGAGATCGGCATGATGAGCGGGCATCCCTCCACCTACGCGGTGTTCAAGACCAAGGCTCCCGACGTGGCGGAGAAACTGGGGTATACCCTGATGCCACGCGGCCCCGTGCGCCGCGCCGTGACCTTCGGCGGCTGGAATGTGGTGATCTTCAAGGGCGCGAAGGACATGGACGCGGTGAAGGCAGTGGTGAAGGACTTCACCTCGCCGATCTGGTCGCTTCGTCACGCCTACGAGGGGTCGAACCCCGGCAACCGCGACGGCTTCAACCTGCCGGAGCAGCAGACCCGCTTCAGCGAGATCAAGTACCTCAATGTGACGACCGAGATGTTGCAGTACGGCATCTCGTTCCCCACGGTCCCGGAAGCGAGCGACATCATGAATCTCGTGGTGCCGCAGATGATGCAGGACGTGATGACGAAAGCGAAGACGCCGCAGCAGGCGGGGCAGGACGCCGCCAAAAAGGTCAACGACATGCTCGCCAAGCGACGCTGACCCGAAGGAGCGAGTAGCCACAGGGAACGAGGCCGGACGACTGCCTGCGGTAGTCGTCCGGCCTCGTTCCCCGTTACTTTCGGGTATCCATTGACACTGGGGCGCGGCGGGTGCTACGATGCCGAGGTGAACCACGCATGAAAAAAGCCCGATTCTCGAACGGGTCGGCAAAAACGCGGTGCGGCGAAACGCGCCCACGGATGGCGCGAGCGTGGTACGCGGGCATATAGTTGCGTGTTTTTGGTGTAGGAAGTGCGGAGGGTTACAAAGAGTGGACAAATATCTCAACCGGCGGCGGACATTGCAATTGGCGGTAGGGGCGGCGAGCGTGGCGGTGCTGGCGGCGTGCGGCGACGAGGCGGTGGCGACACCGACCGCAGCGGCGCGACCGGCAGGCACCCCGATCCCCGGCGGCACCGGCGGGCAGACCCCGGCCCCG
>JAABUN010001492.1_pt1 | contig 50985 bp, 52 predicted proteins | sample 5559311 | NCBI WGS metagenome assembly JAABUN01 (sample SAMN10711877, study PRJNA513370) | rock metagenome | isolation source: Antarctica rocks | place: Antarctica: Victoria Land, Siegfried Peak sud
ACTCGGCGGTAAAGGCGCGGCGCTTGCGGGAAGTGGTGGGCATGGGTTCGCTTTCTTGGGCGGCATGATACCCCGTCAACGAACAACGGGGCTGTCCAGAAATGCGAACGGACTACACGTATCGCGCCAGCCTTCCCCCGTGTTGCGCGTCGCCGCCGCCGTGTCGGAAAAGGCCGCTCCGGTAGGGTGCGGCCTCTTCCTCTTCTGGAGAAGCGGCGGCGGCGTGTCGGTGCGGTGCGCGCCGGTATCGGCAAGGCCCTCCGGCATATCGGGAAGCGCCTCCGGTGGCTGCCGGGAGACCGGCCCGATACCGGGGCGGCGCGGCGCGAGCCGGGGGAGGAGTGGACCGGGGCCGCGCGGAACCTTCCCGACAGCGGGCAGGCCTTCGCGGACCCGGTCCGCCCTATTTTCCCTGCGCAAAAGGAGCGTTCCCCATGTCCCTGCCCACCCTCGACTTCATCCTGGCCCGCGCCGTCGCCACCCGCGCCGCTCAGGACAGCCTCAAGGCGACCTGGACCTGGAAAGAAAAAACGCTGCAAGCCTGGGACGCGGACATCGCCGCCCTGCGCCTGGCGCACGAAAACGACACCAGAGCCGAAACCGCCCTGATCGAGCGCCGGGCCGAGTTCCACGCCGCGACCGACGCGCTGCACCGCGACACCATGCAGGCGCTAGCGCTGCTCAAAGTGCGTTACCGCAACGATCCGGCCAAATCCGCCGTGGTCGCAAACCTGCGCGCCGAAGGCGACAGCCGCACGGCCATTGTGAACGAGGCGGTAGCCGTCGCGGCGGCCTGAGCCGAACTCGACGCGCAGTTCGCCCCCACCCCGGACAACACGCTCGCCGCCTTTAACGCGCTTGGGGCCGACTGCCAGGCCCGGCGAAACACGGCCGCCCGCGCCCGCACCGAGGAGCGGCGCATTGGGGGCGAGGCCGCCGAGCGCGCCGCGCACCTGCACGACGCCACCATCGCCTGGTACGCCGCCGCCACGCGCCTCTTCCCCGAAGGCATCCCCGAGGGCGGCCTCATCCGAAGCACCGTTCCTGCCACCTACCAGAAGCCCGCCGACACGAACAGCACGCCCCCCCGCCCCGTAGCCAGAAGCGAGCGCGCGGTACAATTTTGCGTATGCCTTTGCCGCCGTTCGACGAAGATGGGAACCTGCCGCCCGGCGTCCATGCAGCGATCTGGGCCGAGTTCGCAGCCCGCTTCGGCACCAACGAACGGCGGCGCGCACTGCTGGACGGTCTGAAAGCCGCACTCGACGCTTTGCGGGAGGCCGGCTGCAACACCGTTTACGTGAACGGCAGTTTCGTGACGGCGAAAACGGAGCCGGGCGATTTCGACGCCTGCTGGGATGAGGACGGCGTGGACTTAGATCGTCTTGATCCCGTTTTGCTCACCTTCGCCAACCGACGCGCGGCGCAAAAGGCGAAGTTCGGAGGCGAACTTTTCCGGTCGCAATCCTTCGCCGACGTTCGGGAAGATGGCACGCGGGTGCCGTTTGTTGCGTTCTTTCAGTACGATACGCGGCGCAGACAGCCAAAGGGCGTCGCCGCCTTGAACCTTGGAGAACTGCCATGATGAGCCACGTTGACAACGAACACGAGTATCAGGCCGCGAAACAACGGCGTGAGGGTCTTGAAAGGTACCTGTCCGAACTGCGCCGAAACCCGCCGCGAGAAGGCCGGTTGTCCGATCCGCGCTGGCTCAAGATGGAGCAGGACAGCGTGCAGAGCCTCGTGGACGAATTGGCCGAACAGATGTCGGAGTACGAGGCGGCGCGGATGTTGAAGTTAGCCGCCGCCACGAAATAAACCCGCGCGGCGGCGGCGGCGGGGCACCACGCTTCATTAACGCAAGGCAAAAAGCAAGCGCCCGCCGGCAACGTCCTTTCGAGCGTCGCGGGCGGGCGTTTCGTGGCGGGGTTTTTACGCCCATTCGTTTACCGGCGCGAGATGCGGATGCGGCGTTTGGGTTCGACGCCGACGCTTTCGCTGAGCAATTTGGACTGCTCGACCATCTGGTGTTGCATGCGCCGGATGTAGCTGTTCTGCGGGGCGAGTTCGAGCGATTCGCCGGTTTCCAGGACCGTCTCAATGCCCTCCTCGGCTTCCTGTAACGCGGTCTCCTCGTCGTTTGCGGGTGCGCCGCCGGCCATGCCGAACAGTTCGCGCACCACGTTGTTGATCTGAATGTAGGTGTTCGACTTGACCACGAAGACGGGCAGGTTCTTGGCGCGGGCGTCCTGCAACTTGCCCGGATCGCGCCGGAACGTGGACTTCAGGGCGATGACGGTGTCCGCGTCGCCGATCTCGCGGGCGATGGTGGCGGGCGCGCGCAGTTCGGCAATCGCCCGTTCGAGGCGCGAGCGCGACACGCCGTAGGGGAAAATACGCACGGTCGCGGGCAGGTTGCGCTTTCGGGGCGGCTCGGAGAGTGTGCCGTCGCTGCCGTTGCGGCCCGCGTCGTAGCCGCCCCGGTCTTCCTCCTCATCCCCGTTGCGATACTGGTTGCGGTCGCGGCCGTACACACCGTCGCGCTCCATGCCCCGATCCAATTGCTCGCCGCGCTGCACGACCTCGACCTCGCCGGTCGTGTTGCGCACGCGGATTTCGGGGCGCGGCTGCTGGCCCCGGAGCAGTTTGTCCACCACTTTGGCAACGTCGTGGTGAATGGCGAGTTTGTCCACCTCGATGATCTCGATGATGACGTCAAAGGTGGGCGGCGCCTTGCGCTCCAGAACCGTTTTTTGCGTCCCGCGCTTGCGCGCTTCTTCGTCGCCCAGCGTGACCGACTGGATGCCGCCGACCAGGTCGCTCAAGGTCGGGTTAAGAAGAAGATTTTCCAAACTGTTGCCGTGAGCGGTCCCGACGAGTTGAACGCCGCGCTCGGCAATCGTGCGAGCCGCGAACGCTTCCTGCTCGGTCCCGATCTCGTCAATCACGATCACCTGCGGCATGTGGTTCTCGACCGCCTCGATCATGACCGCGTGCTGCTCTTCGGGCCGCTTGACCTGCATTCGCCGCGAACGGCCGATGGCCGGGTGCGGAATGTCGCCGTCGCCCGCGATTTCGTTGGACGTGTCCACGATCACGACGCGCTTTTTGAACTCGTCGGACAAAATGCGGGCGACCTCGCGCAGTTTGGTCGTCTTGCCCACGCCCGGCCGGCCCAGCATGAGGATGGATTTCCCCTGCTCGACGATGTCGCGGATGATGTCCACGGTGCCGTAGACCGAGCGCCCGATGCGGCACGTCAGCCCGACGATGCGCCCGGCCCGGTTGCGGATCGCGGAAATGCGGTGCAGCGTGCGCTCGATGCCGGCCCGGTTGTCCTCGCCGAACGCCCCGATACGCGTGGTCACGAAGTCAATGTCGTCGGCCGTGACCTCGTTTGCCGCATTGTCGCAGTCGGCTCCATCGCCCGTGCCGGGAATGCCGTCCGGCTCCTCCCCCACGATCTCGCGATTAGCGGCCGACGTGGGGCACAGTTCGACCACGCGGCCGGGAAAGCGCGCCTCAGCCGCGCGGCCCAGGTCCATGACCATTTCGAGCAGGTCGTCCAGGCTCGCCTCGCGCTCCAAGCAGGCGCGCAGGCGCGGGGGCAGCACGTCCAAAAGTTGGCCCAGGTTGTCGGTGACTTTGTGCTGCTTGGCGGTCAGCGGCGCGCGCGGCGCGGGCGGGGCTTCGTCGTCCGAAGGGCGCGCGCCACGGTTGACGGGAACGATCACGTTTTCGAGAATCGGCAATTTTCACCTTGGCCCGAAACACAAACGGCCGGGCCGAACCGCATGGTGGGATAGCGTAATTATATCGTTTTGACCCTTTCCGAACAACAAAAATGGCCTGTGGCCCCGCTTGCCAGCCGCGCCCGGCCGCGTCTATAATCGGGCAACCCACCCAAACAGGACCGGTTCCATGAACGACACGCTTTCCCCGCAACAGATTGCCTTTTACCAAGAAAACGGCTTCGTGGTTCTCCCAAATTTCCTCGACGCCGATGAACTCGAACACTGGCGCGAAACGACCGACGAGGCCGTCGCCCAGCGGCTCGAGACCGGCGGCTTGAACAACCAGGCCGACCCCGACGCCTACTACGCCCAGGTCTTCACGCAATGCATCAAACTGGCCGACACGCACGCGGGGATGCGCGCTCTCATGCTCGATTCGCGTTTGGGCCGCGTCGCCGCCACGCTCGCGGGCTTGGACGGCATCCGCGTGTGGCACGATCAGGCCCTGTTCAAGCCGCCGTTCGGCAACCCTACCGGCTGGCACCTTGATAACCCGTACTGGTCATTTTCGTCGCGCGATGCCATCTCGCTTTGGGTCGCCCTTGACGACGCGACGCTTGCGAACGGCGCGCTGTTTTACCTGCCCGGCACGCACAAAACGGCCCGCTTCGACAACGCCGGCATCGGGCAAAACCTGGCGGATTTGTTCAAGGTGTATCCCCAGTGGCGCGCGCTCGAATCCGTCGGCTGCCCGTGCCCGGCCGGGTCCGCCGTGTTCCACAACGGTTTGACCGCCCACGGCGCGGGCGCGAACATGACGAACAAGCCCCGTCGCGCCATGACCTGCGCCTACATGCCTGAGGGCGCGACCTTCAATGGCGTCAAAAACGTGCTGCCCGACGCCTATTTCGCCGCGCTCGCCGTGGGCGACGTGCTGAACGATGACACGATTAACCCGCTCGTGTGGCACAAGGACGGGCGCACGGCAGCGGCGGCCGGGTAAACTCCGGTCGTGCGTAGCCGAACCACTTTCGCCCTCACCGCCGGCCTATTCGCGCTGGGCTGGGCGGCCCTCGCCGTGGACTACGCACGCGGGGCGCGGCGGGCCAAAAGCCTCGACGCCGTTCCGCCGCTCGACCCTGGAGCCGGCGAAACCGCGCCCGCGCTGTCCGTTGTCTTCGCCGCCTGCAACGAGCAAGAAAAACTACCCGCCGCCCTCGCCTCGCTTGTGGCCCAGAACTATCCCGGCGCGCTGGAGATCGTCGCCGTCAACGACCGCTCAACCGACGCGACCGGGGCGATCCTCAACGATTTCGCCCGAAGCGCGCCGCCGAGCACACGGGCGGTCGTCCTGCACGTACGCGACCTGCCGCCCGGCTGGCTGGGCAAGACGCACGCGCTGTGGCAGGGCGCACACCAAGCGACTGGCGACTGGATTTTGTTCACCGACGCCGACATCGTGTTCGGCCCAAGCGCCCTTTCGCGCGCCCTCGCTTTCGCCGAGCGCGAACGGCTCGATCACCTTGCCTCGTTTTTCCGGCTCGATTTGCGCGGCTTTTGGGAACACGCCTTCGGGCTGTGCTTCTCGTTTTTGTTCTTTTTGCGCTTCCAGCCCTGGCGCGTGCGCGATCCCCGATTTCCCAATTATCTGGGCGTGGGCGGCTTCAACCTGGTGCGGCGCGAAGCGTACCACGCCATCGGCACACACCGCGCGTTCGCGCTCGAAGTCATTGACGACATGGAACTGGGCCGGCGCGTGAAAAAAGCAGGCTTCGTTTCCGACGTGGTCGGGTCCGCCGACCAGATTAGCGTGCGCTGGCAGGAAGGTCTGGGCGGCCTGATGGGCGGCCTGACAAAAAACGCCTACGCCGGCCTGGATTATTCGCCGTTCGTGCTGGCCCGCTCGGTTGCCCTCGTCATCGGAACGATGGCCTGGCCGCTTGTTGGCGTGTTCGCCGCCCGGAGCCGAACCGAACGAGCCGCGCACGCCGTTTCGCTCGCCGTCATCGTCGGCATGGGCGCGTACCACGCACGCAATGGCCGCGTTCCGCCCGGCTACGCGCTTTCCCTGCCGCTCACGCCGCTGTTGCTCGCCTACGTCATGTTACGTTCAGCCTGGGTCACGCAAACAAGCGGCGGCATCACCTGGCGCGGCACCTTTTACCCGCTGGGCGAACTGCGCGCGCGCGCCGTTCCGCCCGAACCCGCCGCGATTTCCTGAAAGGCAGGGAGAAACAATGAAGTTAACCGACCACCAAATAGTGAAAGCCGGCCTGTTTGTGGCCGCAATTCTGTCCTTGTGCTCGCTACGCGCCAACGCGCAACTCAAGGCAGTCGTGGTGAGCGCAGACCCGCCGATGACCGGCACGGCGGGAGGCGGCCTGACAAAGGCCGTTGACGGCGCGTCGTTCTTCTACGCGATCACGCAAACGGACAAGGACACTTTTGCCTGGGATGACCGCGCGGGTGACACGTTTGAAGAAATCGCCAGGTCCTGCCGGGTGCAGGCGGTCAAGTTGTGGAGCATGACGCCGGGTTCCGCCCTTCTGACGCTCCGAGGCACCGACGGGTCCGGCACCTTTACCTACGATCTATCAGGGGACGCCGTGGCGGTCACCGAAAACACCCTTTTCGTGGACCGCTGGGCGCTTACGAATGTGGAACTGGACGCGGGAAAAGACGCGGACGTGCGCGTCCAGGCGCGCGTCCAGGTGAACCTGCGGCCGAAAGGGGAACCCGCCGCGCAGCCTACCCGGTTTGGGCCGGGAACCGCAGCATACCTGGTGACGCGGCAGCGAATCAACGTGGTCGGCCTGCCGGAACAGAAAACGTCGCAAAACTTGAAACGTCCGCTGCTCGCCGCGCTGACGGCGGAGCAGCAAAAGGCGGTGGAACAAAGAAAACGGGTTTTCGTTCCCGTCGCCTCCCTGCCACCCGGCCTGAAGCCCAAGGTCCTTGAGTACATTCGTGCCGAGGGGGAGCGGATCGAGGATGTCCGTATTGACCTGGACCGGATCGAGCAGTTCGACATCGTGCTGCTTCCGCCGCCCTCAACCGCCCTGGGCGTGTTCGGCTGGGACAAGAACGGAGTCCGGGTCGGCTTTTGAGCACGCCGCTGCCCTGGTCGCGCCTCGCCGGGTGGGCGGTGTTCGCGGTCGCGTTTGGCGTGACCGAGGCGGTGGTCGCGTTTTACATTCGGCGCGCTGCGGGCAACATGACGCCCGGCCTCGACTACGCGCAGGTCTGGGCCGCGCGCGGTTTGCCGTTCACGTCGGCGAGCATCGAAAGCGAACTGCGGCGGGCCGGCATCTGGCGCGCGGAGCAAGCGCGCGAAGTGGGAACGCTTTTGCTGCTCGCGGGCGCGGCCTGGGGCGGCGGGCGCAACTTGCGCGAACGCCTCGGTCTACTCCTGTTCACGTTTGCTTTGTGGGATTTGGCCTACTACGCGGCCCTGCCGTTTCTCGTAGGCTTTCCCCGAAGCCTGGCCGCTACCGACGTTTACTTCCTCGTGCCCGCCGCCTGGTACGGCCCGGTCTGGTTCCCCGTGCTCGTCGTCATGCCCACGCTGCTTGCCGCGTCGGTGAGGCTTCTGCGTGCAAACGATGGGGAACGATAAAGCAGCAGCCATGACCGCTCCCGCAAACGACGATCCGCGCCTTGCTCTGCCCCCCGAATGGCTGCCTGGCCTCGCCGCGCTGCGCGCATTGCCCGACGGCGGGGCCGCGCTGCTGGTCGGCGCGACGGATCGGGGCAAGACGACGTTCACGGCTCTGGCCGCGCAGACGCTCGCGGCCGAGTTCGGCCCGCAAACGCTCGCCGTCGTGGACGCCGACATCGGGCAGAGCGAGATCGGGCCGCCGGGCACCGTCGGCGTCGCGTGGGCGGAGGCGGAGGCGGCGCGGCTGCACGAACTGACGCCCGTCGCGCGCTTTTTCGTGGGCGCGTTTGCCCCTATCGGCGTCGCGCTCGAACACGCGGTCGCGGCCGGGCAGGCAGTCGCGTGGGCGCGCGCGGCCGGCGCGCGCCGCGTTCTTGTAGATACGACCGGCTTCGTCGCCGGGCCGGCCGCGCGCCGGCTCAAGGTGGCGAAGGCCGCGCTCGTCGGGCCAAGTCTGGTGATCGGCATCGGGCGCGATGGCGAGTTGGACGGCCTGCTGCGCGTGTTGGGCGCGACGACCGGCGCGCGCGTGCTGTCCCTGCCCGTGCCCGACGCCGTCGGCCGCAAGTCGCAAACCCTGCGCGCGACCCGCCGCATGACCCGTTTGAGCAAAACCCTCGACTACTCGCGCGAGATCGTTTTGCCCCTCGACGCCGTTGCCACGCTGGGCGCGACGCTCGGAACCGGCGTGCCCGTCGCGCCGCACCTGGTCCGCTGGGCCGGCGGCGCGCTCAATCTGTACCACGCCGTTTGGGGCGAAACCGTGCCGGGCGCGCTGACCCTCTTCGTCGCCGGACCCGCGCCCCGGCCCGGCTGGGAAAACGGGAGCGGCCCGGTCGCCGAGCATTTCGGCGTGCGAACCGTGCGCGTTTTGTCTCTCGCCGCCCACGCGGGCCTGCTGCTCGGCCTCCACGACGAACGCGGCCAACTCGTTTCCCTCGCCCGTTTCCTCAACCTGGACGCCGAACGCGGCGCGCTCATCGTTTCCGCCCCGCCGCCCGCCGTCCCGGAACGCGTCCGCCTCGTCACCTTCGGCCGCATCCGCATCAACGAGGACGGCAGCGGCGGCAGCGAAGTCAAGCCCGGCGAGATTTGACGGGCGGCGTACAATACAGGGAACGTGGCGAAGCAGGAGAGCAGAGACATGAAGCAGGCGGGAACAACAATCGGGGCGGAGCGCGGACGGGCCGTGTTCGGCTTCATCTGCCTACAAATCATGCTCGCTATGACGGCGTTCGTTTTTGATTTATCCGTGCGCGGCGGCGACAAACTTGTTACCGGACTGGCCGGTCTGCTCGCGTGTGGGCCACTTTCTTTGTACTTTGGGCTGGTATGGATATTCAGCGCCAGACACGACAGCGGCACGCCTGGTCGTCGTCGGCCTCGCACGCGCCGCTGGACGGGAGCGTTGATCTGCTGGGCGATTATCTTTTCGGTTGCCCTAACGAACTGGCCGGTTCGCCTGGCCTTTGTTTTGTCGCGGTCCGCCCTGGAGCAACTCGCGGACCGCGTGGAGCGCGGCGGAAAAATGGGGCGGCAGGCCGAGCGCGCCGGGTTTTTCCACGTCGCGCGGACCGAGCGTACGCTGTCGGGCAGCGTTTGCCTATGGCTGGACGGCGAAACCGGCTTCGTTCGTTTTGCGCCGCGCGTATCCAACCAGAATTTCGAGATGCGCAACGTCTGGTACGGCGACGTGCTGTCCGGCACCTGGGAAACGGGCACCTGGCAGTTCGGTACCGTTGACTAACTTTGAATATGAACTACACCTTTGACCGCCTGCGCGCGCAGGCCACTGAGATTCTGACCGCGACCGGCCTGGTGAGCGCTGAGGCCGTCACGCTTGCGCAGCCCAAGCCCAACATTCCGGCCGACCTCGCCTTTCCCGTTTTCGCCCACGCGAAGGCGGCGGGCGGCGGCAACCCGGCCGCGTTCGCCCAGCGGGTCGCTGACGCGGCCGTCGTGCCCGATGGTTCGCTGATCGGAAGCGTGAGCGCGGCGGGCGGGTTCGTCAACTTCGCCGTTGACGCCGAACGCTTCGCCCAGGCCGTGCTCGCGGACGTGCGCTCGGCAGGGGAAACGTTCGGGCAGGATAAAAACGTCGGGGCCGGGCGGCAGGTCGTGGTTGAGTTTTCCTCGCCCAACATCGCCCGCAAAATGCACGTCGGTCATCTGCGCACGACCGTGATCGGCAACAGCATCCGCAACATCTTGGACGCGCTCGGATACGAAACCATCGCCGACAACCATTTGGGCGACTGGGGCACGCAGTTCGGAACGCTGCTTGCCGCGCTCGATCTGTGGAAACTGACGCCCGAAGACGACCCCGACCCGGTTCAGTCGCTGGTCGAAATCTACGCGCGCTTCAACGCGGCGTCCGAGGCCGACCCAACCCTGCGCGACCTGGCCCGGCTCTGGTTCAAGAAATTGGAGAACGGCGACGCCTGGGCGCGCGCGACGTGGCAAAAACTGATCGAGATCACGCTCGCCGAGTTCAAGGGCACGTACGAACGACTCGGCGTCGCCTTCGACACCACCCACGGCGAAAGTTTCTTCGAGCCGATGCTGGACGACGTGGTTCAGGAGGCGATTGACAAGGGCGTCGCGCGCGTCGAGCCGGAGGGCGCGGTCAGCGTGGACTTCGGCGAAAATAGCCTGCCCTCGTGCCTGCTGCGCAAAACCGACGGCGCGACGCTGTACCAGACGCGCGACGTGGCAACGTGCCTGTGGCGCGCGCGCGAGTACCCCGACCTGGCCCGCAACGTTTACGTCGTCGGCCGCGAGCAGACGCTCCACTTCCAGCAGGTTTTCGAGATCGTGCGGCGCATGGGCCACGCACGCATCGCCGACATCTCGAAGCACATCGCCTTCGGGCAGGTCACGGGCGCGAGCGGCGCGCGCTTCTCAATGCGTCAGGGCAACGTCATCTTCCTCGACGAAGTCTTGGACGAGGCGATCACGCGTGCCCGCGCCACCATCGCCCAAAAGATCGCCGAGGGCAAGACCGAACTGACGCCCGGCGAGCAGGAAACCGTGGGCGACATGATTGGCGTGGGCGCTGTCATCTACGCCGATCTGTACCAGGGACCGGAACGCAACATCGCCTTCGACTGGGACAAGGTGCTTGCCGAGGACGGCAACACGGCCGTTTACATCCAGTACACCCATGCGCGCTGCCGCTCCATTTTGCGCGAGGTGGGCGAGGCTTCCGGGACCGGTCACGCTTCCTTGCTTATCGCGCCCGAAGAGCAGGCCGTGCTCAAGCAACTTGCCCGGATGCCGCAGGCCGTGCGCGAAGCGGGCGACAAGTTTTTGCCCGCCATCGTCGCGGACTGGACCTACACGCTGGCGCGCGAATTCGCCCGCTTCTACCACGAATGCCCTGTCCTGAAAGCCCCCACGCCCGAACTGCGCGCGGCCCGTCTCGAACTCGTCGCCGCCGTCGCGCAGGGGCTGAAAAACGGGCTGGCCCTGCTCGGCATCCGCGCGCCGGAGCGAATGTAAACCATGGCGTCCTCCTTCGTCGTCGGCATCGCGGGTGGGTCGGCGTCGGGCAAGACGACGTTCACGGCCGCGCTCGCCGATGCGCTGACGGGCGGCAAACCTTCCCTGTCGGTAGAGGTCGTCGGCATGGACCGTTATTTTTATCGCGGCACGCCCGGCGGCCCGACCTTCGTGTCGCCCACGACCGGCGAAACCACGCCCGACAACAACCATCCGGACAGCGCCGATAACGCCCGCCTCGCCGCCGACCTGGACGCCCGCCGCGCCGCCCCGGACGCGCCCGACGTGCTGATCGTCGAAGGCTTGATGACGCTCGCCGTTCCCGTCCTCCGCGAACGTTTTGACCTGCGTCTATTCATCGAGTTGGACGCCGACGAGCGCGCGTTACGCCGTTTGCTGCGCGACATGGCCGGCGCGCGCGGCAGCGGCGACCCGGTTTTCATCGCGCGCTATTACCGCGAGTGCGCCCGCGTCGGCCACGCCCGCTACGTCGAGCCGTCGCGCGTTTTCGCCGACCTGATTTTGCGCGGCGACGCGCCCGCCGACCGCTCGGCCGCGCTCGTGGCCGCCGTCATCCGCGACCAGGTCCGTTCAAGGAGTTGACCCCACCGATGATCGCCGAAGCCCCAGTGCGTGACCTGTATCGCTTCGCCCGCACGGCCGACGTTCTGCCTGGCCCCGACGCCTTGACCGACGCGCACGTCGCCGCCTACCAGCGCGACGGCTTCGTCGCCGTCGCCAACGTTCTCACGCCCGCCGAAGTCGCCGAAGCGCGTGCGGCCCTATATGACCTGCTGCACGGACGCGTCGCCGGCTACGACGACCTTCAGCCCGAACCGGAGATGAAGGCCGCATGGCCGACGATGAGCGCGGACGAGCGCGCGGACGCCGTTCGCAAGGTCTGGCAGTTCGTCGAGCACGAGCCGAGGCTGCGCGCGCTCGCCACCACGCACCGCGCTACCCAGACTATCCTCGCGCGGCTTGTCGGCGAGAACGTGCGGCTCATTCAGGACATGGCCCTGCTCAAGCCGCCGTTCATCGGGACCGAAAAGCCGTGGCACCAGGACATGGCCTACTTCGGCTGGGGGCCGCCCGAAAAACTGATCGGCGTCTGGATCGCGCTCGACCCGGCCACGCCGGAAAACGGCTGCATGCACGTGCTTCCCGGCACGCACAGCGCCGGACCGGTCCCGCACACCCACGCCCGCGACTGCCAGATACCCGACGCCCGCGTGGACGCCGACCGCGACGTGATGGTCCCACTCGCGCCCGGCGGCGCGCTTTTCTTTTCGGCCCTGCTCCACCACGGCACCCCGCCCAACAACAGCCCGCACGGCCGCTGGGCGCTTCAATTCCACTACGCGGGCGAAAGCGCGACCAAAATGGATCGCCGCGAACACGCCGCCTTGTATTTCGAGAACGACCTCTACGCTGGCTGCCGCGGCAACCTGGGCACCCCGCTCGACGAACTGACTCCGTAACCGCGAACGAAGAAGAGGAAAACCGAATGCAACCAGGACGGCGAAACATACAGATTCCGGTGGACCCGCTGGATTTGGGCGGCCCGTTTTTGCTGGGCCATGCCTTTATCCTGAGCGAGCGGGACGGACGTGGCGTTGCCGAATATGGGCTGACCGATGAAAAACAGGTCGCCTGGCTGGAAGAGTTCGACTACGTCTACTTCCAGGTCTTAGGAGACAGCGAGACGCTGAAGGCGGTTCGCAAAGCGACGGACGAGGACATCAAAAAGTACCGTGTGCCCCTCTGGATACAAAACGAAGAGGTTCCCTCCTGTTGTGGCTGGCCGATGGCGTTCGTTGGTCAGCTGGACGACAACATGATTTGTACGGAGCCACCGCAGGACGCGAAAATGTGGTGGCACGATACAGCCAGTTTTTACGTGTTCACCTGCTCACAGTGCTTGTCGGTTCAGGCGGTGGGCCAGCAGTTCTGAAATGACCGGCGGCGTTGTCGTGGGTGCGCGCCGAGGCGCAAGCGACCACTGGCCGCCGGGTTGATATTGTGACGGGTGGGACTATAATGAAGACGAAATCGCCCCGCTGTTCTGAATAGTCGCCTTTATGGATGTGTGCGTTCGGCGTTTTCCGATAGGCAGCGGGGACCCAATCCGACGAGCAGCGCACCGCGAATTCCGGTGCGCTGCTCGTTTTTGGAGTGGCCGAGATTCTTGGTCAGACGGGCTGCCCGCACTGGCAAGGGTTGACCTTCGTTTTTCATCGCTCATGTCCGAACCTGTCCGACAAACGCCGCGCCCGCTGCCGCCCGGCCACACGTCCCGCTCGTGGTGGTGGGACGCCTTGAGCGCGTTCGCGTTTTTCGGGATGGCCGCCGTGTTGGGCCGCTTCTTTGGGAGGCTGAACTTTCTGGCCGGCTTCTTCGTGCTCGCCATTCTGGGCGGCATCGGCTACGTGTTCGCCAAATCCGCGTGGCGCGCTCTGCTCGACGGCCGCGACGCGGACCGGCGCGGGCGATGAGTTTCGAGGGATTGAAATCCCTCGCTCCAAGTGCGGCCGTCCTGCCGGACGGAAGAACAAGTAAACCAATCGTCGCCGGCCCGTTCGGAGGACGGACGCTTTACCGAGCGAGGGATTTCAATCCCTGGCAACACAATCCCCCGGAAACGCCGTGAACGCCGCACGTTTTTCCGCCCTCCGGGTGCCGGACTTTCGCAATCTCTGGCTGGGGCAGATCGTTTCGGCGGCCGGGTCGCAGATGCAGTTCTGGGCGCTGAACTGGCAGATTTACGAGATCACCCGCTCGCCCTACGCGCTCGGCCTGATCGGGCTGGTGCGCGTCGGGCCGATCCTGCTGTTCTCCCTGCTGGGCGGCATGATGGCCGACGCGCGCGACCGGCGGCGCGTGCTGCTGGTGACGCAAAGCGCGCTCGCGCTCGTCGCGCTCGTGCTGGCCGGTTTGTCGGGCGCGTTCCACGATCATCCGCCGGCGTGGGCGCTGACCGCGCTGGGCGCGGCGGCGATCTCGTTCGACAACCCGGCCCGGCAGGCGCTCATTCCGTCCCTCGTGCCGCAGGGCGAGTTGCCCAACGCGCTCGCGCTGAACTCGACCGGGTTTCAGGTCGCCACGATCGCCGGCCCGATGCTCGCCGGGCTGGTGATCGGTAGGTTCGGCCCCGCCTGGGCCTACGCGTTGAACGCCGTTTCATTCGGCGCGGTGATCGTCGCGCTGCTGTTTTTGCGCTACCGGCCGCCGGTCGAGGAAGCCGGCGCAGGCACGGTCAGCCTGGACGCGCTCAAGGAAGGGCTTGCGTTCGTGACGAAGACGCCGATCCTGGTTTCCTCGATGGCACTCGACTTCTTTGCGACGTTTTTTTCCTCCGCGAACGCGCTGCTCCCGGTTTTCGCCAAAGACATCTTGCACGTCGGCCCGACCGGTTACGGCCTGCTGGCCGCCGCGCCCGCCGTGGGTTCGCTCGCGGCCGGCGTGGGCGTGTCCGTGCTGCCGCCCATCGTGCGGCAGGGCCGGACGCTGATCGCGGCCGTTTTTGTGTACGGCCTCGCCACCATCGGCTTCGGCTTCTCGAACGTGTTCTGGCTGAGCGCGCTTTTTCTGGCCGCAACGGGCGCGGCCGACACGGTCAGCACCGTGCTGCGCCAAACGATCCGCCAACTGATCACGCCCGACCGACTGCGGGGCCGCATGGTCAGCGTCAACATGATCTTCTTCATGGGCGGACCGCAACTGGGCGAGTTGGAGGCGGGCGTTGTGGCAGGTCTGGCGGGTGCGTCATTTTCGGTCGTCAGCGGCGGTGTGGGCTGCCTGATCGCCGCCGCGCTCGTGGCGAAGTACGCGCCGGGTTTGCGGCACTACCGGCCCGCGCCCGGCGGTGCGTTACAATGAGCGTGTGCCCTCGTCCCTTTTGTCCGTTTGCATCGTCAACTGGAACACGCGAAACGAACTGCGCGACTCCTTGCGCGCGCTCGCCGCGCACCCGTTCACGGGCGGCGAACAGGAAATCCTCGTCATAGACAACGCGTCCGGCGACGGCTCGGCCGCCCTCGTGCGAAGCGAGTTCCCCGGCGCCCGCCTGATCGCAAACGCGCGCAACGAGAACTACGCGCACGGCACGAACCAGGCCCTCGAAGCCGCGCGCGGCGACCTGCTTCTGCTGCTCAATCCCGACGTTCAGGTGACGACCGGCGCGCTTGACGCCCTTGCTGACGAACTGGCGAACCACCCCGATGCGGCGGGCGTCGCGCCCCGGCTGGTCCACGCGGACGGCTCGCTTCAACGCTCGATTCGCGGCTTCCCCGAACCCGGCCCGCTCGCGTGGGACCTGCTCGGCCTGCCGCGTTTGTTTCCGCGCAACCGCGCGCTGGGCGCGTACCGGCAAACCTTTTTCGACTACGACGCGCCTGGCCCGGCCCCGCAGCCGATGGCATCCTGCCTGCTGCTGACCCGTAAAGCCGTCGCGTCCGTCGGCCCGATGGACGAAGCGCGCTTCCCGCTCTTTTTCAACGACGTGGATTGGTGCCTGCGCGCCTGGCAGGCCGGCTTCACCCTGCGCTACACGCCTCAGGCGAGCGTCGTTCACGGCGGCGGGGCGAGCACGAAGCAGATTCGGCGCTTAGCCGTGTGGGAATCGCACCGCGCCCTGCTCCGTTTTTACGAGAAGCACTACGGCAGCCTGGGCGGAGCGAAAGGGCTTACCGTGCGCGCCCTCGTCACGCTCGGCGCGTGGGCGCGCACCGGCAATTGGGGAAAGAGCCTGGCCCATGCCGTCCGCTGAGGCCGTGGGCCTGCGCATTATCATTGTCAGTTGGAACGCGCGCGACGATCTGCGCGCCTGCCTGAACAGCCTGCCGGCCGCCGCGACCCGCCACAACGTCGAAACCCACGTCGTGGACAACGCCTCATTTGACGGCTCGCCCGACATGGTCGCGGCCGAGTTCCCCGGCGTGTGCCTGCTCCGTTCGCAAACCAACGAAGGCTTCAGCGGCGGCAACAACCGTGCCCTCGCCGGGTTGGACGGCGCGCGCTACGCCCTGTTGCTCAACTCCGACGCTTTTCCGCACGCGAACAGCCTGGACGCCCTGCTCGACTTCGCCGACGCAAACCCCGAAATCGGCATCGTCGGCCCCAAAGTGCTGAACCCCGACGGCTCGCTCCAATACTCGTGCCGAAGATTTCCGACGTTCGCGGCCGGCCTGTTCCGCAACGTCTACCTGGGCCGCCTTTTCCCCAACAACAAGCCCGCCGCCGACTACCTCATGCAGGATTTCGACCACGAAAGCGTGCGCGACGTGGACTGGATCAGCGGCTGCGCCCTGCTCATCCGCCGCGACTGCCTGGAGGCCATCGGCCCGCTCGACGCCGACACGTTTTTCATGTACTGCGAGGACATGGACTGGTGTTTGCGCGCCCGTCAGGCCGGCTGGCGCGTCACGTACTTTCCCGGCGCGGTCGTCACGCACGTTATCGGCCGCTCGTCCGACCGCGCGGCCGACCGCATGATCGTCGCGCACCACCGTTCGATGTGGCGCTTCTACAAAAAGCACCGCGCGTTTTTCGCGCCGACCATCGCGCCCGTTCTGCGCCCGCTCGTCCCGGCCGGCATCGCGCTGCGGGCGGGCGTGCGCATCTTGCGCCGCCGTGTCGTCAACCCGCCCGTGAATAGTCTGCGCCGCCTTTTCGCCCGTGGCAAAAGCAACAAAACCTCCGCGTAACCAGCCTGTTCGCGCCGCCGCGCCGGCCCCGGTACCGGCGAACGGCGCGACGGGTTTGCTGTCATTACTTGGCCGGCTTTCGGCCGCCGGCTTCGCCCTGCTGTGCCTGGCGCTCGTGCTTGCGCCGCTCGCGGGTGGCTTCCCGTCGGGCGCGGCGTATGGTGCGGACCCGGTTTTGTTCGGCATCCGGCTGCTGGTGCTCGCCTCGGGGCTGATCGCGGTCCTCGCCCCCGCTTGCATGGCTGCGGGGGCGAGGGCCGATACAGGCGTGGGGACGCGGGCCGCCCTGCTCGCCCTGTGGCTCACCTTCGCGCTCACGCTCCTGTCGCTGCTCGTTCGCTCGCGCTTCTTCACAAGCCCCGTGCTGCTGTTCGCGCAGTTGCCCGCCGCGCTCGACTGGCTGTGCTACGCGCTCGCGGCCACGCTCGCGGCACGGCTGGCGCGGACGACGCCGCGCGCGGCGAGCACGCTCACCGGCGCGCTCACGCTCGCGGGCGGCGTCGTGGCCGCAAGCGTCGCGCGCGATTACGGCGAGAACGCGGCCGTTTTGGGGCGAACGTGGCGCGCGCAGGGCGTGTTCTTCGACCCGAACTTCGCGGCCGGTTTCCTCGCGCTTTGCCTGCCCCTGGGGGCGGCCCTTTGCCTCGCAGCACGGGAGCGGCTTGTCGCCCTGGTGCTGGGCGTGGGGACCGCGCTGATGGCCGGCGCGCTCGTGGCGACCGGCTCGCGGGCGGGCGTCGGCGCGGCCGGGGCGGGGTTGATCGTCGCCTTTTTGCTCGCCCTCGCCGGCCATGTCCGGCTGCCCTGGCCGCGCGTCGGGGCGGCCCTCGTCGCGGTCGCCCTACTCGGCTTCGTGTTCCGCGCACCGTTGCTGGGGCGCGTCGGCGGCGATGCCGGGGCGGGCCAGGAGCATTCGGGCGATTTCCGGGCGTGGACGTGGCGCGGTACGGCGCGGATGACGAACGAGCATCCGCTGCTGGGAACCGGGCCGGGCACGTTTGAGTTCGTTTATCCGCGCTACGCCCTGGTCGCCAAAACGAACCTTGCCCACTCGTCGTACCGGCAACTTGCGGCCGAGCAGGGCTGGCCCGCGCTCGCCGCCGCATGCCTGGCGATTCTGCTTGCCGTCGCGGCTGGGGCGCGAAGCGTTTTGCGGCAGGGCGGGGCGCAGACGGACGATTTCGCGAACGCACGACGGCTGCTGTTGTGCGCGCTGGTGGGGAGCGTGGTCGCGGGCGCGGCGCGGTCCTACTTTGACTCGGAATGGTCCGTTCTGGGCAACGCGCTGGCGTTCTGGGCCGTGGCGGGGCTGGCGGCGGGTTTCGCCGCTGCCGCGCCCGAAGGCACGGAACCTTTCCATGCGCCGCCGCGCGCCCGGATCGGCGTGGCGGCAAGTGCGGCAGGTTTTTTTGTCGCTTTCGTTCTTGCCTTGCTTTTGTTCAACAATGCCGTGCGGCTCACCGGGTTGCTATCGTCGCCGGCCCCTTCGCTTGATGCGGCGCGCGCGGCGGCCGGGGCGTGGCCGCCCGACCCGAACGCGCTTGCCTTTTATGGCCGCTTTCTCGCCGCCGCGCAGCCGGAGGATGCGGCCCGATTTTTCGAGCAGGCTGCCCGCGTTGAGCCGAGCGGAGCGCGCTTTTTCCGGCTCGGCCGCGTTTATGAACAACAGAACCGGCCGCGCGAGGCGGTCGCGGCCTTCGAGCGCGCCGCTGGGGCGGACCCGACCGCGCTGCAAACGTGGCGCGCGCTCGCCGAAGCGCGCGCGAATTTCGGCGACGCGGCTGGCGCGCTTGCTGCCTGGCAACAACTCGTTGCCCTTCACGAAGGACCGGTCGGCCGCGTCCGGGCTATTCCGGAGCAAACGGAAACCTACCCGGCCTTCGCGTATGCCGCGCTCGCCGACCAAGCCGCGCGGCTAAACGAAGCGATAAAAGCCGCCGACGACTACGAACGGGCCGCGCGCGTGGTCGAGCGTTACGCGGACACCGTGCCCGTTTACCAGATGCTGGAGATTGCCGCCGCCCGGCAGCAGCGCACAAACCTTGCCGCGCGCCGCCGTGAACTGCGCGATCTGTACGCACGCGTTTGCGCCGAACGTCTGCATTTGCCGCCGCTCACAACGGACGCGGCGGGGCGGCGCGAACTTGCCGGCCGGCGCGGCGCGACGCTGGCCCGGCTGGATCGTATGATCGCGGAAGCGGGCGGCGGCTGACCCGGCAAAGATGCCCGGCGGCGGTACAATAAAAGGAACGCTTGCCGGCCGGCTTTCTTCCCCGCGAAGAACGCCGTTCCCGCGCAGGCCGTTATTTTGTGAAGGGCTTGAGCGCGCCTCCGTTCGTTCATCGTGGAACGCTGGGGACGCGCGCGAGAAAACAGGCGAATACCAACCATGACTGCGGACACGATGTTCTTCCATGGACCGAACGCCGGATACGTATTGGAGCAGTTCGAGCGTTATCAGCAAGACCCGGCCCAGATCGAGGACGCTGACCTGCGCGCCTATTTCGACCGGCTCGTCCCCTTTTCGGCGACCGCCGCCGCCGCGACGAACGGGGCGGCGGCGGCCACAAACGGCAAGCCGGCTCCGGCCGCCGCCACGCTCCTCGCCCCCGTCCTCGACGTGAACAAGGTTGTTGCGGCTGCCCGGATCGCCCGGCTGGTGCGTGAAATGGGGCATTTGGCCGCGCGCCTCGACCCGCTCGGTTCCGAGCCGCCTGGCGACCCCAGCCTCGAACTCGCCACGCACGGCCTGACGACCGAGGACCTGGCCGCGCTCCCCGCCAGCGTCGCCGGCGGGCCGCTCGCGGACGGGGCCTCCAGCGCGCTCGACGTGCTGGGCAAACTGCGCCAAGCCTATTCCGGCGCGGTCGGCTACGAGGACGATCACATCCACATTCCCCAGGAGCGCGACTGGCTGCGCCACGCCGCCGAAACCGGCCGCTTTTTCCAAAACTTCGACGCGGGCGAAAAGCGCGACCTGCTGGAACGGCTTTCCGAGGTCGAAACGTTCGAGCGGTTTTTGCACAACACGCCGCCGTTCGCAAACCAGAAGCGTTTCTCCATCGAGGGCTGCGACATGATGGTGCCGATCCTGGACGCCATCATTCGCTGCACGGCCAAGGCGGGCACGCGTGAGGTCGCCATCGGCATGGCGCACCGGGGCCGCTTGAACGTTCTCGCGCACGTTCTGGGAAAACCCTACGCGGCCATTTTGTCCGAGTTTCCGAACCCCAATTCGGCGGGGGAAAAGCCGGCCGAATCGGGCACGGGTTCGCTCGGCTATTCGGGCGACGTGAAGTACCATCTGGGCCACCGGCGCGTGTACATCGAGTCGGACGTCAAGGAGATGCCCATCACGCTCGCGCCCAATCCGAGCCATTTGGAATTCGTCAACCCGGTCGTGGTCGGGCGGGCGCGGGCGGCCCAGGAAAAACGCGACCGGCCCGGAACGCCGCTTCAAGACCCCAAAGCCTCGCTTGCGATCCTGATCCACGGCGACGCCGCCTTTCCCGGCCAGGGCGTGGTGGCGGAAACGCTGAACCTGTCCCAACTGCCCGGCTACGCCGTGGGCGGCACGATCCACATCATTGCGAACAACCAGATCGGGTTCACGACGACCCCGAAGGACGGCCGCTCGACGATGTACGCGAGCGACCTCGCCAAAGGCTTCGAGATTCCCATCGTCCACGTCAACGCCGACGACCCACACGCTTGCATCGCGGTCGCGCGCATGGCCTGTGCGTACCGGGAACGCTTCGGCAAGGATTTTCTGATAGACCTGATCGGCTACCGGCGCTGGGGCCACAACGAGGGCGACCAGCCCGCGTTCACCCAACCGCGCATGTACGAAACGATCCGCGCTCACCCAACCGTGCGCGAACTCTGGGCGAAAACGCTTGAAAACGAACGTATCGTGACAAGCGACGAGGCGACGGCGTTCGTGGCCCGCGTCCAGCAGCGGCTGGCGGAAGCCAAAACAAAGGGCGTCGCCACGCCGCTGCCCGCGCCCGCCGTCGCCCTGCCCGACGCGGCAACGAACGGCACGGCGGGCAACGGAACGGGTGAGAAAAACGCGCCCGAGCCGCAATCGGCCGCAACGGCCACGGCAGTTTCCGCCGAACGGCTGCGCGCGCTGAACGACGCTTTGCTCGCGCGCGCCGAAGGCTTCACGGTTGACGCCACGCTCGAAAAGCGATTTCTCGCGCCGCGCAAGACTGCGCTCGACACGCCCGCCGAAAACAACATCAACTGGGCGCACGCCGAGGCGCTCGCGTTTGCTTCCCTGCTTGAAGACGGCACGCCGATCCGCCTCACCGGCCAGGATTCCGAGCGGGGCACGTTCGGCCAGCGCAACCTGGTTTTGCACGACCCGACGAGCGGCGCGCGCTTTTGCGCCATGCAGACGCTGCCGCAGGCCCGCGCCGCCTTCGCCCTTCACAACAGCGCGCTTTCGGAAATCGCGGCCGTGGGCTTTGAATACGGCTACAGCGTTCACGCGGCCGAAACGCTTGTTTTGTGGGAAGCGCAGTACGGCGACTTCGTGAACGGCGCGCAGGTCATTATTGACCAGTTCGTCGTGTCCGCGCAAAGCAAGTGGCGGCAAACGCCCAGCCTGGTTCTGCTGCTCCCGCACGGCTATGAGGGCAATGGGCCGGAACACTCAAGCGCACGCCCGGAGCGGTTTTTACAATTGTGCGCGGGCGACAACCTGCGCGTCGCCAACTGTTCCACACCCGCACAGTATTTTCATCTGCTCCGGCGTCAGGCCGCGCTGCTCAATACCGACCCGCGCCCGCTCGTCATACTGACGCCCAAAAGCCTGTTGCGCCATCCGCGCGCCGTGTCCTCGCTGAATGATTTGACCGAAGGCGCGTTCCAGTCGGTTCTGGACGACCCGCGCAGCAGCACGCAAAACGATTCGGACTGGTCCGCAAACGTGACGCGCCTCGTGTTGTGCAGCGGCAAGGTGTACGTCGAGCTTGCCGGACTGCCGAACTTCGACAAGGCGGAGGCGGTCGCGGTCGCGCGCATCGAGGAGTTGAACCCGTTTCCGGCCGGCGAGGTCGCCCGGCTGCTGATGCGCTACCCTGCCCTGCGCGAAGTCGTGTGGCTCCAGGAAGAGCCGCAAAACATGGGCGCGTGGACGTTCATGCAGCCGCGCCTGGCATCCCTGATGGGCGACCGCATCACGCTGCGCTATGTCGGGCGGGCGGAGGCGGCCAGCCCCGCTGAAGGTTCGCTCGGCCGCCATGCCGCCGAGCAGAACCGGCTGCTGAGCGCCGCGCTCGCGCCGGCTCCCGAACGTGTCGTCGGGGCGGAACCGGGCGTCACGACCGAAGTGTCCGCCACGCTGCACGCCAAACCCGCGCCCCGGACCCAAAGCAAAGTGAGCAAAACCAATGGCCGTTGAGATTCGCGTTCCCGCGCTCGGTGAGTCGGTCGTCGAGGCGACGATTGCCCGCTGGCTGAAAAACGAGGGCGAGCCGGTGACGGCCGGCGAGCCGCTCGTCGAGTTGGAAACGGACAAGGTAAACGTCGAGGTGCCCGCCGAGGAAAACGGCGTGCTCGGCGCAATCACGCGCAAGGCCGGCGACACGGTCAGCGTCGGCGAAGTTCTCGGCACGCTCGCGGCTGGGGGCGGCAACGGCGCGACGCCTGCGCCAGCCCAACCCGTGCCGGCCGCGCAAACTCCCGCCGCCGCTTCAGCCCCGATCAGCGAGCACGCACCGGCCGCCACTCCCGTCGCCCAAAAGATCGCCCAGGAAAACAACATTGACCTTGCCCAGGTCAAGGGAACAGGTCCGGGCGGGCGCATCACCAAGGAAAACGTCGCCGACCTGGTCGAGCAAAAGGCAAGCGCGCCCGCGTCGGCCGTCGAACAGGCGGCCCAAACCCAGCAGCGCGTCGCCCAGGCCGAGGCCACGCAGGCCGCCGCTCCCGCACCCCCAGCACCCAGCACTGGGCCGCTGTTGCCCGCCGCGTTCGGCGACAACCGGCAAACCGACCGCGTTCGCATGACCACGCGGCGGCGCACGATTGCCAAACGGCTGGTCGAGGCCCAGCACACGGCCGCCATGCTGACCACCTTCAACGAGGTGGACATGAGCGCGGTCATGGCCCTTCGCACCAAGCGCAAGGACCAGTTCAAGGAACGCTTCGGCGTGAACCTGGGCTTCATGTCCTTTTTCACCAAAGCGGTCATCGGCGCGCTCAAGGCCTTCCCGAACCTGAACGCCGAGATCACCCCGGCCGGCGACGAGATTCTGGTCAAGCGGTTCTACGACATCGGCATCGCCGTCGGCGTCGAGGAAGGGCTGGTTGTGCCAGTCGTGCGCGATGCGGATAAAAAAACGTTCGCCGAAATTGAAAAAACCATCGGCGACCTGGCCGCGCGCGCCAAGGAAAACAAACTCAAATTAGACGAACTCCAGGGCGGCACGTTCACGATCACCAACGGCGGCGTGTTCGGCAGCCTGATGAGCACGCCGATTTTGAACGCCCCGCAGGTCGGCATTTTGGGGATGCACACCATCCAGGAGCGCCCCGTCGCCCGTGACGGCCAGGTCGTGATCCGCCCGATGATGTACGTCGCTTTGTCCTACGACCACCGCATCGTGGACGGCGGCGAGGCCGTTCGCTTCCTGGTCCGCGTCAAGCAACTCATCGAGGACCCCGAAAGTCTCCTGCTCGAAGGCTGAGTTCCCGTCGAGTAGAAACAACAAGGCCGCGGCAATCTGCTTGCCGCGGCCTTTTTCGTACCCACCGAAACCGCGTTTAAGTGTATACGTCCCACCGCGTTGTACCGGTTGACAAAAGGCGCTTCACGAATGCCAGCAGTTCTTTTGGGTTGAACGGCTTGGGGAGGTACATATCAGCGCCGCAACCCGGCCCGTCGAGCGGCGTTGTCCTGTGAGTCAACAAAATGGTCGGCAGGTCTTGCAGGCTGGGGTCGTGGCGGACGGCCTTAATCAAGGCGAAGCCGTCCATGCCGGGCATCATCAGATCAACGATGAAAAGGGCGGGTCGGCTGACTTTCAGCCGAGCGAGGGCGGCTTCGCCGTCGCCGACCGTTTCCGCCGCGAAACCGGCCTCTTCCAGAAGGGCGCGGATAGCCTTCCGCTCCTCCGGCTCATCGTCCACGACCAGGATGCTTGCGGTCGGGTTAGGTGTTTGTGCGTTCGCCTCCATGACCTTCCTCGCTTTCCGGCGATCAGTTCGGTAACAACAGAACAGGCGGGTCGAATGAAGGCAGGAGGCGTTTGATGAACGCGATTAACTCGGCCGGGTTGAACGGCTTGGTGAGATACATGTCTGGACCGCTTGGTCCAAAGGGCCGCAAGCCGTCGATGCTGGACGTTTTTCCGGTCATCAGGATGACGGGCACGTCGCGCAGGGCGCCGTCCTGACGGATGGCGTCGAGCAGCTCGTAGCCGTCCATTTCGGGCATCATTACGTCGGCGACGAGTATGTCGGGGCAGCAAACTCGCAGCCGGGCGAGCGCCCGCACGCCACTGTCGGCTGTCTCCACCACGCAGCCGTACCGTTCCAGGTTGACCTGAATGAAGCGCAGGATGTCCGGTTCGTCGTCTACGACCAGGATGCAGGGCGGCGGGGTCATCGTTCGTCGTCCGGGGCGTCCTCGCCGGGGAACAGCAGGCGGCGGACGATGAAGTTGAGTTCGCCGGGGTTGAAGGGTTTGTTCAGGTACATGTCGGCCCCGCGCGCGTAGCCGTTCATCACCGTGCGTTCGTCCGACCTTTGGGTGAGCAGCACGATGGGCAGGTCGCGCAGGGCGGGGTGGCCGCGTACGTGCTCGACCAGTTCCAGGCCGTCCATCTCCGGCATCATGATGTCGGTGATGAGCAGATCGGGATAGTCCGCGAGCGCCTGGGTCAGGGCCTGCACGCCGTTTTCCGCCGTTTCGACCGTGAAGCCCTGGCGCTCCAGGTTGACCTTGAGGAGGCGCACGATGCTCGGCTCATCGTCCACGATCAGGATGCGCTTGCCGTTGGGGGCTTGAAGGGGAGTGTTCATGATCTCGATTTCGTCGGTGGTCAAAGCCAGTGCCGTCATGTCGTACCTCATGGGGCGCGTAAGTTCAAACGATGCTCGTTATTATGCAGGTCGTTTCACTCTCCAAACCAGAGGCTCGTGAGGCAATACACAACGGGCGAGCAGTCGCCACGCGGAACGTTGTTGACAATTCGACGGCGGCCGGTATAATTAACCCAGGTTAAATTAACTATGGTTAAATCCCAACGTGAGCGCGTATTGAGCAAGGCTACCGGCGACGTTTTGAAGGCCGTTTTCGCCCTGGAAACGAGCACGCAGGTTGCCCTGCCCTCGGACATTGCCGTTCGCACCGGCACGTCGCACGCGTTTGTCACCAAGATGCTCAAGAACATGAGCACGATGGGGCTGGTGCGCTACGCGCCGTATCAGGGCGTGCGCCTGACAAACGAGGGGACGAAAAGCGCGGTCGAACTCGCCCGCCACCACCGGCTGCTGGAACGCTTTTTGACCGACACGCTGGGCTTTTCGCCGTCCGGCGCGCACGTCGAGGCCGAGCGTTTGGAGCACGTCATCTCGGAAGAGTTCGAGGCACGCCTGGCCGATTTTTTGCACCACCCGACGACCTGCCCGCACGGCGCACCCATCCCGAACCCCGACGGTACCCTGCCCGCACTACAACACGCCACTGGGCCGCAGGAGGCAAAAATCGAACCCTAAAGGAAAAAACAAAACCCTCCGGTGCAGGAACACCGGAGGGCCTTCGGGAGCCGGGCGCGCGTGCGCGCACCCCGTTTTACCAAGCGAATCATACCGCACCCGGCTCCCCACGACACGCCGCGTTCCGCGCGCGCGGCCCAAAAGAAGAGGAAGAAGAGGAGCCATGTTTCGATTACTCACCCGAGCGCCGGCGTTGCTGGTTCTCATCGCGGCCTTGCCGGGGGGCCGTTGTCCGGCACAGGCGGAGCCGCCCGCGCTCCTTGCCATGGAGCCAATTGTCACGGACCGGCCGGACTTCACGGAAAGCGCCGAAACCGTGCCCGCTGGACGGTCTCAACTCGAAGGTGGCTATACTTTTGGCCGCACGAGCAACGAGAGGGCGCGCACGCTGGGCGAGTTGCTACTGCGCGTGGCGACTGGGCCGAGAGCCGAGATTCGCGTCGGCGTTCCGTCCTATGTCGGCACGCGCGGTCCGGGAGGCGCGGCGGCCACGGGTTTCGTGGATGCATCGCTCGGTTTCAAGGTCAAGCTGCGCGACCGGTCGGAAGGATACGGCCTGCGGGGGCGGCCTGACATCGCCCTGATCGGGGCGTTAACGCTGCCGACCGGCGGGCGGGCGTATCGAGAAAACAACCTTCAGCCGCAGGGGAAACTGTGCCTGGGCTGGGAGTTGTCCCCGAACGTGGCGTTTTCATCGAACCTAAACTATGCCTGGGCCAGTGAAGAGGGGGAGCGCTTCGGCCAGGTTTCGGCGAGCGGCTCGCTCGGTTTCGGACTGAACGAGCGGGTGGGCGCGTACCTGGAGTACTTCGGCACCTACCCCGGCGGCAAGGACGGCTCAGACGCGAACTACCTAAACGGTGGTCTGACGTACCTCGTCAACAACGATTACCAATTGGATGCGCGCGCCGGCCAGGGCTTGAACGGCATCCGTGACGACTACTTTATCGGCTTCGGCGCTTCGCGCCGCTTTTGAAAATTAAGGGAACCAACCAGTGGCTACTTCGGACATGAACATCGGGCAGCGAGGAACAGGCACGGCGTTGCCCTCGCTCCCCGAAGTGTATCGCAGCATCCGCGTGCCGGGCGAAACAACCGGCTGGCTGCGCAAGTTCCTCGCGTTCGCCGGGCCGGCCTACCTGGTGAGCGTGGGCTACATGGACCCCGGCAACTGGGCGACCGACCTTGCGGGCGGCTCCAAGTTCGGCTACCGGCTGCTTTGGGTGATCCTGGCCTCGAACCTGATGGCGATGCTGCTGCAAACGCTGTGCGCCCGCCTGGGCCTGGTGACGGGCAAAGATTTGGCGCAGGCGTGCCGCGATTACTACAAGAAGCCGGCCGCCATCGTGTTGTGGCTGCTGTGCGAGATCGCCATCATTGCCTGCGACCTGGCCGAGGTGATCGGCTCGGCGGTCGCGCTGCAACTGTTGTTCGGCATCCCGCTGCTGTTCGGCGTGCTGATTACGGGCCTGGACGTGCTCGCTCTGCTCGCCCTGCTGCGCTTCGGGTTCCGCAAGATCGAGGCGGTCATTCTCGTGCTGGTCGGCACGGTCGCGGCAAGTTTCGCGCTCGAAATGTTCCTCGCCAAGCCCGACTGGGGCGCGGCGGCTCACGGCCTGGTCACGCCGTCCCTGCCCGGCGGCGACGGGCTGTTCATCGCGCTGGGCATTTTGGGCGCAACCGTCATGCCGCACAACCTGTATTTGCACTCGTCCATCGTGCAGACGCGCGCCCACGACCGCTCGCCGGACGGCCTGAAACAGGCGATCCGCTTCAACACGGCCGACACCATCATCGCGCTGGGCATGGCCTTTTTCGTGAACGCGGCCATCCTCGTCCTCGCCGCCGCCGCGTTCCATGCAACGGGAACCGTAGTCGAAGACTTCAAGGAGGCGCCCGCGCTGCTGAAGCCGCTGCTCGGTTCGGCCGCCGCGACCGCGTTCGCCGTCGCCCTGCTCGCATCCGGACAGTCGAGCACGATCACGGGCACGCTCGCCGGCCAGATCGTGATGGAGGGCTTTCTGCACATCCGCGTCAAGCCCTGGCTGCGGCGCATGATCACGCGCGGCCTGGCGCTCATCCCCGCCGTGCTGATGGTGCTGGCGAAGGGCGACAAAGGCACGGTGGGCCTGCTCGTGTTGTCGCAGGTGGTGTTGTCCATGCAGTTGTCGTTCGCCATTTTTCCGCTTCTGATGTTCACGTCGGACAAAAAGCGGATGGGCGCGTTCGTCAACCCGACCTGGCTCAAGGTGGCTGGCTACGTCGTTTGCGTCGTCATCGCGGCCCTGAATGTCAAGTTGCTGTACGACCAGATCGGCCCGCTGTGGCTGGGCGCGGGCGTTGCCGCGATGCTCGCTTTCGCCGCGTGGGTAACGTTCGTGTACCGCGAACCGACGGCCGTTTCCGAAACGCCGCCCGCAGCCGCCGTGCCGTCCTGACACGGAAGCGCGAACAAGGAGAACTGGCACAATGACTCGACGGATTACCGCGACCCGCGCCGCGCTGCTGCTCGGCCTTGCAATGGCTGCCGGCGCCTGCTTTGCCCAGAGCAGTAAGCCGGACGAGCCTATCGAACCGGCCCGGCCCGGCTTTGCGAACGGCGCATCCGTCGTGCCGCAGGGCCAGCTCCTGCTCGAAGGCAGCTACCACTACACGCGGCAGAGCGACGAACGCAAACACGACTCGGGCGACGAACGGACGCTGCGCGTCCCCACCGGCGCGTACTCGCGGGGCGACCTTGAAGCGGCAAAGGTTTTGCACGCAGTTTGGTGAATAGGTTCGGGCAGGGCGCGCGGGCGCGGCAACGCTGCTTCCCGCATCTTCTCATTACTTTAGCAAGAAAGCACATGATGGAACTACGACTGTTTCCGCTTTTGATCGGTTTCGCGCTTGGAGCCATGACGGGCGCCAATGCCAAACGCAAACGTCTGACCAAGACGATAGCCAAAACCTACCTGGCCGTGGAGGAAAGGACTGCGGGGATGATGGCCAACATGCGCGAAGATATGCGCGACGCCATCGAGGAGGCGCGTTACGAGCGCGAGCAGGAGGCTGTTCTGCGGGAACAAGCCGCCGTCGCCGCCGCGATGGACGAGGCGGACGAGCCGGACGAGGCGGACGAGGCGGACGAGGCGCCGCCGGCTGCGCAAGCAACTTCCCCCCGAAAGGCTCGGCGCAGAACCACCTCGTCCGCCGCGTCGGACGAGCCAGTCGGCGACGGCGTCTGAAGCCGCCTTCATGCCCATTGCACACGCAGCGCCGTTTCGCGTCGCTTCCGCCATTCCCGGTCGCGTTCGCATTCAGTTAACGGGACCCCGCCGCCGCCGCGACGAACGGCTGGAGCCGCTTGCCGCGCGACTGGCAGAAATCGCCCCCGTGGTTAAGACCGACGTGGTGGCCGATGCGAACAGCGTCATCGTGCGTTACGAGGCGTCGCGGCGGGATTTGGAATCGGTCGTGCGGGACATCGAGGCGGTCGCCGCCGCCGATGCTCAAGCAGCCGCCGAAGCACGAAGCCCGAACCCGGCGGAGCCGCTTTCCCTCCCGCGAACCCGGCCGGAGCCGGCCGTTGCTGCCCCAGCGGGGGTATCCGTTCTCCACGGGTTTCCCGGGCGGTTGCGCCTGCGGATTCCCCGGCTGCGCGGCGATGGCGGCACAGAAGCGGCTTCCGGCCTGAAGACAGAATTGGGGCGGGAGCAGGGTGTCCACAGCGTCGAGGTGACGCCGAGAGAAGGGTTCGTCATCGTCCGCTACGACGCGGGCGTGCATGGGCCGGCCCGTATCGTCCGGCGCGTGGTGCGTCTGCTGGCCGCGCTTGCTGCTGCTGCGCCGGGCCGGGCCGTTCCCGACGACATCGCCCGCGCCCGCGACATTCCCGCCGAGAACAAGCCGCACGGGCTGAAGCCGCTGGTCTTTCCCACGGTCGCGGTCGCGCTGGCGCTTGCCGGGCCAGCCGCCGTGCCCGCGCTCGTGCTCCGGGGCGCCCTGACCCTTGCCGCCCTGCCCCTTGCGCGCCGGGCGCTGGAAGGCGCGCGTGCCCGGCGTTTCAACGTGGACCAGCTGGACCTGACAGCCCTGGTCGTCCTGGCAGTGCGCGGGGACTACCTGATCGGCGGCATCATGACCTGGCTGATCGGCCTGGGCGACATCATCCGGGCCAGGACGATGGGCCGCGCGCGCCGCGAAGTCACCTCGCTGATGTCGCCCGCCAAACAACAGGCGTGGGTGGAGCGTGAGGAGGGGCCGGTTTCCGTGCCCGTCAGCCGGCTGGAGCCGGGCGACACCGTGCTCGTGTATCCCGGCGACCAGATTCCCGCCGATGGCGTCATTATCCGCGGGCGCGCGCTGGTGGACCAGAAGGTGCTCACCGGCGAGTCGGCTCCTCTGGTCCGGGAGGCGGGCGACCCGGTGTACGCGCTGACCCTGGTGAGCGAGGGGCAACTCGCGCTGCGCGTCGAGCACATCGGCAAAAAGACGCGGGCGGGACAGGTCGTGGCGATGATCGAGGACGCGCCGCTTTCGGACACGCGCATCCAGAACTACGCCGCCCGGATCGGGGACCGGCTCGTCGGCCCCATCTTTGGCCTGGCGCTGGCGACCTACCTGCTGGGCGGCGACTCGCTGCGGGTGGCCGGCGTGCTTATCCTGGACTTCGCCTCCGGCATCCGTGTCTCGGCCCCCGTGACCATCCTGAGCGCGATGACCGGCGCGGCAAAGCGCGGCCTGTTCATCAAGGGCGGCAAAGCCATCGAAGACCTGGCCCGTGTGGACGCCGTGATCTTTGACAAGACGGGCACGCTGACGCGCGGGGAGCCGGTCATCACGGGAGCGCACGCGCTCGACCCCGCGTTTACCGAGGACGAGGTGCTGTGCCTGGCGGCCAGCGCCGAGGCGAACCTGAAGCACCCGGCCGCCAAGGCGATCGTGGATGCCGCCACGCAACGCGGCCTGGAACTCGCCCCGTCCACGCAGATGGACTACGCCCTGGGGCTGGGCCTGCGGGCCGTTGTCGAAGAACGGGCCGTGCAGGTGGGCAGCGAACGGTATCTGCGTCAATCCGGCGTGGACGTTGCGCCCGCCGCAGCGCTTGCCGGGGAAAGCCACGCCGCCAGCAGGTCGCTCGTGTACGTGGCCGTGGACAGCAGGCTCGTCGGCCTGCTCGCCTACGCCGACCCGACGCGCCCCGAAAGCCCCGCCGTGGTCCGGGCGCTGCAAGATCGCGGGATAAAACGTATCGTGCTGCTGACCGGCGACAACGCGCGCGCGGCGCGGGCCGTCGCGGCCGAGGTGGGCATCACCGAGGTCATCGCCGAAGCGTTTCCTGAGCAAAAAGCCGAGGTGGTGCAGCGTTTGCGCGCCGAAGGGTTCACGGTGGCGGTCATCGGCGACGGCATCAACGACTCGCCCGCCTTTATGCGCGCGGACGTGGGCGTGTCGCTGCCGCACGGGGCGGACGTGGCCCGGGAGGTCGCGGACGTCATCTTGCTGGACGGCGATCTGCGGAGCCTGCCGCGCGCGCTCGACCTATCGCGCGACGCCATGGGCGTTCTGCGGCAAAACGTTAACATTGTTGTCTGGCCGACGGCACTTGGCATCGCCGCCTCGCTCGTGGGGCGAGCGACGCCGCTGCTTTCCACCCTGATCAGCCACGGCACCACGATCATCGCCGGCCTGAACGGGCTGCGCCCCCTGTTCCCCAAGGAACCGGCGCAGGGCGGCGTACCCGGAGCGCGCCGCGCCGCGCCGGCAAAGCGGGCGGCGGCTGCCCCGCCGCCGTCCTTACAGACGGGGGACGACCCGCGGGCGCTCATCTGGCCCATCGTCAAGCGCTTGCCGGCTTATTTGCGCCTGGCCTGGGCACTGAGCCGGGAGCCGGCCATCCCGTGGCGACATAAAACGCTGCTGTACTTGTTCCCCGTGTACTACTTCTCCCCGGCCCACCTGGCTGTTCACCCGATCCCGGTGCTCGGCCAGATCGACGGCGTGTTTTTTCTGGTGCTCGCTCTGCGGCAGGCGCTCGCGCACTGCCCGCGCCCGGTGCTCGCGCGCCATCTTGCCCGCCTCAATCTCGGCCCCACGCAACTGGAGGACGATTGGCATACCGCTCTGCGAGTCCTGCGGCGCGTCGGCGGCAGTGTCGCTGGCCCCGTGGTACGCAGGCTCCACTTTGCCGAGCACGTGGCCGGCGGCTTCCGCGAGCGAACCGTGAGGCGAGCGGCAGGGGCAAGCGCCTGAAGCGCGGGGCAGGGCATCGAACAGAAAAAGCCATGAAGGTCGAAATTTTGTACTTCGAGGGCTGCCCCGGCGCGGAGCCGACCCGCACGCTCGTCGAGCGCGTGCTGGCCGAGGAGGGACGGACCGCTGCCAGGGTGAAGATGGTCGAGATCAACGATCCGGAGACGGCCCGTGCGCGCCGCTTCCTCGGCTCCCCGACCGTGCAGATCGACGGCGTGGACATCGAACCCGCCCGCCGCGCCGACACTTCCTATGCGCTCGCCTGCCGCACCTACTCAGCGGCGCGGGGCAGGTCCGGCGCTCCGCCAGCCGAAATGATCCGCACCGCAATCCTTCACCCTGGGAAGGAAAAGTAGAATGACGAAACGCACAACTGCCGCCGCCTTGCTGCCACTCACGTTTCTCGGCCTGGCCGTAAGGCCCTGCTTCGCCCAGAACGACAAGCCCTCAGACGAACCCATCGAGCCGGACCGGCCCGGCTTTGCCAACGGCGCATCCGTCGTGCCGCAAGGCCGGCTTCTGCTCGAAGGCGGCTACCGCTACACGCGGCAGGGCGACGAACGCGAACACAACGCGGGCGACGAACTGACGCTGCGCGTTTCCACCGGCCCACGGATGGAACTGCGCGTCGTGTTCCCGTCCTACCTGTGGACGCGCACGGAGAACCAGAACCGGCAACACGGCTTCGACGACGCAACGATTGGCGCGAAGTTCCAGTTCCTGAAGGGCGACCAGGGCGAGAACGGCGGCAAACCGCGCCCCGGCATCGCCCTGATTGCCCAAACGACGCTCCCGACCGGCAGCCGCGACTACCGGGAAGACGCACTTCAGCCCGAAGCGACGCTGTGCGTGGACTACCAGCCCACCCCGCGCCTGGGACTCGAAGCCAACCTCGATTACGCCTACCTGAGCGACCAGGGCGAGCGATTCCACCGCTTCGCGGGCGCGCTCAGCGTTCAATACGAACTCACCGAACGCGCCCAAACGTTTCTGGAATACTACGGCCTGTCGCCGAGAGGCAAAAACGCGGGCAATGCCAGTTACGTGGACGGCGGCTTCACCTACCGCGTGAACGATGACCTGCAATTAGACGCCAGCGCGGGCGTCGGCCTGAACGGGGAAAAGAACGACTTCTTCCTGAGCGTCGGCGCCGCCCGCCGGTTCTGAGGGCTACGCCAGGAACTTGTAGCGGAACGGGTAACGGTACGCCGTTCCCTCGTTCGCCTGGATAGCGGCGATGATCGGGAAAACGACGCTTACGATGTGCAGCGCGAGCACGCACAGCCGCACAAGCGACGCATGGGGCAGCAGGAAGCCGACGAGCAGCAGCGCGAATTGGCCGACGCCGAGCGTCATCTGAAAGTTCAGCGACTCCTTGCCCTGATCGTCAATGAGCGAATGCTCGTCCTTTTTGAGGAGCCAGACCACGAGCGGGCCAAGCACGTTCCCGAACGAGGCGAGAATACCGGCGAAAGCCGCCAGGTGGCAGGCCATCGCCCAGGTGCGCTCCGAGCGCGGCGGTGAAAACGACATCGCGGATCATGATCCCTCCCCGGCGGACGCCGCACGGTACGCCCGGTCGAGCAATTCCATGGGGTGAACGACTTCGGGCGTCGTCACGTCATTTGGCAAACCGGTCTTTATCCAGGTGAGGCAGCCGGGATTGCCTGTTGCTACCACGTCGGCCCCAGTCGCCAGAATGTTGGCGACTTTTTTCTGCTGAAGCGCGCGGGCCATGTCGGGCTGCAAAAAGTTGTACACGCCCGCCGAGCCGCAGCACAGGTCAGAGTCGGCAAGTTCGACAAAGGTTGCGCCGGGAATGGCCTTCAAAAGCGCGCGCGGGGCGGCCGTGATTTTTTGCCCGTGGGCGAGGTGGCAGGCGTCATGGTAGGTCACGCGCAGGTTCAGGGGCGTGGTCATCGGGCGCGGACCGAGCGCGTGCAGGTATTCGCACACGTCCTGGACCTTCGCGGAAAAAACGTGCGCGCGCTCGGCCCAGGCCGGGTCGTCCTTAAGCAGAGCGCCGTATTCCTTCAAAAACGAGCCGCAGCCGGCTGAGTTGACCAGGATCGCGTCGTAGCCGGCCGGGTCGCGCGTGAAGGCGGTGATGGTGTCGCGCGCCATTTGCTTCGCCTCGTCGAGTTCGCCCTGGTGGCCGTGGAGCGCGCCGCAGCAGCCTTGAATCGGCGGGCACACGACCTCGACGCCGTTGTGGGACAGCACGCGCGCGGTCGCGTGATGGACCGGCCCGAACAAAACGCGCATCACGCAGCCGTTGAGCAGCGCGACCCGGCCGCGCTTCGTGCCCTGCGCGGGCGTTACTTGGGGCAGCGGCCGGCTGGCCGCGCGCAGATCGTCCGGCAGCGGCATTTGCGTGTCCGGCGGCAGGCCCAGGAATTTGGCGACCGGGCCGGGCACCTTGCCGCCGGTCAATTTTCCGGCACGCGCGGCAATCGCCATCTTCGTCGGGCTGGTCAGCGTGGCTAACAAACCGCCGCGCAGGGCGCGCTCACCGACGGGCCGCGCGACTTCTTTTTCCTGCCGCTCGCGGAAGTGTTCCAGCAAACTGCCGTAGGGCACGCCGGACGGGCAGGCCGTTTCGCACGCTCGGCAGCCCAAACACCGGTCGAGGTGGTAGGCCGCGTCGCCGGTCTGGCTGATTTTCCCGCTCGCCATCGGCAAACTGCCCTCGCTCACGCGGCGCATCAGCACGATGCGCCCGCGCGGGCTGTCGGATTCGTCGCCGGTTTCGCGGTATGTCGGGCAGGCTTGCAGGCAGAAACCGCAGTGGACGCAGGCCATCAGACCCTTTTCAAGATCGTCTTTGTTCATGATGTATTCGTCGTCAGCCCCCTGCCCCTCTCCTGTCGCGGGGGAGGGGCAGGGGGGGCGTTAAATCCTTCCGATGTAGCGGCCGGGGTTGAGCGTGTTGTTCGGGTCGAGCGTTTCTTTGAGGCGCTTCATCAGCGCGAAGGACGGCGGGCGCGGCCACCAAAGCGTGTCCTCTGCCGCGCCGTTGCGCAAAGCGGGCGAGGCTTTGAGCAGAACGAGGCGGGCATGGTGGACCTCGGCAAGCGCGCGCAGCAGATTCCGCGCGGCTTCGGGGTCCTCGCCCATTTTGAGCGCGGCCTCGGTGTCGCCGGTGCCCGCGTATGTGCGCACCCATTCCCAGAGCGGCGAGACGCTCAGGGCTTCATGCAAAAAAAAGGCGCGGGCGGGCGGCCCGGACAGGCGCACGCGCAGGCGCGACGAACCGCTGGGCGCGTCGGCCGACAGCAACGCTTTTTCGAGGTGCGGCGGCAGCGTGGTCGCGGGCGCGAATTGGTGCCGGGCGGCCAAGTCATTTGCGTGATTGCGGGCTGCGCGCACGACCTCGGTCATGCCGTGAAAGACGACAAAAAGATAACACTCGCTGGGCGCGGGCGGGGCGAACTGGGCCAAAGTTCCGCTGTGCAGAACGCTCAGGGCGGGCGGGTGCGGGCCGGCGTGCAGGCTTTGCAAAAAAACGGCGGTCGCTTCCGTGGAAACCGGCAGGCGAAAGCACAAAGCCAGAACAGTTTCCGGCACGGGCGCGACCTTGAACGTCGCCTCCACGATCACGCCGAGCGTACCCAGCGCGCCGACGTGGAGTTTGGGCAGGTCATAGCCGGTCACGTTCTTGACGACCTTGCCGCCGCCCTTGATAACTCGCCCGGCCGCGTCCACGACGCTCAGGCCGATCAGCCAGTCGCGCGCGCTTCCGTAGCCGGCGCGCGACGGCCCAAAGGCGTTGGTTGCGAGGATGCCGCCGATAGTTGCGCTTCCGTCAAACGAACCGGGCGGGTCGAGCGGTAAAAACTGGCCCGCGCGGGCGAGGACCTTTTGCACTTCGGCCAGACTCGCGCCGGCCTGAACGGTCACGGTCAGGTCGCCGGGTTCGTGGGCGACGACGCGGTTCAGGCGGGCGGGCAGATCGAGGACGATGTCGGCCCGCGCGGGCAGGTAGCCGTAGGTCTGGCCGGTCCCGCCGCCCCACGGAATGACGGCTTGGCCGGCGGCGGCGGCGCGAGCGATCAGGGCGGCGGCTTCCTCCATCGAACCCGGCCGGGCGATTTCGGAAGGTTCGCGTCCAAGCAGCGAAACGTAGTCGGTCGGCAAGGCAGGCGGGTGCTTGGGCTACGCGACCGACGCGGTTCCGGCAAAAGCGGGCGCGTCGTCGAGATAAAAATCGTTGAGGTACAGGTCGAAGACGCGGGCGAGTTCGTCTTCGCTGAGCAGAGGGGTGGCCGGCGCGCGGGCGAGTTCGTCGAGCATCGTCGCGTCGTAAATGTTGGGCAGGGTGGACACGACACAAGGCTCGGCCAGGATGAACTGAAGGGCTGCCTGCCCAATTGTGCGGCCCGCCGCGCCGGTCAAAAAGTCAAGTTTGGCGACCTTTTGGACGCCCCGGTCACGCCATTGCCGCTTGCGCTCGTCGGTCGTCATACGCCAGTTGCGGTGATCGCCGGGCGCAAACTCGGTTTCTTCGTTGACGCTGCCCAGCAGCAGGTCGGAGGCGTGCGGCACGCGGGTCAAAACTGCCTTGTCGTGCGCGCGGGCCGCATCGAAGATGGGCGCCCCGACCTGCTGTTCTAACAGGTTGTAGATGATCTGCACGCCGGCCATCTTGGTGTTTTCGATAAGAAAAAGCGATTCGTCCGCCTGCCGCTCGTCAATGGCCGGGCCGAGCGCTGCCCCGTACGCGCGAATTTTCCCTTCCGCCTTCAGGTCTTCCAAAGTCCCCAGCAGATCGTCGCGCCGCAACGCGTCCAGGCGCGGGTTGTGCATCTGGTAAAAATCAATGCGGTCCGTGCCCAAACGGGCGAGGCTGTTTTCCAGGGCCATGCGAACGTAGGCAGGTTCCCAGTTGTGCGGGCGCTCGCGCTGACCGGGCTGGGGCTTGAAGTTGTAGATGTCGTAGCCGAACTTGGTGGCGATGGTGATGTCGTCGCGCTTGCCCGGAAATGCCTCGGCAAGGATCGTTTCGGCCCCGCCGTCGCTGTACGTGTCAGCCGTGTCGTAGAACGTGATGCCAAGATCAAAGGCGCGGCGCAGCAGGGCGATGCCTACCTGCCGGTCCGTGATGCCCCACCAACTGGTCGCCACGGTCCACACGCCGAAGCCGACCTCGCTGACCGAAATGTTCGTGCCCGGAAACGTTCGATATTTCATGCCATCAAGTCTCGATTGCGCGCAGAATTGCTAAGAACATCATACCGTCGGCCCCCCACCTGGTCAACAAAACCGAGCACGAGCCGCGCGGGTAACTCCAAAGCGGCATGATCTTCTTAAACGATTTGGCGCGCTTTCTCGACGACTGCCTGCGGCGCGAACGATTTTCCGACGACGAAACGGCCGGCGTGTGGCGCGCGTGTGGGCGGCCCGTTTCCCGGATCGGCCTTGCGCTGGAGCCGTGGCCGGGCCTGGAAAATTGGGCTGCTTGCGAACGACTCGACGCCGTCTTTTTGCACCGGCCCTTTCGGCTCGCCCCGAACGCGCTCGCGCCCGACGTGGGCGTTCTCGCCTATCACCTGCCCTTCGACGAACGCTTGACGCTCGGCTTCAACCCGCGCCTCGCCGACGTTCTGGGCCTGACGAACGTTGACGTGCTGGGCGAAAAGCAGGGCCGCCCGCTCGGCATGATCGGCGACGCACCGGCCGCTCTTCCCTTCGGCGCATGGGCGGCTGTGCTGAGCAACGTTTTCGGCGGCCGGGACGCCGCCCGCGCGCCAGCCGCGGGAAACGACACGCTCATTGCGCGCATCGCAGTTGTCGGGGCGATGAACAACACGCTGGTACATGAGGCCGCCCAACGCGGCGCGCGGTTGTACGTCACGGGCCAGTGGCGCGAGCGGGCCGAGGTCGCCGTGCGCGAAACCGGCATCGGCGTGGTCGTCATCGGGCATCGGCGCAGCGAGGAATGGGGCCTGCGCGCGCTCGCGGGCGTGCTCCGGGAACGCTGGGCCGGCCTGGAAGTGACGATTTCCCACGGCTCAGGAAGTGAACGCCACGCATCTGTATAAAGCACGCACCTGCGCTTCCGTTTCGGCCAACGAACCATCGGTGTAAAGGACGAAGTCGGCGCGGCGGGCCTTTTCCTCGGACGACAACTGGGCCGAGAGACGTTCGTCAAGGGCTGAGGAAGAAAGCGGCGCGCGCCCCGCCGCCCGCTCGCGCTCTTGAAGCCGCGCGCGCCGCGTTTCCGCCGAGGCGACCAGCGCGACGATTACATCGAACATCTCTTTCAGGTTCGCCTCGTAAAGAAGCGGCGTTTCGTACACGAGCACGCCCGGCCCGGCCGCGCGCGCTTGTGCGATGGCCGCGCGCATGCGGGCGATGATGGCCGGATGTAAAAGGGCCTCCAGCCGCGCCCGCGCGTCCACATCGGCGAAGATACGAGCGCCGAGACGCGCGCGATCCAAGCCGCCGCTTTCCGTGGCCGCGTCGGGAAAGGCGGCGATCACGGCAGAAAGCAGGAACGAGTCATCCGCCAAAACGGCGCGCGCGTCCTCGTCGGCCGAGCGGGTCGCCGCCCCAAGCGCGGCGAACATTCGGGCAACCGTGCTTTTGCCCGACGCGATGCCGCCCGTCAGCCCAACAATTTTCATGGCGGCTCCGCCAAGAAAAAGGCCGCCCGCAACCCGGATAGGTTGGAGCGGCCTTTTTCTGGCTCATTGACCTTACGCTACGCGGCAGGCGTTTCGTCGGCGTCGCCGGCCGGCATGGAGGGGTCGTCTTCAGTCGGTTCGTCCTCGGTCGCGGCGGTGTCGAGGTCGTCGTCAATGTTCGACAGGTCCTCGTCCTCCTCATCTTCCGGGCGTCCCCGTCGCCCGCCCGTCCGGGTGCCCGTGCCGCGTCCGCCGCCGCCACCGCTGGTGCGGCCCGACAGCATGTCGCCGAACATGTCGCCAATGGTGACCCGGCCCGTTTCGGAAGGGACGAACTGGCGGAAGTCGCCGCCGCCGTCTTCCTCGTCGCGTCCCCGGCGCCGGCTGCGTTCACGGCGCGGACCTTCCTCGGTCGCCGCGCCCGGCGCGGCGACCGGAGCACCGCCCGCGCCCGCCGGCGCGGGTCCGCGCCGGGGGTCATCCGTGGCTTCGCGTGGCTGAAGAGCGCGCAGCGACAGGGTCAGGCGGCGTTCTTCGGGCCGCACGTCAATCACCTTGACCTCGACCCGCTGGCCCGACTCGACCACGTCGGCCGGCTTGGCAATGCGCCGGTGCGACAGTTCGCTGTTGGGGATAATGCCCTCCACGTCGCCTTCGAGCAAAACGAACGCGCCGAACGGCACCAAGCGCGTCACCTCGCCCTCAACCGTGTCATTGACGTGGTACTTGTCCGCGACGAGCGTCCATGGGTCGGGCAGAATCTGGCGCAGGCCGAGGGAAACACGGCCCTGTTCCAGGTTCAGTTTGAGCACCATGACCTGCAATTGATCGCCGACCTTGACCACGTCGGACGGATGCTTGACGCGCGTCCAGCTCATCTCGGAAACGTGGAGCAGGCCGTCAATGCCGCCCAGGTCCACGAACGCGCCGTAGTCGGTCACACGCCGAACCGTGCCGGTGCGCGTTTGGCCCTCGGCCAGGCTGCCGATGGTTTCGTCCTTCTGCTTGGCGCGCTCTTCTTCGGTGGCGAGGCGGTGCGACAAAACGACCTTGCGATGTTCGCGGTCCACTTCGAGCACCTTGAGCGGGATGGACTGGCCGACGAACTTTTCCAGGTTCTTCAGCTTGCCGTTGCCCACGTGCGAGGCGGGTACGAAGCCGCGGATGCCCAAATCCACGACCAAACCGCCCTTGACCCGGTCGGTTACCATGGCCTGCATGGTTTGGCCGTTTCCGAGACCTTCCTGTACGCGGTCCCACGCCTTTTCAAAGTCGGCCCGCTTTTTGGACAAAAGCAGCGCCCCGTCGCGGCCGGACGGGTCAATCACGACCACGTCCACCTTGTCACCAACCTTGACAATGTCTTCCATGTTCTGAACCGGCTCGCGTGACAACTCGTTCGGCCGAATCAGTCCTTCGGACTTCTGGCCCACGTCCACCAGAACGCCTTCATGGTCAATGTGGACGACGGTTCCGGTCACGACCTCGCCCGCGTTCAGTTCGCGCGCCGATGAATCAAAGCGGTCGAAGCGGTCCCCGCCCCGGCCGCCCCGGCCACCCCCGCCGCCGCCCCCGTTGCGCCGCCGGTCATCGCCGCCAGGAACATCAATCTGGTCGAGGGGAGGCATTTCCTCGATTTCCGGCTCGGCCGGCGCGGCAGCCGCCACCGTTTCCGCCGAGGCAGCCGTTCCCAAAGCCGCGACCGTATCCGAAGGAGACAAGGTGTCCTCCGGGGCCGAGGTCGGCGCGGGCGGGGCGGTCACAGCCGCGCCGTTCGTTGCCGCAGCCGCCAGGGCGTGCGCGGTGGCGGCAGGGGGGGCGTCCCCGGAAGAAAAAGTGGCGATCTCGGCCTCGGTTTGAGCCGTGGGCAGAGCGCCGGTCGTTTCGTCGGACATTGCTGATAAATGCTCCTTGTACGCGGGGCGGGAGGAAGGAAGCCGAAAAGAAAGGCGCCTGAGTTGCGCCGCCGCCGCGTGAACTACGCTGATGAGATGTTTTTGTTTAATAAGGACCGAATGATGATACCGGCAAAATTTTTCTTTCGCCGCCCTATTTACGCCTGACACCGGCCGCAAAACACGGTTCCGCGACCACCGAGCCGTATGCGGCTCAAGGCGGTTCCGCAATTTGGACAGGGCTGCCCGCCTCGATCATAAACACGGGGCGTGTAACGCCCCGCCACCCCCCGCACGTCCACGTAGTTGTCGGAAGTCGTCCCGCCGCCGTGTATCGCTTCGGACAGAACCGCCCGCAACGCGCCCGCCAACCGCTCCAACTCCAGAACGGTGAGCGACTTCGCCGCGCGTTCGGGGTGAACCCCCGCACGAAACAACGACTCGTCCGCGTAAATGTTCCCGACGCCCGCGAGCACGCGCTGATTTAACAGCGTTGACTTGATGGCGGTTTTGCGGCCGGTGAGCGCGCGTTCCAAGTCACCCGCCCCCCACTCAGCCTCCAAAGGCTCGCGCCCCATCCCGGCCAGATTCGGGCGGCAAGCAAGTTCATCGCCGGTCAGGGCGCGCATTTCGCCCCACGTCCACATGTCATAAAAACGCAGGTCGCGTCCGTCTTCCAGCCCCAGCGTGACGCAGTGGTACTTGCCGGGAACGGTTCGCGTGTCTTCGAGCAATAACTGCCCGCGCATCTTCAAATGGACGCAAAGACACAAAGACATACCGGAAGAAGGTTGAAAAGGGGTGGGAACCTGCCACAGCGGCAGGAGGAGGTATTTACCACGCCGGTTCACCGCACCTATCGTCGCTCCCTGTGCCCGTTCGTGGAACCGGGTCTCGCTCTGGCCTTTGAGCACCTTGGGATTGACGATGACGATGCGGGTAATCCGCCGGCCGGGGACTGCTGCCTGCTCCAAGCCCCGGCGCAGCGTTTCTACCTCCGGCAGTTCCGGCACAGTTAGCGTTACCTCGAAAATGGACGTCCGAGGAGATTCGCCAAATCAGACGTTTTCTCCTCCGACAAAACGAACGTATTTTACCAGAAGCGTGCCTGAGCGTCAAGACTACTTTACGCGGGCCGGGCGCGAACCAGCCGCAACCACCTTTCCGAATACGAAAGGCCCGTGGCGGAGTTACGCCACGGGCCTTGACAACAGCCTTTTCCGAACGACGCGCGCGCTTACTTACGAGCGGTGCTCGTGGCAGGCCGGCTGTTGTCTGAAGCGGGCGGGTTTTCCTGCGTTCGGTCCGCGTCTCGGTTGGAGCAGCCCGTCAAAAAGATGCCCAGCAAAAACAGGGCGGCTGCAAGTGTGCGGGCAACGGTTGGTTTCATAAAAACAAGCCTTTCTATATGTTAACAAACGAAACGGGGCAGGCTGTGTGCCTGCCCCGTTTTTTTTGGCCGCGCTCCGACCGCGTGGTCGGAGCGCAAAGCGCAAAGGGAAGAGCCGGACCGAAAGCGCTACTTGGAGCCGCCCACAGTCACGTTGTTCATGATCTTGATGCCAGCCCCGGCTGCCTTCTGAGCGACCGCCGTAATGCGCTTCTTTTCGGCGGCGTTCGGAGCGCTGCCCGTGATCGTCACGGTGTTGTTCGCGGCGTCAGTGTCCACGTTCAGCTTGTAGGCGGCGATTTTGTCGTCCACAAGCAGAGCGTTCTTGACTTTGGGGGTAAGCGCGACGGCCTGCCCGGCCTCGGCCGCTCCCTTTGCAACACCCTCTACCGCTTTTCCGGTGGCGTCAACGGCCTTTGCGGCGCCATGTTCGACGGCTGCCGCCCCCTGCTCGACCGCCTTGCCGGTGGCGTCTACCGCTTTTTCGGTCCCCTCAGCAACGGCCTCACCAGCTTTTGCGGTGGCTTCAGCGGTTCCCTCGACGCTTTTCGTGGTGGCTTGGCCGACGTTTTCGCCCGCCTGGCCCAGGTCTTCGCGCGCGCCGGGCGTGCAGCCCGCCGCCGTCATGCCGAGCAGGACGGCCGCGCCGGCCGCCGCCGCAAACAGAGATGTGTGCTTCATTTTCGTTTTTGCTCCTCGTACCTGTGGGTGGCGAAAGTGTTGAGTAACGCGCCAAAGGCGGGCCGGCACGGCTTCCCGCGACGACCCGCCTACGTTTCATTAGCGCTGCGCGGTCTACGCATCCAGGGAACGCTTCCTTGCGCTTCCTGATGTTACGTTATGTTACCTCAGGCGGCGCGGCGGCCGGTGAGAAGCCGCATCAGGGCGATGACGATAATCGCGCCAACCGTAGCAACGATAATCTGCGTCACCAAACCGCCGCCGATCCCAATCGCGCTTGCGATGAGACCGCCCACGACCGCGCCCACGATGCCCAGCACAATGGTCATAATCCAGCCAGACGGTTCTTTCGAGGTGCCCGGCATGATAGCCTTCGCCAAAACGCCCGCCACCAAACCGATCAGCAGGAACCAGATGATGTTGCCCATTTTATCCTCCGCGATTGTCCGTTTTGGTCACGAGGACGGCGCTTCGCTTGCCTCCGCCGTCCGGTTCTTTGTTACGCTCGATATGTACCGATGGACGTAAATTCTTAAACAGGCGCGCGGCCGAGTGGGTCCGAAGGTTTTTCAGGCGGCTGAGCGGCGTGCCAGGCGGCTCGGCGGGCGTCGCGCAGGGCAAGAAGGGTGTTTGTCTCAATGGCCGCGCGAATGTCGCCCATCAGGCGCGCGTAAAAGGCCAGGTTGTGGTAAGTGCAGAGCCGGCTGCCCAGAATCTCGTTGGTACGGTGCAGGTGGCGCAAATAGGCGGCGCTGTGACGGCGGCACACGCGGCACGAACAATTGGGATCAACGGGGCCGGGTTCGTCGGCCCAGCGCGCGTTCTGGATGTTGACGCGCCCGCGCGAGGTGTACAGCGCGCCCGTCCGGCCCAGGCGAGTGGGAAGCACGCAGTCGAACATGTCCACGCCCGCCACGACCGAATCCAAAAGGTCGTCGGGGGTGCCAACGCCCATCAGGTAGCGCGGCCGGTCGGCGGGAAGGTGGGGCAGAACGGTTTCCACAACGCGCCGCATCTCGGCGGTCGGCTCGCCGACGCTGACGCCGCCGACCGCGATGCCGGGAAACGGCAGGGCGGCGATGGCCTGGGCGCTCGCAATTCGTAAATCCTCGTGCGCGCCGCCCTGGACGATGCCGAATAAAAGTTGATCGCCGCCGAGCCGCCGATGTTCGGCAAAACAGCGTTCGGCCCAGCGATGAGTCCGGTCGAGGGAATCCTTGACGTATTGCCACGAGGCCGGGTAAGGCGGGCACTCGTCAAAGGCCATGATGACGTCCGCTCCCAGCTCGTGCTGGATTTGCATCACACGTTCGGGCGTAAAGTCGTGGTAACTGCCGTCAACGGGAGAGCGGAAGCGCACGCCGGCCTCGGTGATCGTGCGCAAGTCCTTAAGCGAAAAAACCTGAAAACCGCCGCTGTCGGTTAGCAGCGCGCCGGACCAACCGGCAAACCGGTGCAGACCGCCCAGCCGCGCGATGCGATCCGAGCCGGGGCGCAGATACAAATGGAAGGTGTTGCCCAGAACGAGGCGGAAGCCCAGTTCCTCCACGTCTTCCCACGTCATCGCCTTGACCGTGCCCAGCGTGCCGACCGGCATGAAAACGGGCGTCTCAACCGTGGCGTGGGGCAGGCAAAGCGTGCCCCGGCGGGCCGCGCAGTCGTTCGCCGTTTTGTGGACGGTAAAAAGAAGGGATGATTCGGTCAAGCGGCTTTGGCAGTTTCGTTCGCGGTTTCGTTCAAGGCAGCGCGCAAAGCGTCGCGGGCCGGCGCGTTGTCCGGGTCAAGCACGAGGGCGCTGGTAAAAGCGGCCTGCGCCTTGTCCGGCCGGTCCAGGCGAAGGAGAGCAAGACCCCGGTTGACGTGCGCCTCGACGTAGCGCGGGTTGATGGCAAGCGCATTTTTGAACTCGGTTTCGGCCTCGGCGTCCCGGCCCGCGGCGTACAAGGCGACGCCCAGCTGGTTTCGCAGGTCGGCGTAGCCGGGATTGATGGCGAGCGCGGCGCGCAGTTCGGCGGCCGCCTCGTCGTACAAGCCGCGCCGGAACAGATCGTGCGCGAGTTTGGCGTGAAAAGCGATGTCGTCCACGTCGGCCTCGGCAATGGCCTTGAGGTGGGCGAGGGCTGCCTCGTGGTCGGCTTGTTCGTGGGCCGCCCGCGCGGCCGTGAGCAGGTTCTTGGGAAACGCGTCGTCGAGGGCGAGCGCCTCGGCCGCGCGGCGCAGCGCGCCGGCAGGATCGCCGGACCGGTACAGGGCGACGGCCATCTGAAGATGCGCCTTAGCGTAGCGCGGGTTGATTTCCAGCGCGCGGCCCAGGTCGGCCAGCGCGGCCCCGACCGCGCCCTTGTTTAAACGAACGATGCCCAGATGGTAGTGCAGGTCCGCGTAGCCCGGATTGATGGTGAGCGCGTTTAGCAGCGCGGCTTCCGCCTGGTCGGGACGGTTGTTTTGCAGGCAGGTCTGCGCGAGCGCGGCGTGCGCCTCGCCCAGGTAAAAGCGCGCGAGCCGTTCGCTCAAGCCGTCCGAGCGCGTGCTCAGGGCGCGCTCGAAGCAGGGAATGGCCTGCTCGTGCAGACCCTGGTCGAAGAAACGAATGCCTTGATCGTAGTGCGGGCTGCGGCCCAGGCCGAGCATGCGTCCCCAGAGCGCCATGACGTTTTTCCTTGCGCACGCGCGCGGCGTGCGCGCGGGTGAATTATAGCGGTGGTCCGTTCGCGCCGTCAACGAATTACGGGCACGAAACGGGAACCGCTTTTTACATCGGCGCGGACAGTCCGGAACTACACCCCAACGGGCCGCAGATTCCGTGCCGGGCGGAAAAAATAACGGGCCGCCGGAAAACTCCGGCGGCCCGTCTTATTGAAAACTCCCCGTGCTGGATTCGAACCAGCGACACATGGATTAACAGTCCATTGCTCTGCCAGCTGAGCTAACGGGGATCACACCCATCACGGCGGCGAGAGAATCGTATCACGAGGCGCGCGCGCCGTCAAGAGAAAGCGCGGGCCGCGTGCGCGCGGCGCGCGGACCTATTCTTCCCAGGCGTAGCCGTTGAGGCGGCCGCGCGCGAGCAACAAAGGAACAACGGCCGTGAGCAGCGACAGCAAACAAAACAGCGCGCCGGCCACCGCCCAAACCAGGCCTGCGCGCGGCCCCGTCCATTGCGGCTGAACCGCGAGCCACGCGCCGCCGCCAAGCGCCGCGCCCGCGAGCAGAACGTAGACGGTCGCGCCCACAAAGCCCCAGATGAGCGCGGCCAGGCTCGCCCGGTGCGCGGGGTTATCATAAACGAAGCGCGGAAAAAGCCCCGCGATGCCGACCGCCAGGCCGGACAAGGCGGCGCATGCGACAATCAACACGCCGGTTCCGGCGAGCGTTACGACCGCTCCCATGCCGAACAGGAGGCAGGAAAAAAGGTAAAGCGGCAAACACAGCACGAGCGACGTCCCGCACGCGAACACGAACTTGGCGCGCACGAACGTTGCCGCCCCGACGGGCGCGTGCAGGATCATCCAAAAGCCTCGCCCTTCCAGCCCGACCGACGACAGACCCAAAATGCTCGTCTCCATGTAGGCGATCACACCCACCAGAGCGGCCGACAATCCCCAAATCTCCTCCCGCCCCATCACTGCGGCTCCGCTCCCGCCGGCCCGGCCCGCGATCACGAACGGCACCAGGTACAAAATGATCGGAATGCCGATCTGTGACAGCAAAACCAGATCGCGGGCGACGTAGCGCGCGTCCTTCGCCACCAGCGCGCGGGCGGCGGGCGATAGAGCGCCCACGCGGCCCAGCCCTTTTTCCAGCGCGCTCGCTTTGCCGGTTCCGCCGGTTCCCCCGCCCTCGCCTTCGAGCAGCGTTTCGCCCAGCAAAACACGCCGTCCCGCCAGAACGGCGAGCGCGCCCGAAAAAAGCGTGGCAAGCAGCAGCGCGCCGAAAGGAACGAACGCGCGGGCGGGACGGGGTGAGGCCAGGGCGACGAGCGCGTTCGAGGCCCAGGTCGAGGGCAAAAAATCGGGCGGGGCGGGCAGGCGAAACGTGCCCTCGGCGGCGCTCCGGCTGATAGCCGCGACGCCGCCCGCCCCGATCCGGCCCGCTCGACCGGCGAACTCGCCGACCATCAGCAGGCACATTCCCACGGCAAGCAGGGCGCTCGCCAAAGCGACCGCGCCGCGCACGCGCCGCAGCCCGATTACCCGCGCGACCACGAGCAGCAAAGCCGCCGTCAGCAGCGCGGGCAGCAGCAAGAACAGCAAAAACAGCAGGAAAGCGACGAGCCACCCCCAAACTGGCAGCCCGACGCCGGCCGCCGACGCCACGAGCAGGGGCAGTCCGATCACGACGAACTGCGCGGAGGACACGATGGCCGCGTCGAGGAGCCGCGCGACCACGACCGCGCCGGGCCGCACAGGCGCGGCGAGCAGCAGGGCCAGGTCGCCGGGCGCGAACAGCGCGCCGGACACGAACGGGACCGCCCCCGCGAGCAGAAACAAAAAGAGAAACAAAAACGTGCGCCCGACCAGGGCGTGCAGCAGGGCCTCGTCACCGGTTTGCGCGACGGCCGCGAGCAAAACCCGAAACGCGGCGAAGATGCCGACGAACAGTAGCAGGCTCGCCCCGCCGAGGAGCGCCCCCACCAGACGGTGGAGCGGCCGGGCGAAGCGGACGGCATTCACCGCGCTGCGCGCCCGCAGCGCGAGCAGCAGCCACAGGTCAGCGGCGAGCACGCCAACAGCACTGGTTCCCGAAGGCCGCGGATGACGCGGATTGGACGGATTGCGCGGATCAGAAAAAAATAAAACTCTGATCCGCGTCATCCGCTCGATCCGTGCCATCCGCGGCTGCATTCAACGGCGGCTATCGCGCTATCCACTCGTCCGTGCCGTTCGCGCCCACGGTCGAGACTTCGATGCCTTCGGCCTTTGCCCAGTCGAGGGCGGCCTCCAATTTGTCGGTCGGGCCGGTCAGTTCGAGCACGGTGAAGCCGCCGACGTGAACGTCAATGTTCGCCCGCCGGATCGAGAACCTCAGCCCGTAGTCGTGGGCGAAGCGCCAGATGATCGGCTTTTTGACCTGTTCCAAGGGAAAGTTGAGTTGAACGCGGATTGTTTCTTCCATAACGGTTTTCATTATACTCACGCGATACTCACGCGCGCGGCGGGGGCGGAAGACGGAAAGTCTCCCCGTTCACGGGCGCGCGCAGTTTTCGCTCCCAAGAGACGGCCTCGTTCGCGTTGCCGGATTGGAGCGCGCGGTCGAGCCACCGCAGCCAGCCGCCGCCGTGGACGAGGAGGGCCTGTCGGAACGTTTCACCGCCCACGCCGAACTCGGCGGCAAGAAGCGGCGTGAGGTTTTCCCATAACTGCTTCAGCGGCCGGACGCGTTCGTAAAACGGCTTCAACGGTTCGGGCGTCTGCGGCACGGGATCGTTCAGATTTTGATAAAAATGGGCGAACTCAAAGGCGAGCGGCAAACGCTGTGTCAGTTCCCAATCAATGAGCAGCACGCGGCCCGCGCGCGCATCCGTGACGAGCAAATTGGCAATCTGCAAATCGCCGTGCAGGTGATAAAAAGGCGGATCACGTTTTGCGAGCGACGAAACGGCCGCGCGGCAGGCGGCGTACAGGTCGGCAAAGCGGGCGAAGTGCGGCGAGTCGCGCAATTCGTCCAGCCCGTCGAGTTTGTCTTGCCAGAAGCCGGCGGCGTTTTGAGGCGGGCCGCCGGCTTCGAGCAATTCCCGGTACACGCGCACGATCTCATCGGGCAGATGCTCGTCCCAGAAGTCAGGCGCGTTTGCGTAGGCTTCGCTCAGGTTTTGGCCGGGAACGAACTGCTCGATCAGGTACGGGCAGCCCGTTCCAGCCCAATCGCCGCCCGCATCGCGCACTTCGGGCATGAGGCCGAGGGGTGCGAAATGCGCGCTTGCCGCGCGGCAGCGAGCGAAGTCCTGTGTCTTCCACGCTCGGACTTCGGGGTCGTCCGTGACGGCGAGCCGGAGCACCTCGCCGCGCGCGTGATGGACGAAGGTCTGGTTCGTGCCGCCGCCGGGCAGCGGGGCGTAGCCGTGCGCGCGGGCCAGGGGGAGAAAATCGTTCATGGTTGTCGTTCGCCGGAGCGGGCGGGCGCGTGGTACCATCCACCATCATCCGTGAGGAGGCGAGAGCGCGCGCGCATGGCAAGTCCTGTCCGCTTTTGGGGAACCGTCGCCGCCGTAAAGCCGCGCCTCGTTTTGACCAAGTTCGGCGACGACACGGCCGCCAAATGTCACGGCCATCTGCTCGTTTTGGACGGCACGTTTGGGCCGGACAACGAGCCGCCGACGGCCGCGCGTTTCACGGTCGCGCTCGGACCCGCCACGCAAACCCAGCGCGGCCTCGCGCCGGGCGACCTGCTGAGAGGCGACGCCCATCCGGTCCCCGAAGGCAACCCGGACACGCCCGCCGATTTGTACCGCGTCGGCGCGCTGCGCGTCGTTGCCCGGCAAGGCGACCCCGGCACGCCCCCCCGCCCCCGCCCCGACCCGCCCCGAACCGACCCGCCGCTCACGCCCGAAGCCGCCGAAGCCGCCCCGCGCCGCGCCCTCGCTCCCGACAACCTGCTTTCCGAGGACGGACTTTGCGTCCCCTGCCCCTACGGTGCAATAGTGCCCGTCGTGCGTTTGTCGGACCCGCGCGACTACCGCAACGGCCGCTGGTCGCGCGTCCCGGCCTGCCTCGGCCCGCCTGATTGCCCGTACTACGCCCCGCCGCCCGCCGCCCCGTAGAGCCTCCCGCGCGAGCAACGCGTGGGTACGATAACGCAAACAAGCAGCGGCGGCGACACCGCCTTCAGAAAGTGTCGCCGCCGCTGTCTTCTTGGCTGCCCCAGGGTAAGGACGCTTTGCCATTGTTTCCTGCGTTCCCGCTCTATCCCAAACGCTGTTGCGCTCCATGCCGCACGCGCAGAACACGCGCCTCGGCGACGATCTGGGCGTGGGGCTTGTGCCGCCCGGCGGCGAAGTCGTCCAAGCCGCGCTGAATGGCAGCGACGGCTTCCGCTTGTTCTTCCGGGTCATTGGGGTCGGTCGGCTCAAATCCGTCGAACAAAACCGCTTCGTCCACCAGCGACAGCACGAAGGCGGCGGCATCCTGTCCACGCCGGGCGGCCAGTTGGCGCACGGCGCGTTCGGTTTCTTCGGGCAGGTCCAGCGTAATGCTCCTGTTTTGTCGTCCGTTCGTTTTTGGACTGCGCTCGTGCGCGCGCGCGCGCCGTCTACCGCAGGTTACGGCGTCGGCGCGGCCGGAGGTTCAGCGTCGCTGCTCGCGGCGCTGGGGCGGCGAATCAGCGATTGATCGAACAGGGCCAGGCCGTCGTTCGGCCGTCCCTTGAACTCGCGGGCCAGCACGAGCAGGTTGTCCATGAGTTGCAATTCCAACGTGTCGCGGCGCGCGCTCGTGCCCGCCCGGCCCTCGGAAACCTCGCCCTTTTTGCCCAGTTGAGCGGTGCGGGCGGCCACGAACTCGGCCCGCAGCGCGGCGAACTGATCGGCAAGCGGCTGACCGAGTTCCGTCTTGTGGCGCAGGGCGGCGTCGGTCATGCGGGTCATCAGGGTTTCGATCTCGGCGAGCGTCGCCCGGCCGTACTCGCTCAAACCGCGCGGGAAAAACTCCTGATAGGCCGGCGCGTCCTTGCCAAACGTGCCGCGCACGATGCCTTCTTTTTGCGACACGGCCGCCTGAAACGCCTCCACGGCCGCGTTCACGCGCCGGGTCAGCCCTTCGCGCAAACTGGCCGCCGTATCCTCACCGGTCATCGCCCCGAAGTACCCCGTGTACGCGGCCTCAGTCGGCGCGACCAGCGCGGCGTACTTCGCCCCCGCCGCCGCTTTCAGCCGCTGCAAATGGTCCAGCGTGAACGCGCGCAGATCGTCGTCGCTGATCTCCTTGCTGTCAAACGGGACCTTGAAAAACGTGGCGAGGTTAACCATGTGCGTTGCTGTTCCCCATACCTTTGCGTGCGGCCCTTCGCGAATGACGAAGCCGGTCCGAAACGCTGCGAGCCGCCTTCGTAAAATTCGGAAAGCGGCCCGCAATTATTCGGCGAGGCTTCGTCATTTTACGAGATGTCCCTGCCGATTGGCGAGCCGCCTTCGTAAAACAGCGAAGCCTTGCCCCAAACGTCCGGGTAACGCTCGCAAAATCACGAACGCGCCCCGCACGCTTCCGGCAAGGCTTCGTCAAAATCCGAACCATCCGATCACGGCAGGCATCGCGCCGGGCGTTTTCAGCGCCCCCATCGTCTGACGAAGAAACGCGACACTATGTCAATATCCGTGGGCGTCGACCGCCCGACGACGATCAGGCCATCCAAATTGTGGCGCTCGCGGCTCACGCGCCTGTGTACGATCCGCGTGGACCGAAGAATCTCATCCACCCGACTTGGCTACGGTTGGGTCGCCGGAGTCGGGTTTGGAGGCCCCGTACATGGCTACGGCGGCTTTCAGGCGTTCGGCGTGTTTGTAAAGGTCGTTTAGACCGGAGATGGGGGCTATGGATTTTTTAGCGTTGCTATCTCGGTAACGTGACGACGATTCCAGCGCCGCTCGCGCTCGCGGTTGTGCCCGTCCACCAAGAGCAAGAAACGCTCTACCAGATCATCCTCAACACCCACGTACACACCACAGGAGCGACGCACCAAACCCGATTGACGCTGGCGCCACTTAGTGTTCCAGGTAGTGGCTCTACGTTAATTGTTTTGCCTGCGCTCTGGCAAGCCGCTTCAGGCAAGTTTTGTTGTGCTCGTGCAGGAACAGCAGCAGGCACCACCAATGCATCTTGGGACACTTGCTGAACGAG
>JAABUN010001493.1_pt1 | contig 50968 bp, 47 predicted proteins | sample 5559311 | NCBI WGS metagenome assembly JAABUN01 (sample SAMN10711877, study PRJNA513370) | rock metagenome | isolation source: Antarctica rocks | place: Antarctica: Victoria Land, Siegfried Peak sud
CCGTGTCCTGCAGCGGATGCTCGCGCTCACCACCGCGATCTGGCACAACGACCACACCGGACAGCGCGTCCGACGCTCGCTACTCGCCTACGACCACTGATCAGGCTTGGAATCGATCATCTAGCCGCGAGCTGCCGGCCGCTGAGCTCGCTGCCCCTCCCCGGACAGCTTCCCCAGCCGCTGCGGGCTCTGTGATCTTGTGCTTGGTGCCTTGGCAGGCGACACGCCGGCGTGTCGGCTGCCAATGCGCCACCCGGAAGATCGTCGCCGGCCGGGGGCGACGCATGCGGCTCCGCAGGCCGTGTCTGGCTCGGCTTCCCCAGCCTCCGGTCGTCCGACACGCCGTGCGGGCTGACCCAGCCCTGGGGGAAGGTGCGCGGGTGGGGCCTTCCGGGACCGGCTGCGGCGCTGCGGGCTCTGTGATCTTGTGCTTGGTGCCTTGGCAGGCGACACGCCGGCGTGTCGGCTGCCAATGCGCCACCCGGAAGATCGTCGCCGGCCGAGGGCGACGCATGCGGCTCCGCAGCCGTGTCTGGCTCAGCTTCCCCAGCCTCCGGTCTTCCGACACGCCGTGCGGGCTGACCCAGCCCTGGGGAAGGTGGTCCCCGGGGAAGGGGCCCGGGGAAGCGGTGCCCCGGGGAAGGGGCCCTGGGAAGGTGGTGCCCGGGGAAGCGGTGCTCTGGGGAAGGTGCGCAGACCAGCCCGACCACCCGACCGGACCGGTCAGTGCACCTCGATCAGGCTCGCACCGCGAGGCACGACCTGGCCGATCACGGGATGCCCCGGTACCTCGCCGACGACCAGCAGGCCGCCGCTCGTCTGCGCGTCCGCCAGCAGCAGCAGCTCGTCGTCGGCGACGGTGCTGCGCAGATGCGGCCGCACCCAGTCGAGGTTGCGGCGGGTGCCGCCGCTGACGAAGCCGGCCCGCGCCGCCTCGCGCGCGCCGGGCAGGTAGGGCACGGCGGCACTGTCCACCACCGCGCTGGTGCCGCTGGCCCGCATCATCTTCATCAGGTGGCCGAGCAAGCCGAAGCCGGTCACGTCGGTGGCCGCGCGCGCCCCGGCGGCCACCGCTGCAACGCTCGCGTCGAGGTTGAGGGTCGTCATGCTCGCGACTGCTTCGACGCTCGGCTCGCCGGTCGCCTTGTGCCGGTTGTTGAGCACCCCGACGCCCAGTGGCTTGGTCAGCGTGAGGGGCAGGCCTGCCTCGGCGCTGTCGTTGCGCAGGATCAGGTCGGGGTCGACCAGGCCGGTCACCGCCATCCCGTAGACCGGCTCCGGACCGTCGATGCTGTGGCCGCCGCCGATCAGGCAGCCCGCCGCCCGCGCGACGTCTGCGCCGCCGCGCAGCACCTCGGCGAGCAGTTCCACGGGCAGCCGCTCGCGCGGCCAGGCGACGAGGTTGACCGCGACGAGGGGCCGGCCGCCCATCGCGTAGACGTCCGACAGCGCGTTCGCCGCCGCGATCCGGCCGAAGTCGTAGGCGTCGTCGACCACGGGGGTGAAGAAGTCGGCGGTCGTCACGACGGCGGTGCGTGCGTCGAGGCGCACGACCGCGGCGTCGTCGCCGTCGTCCAGCCCCACCAGCAGGTCCGCCGAGCGCTCCGGCGCGAGCGTCCGCACGAGGTCCTCGAGCTCACCGGGCGGGATCTTGCAGGCGCAGCCACCGCCGGCGGCGTACTGGGTCAGTCGGTGGTCGGTCACGCGGAGACGGTAGCGACGGAACGCCGGGGGCGCCCCCGACCGCTATCCCTGGTGAGATGGCACCGACCGCGCGGGCCGGCCGCGCACCAAGGCAAGGGAGACACCCGTGCTCGACCTGACCGGGACCTCGTCCGTCGTCACCGGAGGCGCCTCCGGCCTCGGCGAGGCCACCGTGCGCGCACTCGCCGCCCGCGGCGCCTCGGTGATCGTCGCCGACCTGCAGGACGACAAGGGCAAGGCCGTGGCCGACAGCGTCGGGGGCGGCTACGTGCGTGCCGACGTCACCGACGTCGAGCAGGTGACCGCCGCGGTCGAGGCGGCCGGCGAGCACGGCCCGCTGCGCACGCTGGTGTGCGCGGCCGGCATCGGCTGGGCGAGCCGCACCGTCGGGCGTGACGGCAGCTTCGGCTCCGCCCACGACCTCGATGCCTTCTCGAAGGTCGTCGCCATCAACCTCATCGGCACCTTCAACTGCATCCGCCTGGCGGCCACCGCCATGGGCCGCACCGAGCCGTTCGACGACGACGGCGCCCGCGGCGCGATCGTCACGATGGCTTCGGCCGCCGCCTTTGACGGTCAGATTGGCCAGGCCGCCTACTCGGCCAGCAAGGGCGGCGTGGTCGGCATGACGCTGCCGGTGGCGCGCGACCTGGCCGCGATCGGCGTGCGGGTGAACTGCGTCGCGCCCGGCCTGATCGACACACCCATCTACGGCGAGGGCGAGGCGTCGCAGGCCTTCAAGGACAAGCTCAAGCGCGACGTGCTGTTCCCCAAGCGGCTCGGCACCGCCGACGAGCTCGCCTCGATGGTCGTCGAGCTGCTCGTGAACACCTACGCCAACGCCGAGGTGGTCCGCCTCGACGGTGGTGTCCGGATGCAGCCCAAGTAGCGCCTGCTGTGACATCGCCGGACGAGGTGGTCGCCGACGCCGCCGAGATGCGCCGCGTGCTCGGCCTGTTCGCCAGCGGGGTCGTCATCGTCACCGGCGACGACCCGGACGGCGCTCCCGCCGGCTTCGCCTGCCAGTCGTTCGCGTCGGTCTCGCTTGACCCGCCGCTCGTGCTGTTCTGTCCTGCCCATACGTCCCGCTCCTGGTCGAGCATCGCCCTGAGCGGGCGCTTCGTGGTCAACGTGCTCGCCGCCGACCAGCAAGAGGTATCGGCGGGCTTCGCCCGCACAGGGGTCGACAAGTTCGCCGGGCTGTCGTGGCACCGCTCCGCGTGGGGGCCCGTGCTCGACGACGTGCTCGCGATCGTGCAGTGCACCGTCGAGGACGTGCACCCGGGCGGTGACCACGACATCGTCGTCGGCCGGGTCCGCCAGCTGCTCACCCACCGCGAGCACGGGCCGCTGCTGTTCTTCCGCGGCGGGTACGGCGTGCAGGGCTGAGCCGCACGTGCTCATCCGCCCGCACCCCTATCGTCTGCCGCGGAGGCGTACGCGTTCCTGGTGGGCGCCCCGGTCTTCAAAACCGGTGAGCGGCGGTAGCCGTCGCTGGCGGGTTCGATTCCCGTCCGCCTCCGCCAGCCCCGCCCGTCGTCGCATCCCGGACCGGAGACCCCATGAGCGAGACCGACATCGCCACCCTGATCCTGTCCGAGCACGAGCTGTTCCGGCGGGCCTTCACCGAGATCGAGGCGCTGTCTGACCCGGCCGAGCTCGAGGCCCGCTGGAAGGAGCTGGCCGACCAGCTCGAGGTGCACGCCTCCGGTGAGGAGGTGATCTTCTACCCGGCGCTGCTGCAGGACGTCGACGACAGCGAGGGCGAGACGAAGCACGCCGTGCACGACCACAACGAGATCCGTGACGCCACGCGCGCCGTCGACGACCACGAGGTCGCGAGCGAGGTGTGGTGGACGGCCTTTCGCGAGGCCCGGGAGGCGACCGTCGACCACCTCGGCGAGGAGGAGCGCGACGTCTTGCCACCGTTCAAGGAGCAGGTCGACGAGGCGCAGCGCGACGAGCTGGGCCTGGCGTTCCTCGCCTTCCGCGACGAGCACGAGCGGGCGAAGGGCCTGTCGGGCAAGGACAAGGACCCGGAGCAGTACGTCGAAGACCACAGCTGAGGCGGTGACCGCCCTGCCGGTAGGCGAACAGGACCCGCGCCGCCGCATCCCGCGCACCGATGACCTGCTGGCCGACCCGCGCTTCGCCACGGCGCTCGACCGGGCCGGCCGCGCTGCGGTCGTCCACGTGCTGCAGCAGGTGCAGGCCCGTGCCCGGGCCGGGGAGATCAGTCCGGAAGCGGTCGCTGCGGAGGCGCTCGAGGCCATGCCCGCGGGCGGCACCAGCCTGCGCCGGGTGCTCAACGCGACCGGCGTGGTGCTGCACACCAACCTGGGCCGAGCGCCGCTGTCGACCGCCGCCGTCGAGGCGGTCGCGCTCGCCGCCGGCTGCGTCGACGTCGAGTTCGACCTCGAGAGCGGCGGGCGGGCCCGACGCGGCCGCGGCACCCTCGCGGCGCTGAGTCGCGCGGTGCCGGATGCGCCGGACGTGCACGTGGTCAACAACGGCGCCGCGGCGCTGCTGCTGGCCACCACCGCGCTCGCCGCCGGGCGCGAGGTCGTCGTCAGCCGCGGCGAGCTCGTCGAGATCGGCGACGGCTTCCGCCTGCCCGACCTGATCGAGAGCGCCGGCGCCCGGCTGCGCGAGGTCGGCACGACGAACCGCACGCACCTGGCCGACTACGAAGCGGTCGTCGGGCCGGACACCGGCTGCGTGCTCAAGGTGCACCCCAGCAACTTCCGGGTCGAGGGCTTCACGAGCGAGGTCGACGTGCGGGCGCTCGCCGGCCTCGGCGCCCCGGTCGTGGTCGACATCGGCAGCGGCCTGCTCGCCCCCGACCCGCTGCTGCCGGACGAGCCGGACGCCCGCGCAGCGCTGCAGGCCGGCGCGGCGGTGGTCACCGCGAGCGGCGACAAGCTGCTCGGTGGACCGCAGGCGGGCTTGCTGCTCGGTCGGGCCGACGTCGTGGAGGTGCTGCGCCGGCACCCGATGGCCCGGGCGCTGCGGGTCGACAAGCTGACGCTCGCCGCGCTCGAGGCGACCCTGAACGGCCCGGCCACCCCCACCTGGGCCGCGCTGCAGGCCGACCCGGACCGGCTGCGGGCGCGGTGCGAGGCGTTGGTCGAGGCTCTTCCTGAGCTCGAGGTCGAGGTGGTGCCGAGCGCGGGCGCCGTCGGCGGGGGAGGGGCGCCGGGGCAGGCCTTGCCGGGCTGGGCGCTCTCGCTGCCGCCGCAGCTGGCCGGACCGCTGCGGCGCGGCCGCCCGAGCGTCGTCGGTCGCGTCGAGCACGCCCGGTGCCTGCTCGACCTGCGCGCCGTGCCCGAGCCGGACGACGCGCTCGTGCTCGAGGCGGTGCGGGCCGCGACCCGGGAGCCGGCCTAGTGCAGGTCGTGGCGACCGCCGGGCACGTCGACCACGGCAAGAGCACGCTCGTGCGAGCACTGACCGGCATGGAGCCCGATCGCTGGGCCGAGGAGCGCCGGCGGGGCATGACCATCGACCTCGGCTATGCCTGGACGGCGCTGCCGTCGGGCGCGACGCTCGCCTTCGTCGACGTGCCGGGGCACGCCCGCTTCATCGGCAACATGCTGGCCGGCCTGGGACCGGCGCCGGCGGTGCTGTTCGTGGTGGCCGCCGACGAGGGCTGGCGTCGCCAGAGCACCGAGCACCTGGCGGCCGTCGACGCCCTCGGGCTCGCGCACGGCCTGCTCGCGGTCACCCGCAGCGACCTGGCCGACCCCGCTCCGGCGATCGCGCAGTCGCTCGCGCACCTCGCCCGCACCAGCCTCGGGAAGGTGGCGGCCGTCGCGGTCTCCGGCCACACCGGCGCGGGGCTGCCCGCCCTGGTCGCGGCGCTCGAGCGGCTCGCCGCCCGGCAGCCGGCCCCGCGCACCGACGGACCGGTGCGGCTCTGGGTCGACCGGGCCTTCAGCGTGCGCGGCGCGGGCACCGTCGTGACCGGCACGCTCGGCGCCGGCACGCTGCGGGTCGGTGACGCGCTCGAGCTGCACGGGCGGCCGGTGCGGGTGCGCGGCCTGCAGAGCCTCGGGCAGACCCGCGACGAGGTTCCGGCGCTCGCCCGGGTAGCGGTCAACCTGCGCGGCGCCTCGCTGGCCGACGTCTCGCGCGGCGACGCGCTGCTGAGCCCGGACGCGTGGCCGGCGACCGACGTGGTCGACGCCCGCGTCACCGCCTCCGGCGAGCTGCCCCCCGAGCTCATGCTGCACGTCGGCTCCACCGCCGTCGCCGCCCGGATACGACCGCTCGGCCCCGACGCGGTGCGGCTGCACCTGTCGCGACCGTTGCCGCTGCGCGCTGGCGACCGGGCGCTGCTGCGCGACCCGGGCCGCCAGGAGGTGGCCGGCGGCGTGCTCGTGCTCGACGCCGACCCGCCCCAGCTGCGCCGGCGCGGCGCGGCCGGCACCCGCGGGCAGGTGTTGGCCGCGAGCGGGGGCCGGCTCGACCCGGCGGCCGAGGTGGCGCGGCGCGGCGCCATGCGGGTCGACGACCTCGCGCGGTTGACAGGAACCGACGTGTCCGCCCCGGCCGGCGTCCGGCGCGAGGGCGGCTGGCTGGTGTCCGACACCCGGTGGGCCGGCTGGGTCGAGGCCCTGACGGCACTGGTGACCGCCGCCGCGCGCTCGCCGCTGGACCCGGGCGTCGCCGCAGACGCCGCCCGGCACGCGTTGGGTCTGCCCGACCTCGCCCTGGTCGCCCCGCTGGCCATGGCCGCCGGGGTGCGGCAGCAGGCTGGCCGCCTGCTCCCGGCGCAGCAGCGCGCCGACCTGGGGCCTGCCGAGCAGGCCGTCGCTGGCCTGGAGCAGCGCCTGCGCGAGGCGCCCTTCGCCGCGCCGGAGGCCGACGAGCTGGCTGCAGCCGGGCTCGGGCTGCGCGAGCTCGCCGCCGCCGAGCGGGCCGGCCGGCTGCTGCGCCTGTCCGGCGGGGTGGTGCTGCGACCCGACGGCCCGGCGCTCGCGATGCGCGAGCTCGCGGCGCTGCCCGGCCCGTTCACCCTCAGCCAGGCGCGCCAGGCGCTCGGCACCACGCGCCGGGTCGCCGTCCCGCTGCTGGAGCACCTCGACCGCCGCGGCTGGACCCGCCGGGTCGACAGCAACCTGCGCACGGTCGTGCGCCGCGGCGCGAGCTGAGCGTGCGGTTCCCGCAGCCACCGGGGCCGACCCGGCCACCCGTCGGACCGCCTCCCACCGAAACGATCTACCTCTTGTCGGGCGCGACACGCCGATGCAGGCCCCACCAAGCGGTAGATCGTTGGTCCGACGGCGGGAGGGGCGCGGCGGTGGTCCGCGGGAACGCCGTCAGCCGAGTCCACGGAAGGTCAGCAGGCCGCGCGCGACCACGAACGCACCGACCATCAGCACCACCGTGGCGGTGACTGCAGGCATCGCCCGAAGAAGCCCGGCTGCGCGACCGCTCGCCCACCTGCCTGCCTCGAGGCGGGCCCGCGCGCGCAGGAGCAGCAGCCCCGCGACCGTCAGGGTCAGGGCCATGCCGACGCCGTACGCGAGGACCAGCAGGGCGCCGAACACCGGCCGGCCGAGCGCCGAGGCCCCGAGCAGCACGACCAGCGCCGACGGGCTCGGCACGAGGCCGCCGGCCACCCCCATGGTCGCGAGGGTGCGCCAGCCGAGCGGCTGTGTCGGGAGGTGCGTGTGCGTATGGCCGCCGTGCGTGTGCCCATGCTCGAACGCCTGCTGGTGCTCGTGGGGGTGGTCGTGCCCCGCGAGGCGACCCATGGCGGAGCGACCGCGTCGGGCCCGCTGCAGCAGGAACACGCCGACCGCGGCAAGCAGTAGCCCGGACGCCACCTCGGTCACGGGGACGAAGCGCTCCGGCGCCGCCACGCTGGTGAGCGACAGCAGCGCCCCGAGCAGCAGCACGCCGGCGGTGTGCGTGGCGGTGACGGTGGTGCCCAGCCACACTGCCTGGCGCCGCGTGCCGCGCTGCCCGACGAGATAGGCCGCGATGACCGTCTTGCCGTGGCCCGGGGCCACCGCGTGCCCGCTGCCGAGGACCACTGCCAGCAGGACGGCCAGCAGGGCCGTCGGCAGGGTGAGGTCTCGTTGGCTGACAAAGGACGTGTAGCCCGCGGTCAGCCGGTCGATGCCACGCGGCAGCACCTGGTTGGCCCCGGGGACGTCGCTGCGGTCGGTGCGGCACGACTCGTCGCTGGTGACTGAGAACGAGGCCTGCTTGACGCTCAGCGGCGAGGACAGCAGGTCCTGCGGATAGGACGTCAGCAGGTCGGTCGGGCTCTGCTCCGGCAGCCCGCGTGCGCCCGTGATCCGCCCGCACAGCGCCGTCGCCGACACCTCCTTCCAGCCGGTGCGCCCTGCAGACGTCGGGTCGTCGAAGGCCACGGTCGCGTCCGCGGTGGCTCCGGCCGCGAACGTGCACTCCAGGCGTGATGTCGGCAGCCCGGCCTGCCCCGGCAGCTGCTGTGCGCGCGAGGCGGCGACGGTGAGCGCCGCGCGCCGGCCGTCGAGGACGAGGGAGAGCTGTGGACCGATCCGCCGGCACTCGCCCGCCGACCACTCGGTGAGCTCGCGCTCGCTGCTGCGGCCGTCGCGGTCGACGTCCGGCCCGTCTGGGGACTGGATCAGCTGCAGCGTGGGGATCTCGGCCGTGTCGACGACGTGCAGGACCTGTACGTCGTCGGGCCCGACGACGACCCGGTCGGCGGTGTTGACGGTGAAGTTGCCGAGCGGGTGCGCTGCTGCGGCCGGCGCGAGGACGAGCAGGAGGCCACCGGCGAGGGCGGCCACGATCAGGCTGCGCCTCACGGCAGCTTGGCGAGCAGCTCCCGCGCCCGCGGCGGCTGCAGCGGGTTCCACCCAGGGTTCAACGCGAGCGCCGCCTGCAGGTCCGCCCGGGCGGCGGGGTCACCGAGGGCCGCCTCGATCGCACCCAGGTGGTAGCGGAAGGCAGCGGACGGCAGGCCGGTGCGCAGGGCCGCCCGTGCCAGCGGGAGGGCCTGGGCGTCGCGGCCCGCGGCGTGCAGCGCCCAGGCGTACGCGTCCTGCGCGACGATCGAGTCGGGCCGGGCGGCGTGCGCCCGACCAGCGAGCTCGACGGCTTTGGCCGGGTCGCCGTGGTCCGCCTCGAACAGCGCGAGCTCGGCGTCGACGACCTGCCCGCTGGCGGCATACAGCTGCTGGGTCGCCCGTACGAGGGCGTACTGCTCTGCTGCCTGCGCGGTGTTGCCCTGCGCCTGCAGCAGCTCTCCGAGCTCGACCAAGGTCGCCACCTGGGGCTGGCGCGCGATCGCCGCCCGGTAGTCGGCCAGTGCCCCCTCGACGTCGCCACGCAGCGCCTTGACCTTCCCGCGGGCGGCCAGCGACGGGACGTACGACGGGTCGGCGGCGAGCGCGGCCTCGTAGGCGTCCGAGGCCGTCTGGACGTCGCCGTTGTTCCAGGCGAGCTCGCCGAGGTAGTGGTGGGCGAACGCCCGGTCGGACGGCGTGGCGGCGACCGCCAGCGCCCGCTCGAGCGCGTCGCGGGCGCCGTCGACGTCGCCCTGCAGCTCCTTGGCGTACGACGCGCGGGTGAAGGCGTCAACGCCGGGCCGCAGCTGCAGGAACCGCTCGAGGACGACGCGGGACTGCTCGTAGCGGCCCAGCTCGACCAGGCCGTCGACCTGGACGGCCAGGGCCGCCGAGGAGTAGGCGTTGATCGACAGCGCGGCCTGGCTGAGCTCGACGGCCCGGGCGAACTGGTGCCTCGACGCGGCGAGGCCCGCCTGTCCGGCGAGGGCGGCGTCGTTGCCGGTCGGCCGCAGCCGGAGCGACTCGGCGAAGGCGCCGTCCGCCTTGGCGTACAGGCTCGGGTCGGCCGTGAGCCGGGCCTGCTGGACGTATGCCGCTCCCAGCTGGGCCCAGGCACGATCGTTGGCAGGCAGCCGGCGCAGGCCGTCCTGCAGCGAGGCGATCGCCGTGCCGAAGGCCGCGCCGGGCGCGGCGGGGCCCGCGACCCGTCCCGCGGAGGGGGCCCCCGGTGCGTCGTCCGGCGCGCCGACGACGGCGCCGACCGCGAGCAGGGCGACGGCCAGCGCCGCCACGCCGACGGCCGTCCACAGGCCGGCGACACGGCGGCGACGGACCCTCTTCCGGCTGCCGTGCTCCGGCCGGGCAGTCACCGGCGCGGTCATGCCGGTACCTCATGGGCGTAGACGACGGTGTTGTCCTCGTAGTGCTTGGTGCGCGTGTCGAAGCGCCCGCCGCAGGTCAACAGCCGCAGCTCTGGACCGGGCGTGTCCCCGTACACGCGGTCGGTCGGGAACGCCTTTTTCGGCACCTGCTCCACCCCGTACACGACGAAGACGGCCTGGGAGCCGTCGGTGCGACCGACGGTGATCCGGTCCCCGGGCTTCAGTTCGCGAACGCGAAAGAAGACCGCCGGCCCCACGTAGGAGTCGACGTGCCCGACCAGCACGGCCGGGCCGGTGTCGCCCGGGCTGACGCCGCCCCGATACCACCCTGCGACGGCGAAGTCCTTCGGTACCTCCAGCGTGCCGTCGCGCTGGCGACGCAGCCCCACCAGCGCGCTGTCGACGCCGATCGAGGGGATGGCCACCCGTTTCGGCGGGGCCGCCTCCGGGTCCACGACCGTCGTCGTGCTCGCCACGACCGGCGCGCTGACGACCGCCGGCGGCGGCGTAGGCGGAGCGACGGAGGGGGGCGGCAGGGCCGGCGCCGCGGCGACCGGCGCGCCGGCGACCGGTGCGCCGGCGACCGGTGCCACGGCGACCGGTGCCACGGCGACCGGTGCCACGGCGTCCGGCGCGGCCAGGACAGCGCCGGTCGCCAGCAACGAGAAGCCGGCCGTGCACAGCAGCATCCCGCGCAGGCGGGACCTGCGCCGGGGGGTGCCGGCGCAGGCCTCCGCCGACTCCGGAAGGGAGTCGACGGCGCCCTGTTGCCGGTCGAGCCCGCTCAGGCCGCGTCGCCGCGGCTGCGGCGCAGCGTCAGAACGCCGCCCGCAGCCAGCAGCAGGCCGAGGCCGGCGAGGGCCGCCGGCGCCACCGGGAAGCCAGGCGCGTCCTGGGCAGCGGTGGCGGTGGCGGGCGCGGCAGCCGTGCCGCCGGCCCCGGCGGCCACGCCGCCGTTGGGGTTGCTGCCACCCTGCCGGCTCTCCAGCCCCACGCTGCCGCTGTGCGGCAGCGCAACGTACGGGAAGCTGTCGCCGAACTCCTTGTCGTTCATGTTCACCCCGTCGCCCTTGGCCAGCGGCTGCACGAGCTTGCCGGTGCGCACTGCGCCCTCCAGCGCCTGCAGCTCGATGTCGACGACGTCGTCGGTGAGCCGTCGCCCGTTCGGGAAGCCCTGGTTGTCCTTGGCCAGCACTCCCAGCCGGTTGGGCGAGTCAGCCAGCGGGATCGAGGTGTTCAGGCGCAGCATCTCGGCCGGGGTCACCTCGCCCTGCGGCTTGTTCAGCCCCTCGAGGCCGGTCAGGAACACCGCGAACAGGTCCTCCCGGGGAGTCTCGGGTGCTGGGATGCCGTAGATCTTCTCGATGAGCTTGGGGACCTCCGGGTCGTTGACCCGGTCGACCACGGCCTGCACGCTGGCGTCCTTGGCGGGGGGCAGGGAGTTGAAGGTATCCTTGAGCGCAGCGGGGATGACGACTTCGTTCACCAGCGGGTTGCCCAGCCGGGAGACCTGCACGAAGTCGCCGCTGGCCTTGCGCGTACCGTCCGGATTGATCACACTCATGCTCTGGCGCGACGCCGTGCTCCACACGCCGATCACCGGGTCGCCATCCTGCAGGAGCGAGGAGGTGGGCACCTGCAGGGCGACGGTGTTGACGTTCTTGCCGTCCAGGGAGTCCACCCCGGTCTCGGACAGGTCACCGCCGTAGAGCAGGTCGAAGATCCGCAGGTCAAGGAAGAACGGGTCGTCGGCCTGGCCCGCATAGGCCTTGCCGCCGCCGGTGACGTCGGCGATTGCTTCGTCGCGTAGCGCGGCGTAGTCGGGGATGGACGCGTCGCCGACGAAGGACGGCGCCACCGGCGCGTCCGTCACCAGCGCCGTGGCCGTACCGTCGGCGCCGACCCGCTCGAGCGTGTAGGTCTGCTGGAACAGCAGATTCTCGTCGTCGAGAGAGCTGACCGGCCCGTTGTTGTACAGGAAGGTGTCGGTGCCCCGGGCGTCCTTGGTCGTGAACGTCCAGCGGAAGGTCGTGTCGGGCTTGGCGTCGCCGTTGTTGTCGACCTTGATCTCGTAGCGGGCGTTGTCCTCCCACGGGTAGAAGTTCGGCCCACCCGACGGGTCCTGGAAGGGCTGGAAGTTCGCGATGAGCGTGGTCGTGTCCGGCTGATCGGGGCTCACGAACGCGTAGACGTCGGTGTTGTCGGTCAGGGGGTCCCGAAGGGTCTGCGGCGCCTCCCGGTGGCTGGAGGCCGAAGAGGTAGTGGGCCCGAGCAGCAGAGCGCCGCCGGCGAGCGTGGTGCCGGAGGCCGTGAGGAGCGCGAGCCCTCGACACCAGCGTGAACGAGACGGGGACAGGGACATACAGGTCCTTCCTGGGACGACGGGCGAACGCGGCTGTTCTATCGCAAAAAGCAGTTTTTGTCACGGAACCACGATGACTACTCTTTGTAGTCGAAGCGTAGCACGGCGAGAGCGGGTCGGCCCGGACCCCGACAGGACGGCAGCGAAAGCCGCCCCCAGCCAGCTCGCGGGTCAATCCACGCGTCGCCGCCAGCCTGATCGTGGCCCGCCGGACGGGGTGCTGCCAGGTAATGACTTCGCCCCTGCAGCAGCATGTTTGATGGCCAGCGGCTATCGACAATTGTCACACGGCCGCACGCTCTAGTGACAGGTACGCAGCCGCAGCACCTGGCCCTCGCGGCGGCGCTCGAGGCACGGCTCGGTGGCCATGGCGCCCGCGGGTGTGAGGGCCGGTCGGCGGGGCTAGCCCATCGCCGGGGTGCCCGCTTCTCAGGCGCTGTGGTGCAAGGCGGGGTTGGGGGGAACGCGCTCGTGAGCGTTGCGCACGAGGTGGCCCAGCTCGAGGTCGAGCGCGCTGGTCAGGGCGGCGATCGTGAACAGACTCGGGGTGGGGACGGCGCCTCGCTCGATCTTGCGCAAGGTCTCCTCCGCCAGGCCGGCCCGGGCTGCGATCTCTCGCACCGTTCTGGTGCCGCGGGCATCCCGGAGCAGGGCCCCGAGCGCGACGCCCCGGTCCTTCTCGTAGGAGCTCAGCGGGATGCGGACCACGAGGCCACCTTACCGGGCGGGATAGCTATGCCGGGATAGTTGTACCGTCGAGGTCATGGTCGCCACGAAGTCGCTTCCCGTTCGCACCACCGTCGAGCTCGACGCGATGCGGGAGGCCGGTCGGGTGGTGGCGACGACGCTGGCCGCAGTCTCCGCCGCGGCGCAGCCCGGAGCGCGCCTGCGAGACCTCGACGACATCGCCAAGACCGCTATCCACGAGGCCGGTGCGCTGCCGTCGTTCCTCGGCTACGCCCCGAGCTGGGCGCCGACCCCGTTCAACGGCGTCCTGTGCTTGTCTCCCAACGAGGCCGTCGTCCACGGCCGCCCGAGCGGGCGCCGGCTCCTGGAGGGGGACCTGCTGAGCGTGGACTGCGGTGCGATCATCGACGGCTGGCACGGGGATGCCGCGGTCACCACCACCGTCGGAGCTCCGCACGACGAGGACCTCCGCCTGGTCGCCGCCACGCAGGAGGCGCTCGCCGCGGGCATCGCCGCCGCGGTTCCCGGCGCCACCCTGCTCGACATCGCCCTCGCCATCGACGCGGTCGCCCGCCGCCACGGTTACGCACACCTGCCTGATCACGGTGGCCACGGCATAGGGACAGCCATGCACGAGTGGCCCTTCGTCCCCAACCAGCCCACCGCCGACGCCGCGACGATCCGGCTGGAGGCCGGCAACACCATCGCCATCGAGCCGATGCTCCACCAGGGCACCAGCAGTTACCGCACCAAGAAGGACGGGTGGACCATCGTCACGGCCGACGGGCGCCGCGCCGCCCACGTCGAGCACACCGTTGCCGTCACCGACGACGGGGCCCACGTGCTCACCGTCCAGCGGCCGGGACGCTGACCCGCGTGAGGGTGCTTGTCAGACTCTGCGACGCGGGTGCTCATCGGCACAGCAGCCGGGAGCCGTACCGTCGGCGGACCATCGAGCACCAGGAGAGGCCATGCCGCAGTCGGTCCGGGGCGTCGTCGCCCGCACGAAGGGCGAGCCCGTCACCACCCTGACGATCGTCGTGCCCGACCCCGGTCCGGGCGAGGTCGTCGTCGCCGTGCGGGCGTGCGGGGTCTGCCACACCGACCTGCACTACCGCGACGGCGGCATCAACGACGACTTCCCCTTCCTGCTCGGCCACGAGGCGGCCGGCACCGTCGAGAGCGTCGGCGAGGGCGTCACGCACGTCGCGGTCGATGACGCGGTGGTGCTCAACTGGCGGGCCGTCTGCGGCGAGTGCCGCGCGTGCCGCCGCGGCCGTCCCTGGTACTGCTTCGACACCCACAACGCCGCGCAGGCGATGACACTCGAGGACGGCACCCCGCTCACGCCGGCGCTCGGCATCGGCGCGTTCGCCGACAAGACGCTCGTGCACGAGCTGCAGTGCACCAAGGTCGACCCGGACGCCGACCCCGCTGCCGCCGGGCTGATCGGCTGCGGCGTGATGGCCGGCTGGGGCGCGGCGGTCAACACCGCTCCGGTGCGGGTCGGCGACACCGTCGCGGTGATCGGCTGTGGCGGGGTGGGGGACGCCGCCGTCGCCGGGGCGCTGTTCGCCGGAGCGCGGCAGGTGATCGCCGTCGACACCGACGCCACGAAGCTCGAGTGGGCGACCGGTTTCGGGGCCACGCACACCGTCGACGCCGGCTCCGAGGACGTGGTGGCCCGGCTGCGCGAGCTCACCGGCGGGTTCGGCCCCGACATCGTCATCGACGCGGTCGGCACGCCGGCGACCTTCCGGCAGGCCTTCGACGCCCGCGACCTGGCGGGCACCGTCGTGCTGGTCGGCGTGCCGAACCCGGAGGCCGTCCTGGAGATCCCGCTGATCGAGGTCTTCGGCCACGGCGGCGCGACGAAGAGCTCGTGGTACGGCGACTGCCTGCCCGAGCGCGACTTCCCGCTGCTCGTCGAGCTGTGGCAGGCGGGGCGCTTCCCGCTCGACCGCTTCGTCACCGAGCGGGTCGCCCTCGACGAGGTCGAGCAGGCCTTCACCACCATGCAGGACGGTGGCGTGCTGCGTTCGGTCGTCATGATCGACGGAGCCTCGTCGTGACCGCCCGCGTCGAGCACCTCACGACCAGCGGCACCTTCACCCTCGACGGCCAGAGTTTCGAGGTCGACAACAACGTCTGGCTGCTCGGTGATGACGACGAGGTGCTCGTCGTCGACGCGCCGCACGACGCCGAGGCCATCGAGCGGGCCGTCGCCGGACGCACCGTCGTCGCCATCGCCTGTACGCACGCCCACGACGACCACGTGCGCTGCGCCCCCGAGCTGGCCGAGCGGGTGAGTGCGCCGGTGCTGCTGCACCCCGACGACCGGGTGCTGTGGGACCTCGTGCACGCCGGGCACGAGCCGGACGGTGCGCTGCGCGACGGTCAGGTGCTCGAGGTCGCCGGCACGGCGGTGCACGTACGGCACACGCCCGGCCACGCGCCGGGCGCGGTGTGCCTGTACGTGCCCGAGCTCGAGATCGTCTTCAGCGGCGACACGCTGTTCGCCGGGGGTCCCGGCGCGACGGGGCGCAGCTACAGCGACTACGCGACCATCCTCGAGTCGATCCGGGACCGGTTGCTCGACCTCCCGCCGGAGACGAGGGTGCTCACCGGGCACGGCGACGAGACCACCATCGGCGCCGAGGCGGCCTCCTATGACGAGTGGGTGCAGCGCGGGGCCTGACCGGCGGCTGGCCGGAACGTAGGATAGGCGCATGCCGCCGACCCCGCTCGCGCCCCCGGTGCTCCGGGCGGGCGCCGACGACGCGGACGTCGACGACGCCGCCGCCGGGCTGGTCGATGAGTTCGGGCGCGTGCACACCGACCTGCGCCTGTCGCTGACCGATCGCTGCAACCTGCGCTGCACCTACTGCATGCCGGCCGAGGGCCTCGACTGGCTGCCGAACCCCCAGCGCCTCACCGACGAGGAGATCCTGCGCCTCATGCGGGTCTTCAGCTCGCTCGGCATCGCCACGGTGCGCCTGACCGGCGGCGAGCCGCTGCTGCGCCGGGGGCTGCCGGGCCTGGTGAGCGACCTGCGCGGGCTGGGCCTGCGGCTGTCGCTGACCACCAACGGCCTGGGCCTGTCCCGGCAGGCGGTCGCCCTGGCCTCAGCCGGGCTCGACCGGGTCAATGTCAGCCTCGACACGCTGCGCCCCGAGCGCTTCACCGAGCTCACCCGGCGCGATCGGCTCGCCGACGTGCTGGCCGGCCTCGCGGCCGCCCACGAGGCCGGCCTGTCGCCGGTGAAGGTCAACACCGTGCTCATGCGCGGCGTGAACGACGACGAGGCGCCCGAGCTGCTCGACTGGGCGCTCGAGCACGGCTACGCGCTGCGCTTCATCGAGCAGATGCCGCTCGACCCCCAGCACGGCTGGGACCGCTCGGTCATGGTCGACGCCGACGAGATCCTCGCCGCCCTGTCCCGCCGGCACGCGCTCACGCCCGTCGCGGGCCGGGGCAGCGCGCCGGCCGAGACGTTCCTCGTCGACGGCGGCCCGGCCACCGTCGGCGTCATCGGCTCGGTCACTCGACCCTTCTGCAGCGCCTGCGACCGGCTGCGCCTGACCGCCGACGGCCAGCTGCGCACCTGCCTGTTCGCCCGCACCGAGTCCGACCTGCGCGGGCCCTTGCGCGACGGCGCCGACGACGAGGCGCTCGCCGCTCAGGTGCGGCGCGTCGTGCTCGGCAAGAAGGCCGGGCACGGCATCGGCGAGCCCGGCTTCACCCAGCCCGACCGGCCCATGTCGGCCATCGGCGGCTGAGCCCACCGCACCGGCCGCCAGTCAGGCCACCGGTCGCCGACCACCGGCCGCCGACCACTGGCCGCCGACCACTGGCCGGTAGCCTTCGGCGCTCCCTACCGAGGAGGTCCCGTGGCCCTGGCCAGCACCGCACGGCAGCTCGCCACCACCGCCACCCGCCAGCTGGTGCGGGTGCCCGCCGCCCTCGTCGGTGGCGCCCTGCACCTGGCCGGCGCGGTGCAGCAGCGCACGAGCTCCTCGGCCGACAACGCCGCCGAGGCGCTGCGCGAGCGCGCGGAGCAGCCGGACAGCGTCATCGACCTCGACGCGGCGCGACAGGAGCAGCCGGGGGAGGATCGCGACGGGCGGGCGATGCCGTTCCCGGCCTACGACACCCTGACCGGCGACACGGTAATGCGCCATGTGCGCGACAGCGACGACGTCGGGCACCTGCGCGACATCCAGGCCTTCGAGCGGGCGCACAAGGCCCGCAAGGGCGTGCTGCAGGCGCTCGACCAGCGGCTCACCCAGCTCGTGTGACACCTCACGACCGGGGTCGGCACGGCCCCGGCCGCTGAGGCGTTGGGCCGCACGTGAACGAGCAACGAGCCCGACGGGTGAGCGAGACGCTGCGCAGCTACGGCGTGCAGGCCTCGGTGAAGAAGGCCGGCGTGTACCAGTTCGGTGTCGTCGTGCACCTGCCCGACGGTCGGGAAGCTGTCTGGGACGCCGACGGCACGGCGGGCCTGGAGGCGACCGTCATGGCCGACGGCATGCTGCGCGGCTTCGTGCCGCAGATCCCGGGCTCTGAAGACTTCGACGAGGAGCAGACCGTCGAGGCCATCCGGCGCACCGACTACGACGCCCCCATCGGCTCGCGCCGCGAGCGCGTGCCCACGGCGGCAGCACCGCTACCGCCGCAGGGCGGGCTGTTCCGCCGCTTCCTCGAGGGCTTTCGCGACCACTAGCCCGGCCACCAACTCAAGACCTTCACCTGCCGGCACACGTTCCCGTCGGTCCCAGGAGGCGAGAGACCCTGTCGGGTGCCTGGTGAGCGCGCGCTGTCGCCGGTCCGGCGCCCCGTCCGTGCAGGCAGCGATCCGACGACAGCGACGTGCCTAGCCGCAGACTCGGCGGAGCAGACCGTACGAGTTCACCGCACCGCCGCCGCCGGGCTGGTACTCGAAGTGCACGTGCGGGGCGCCCCCCGAGGCATTGCCGCTGGAGCCGACCCGGGCGATGAGCTGACCCGCCTTGACCTGCGCTCCGCTGCCGGCCACGTTCGCCGAGTTGTGGGCGTAGTAGTAACGGTCGCCGTTGGAGGCTGTCAGGTACAGCGACAGGCCTCCCAGGCTGTTCGAGGTCGTGCGAACCCGCCCGGAGGCGATCGCATACACGGGCGCGCCGTAGGACGCCATCATGTCGGTGCCCTTGTGCGCGCGACCGCCGGAGCGCGACGCCCCCCAGCTGTTGGTGAAGGCTGCCGACGGCACGGGGCAGGCCGAGCCCCGGCCCGAGCCCGAGCCACGCGCGCTGCTCGTGCGGCTGCTGGTCGAGCTGGTCTTCGTCTTCGCCTTCGTCTTCGTCTTCGCCTTCGTCTTCGTCTTCGTCTTCGCCTTCGCCTTCGTCTTCGTCTTGGCCGCGGCGCGCGCCTTGGCCTTCGCCGCCGCCTTGGCCTTGGCCTTGGCGACCGCCTTGGCCTTGGTCTTGGCTGCCGCCTTGGCCTTGGCCTTGGCGACCGCCTTGGCCTTGGCCTTGGCCGCTGCCTTCGCCTCGGCCTTCGCTGCCGCCGCTGCCGTTGCCGTTGCCTTGGCCTGCGCAGCCGCCTTGGCCTTGGCCGCTGCCTTCGCCTTGCGTGCTGTGTCGGCCTTCGCCTCGGCGGCCACGACGATCTCGGCCAGGCTCGGCGCGGGCGCCGCCGTCGGGCTCGGCGTGACCGGGAGGGGGCCGGCGGCGCGGCCACGGTTGCGGGAGGCGCGCGGCAGCCCGGCCGAAGACAGCAGCGTGAGACGTGCGACCTCCGTCGGAGCGGCGACCCGGGTCGACGTGGGCGCGGGCGGCGCCGCCGCGACGACCTGCGGCGGCAGGCCTGCCAGGCCCACGAGGGCACTGACGCCGATCGCCCCCAGGAGCAGGGGCAGGGCGGTCGAGCGGGCGCGCTTCAGGTGCGGGCGGTGGCCGGGCACGTGGGTACCTCCGGTTGCGGGTTCAGGGCAGTTGCGGGTTCAGGGCTGCGCGCTGCGCATGGGAGTGCCGGGTACGGGGCATCCGAGATGCCGACCGTAGCCGAACAGACGACGATTATGAAGACTTGATGACAATCGTGAAGATGGACACATGCGCCGCCTGACCCGCCGCACCCCGTCGGCCGTGGGTGGCCCGCCGGTGCCGCCGCACCCGCTGCCGCCGGGGCGGCTCGTGCTCGTCCCGGACCGCGGCGAGTTCTTCGTGCGCGACAGTGCCGCGTTGGCCGACTCCGGCGCCGCCGCCGAGGCGCGCCGCCGGCCGAGCGTGCTGCTCGTGCACGGCTGGATGTTCCCGAGCGATCTGAACTGGGTGAACACCTACCTGCCGCTCGTCGCCGCTGGTTACCGCGTGCTTGCGATGGACCTGCGCGGTCACGGGCGCGGCCTGCGCGCTGCGCAGGCGTTCCGGCTCGCCGACTGCGCGGACGACGCGGCTGCCGTGCTGCGCGCGCTCGACGCCGGCCCGGCGCGGGTGGTCGGCTACTCGATGGGCGGACCGGTGACACAGCTGCTCGCCCGCCGGCACCCCGGCGCCGTCGCGTCGTTCGTCCTGTGCGCCACGGCGACGGACTGGTCCGATCCGCGCCAGCAGCTGGTGTGGCGCACCATGGGCGCGCTGCGCCTGGTGCTGGGGCTGTTCCCACGCGGCGCCTGGACAACGGGCATGCGCCTGGCCGGCGCGCCGGCGCGGGGCAGCGACTGGGTGGCGTCCGAGCTCTCGCGCGGCAGCGCGCGCGACCTGGCCGAGGCCGGCCGCGAGCTCGGCCGCTTCGACAGCCGCCCCTGGATCGGTGAGCTGGACGCGCCACGCGAGGTGGTGCTCACCACGCGCGACCAGCTGGTGCCGCCGCCCAAGCAGTACGCGCTGGCCCGCGCGCTCGGCGTCGCACCGGTGCTGCTCGACGCCCCGCACGAGGCGTGCTCGACGCACCCGAGGCAGTTCGTGGCCGCGCTGCTCGGTGCGCTCGCGCGCCTGGACGCGCGGAGTCGCTCAGCCGCCTGAGGCCTCGGAGCCGAGGCTCAGCCGTCGGGGGAGGGGCTGTCCGCCAGCGGCTCCACCCGGCGCAGGAAGCCGCGCACGTCGAGGTGCTCCGACAGCGACGAGCGGTGCGCGTCGCACGCCACCCACGTCTTCTCGCGCTCGGGGGTGTGCACCTTCGGGTTGTTCCACACCAGCACGTGCCGGGCGCCGGTGTGGCAGCCGCGCGCCGAGCACCGCACCGGCTCGTCGGACGGGGCCTCGGCGGTCATGAGCAGAGTGTGTCAGCCGGCGGCCACGTACCGTCCTTCGCCGTGGACCTGCGGGAGCGGCGCATCGCCGCGCACTGGTGGGCAGCCGAGATCACGCAGCGCGCGTGGGCCGGCGTGGTGCTGCGCGGCGTGACGACCGGCCGCTCACCGGTGGTTCTCGGCCGGCCGACGGTCACCGCCACCAACATGGTCGTCGGGGATGACTTCAAGATCTGGTCCGGTCACCGCCGCACGCTGGTGTCCGGCTGGGGCCGCATCCGCATGGGCGACCGCGTCTTCGTCAACGTCGGCACGGTGATCGTCAGCGTGCAGGAGGTCGAGATCGGCGACGACGTGGCCCTCGCCAACGAGGTGCTGCTCGTCGACAGCCACAGCCACGGCATCGAGGGCCGGCCGCACGTGCAGGCGCCGATCCGCATCGGCGCCGGCAGCTGGGTGGGCAACCGCGCGATCGTGCTGCCGGGCGTGACGCTGGGTCGGCGCGTCGTCGTCGGGGCCGGCGCCGTCGTCACCCGGGACGTGCCCGACGACATGATGGTGGCCGGCAACCCGGCCCGGGTGGTGCGCCAGCTGTCCTACCCGCCGGGGTGTCGGCGGGCCTGGCACGACCAGTGGGTCTGCCCCTGCCCGAAGCTCGAGGCGGCGTCCGAACCGGCCTAGGTCAGGCCGCGCAGTCGAGCACGAGCTTGCCCTGCGTCCGGCGGCCCAGGAGGTCCTCGTGCGCCCTGGCTGCCTCGGTCAGCGGGTACGTGCCACCGACGATCGGGCGCAGCGTCCCGTCCTGCACCATCGACAGCAGCTCTGCCATCTGCGGCTGCAGCATCTCGGGCCGGCTGAAGCAGTGCGCCAGCCAGAAGCCGGCGACGGTGCGGCTGCGCGACATCAGCTCGCCGGAGGTCAGCGTCGACGTCGGCGCGCGCGAGGCCATGCCGAAGGTGGCCAGGCGCCCGAACGGGGCGAGCGCCGCCAGCGAGGCGTCGAAGGTCGGCCCGCCGACCATCTCGAGCACGACGTCGACCTTCTTGCCGCCGTTCGCCTGCTGCAGTGCGTCTTTGAGGTCGTGCGCGCCGGCGTCGACGGTGGCGTGGGCACCGAGCTCCTCGGCCATCGCGCGCTTGTCGGCGGTCGAGGCGACGCCGATGACGTGGCCCGCCCCCCACACCCGGGCCAGCTGCACCGCGAGCGTGCCGACCCCGCCGGCGGCCGCGTGCACGACCACCGACTCGCCGGCCGCCAGGTGCGTGCTCGTGCGCAGCAGGTGCCAGGCCGTCAGGCCCTGCACCATCAGCGAGAGCACCTGGGCGTCGCTGACACCGTCCGGCACCGGGAAGGCCGCCCGCGGGTCGACCAGGGCCTTTTGCGCGTAGCCGCCGCCGGCGGCGAAGGCGGCGACGCGCGAGCCGTCCGGCAGCCGGCCGACGACCTCGCTGCCGGGCACGAGCGGCAGCGTCGAGCTGCTGAGATAGCTGTCCTCGACCTGGTGCGTGTCGGCAAAGTTCACGCCCGCCGAGTCGACCTCGAGCACCTGCAGGACGCCTTTGGCGACCGGGTCGGGCAGCTCGGTGACGGTGAGGACCTCGGGTCCGCCGAACTCGGTGATCTGGACAGCGCGCATGGCAGGCTCCTGGCTCGGGGACGCGTGCGGGCACCGTAGCGCCGGGTAAGAGAGCGTCGGGTCAGGGAGCGCTGGGTCAGCGAGCGCTGGGTCAGGTGCGGGGCAGCCGCCGCAGCTCGGCCGGTGTCTGGCGTACCTGCACCGGCGCCTTGGTGCCGCGCCACCACCGCCAGGTCCACCGCACGAGCTGGCGGCAGAGGAGCGCGACGGCTGCGAGCAGCGCCACCGCCTCGACGATGCCGAGCGGCCCGCGCGAGACCAGCTCGACGACGACGGTGGCGAGCAGCAGCGCCGGTCCGACGACGACGAGCAGGGCGAACAGCCACATGCCGCCCACTGTCCCCGATGCGCCCGCGCCGCGCCAGCGATGCCCGGCGGGCAGGGCGCGCCGGACCTCGGCAGACTGGACGGTGTGAGCACCCCCTGCGACGGCTACGCCGGCATCGATACCCGCCCGCTCGAGGCGCCACCGGTCGACGCGCTGCTGCTCGTGTCGTTCGGCGGTCCCGAGGGACCCGACGACGTGCTGCCGTTCATGGAGAACGTCACCCGCGGGCGCGGGATCCCCGCCGAACGGCTGCGCGAGGTCAGCCGGCACTACCTCGAGCTCTTCGACGGCGTGTCCCCGATCAACGCCCAGGCCCGGGCGCTCCAGGCCGCCCTGCGCGCCGAGCTGGCCGCCCAGGGCGTCGAGCTGCCGGTGTACTGGGGCAACCGCAACTGGCACCCCTTCCTGGCCGAGACCGTCACCCGGATGCGCGACGACGGCCGGCGCCATGCCCTCGCCGTCGTCACGAGCGCCTTCCCCTCCTACAGCGGCTGTCGGCAGTACCGCGAGGACTACTGGCGCGCCCGCAGCGAGGTGCCCGGCGCGCCGCTGATCAGCAAGCTGCGGCACTACTGGGCAGAGGACGGCTTCCTCGACGTGCTGGCGCGGGGCGTCGCGGCGACCGACCCGGCGCCGGACGCGCGGCTGGTCTTCACCGCGCACTCGATCCCGCTGTCGATGGCCGCGACGAGCGGGCCGACCGGCGACGCCTACGTCGAGACGCTGCGGCTGGCTGCGGCCGGGGTCGCCGCGCGGCTCGGCGGGGACCGGGACTGGGACCTGGTCTTCCAATCCCGCAGCGGGCCGCCGCAGGTGCCGTGGCTCGAGCCGGACGTCGGCGACCATCTGGAGAAGCTGGCGGGAGAGGGCGTGCGTGAGGCGGTGATGGTGCCGATCGGCTTCACCAGCGACCACGTCGAGGTGCTGTACGACCTCGACATGCAGGCGCAGGAGCAGGCCGGCTCGCTGCTGACCCTCAAGCGCTCGGCCACCGTCGGCACCGACCCACAGTTCGTCGCGATGCTCGTCGCCCTGGTCCGCGAGCGGCTGTCGGGTCCCGAGCTCGCCTCGCACGGGGCGCCGTGCACCTACGACCGCTGCCCGGTGGGCTGCTGCCCCCCGTCGGCGCGTCGCTCGAGCTGAGGCCGGCCGACTAGCGTCGAGCCGATGCAGCAAGACACGCCCTGGTGGCGCGAGGCCGTCGTGTACGAGGTGTACCCGCGCTCGTTCGCGGACTCGAGCGGCGACGGAGTCGGTGACCTCGAGGGCATCCGTCGGCATCTCGGCCACCTGGCCCAGCTCGGGGTCGACGCGATCTGGCTGACACCGTTCTACCCGTCGCCGATGGCCGACCACGGCTACGACGTCGCCGTCTACGACGACGTCAACCCGCTGTTCGGCGACCTCGCCGCCTTCGACGCGCTGCTCGCCGAGGCGCACGAGCGTGACCTGAAGGTGATCGTCGACATCGTGCCGAACCACACGTCCGACGAGCACGTCTGGTTCACCGAGGCGCTGGCCGATCCCGACTCGTCCGCCCGGGCCCGATACGTCTTCCGCGATGGCAGCGGGCCGGACGGCGATGAGCCGCCGAACAACTGGCAGAGCGTCTTTGGCGGACCGGCGTGGGAGCGGGTGCCGGACGGCCAGTGGTACCTGCACCTGTTCGACACCAAGCAGCCGGACCTCGAGTGGACCAATGCTGAGGTGCACGAGGAGTTCCGGCGCATCCTGCGCTTCTGGCTCGACCGGGGCGTCGACGGCTTCCGCATCGACGTCGCGCACTCGCTCTACAAGCACCCGACCCTCGCCGACGAGCCGCCGCGTCCGCCCGAGCTCGGCATCCACGACGACTTCGAGACCCACATCTGGGACCACGACGACGTGCTCGGCGTCTACGAAGACTGGCGGCGGCTGCTCGACGGCTACGACGGCGACCGGATGCTCGTCGGCGAGGTGTTCCTCTACGACGTCGCGCGGGTCGCCCGCTACGTCGGCGACGACCGGCTGCACCAGGCGTTCAACTTCACCGTCACCCGCGCCCCGTTCGAGGCGGCGGCGCTGCGCGAGACCCTCGAGCAGGCCCTCGAGCACTTCCATCCCGGTACCTGGGTGCTGTCGAACCACGACCTCGTGCGGCACGTCACCCGCTTCGGCGGCGGCGCGCTGGGTCGGCGGCGCGGCCTTGCCCTGACGGCGCTGCTGTTCGCGCTGCCCGGCTCGCCCTACCTCTACCAGGGCGAGGAGCTGGGCCTGGACGAGGCCGACGTAGCGCCCGCACGCCGGCAGGACCCGATCTTCCGCCGCACCGAAGGGCGGCTGCCCGGCCGCGACGGCTGCCGCACCCCGATGCCCTGGGACTCGCGCGCGCCCCATCTCGGCTTCAGCACCGGCGAGCCCTGGCTGCCGTTCGGCGACGACGCGGCGGCGCTCGCCGTCGACCGGCAGGACGGCGACCCCGCCTCGACGCTGTCGGGCTACCGGCGCCTGCTCGCCGCCCGCCGCGAGCTGCTGCCCGAGCTGCCCGAGGAGGTGCGCTGGCTCGAGCTCGGCGCCGACCTGCTCGCGGTGCAGCGCGGGCCGCTGGTCGCCGTGCTGAACGCGGCCTCCGAGCCGGTGCAGGCCCAGCTGCCGGAGCCGATGCAGCTGCTGCAGGCGACGGCCGACGGCGCCGGCGTCGAGAACGATTCTCTGCTCACCGTCCCGGCCGCCGCGACGGTGTGGCTGTGCCGGTGAGCCAGGACGAACGGCTCGCCGATGTGCAGGCGGTGCTGTTCGACATGGACGGCACGCTCGTCGACTCGACCCGCGCGGTCGAGCGGGCCTGGCTCGCCTTCGCCGACGACCACGGCCTGGATGGCACGGACACACTCGCGCTCGCGGGCGGGCCACCGGCGAGCGTGACGATCCGTCGCCTGGCCACCGGCCTCGACGAGGACGGCGTCGCGCGGGCCGTCGCCGTGCAGTCCGACCGCGAGGCCGACATGGACGGCGTGGTCGTCGCCGAGGGCGCGCACGCGCTGATCGCCCTCGTCGAGCGGCGCGGCATGCCCTGGGCGGTCGTCACGAGCGCCGACCGGCGCCTCGCCGATTCCCGCCTGGCCGAGGCCGGCATCACCCCGCCGGTGCTGGTCACCGCCGACGACGTCGCGGCCGGCAAGCCAGACCCGCAGGGCTACCGCGCCGCCGCCATGGCCCTCGGCGTGCCGATTGAGCGTTGCCTGGTCGTCGAGGACTCAAAGATCGGCGCCGAAGCGGGCCTGGCGTCCGGTGCGCTCGTCGCGGGCCTCGTGCCCGACCTCGGCGCACAGCTGACGGTGCGCGACCTGCCGCACCTCACCACGCTGCTCGACGGCCCTGCGTGATCGTCAGAACGATCCGTGCGTTCCTGCGGCTCACGAGCGACCGATCCTTCTGAGGATCACCACGTCAGCACGCCCGTCACCTGTCGAGTGCGTCGGCGGCCTCGATCTCGTCGCGGGGGACGCCGAGCAGGAACAGCACCGCGTCGAGGAACGGTGACGACAGCGCCGCGTCGGCCGCCTCACGCACCACCGGCTTGGCGTTGAAGGCGATCCCGAGGCCGGCCGCGGCGAGCATGTCGAGGTCGTTGGCGCCGTCGCCGATGGCGACCGTCTGCGCCATCGTCACGCCCTGCGTCGCGGCGAACTCGCGCAGCGCCGCAGCCTTTGCAGCCCGGTCGACGACGGGCCCGACGAGGCGTCCGCTCAGCTGCCCGCCGGAGACCTCCAGCACGTTGGCGCGGCTGTGGTCCAGCCCGAGCTCGGCGACGAGGTCGTCGGTGACCGCGGTGAAACCGCCGCTCACGATGCCGACCGCGCAGCCCAGGCGCTTGAGCGTGCGCACGAGGGTGCGCGCGCCCGGCGCGAGGCGTACCTGCGCCCGCACGGCATCGACCTGAGCGACGTCCAGACCGCGCAGCAGCGCGACGCGCTCGCGCAGCGAGGCCTCGAAGTCGAGCTCGCCGGCCATCGCCCGCTCCGTCACCTCGGCCACCTCGGCCTCGCACCCGGCCTCTGCGGCGAGCATCTCGATCACCTCACCGCGCACGAGCGTCGAGTCGACGTCGAGCACCACGAGGCGCCGGGCCCGGCGCCACAGCGTCGAGGCCTCGACGGCGACGTCGACCGACTGCGCCACCGCCTCGGCGGCCAGCTCGCGGCGCAGCACGGCGGTGTCGCCGCCGGAGACGAGCAGGTCGTAGGCGTCCAGCGGCGAGCTCGACAGCCGCAGCACCCGCTCGATGTTGGCGCCGCAGCCGGCCAGCCGGCGGGCGATGCCGGCGAAGGCGGCCGGTGGCAGGGGAGCGCCGAGCACGATGACGTGGTGCCGGTCGGGCCGCACGGCCGGCGCGTCGTCGGGGATGCGCGCGGGCGTCACCTGCACGCCGAGCGCGGCGGCCGTCGTTGCCAGCTCGTCCCGCAGCGCCGCTGCGTCGTCCTCGACGACCACGCCGAGCAGCAGCCGGCCGTGCACGACGACCTGTTCGACGTCGAGCACCCGGGCGCCGTGCCGGTTCAGCACCTCGAACAGCCCTGCGGTGACGCCGGGGGCGTCGGCGCCGGTGACCGTGAGCAGCAGGCTCACGCGTTGTAGGCGGCGAGCTGCGCTCGGCGCACGTGCCGGCCGAGCTCGCGCAGCGCCTGCTCGCGGGCGACGCTCTCGCGCGTGTCGACCGCGCCGCCGGCGTCGCCGCTGGCCAGCGCCACCACGGCGGACAGGCTGCGGGCGCGCACCAGCAGCTCGCGGGCCCGGGCCGGGTAGGCGCGCGGCAGCTCGTCACCGCCGATGCCCTGCCGGGTCTGGCGGCGCAGGTCATCGAGGGCCTGCGCGACGTCGGGGCGCCAGCGAGCGACGTCGAGCGCCGTCAGCACCGACAGGCAGTCGAGCACGCCGGCCCGCAGGTCGTGCTCGGCATCGGGCAGGAAGGGCCCCGGGTCGACGGGGGAGGCCTGCACCGGGTGGGCCGTCCAGCGCACCGTCGTGACGATGCCGTCCGCCTCGGAGCCGTGCGTCGTCACGGCGGGGACCAGCCCGACGCCGGACCCGTCGCTGCGCAGCGCGAGCACGCCCTCGCCGCACGCCAGCGCGGCGGCGCTGAACCCGCCCGGGCCCGGGAGGCCGAGGGCGTCGCCGGGCACGGGCAGCACCAGCCGCAGCCGCTCCACGCCGCTCGCACGCAGCCGCCCCATCGCCCGGTCGAGCGGTTCGTCCTGCGCCGGGCGGGGCTCGGCCGGGGGCAGGCCCGCCGCGCTCTCGAGGACCAGGGCGCGCTCCAGGCCGACGACCCCGGCGGCGGCGTCGCGGGCGTGCGCCCGGCCGGCGAGCTCGGGCAGCGCGGCCTCGCCGGCGAGCCAGGCCCGTCCCCAGGCCACCAGCAGCGCACTGCGCGGGGGAGCGGTCGTCACGCACACCACGCTAGAAGACTCCCCATCCGGTGCTGCTGCTCGTCGTCCCGCCCTCGCGGCTGCCGCGGAGGGAAAGCGCATCCGTTGCTGCCATCACGACCACCGATCCGCGCAACCCCGCCGCGGACGGGGGCCCGGGCCAGTCATGTGGCGGCGACGGGTCGGCGGGCAGGCGGGTGCCGGCGCGTCGGTGGGCGGCCGGCAGGCGTCGCGGACGTAGCCTGCCTCGTCGTGCGCACCACCCGCTACGACCACGTCGACCTGTCGGCCCGCCCTGCCCGGCGCAGCGTGCCGACGCTCGCGGCCGAGGGCGGGCTCGTCGTCGAGGAGCTCTCCACGGGGTTCTGCGGCGCGGTCGTCGCCTGCGACAAGCAGCGGGTCTCGCTCGAGGACAGCCGCGGGAAGGTGCGGGTCTTCCCGCTCGACCCGGCGGGCTTCGCCGTCGACGGCCGGCCGGTGACGCTCACCCGTCCGGTCGTCGCACCTTCGCGGGGGTCGGGCCGGTCGGCGTCCGGCTCGGTCGAGGTCGCCGGGCTGCGGGCCCGGGTGGCCCGGGCCAGCCGGCTGTGGGTGGAGGGCAAGCACGACGCCGAGCTCGTCGAGCGGGTCTGGGGGCACGACCTGCGTGTCGAGGGCGTGGTGGTTGAGGCGCTCGACGGCGTCGGCGAGCTGGCGGCGGCGGTCCGCTCCTTCGCACCCGGCCCGGGCCGCCGGCTCGGCGTGCTCGTCGACCACCTCGTCGAGGGGTCCAAGGAGAGTCGGATCGTCGCCGGCGTCCGGCACCCGCAGGTGCTCGTCACCGGCCACCCGTACGTCGACGTCTGGCAGGCGGTCAAGCCCGCGGCCGTCGGCATCGCCGCCTGGCCGGTCGTGCCGCGCGGGCAGGAGTGGAAGCAGGGCGTGTGCGCGGCGCTCGGCTGGGGCGAGCCGTGGCAGGGTTGGCGCCGGGTGCTGGCGGCGGTCGACTCCTACGCCGACCTCGAGGTGCCGCTGCTGCGCTCGGTCGAGATGCTGATCGACTTCGTCACCGAGCCCGCGGACTCGTGACCCGCGGACTCATGACCAGCCCTTCGCCCGCCCCGCTCGAGGCCCGTCCGCTGCGGGCGTGGCAGCGGACGGCCCTGGCCGCCTATCGGGCCGCCGACAGTGCCGACTTCCTGGTCACCGCGACGCCCGGCTCCGGCAAGACGGCCTTCGCGCTGGCCCTGGCTGCCGAGCTGCTCGAGCGACGCGAGGTCAACCGCGTCGTCGTCGTCGCGCCCACCGACCACCTGCGCACGCAGTGGGCGCTCGCCGCCGAGCAGGCCGGCATCGCGCTCGACCCGACGCTCGGCAACGACGGCCGGCTGCGCGCCGACGTCGTCGGCTACGTGACCACCTACGCCCAGGTGGCGATGCGCCCGGCGGTGCACCGGGGGCGCACCGAGCACACCCGGCGCACGCTCGTCGTGCTCGACGAGATCCACCACGCCGGCGACGGGCTGTCGTGGGGCGACGCGGTGGCCGAGGCCTTCGAACCGGCCCGCCGGCGAGTCGCTTTGACCGGCACGCCCTTTCGGACCCGGCCCGACGAGCGCATCCCCTTCGTCCGCTACACCGAGGACGGCGACGGCGCGCTCGCCAGCACCGCCGACCACGCCTACGGCTACCGCGAGGCGCTGGCCGACGGCGTGGTGCGTCCGGTCGTGTTCGCCGCCTACACGGGGGTGTCCCGGTGGCGCAACAGCGCCGGCGACGTCGTGTCGGCGTCGCTGACCGGGGAGGCGACGCGCAGCGTCGAGGCGGCGGCGTGGCGCACCGCGCTCGACCCGGGCGGCGAATGGGTGCCGCACGTGATCGCCGCGATGGACGAGCGCCTCTCGCACCTGCGCGCCACCGGCATGCCGGACGCCGCCGGCCTGGTGCTCGCCAGCGACCAGGAGTCGGCCCGCGCCTACGCCCGCATCGTGCGCCGGGTCACCGGGAGCGCGCCGGTGCTGGTGCTGTCGGACGACCCGCGCGCGAGCCGTCGCATCAGCGAGTTCGCCGCCGGCACACAGCGGTTCGCCGTCTGCGTCCGTATGATCAGCGAAGGGGTCGACGTGCCGCGGGCGGCGTGCCTGGCCTGGATGACGTCGTACCGCACGCCGCTGTTCTTCGCCCAGGCTGTCGGTCGCGTGGTGCGCGCCCGCCGGCCGGGAGAGTCGGCGACGGTCTTCCTGCCGGCGGTGCGTCCGCTGCTCGCGCTCGCCGCCGAGATGGAGAGCGAGCGCAACCACGTGTTGCCTCCGCCCGCGCCGAGCGAGGAGCTCTACGACCCGCTGCCGCCGCCCGAGCGCGACGAGCCGGGCCCGGACCAGTGGCAGGCGCTCGGCGCGCAGGCCCAGTTCGCGCACGTGCTGCACGCCGGACGCGCCGTGCTGGCCGGGGGTGCAGCCTTGAACGGCGCCGACGAGGAGTACCTCGGCCTGCCCGGGCTGCTGAGCCCCGAGCAGACCGCGGCGCTGCTGTCGCGGCGCGACGCCGAGCACCGGCGGATGGCCTCCAGCAGTCGGGAGGCCGATGCGCCCGCCGAGCCTGTCGAGGCGGTGTCGTGGCGGGCGGCCGGCGAGCTGCGCCGGGAGGTCAACAGCCTGGTGGCCGCGCTCGCCGCCCGCACCGGCACGCCGCACGCGCGGCTGCACGCGCGGGTCCGGGCCGCCGTGCCGGGACCGCCGTCGGCCGCCGCGCCGGTCGAGCTGCTGCGGGAGCGGCGCGACTGGCTGCTCGGTGAGATGCCCCGGCGGTGAAGCTCTTTCAGGTGACGACTCTCAGTGGGCGTCGTCCATGATGCCGGTGGTGAGCCCGAGGACCGCGCCCGCCATGAGCACCACCACGCCGAGGACGGTCAGGACCAGCGACTGCAGGATCAGGGCGAAGGCCAGCACGACGGCAGCGAGCACGATGAGCCCGACGGTGATCCACGACGCGGTCTTGAAGCGGTGCGCGGGCTCGGTCATCGGGGGCTCCTTCGTCCATTTTCGGCGCGGATGACGCTACCCAACGGCGGCCCGGAGCCGGTCGTTGTCGGGCGCCCGGACGACCCCAGGCTGTCGGACTTCCTCGGCCTCACCGACGGCGCCCGCCGGATGCGCCACGAGGCCGGCGCGGGTCTTTTCATCGCCGAGGGCGAGAAGGTCATCGCCCGCACGGCCGGGGCCGGCTACCCGCCCCGGGCGCTGCTCGTCTCGCCGGCGCGCCTTGCCGACCTCTCGCCGGCCGTCGCCGGGCTCGGCTGCCCGGTGTACGTGGCGTCGTATGAGGTGCTGCGCGCGCTCACCGGCTTCCACGTGCATCGCGGCGCGCTCGCCTCCTTCGGTCGGCTGCCGCTGCGCAGCGCCGCGGACGTGCTGGCCGATGCCCGGCGCATCGTCGTGATGGAGGCGGTCACGAACCACACGAACCTCGGGGCGGTGTTCCGCTCGGCCGCGGCGCTCGGCATGGACGCGGTGCTGCTGAGCCCTACCTCGTGCGACCCGCTCTATCGGCGCAGCATCCGGGTGTCGATGGGCCAGGTCTTCGCCGTTCCCTACGCCTACCTGGACCGCTGGCCGGGCGGCCTGGACCAGGTGCGCGACGCGGGCTTTCGCGTGCTGGCGCTGACACCCCAGGCGGGGGCGGTCGACCTCGGGGCGGTCAGCGTCGGCCCTGCCGAACGGGTGGCCGTCGTGTTCGGCGCCGAGGGTCCGGGCCTGACCGACGACGTGCTCGAGGCCGCCGACGAGCGGGTGCGCATCCCGATGCACGCCGGCGTCGACTCGCTCAACGTCGGTGCAGCCGCCGCGATCGTCTGCTGGCACCTCGGCCGCCGCCCCTAAGGACGTCCGCCCGCCCGCCGCACCCCTGCTGCCGCCGGCCGCCCCGTCCCGCCCCACCCGCAGCGGGGTTGCGCGGATCGGTGGTCGTGATAGCAGCAACGGATCCGCTTTCCTTCTGCGCGGCAGCGCTTCTGCGCGGGAGGACCCTTCGACACCGGAGCTCCGCCCTCTCCCTTGGCGTGGAGCCGTCACTCATCCACGGGCGTCGCCCCCGGGCCGTTGGAGCTGCTGCTGGCCAACCTGCCGCTCAACCCCTGCTCCGCAGCGGGGTTGCGCGGATCGGTGGTCGTGATAGCAGCAACGGATCCGCTTTCCCCCTGTCGAGCGACGCGGCGCCGCTGGCGGCGTCCACAGGACAGGTCGTGCGTCGTCCACAGCTCACCTCTCGGCACTGACGGCCCGCCGCACGCGAGACAGGGTCGCAGTCATGAGCCTTCCTTCAGCAGCGCCGCTGCCCTGGGGCGAGCTGCTCCATGTCCAGGACGAGATCTTGTCGCGCCGGCAAGGTCTTGACGGCGGCCTGACCCCCGCGGCCTGGCGTTGGCAGCTGCAGCGAGGCGCGTGGCAGCTGGTCCTGCCCGGGATCGCCGTCGCGCACAGCGGCGAGTTGACCTGGCCTCAGCGGGCGTGGGCGGCGCTGCTGGCGGGCGGCCTCGGCGCGGCCGTGTCGGGTGATGCCGCCGTGCACCTCGCCATGGGCGAAGGGCCCTCGACGCCCGGACGTCGCGTGCGGGTGCCACCTGTACGTATCGACGTGGCGGTACCGGCCGCACGCCAGTGCGCAGCCCACCGGTTCTTCGTGCCGCACCGCTGCGCCGTCCTCGCCGATGTGCGCCACCCGGCGCGGCAGCCTTCCCAGGTGCGCATCGCGCCGGCGGTGCTGCACTCGGCCGCGTGGGCGCCGAGCGATCGCGCGGCCGAGTGGAGGTTGGTGGCGCCGGTCCAGCAGCGACTCGTCCGAGCGGCCGACCTGACGACAGAGCTGGAGCGCTTTCCTGCACTGCCCCGTCGAGCGCTCCTCAGCCGGGTGCTGCTCGACGTGGCTCTCGGCGCCCATGCCCTCACCGAGCTCGACCTGCTTCGCCTGCTGCGCCGCAATGCGCTGCCCCGCCCCGACGTGCTGCAGTTTGGCCTCCGAGCCAACGGGATGCGGTACCTCGACTGCCTGTGGTGCCACCAGCGCGTCGCGGCCGAGGTCGACGGGGTGCATCACACCGAGGTCGACAGCTGGGATGCGGACACGCTGCGCGGCAACGAGGTCGTGCTCGCACCGGGAGGACCCGAGATGCTGCTGCGCTTCACGGGGGGCAACATGCGTCACGACGAGCCGCAGGTCGCCGACCAGCTGCGCCGCGCCCTGCGGTAGAGCAAGGCTCGTCGAGGTGAGGCGGACCCCCGGCCACGGTACCGCCGCTACAGCAGCGGCACGACGAGCGGGACGACGGGGAGCAGCGCGACGGCGGCGTTCGCGGCCAGCGCGGCGAGCAGCTGACCGCGCGGGAGCAAAGCGGGCCGGTCCACGAGCCGGCCGGCGCGCAGCAGCACCCCGGCGCCGGCCGGCCCCGGCTCGAAGCCCCCGGGCGGACCCGCCATCCCCAGCCCGCCCGCCGGCGCGCCGCCCGCGCTCACCTTGCGCAGCGCCCGCGCCAGGACCGGGGCGGAGTGCTGCCGGGCGGCCCGGTCGTCGGCGAGCACCTCGATCAGCGTGGCGACCTGCAGCTGCGCGCACCGCACCGCCGGCAGGCGCGGGAAGGTCCGCCCGAGCGCCAGGAACGGCAGCACGACCAGGTCGTGCCGCTGCTCGACGTGCGCCCGTTCGTGGGCCAGTACCGCGCGCAGCTCGTCGTCGCGCAGCGCCTGCACGGTTCCCGTCGAGAGCACGACCCGCGCCCGCATGCCGGGCAGGCAGTAGGCGACGGGCACCTCGGAGGCGACGACCCGCGCCCCCGGCAGCAGCGGGTTGCGGGTGCCGACGAGGTCGACGAGGTGCCGGTGCTGGCGGCGTGCGCGCAGCGTCCCGAGGCTCGAGCGCAACAGGACCGCCAGGAGCCGGGCCAGCAGCAGCAGCCACAGCACGGCGGCGAGCACCGACCACCAGCGGACCGGCCCGCCGTCGCCGCCGAGCAGGGCGCGCAGCGCGCTCAGGTGGGTGGTGCCGTAGGGCGAGAGCGCGATCGTGAGCAGCAGCTCGAGCGCCAGCAGGCCTCCGGCGAGCCCCAGCGCCTGCCACATGAGCAGGCCGACCGTCGGGCACCGATAGGGCCAGGACGCCGCAGCCAGGTGCACGGGCGCGGCGACGACGGCGAGCAGCAGAACGGTCGCCGAGACCGCGGCCAGCGCCATCGGCCCGCCGCGCTCAGCTGCCGGCTGGCTCGTCGAGCGCCCGGCGCAGGGCGCTCGCCTCGGCGGGGCTCACGCTGCGGGCGAAGTGCTGCAGGGCGGCCGCCCGGTCGTCGGCCTGGCCGAGCGCTTGCTGCATGAGCACGGCGATGTGGTCCTCGCGGCTGGCGACGGCGCTGTAGGTGTGCGCCCGGCCGCAGCGCTCCCGGCGCAGCAGGCCTTTGCGCTCGAGCCGGCCGAGCACGGTGAGCCAGGTCGTGTAGGCGAGGTCGCGGGCCGCCAGCTGCTCGGCCACGTGGCGGGCCGTGCACGGGCCGTCGGCCCAGACGACCTGCATCACCGAGCGTCCCAGGTCCCCCGGCCGTGTCACAGGGGTCATACTACGTCGAGTAGAAGTTCTACGTCCTGTCGTAGACGATGGACCTGCCACCGTCCGCGCCGTTCGCACAGGGAGCTGCCGTGCCCGACCTGCTCGGCACCGCACGACCGCAGGGTGCCCAGACCTGGCGGTGGGACTGGCAGCTGTTCGCCCGCTGCCGGGGCCACGACGAGCTGTTCTTTCACCCGCACGGCGAGCGCGAGCCGATGCGCAGCGAGCGCGAGGCCGCCGCCAAGCAGGTGTGCGCGGCCTGCCCGGTGCGCCGGGAGTGCCTCGACCACGCGCTCGAGGCGCAGGAGCCCTACGGCGTGTGGGGCGGCATGACCGAGACCGAGCGCGAGGAGCTGCTGTACGGCCCGAGGCCGGTCCGCAAGCGCTGAGGCCCGGCTTCACGTGCACTTCACCGGACGGGGGATGTGCTGGGCGACAGCACCGGGCACACTGCCCGGTGCGGGGTTGCCATGAGCAGCCGGCCGTCGACGTGGTGGGCAGGGGAGTGGCATGACGGGCAGCGCGGACACCGGCGGGCCGGTACACGACGCGAGGGGGCCCGAACCGATGAGACCGGCACCGATGAGACCGGCAGAGGTGCTCGAACAGGCGCTGTTCGAGGTCAAGAAAGTCGTCGTCGGCCAGGACCGCATGGTCGAGCGCATGGTCGTGTCGCTGCTCGCCCGCGGCCACTGCCTGCTCGAGGGCGTGCCCGGCGTCGCCAAGTCGCTGGCCGTCGAGACCCTCGCGACCGTCGTCGGCGGCTCGTCGGTGCGCCTGCAGTTCACGCCCGACCTGGTGCCCTCCGACATCGTCGGCACCCGCATCTACCGCCCGTCGCAGGAGGCCTTTGACGTCGAGCTCGGGCCGGTGTTCGCCAACCTCGTGCTGGTCGACGAGATCAACCGGGCGCCGGCCAAGGTGCAGTCGGCGCTGCTCGAGGTGATGGCCGAGCGGCAGGTCTCGATCGGCGGGACGACCTACCTGCTGCCCGAGCCGTTCCTGGTGCTCGCCACCCAGAACCCCATCGAGTCCGAAGGTGTCTACCCGTTGCCCGAGGCGCAGCGCGACCGGTTCCTTATGCGGGTCGAGGTCGGCCATCCCGGCATGGCCGACGAGATGGAGATCGTGCGACGCATGGCCGTGTCGGCGCCGACGGTGGGCGAGGTGCTCAGCCTCGAGCAGCTCGTCGCGCTGCAGGGCGCGGTCGACGACGTGTTCGTCCACCACGCGGTCGGTGAATACGCGGTGCGTCTGGTGATGGCGACCCGCGAGCCTGAGCGCTGGGACCTCGGCGAGCTCGCGCCGCTGCTCGCCCACGGTGCGTCGCCGCGCGGCAGCCTCGGACTGGTCCGGGCGGCCAAGGCCCTGGCCACGCTGCGCGGACGGCGCTACGTGCTGCCGGTCGACGTCGCGGACCTGGCCGTCGACGTGCTCGCGCACCGGCTGGTGCTCACCTACGAGGCGCTGGCCGACGAGGTACCCGCCACCCGCATCGCCGGCACCGTGCTCGACAAGGTCGCGCCGCCCCAGATCGCCCCGTCGCAGCACTTCGCCGCCGGCCGCAGCGCGCAGGACACGCGGCAGCACGAGGTCCGGCCGGCGCCGCACCGCGACGGCCAGCGCGTCCCCGACGTGCTCGAGGGCGGTTCGCGGCGGGTGGGCGAGGGTGCAGCGTGAACGGCCGCCGGTGAGCGCCCCGACGCGCCCACGGCGACGCCGGCTGCGGGCGCTGCCGCCCGAGCCGCTGCCGCCGGCACCGCTGGCCCCGGCCGAGTCGGTGCGCCGGTTGTCGCTGCAGATCTCCGCGCGCCTCGACGGCGTGCTGCAGGGTGAGCACCTGGGCTACCTGCCCGGGCCGGGCACCGAGCCGTCGGAAGCGCGTGCCTACGCACCCGGCGACGACGTGCGCCGCATCGACTGGGCCGTCACCGCCCGCACCGGCGAGCCGCACGTGCGCCAGGCCGTCGCCGAGCGCGAGCTCGAGACGACGCTGCTCGTCGACCTGACGGCGTCGATGTCGTTCGGCACCGCCCGCTCGGAGAAGCGGGAGGTCGCGGTGGCGCTGGCCGCTGCCGTCACCCAGCTGGCGTCCGGCCCCGGCGACCGGATCGCGGGCGTGATCCTGGGCGACACGGTGCGGCGGCTGCCCTCGCGCGCCGGTCAGTCGGGGGCGCTCGCGCTGCTGCACGCGCTGCGCACCACGCGACCGGGCGACGGCGCCGGTCCCACGCTCGCGCAGGGCCTGTCGGCGGTAGCGAGCCCGCCGCGCCGGCGCGGCCTCGTCGTCGTCGTCTCCGACCTGCTCGGACCGCCGGTGCCGCCCGGCGCCCCGCTGCCCTGGGCCCGGCCGCTGCGCACGCTCGCCCGCCGGCACGACGTCGTGGTCGTCGAGGTCATCGACCCGCGCGAGCTCGAGCTGCCCGAGGTCGGGATGCTGCGCCTGGTCGATCCGGAGTCCGGCCGCCACCTCGAGGTGCAGACCCGCGACGCGCGGCTGCGGGCCCGCTACGCCGAAGCGGCGGCGGCCCGCCGCGCGATGCACGCCGAGCAGGTGCGCGCCGCCGGCGCCGGCCACCTGGTGCTGCGCACCGACCGCGACTGGTTGCCCTCTCTCGCGGGCTTCCTCGCCTCCCGCCGGCGCCTGCGGGCGGCCGGCCGCGCCCCCGGAGGGCGGTAGGTGTCCTTCCTCGCCCCGGTCCGGCTGTGGCTGCTGCTGCTGATCGCCGCCCTGGCCGTCGCCTACGTGGTGGTCCAACGCCGCCGACCCGCCTACGCGCTGCGCTTCACCGAGCTGGACCTGCTCGCCTCGCTGGTCACGCGCAGCGCGGCCTGGCGCCGGCACGTGCCGGCGGTGCTCATGCTGCTGGCGCTGACGGCGCTGACCACCGCCTTTGCCCGGCCGCAGGCCGACGTCGAGGTGCCGCGCGAACGCGCCACCGTCGTCATCGCCCTCGACGTGTCGATCTCGATGCAGGCCGAGGACGTCGCACCCGACCGCATCACCGCCGCCAAGCAGGCGGCCGCGACCTTCGTCGAGCGGCTGCCGGGGCGCTTCAACGTCGGGCTGGTCGCCTTCGACGGCAGCGCGCGCGTCGTCGTGCCGCCCACCCAGGACCACGCCAGCGTGACGACGGCGATCGACGCGCTCGCGCTCGGGCCGAGCACCGCCATCGGCGACGCGGTCGCGGCGAGCCTGGACGCGATCTCGGCCGTCCCCGGCGAGGACGGCCAGGAGCCCCCGCCGGCCCGCGTGGTGCTGCTCTCGGACGGCACCAACACCGTCGGGCGCTCGGTGCAGAGCGCCGAGCAGGCGGCGTCGCAGGCCCGCGTGCCGGTCTCGACGATCGCCTACGGCACACAGGAGGGGACCGTGACGGTCCAGGGGCGCACCATCGAGGTGCCGGTCGACCGCAGCACCCTCGCCGAGCTGGCCGACGCCACCGGTGGTTCTGCGTTCACCGCGCAGAGCGGCGAGGAGCTCGGCGCGGTGTACGACGACATCGGCAGCCAGGTGGGCACCACCACCGAGCGGCGAGGGGTGACGGCCGCCGTCGCCGGCGTCGCGCTGCTGCTGGGGCTGTCCGCCGCGGTCGCCTCGCTCGTGTGGGGCGCGCGGCTCCCCTGATGGCGGGCCACGCTGAGGCGGCAACCGCGGCGGTGCCAGGCTGTCCGGCATGACGGCGTACCCGACGCACTGGGAGGCCGACGTCGTGCTGAACGACGGCGGCACGGCGGCGCTGCGCCCGATCCGGCCGGACGACGCCGACCGGCTGCGCGCGATGCACTCCAGGCTGTCGCCGGAGACGGTCTACAACCGCTTTTTCTCCTTCAAGCCCCGGCTGTCGAGCGCCGACGTCGCCCGCTTCACCCAGGTCGACCACGACGACCGGGTGGCGCTGGTCGCCGAGCTGCACGGCGAGCTGATCGGCGTGGTGCGCTACGACCGCACCCCGGGCACCGACGAGGCCGAGGTCGCCTTTGTCGTCGAGGACGCCCACCAGGGCCGCGGCCTCGGACCGGTGATGCTCGAGCACCTGGCGGTCGCCGCCCGCGAGCGCGGCGTCGAGCGCTTCACCGCCGACACGTTGCCGACCAACCGGGCGATGCTCGGCGTCTTTCGCACCGCCGGCTTCGAGGTCGCGCGGCAGCTGGCCGACGGCTACATCGCCCTCGCTTTTCCCATCGAGCCGACCGGGGCCTCGGTCGAGGTGATGCGGGCCCGCGAGCACCGGGCCGAGGCGCGCTCGGTGCAGCGGCTGCTGGCACCCCGCTCGGTCGCGGTCATCGGTGCCTCGCGCGAGCAGGGCTCGCCGGGGCACGAGGTGCTGCGCTCGCTGCTGCGCGGCGCGTTCGAGGGTCCGGTGTTCCCGGTCAACATCGCCGCGACGCACGTGTCGGGGGTGCGCGCCTACGCCGACGTGCGCGACGTGCCCGACGACGTCGACCTCGCCGTGCTCGCCGTGCCCGCCGCCGAGGTGGCCGAGGTGGTGCGGGCCTGCGCCGACAAGCGGGTACGCGGCCTCGTGGTGGTGGCCGGCGGATTCGCCGACGCGGGTGAGGCCGGCCGGCGCCGGCTCGACGAGCTCGTCCGGCTGGCGCGGTCCTCCGGCATGCGCCTGATCGGTCCGAACGCGATGGGGGTCGTGAACACCGATCCGGCCGTGCGGCTGTCCGCGACCTTCGCCGCCGCCCCCGCGCCGCTGCCCGGACGGGTGGGCGTGCTGAGCCAGTCCGGCGCCCTGGCCGGCACGTTCCTCACCGAGGCGCACCGACGGGGCCTCGGCCTGTCGGCGTTCGTCTCGATCGGCGACCGGGCCGACGTCTCGGGCAACGACCTGCTGCAGCACTGGCAGGACGACCCGCGCACCGAGGTCGTCGCGCTGCATCTGCAGGGCTTCGGCAACCCGCGCAAGTTCGTCCGGATCGCCCGCACCCTGTCGCGCTCCAAGCCGGTGGTCGCGCTCAAGAGCGGGCACGCGATGGGAGAGCCGGCGATCGACGCGCTGTTCGGCTCGGCCGGCGTCGTGCGTGTCGGCTCGCTGGCCCAGCTCTACGAGAGCGCTCAGCTGTTCGCGCTGCAACCGCTGCCCAGGGGTGATCGGGTGGCCGTGATCGGCAACTCGACGGCGCTCGCCGCGATGGCGGCCGACGCCTGCCGGGCGGGCGGGCTGGCTGTCCCGACGCTCAGCGCCGCGGTGCAGGAGCGGCTCGCCGCGGTCACCGGCACCACGCAGACGGCGAACCCGGTCGACCTCGGGCCGTTCGCCGGCCCCGCCGAGCTGGCCGCCGGGCTGCAGGCCGTGCGGGACTGCGGCGAGGTCGACGCGGTGCTCGCGGTCGTCGTCCCGCCGCCGGACGCCCGGGCCACCGACGTCACCGAGCGTCTCGGCAGCACCCTGCGCGAGGCCTCCGGCGGCGACCTGCCGCTGCTCGCCTGCTATCTCGGCCTCGACGGCGTGCCCCCGTCGCTCGCCCGCCTCGACGAGCACGGCACCCCGGCGCGCAGCTCGGTGCCCTCCTACGCCTCGCCAGAGTCGGCGGCGCTCGCGCTGTCGCGGGCCGTCGCCTACGCCGCCTGGCGCCGCGCCCCCGTGGGCAGCATCCCCGTGCTCGAGGACGTCGACGTCGCCGCCGCCCGGGACGCGGTGTCCGGGCTCGCGCGCGACGGCGCCTGGCTGGACCAGTCCGACGCCGCCGCGCTGCTGGCCGCCTTTGGCATCGGGCTGCAGGCCGCCCGCACCGTGGGCGACGCCGACGAGGCGGTCCAGGTGGCCACCGGGCTCGGGTACCCGGTGGCCGTCAAGGCCGCGGGCGAGCAGTGGCGGCGGCGCATCGACGTCGGGGCGGTGCAGCTCGGCCTCGAGGACGAGGCGGAGGTCCGCCGCGCCTTTGCCTCGGTGCAGGAGCTGGTCGGTGACGGACCGGTGCTGGTGCAGGCGATGGCCCAGCCCGGCGTGTCGACCGTCGTGCGGTTGGTGCAGGACCCGTCCGCAGGGGCGCTGCTGTCGCTGCGCCTCGGCGGGGTCGCCGCCGACCTGCTCGTCGACCCGGTCGTGCGCACGCTGCCGCTGACCGACCTCGACGCGGCGGCGCTCGTGCGCGCGATCCGCGGTGCGCAGCTGCTCACCGGCGAGGCGGGGGGAGCGCCCGCCGACGTCGTGGCGCTCGAGTCGCTGCTGCTGCGGGTGGCCCGGCTGGCCGACGAGCTGCCCGAGGTGGCCGAGCTGGTGCTCGACCCGGTGCTCGTGCAGCGCACCGGCGTCGTCCCCCTGCACGCGGGGGTGCGGCTGCTGCCGCCGGGCGCCAACCCCGACCGGGGGGCGCGCCGGCTCGGTGGGTCCTACGCCGTGCTGTAAGGGCTTGCCGCGTCAGCGGGTGGACGCGGGTTCCGCGCGTAGGACGTCGAGCAGCACACCGATCGCGTGCGGCTGCTCGACCGGGTGTCGCATCTGCAGGTCGGGGTGCACGGTGTAGCGGTTGCGGCGGCCCTCGCGCGTGCTCTCGAGGTAGCCGGCCTCGACCAGGTCGGCGACGATGCGCTGGGCCGCCCGTTCGGTGATGCCCACCTTCTCGGCCAGGTCACGGTGCCGCAGCTCTGGATCGCGGGCGACACAGAGCAGCACGTGCGCGTGGTTGGTAAGGAACGTCCACCCGGCCATGCGCGAATGCTACCGCTGCATGAGTGACGAGTCACAAAGCACGATGCTTGACACCCGACTTTTGTGTCTCCTATGGTCCGGGTCGTGCCCGCCGAACTCCACCGCCCGTGCTCGGAACGTCAGCCGTGAGCGTCGTCCTGGTGGCGGTGCCCGCAGTGCTGCTGCTCGCCGCCGCGCTCGCGGCCCTGCTGGGCAGTCGCCGGGGCGAGCCCGCCGGCCGGCTGTCCACCGCGGCAGCCTGGGTGGCCCTCGCGCTGGCAGTGGTGCTGGCGGTCGCCGTGACGGCGGGCGACCCGGTGACGGCCCGGTGGGGTGCGGGTCTCGGCCTGCTCGCCGACCGGCTGGGCGTCGTGCTGCTGCTGCTGGTCACCGGCGTCGGCGCGGTAATGCAGACCTTCGCCCGCCGCTACCTACGGGGCGACCGGCGCGGCGCGTGGCTGTTCGCTTCGGCGAGCCTGCTCACCGGCGCCACCGCCGCGCTCGTCACCGCCGCCACGCTGGTCGGCCTGGCGCTGGCCTGGACCGTGGCCGGTGTGGCGCTGTGCCTGCTGCTCGCGACCTACCCGGACCTCGCGCCCGCCCGGCTCGGCACGTGGCGCACCGCCCGCGCCTTTGCCGTCGGCGACCTCGCGCTGTGGGCTGCCGTCGTGACGGCGGTGCTCGTCTGGGGCGACCTGGACCTCGGCACGCTCGGCGCCACGGCGGGGGAGCGGTCCGGCGACGGCAGCGCGCTCACCGCCGTCGCGCTGCTGCTCGTCCTGGCCGCACTGGCCCGCTCGGCCCAGCTGCCGTTCGTCCGGTGGCTCCCGGCGACCCTCGCCGCCCCCACCCCCGTGTCGGCGCTGCTGCACGCTGGCGTCGTCAACGCCGGCGGCATCCTGCTCGTGCGCACCAGCCCGGTGTTCGCCGCCAGCCCGCTCGCCACCACGCTGGCCTTCGTCGCCGGCGCTGCGACGCTCGTCTACGCGACCGTGCTGATGCTCACCAAGGCCGACGTCAAGGGCGCGCTCGCGCACTCGACGATGGCGCAGATGGGCTTCATGATCATGACGTGCGGGCTCGGCGCGTTGGGGGCGACCGTATTCCACCTCGTCGCGCACGGCATGTACAAGGCCACGCTGTTCCTCGGCTCGGGCAGCGCGGTCGCTCGGCTGGTCCGCCACCGTTCGGCGCCGCCCGGGGACGTCCGCCGGATGTCGGTGCCTGCGCTGCTCGTGGCGGTGCTCGCGCCGGCCGCGGCCCTGCTCGCGGTCGCCATCCTGCGCGAGCCCGACCTCGGCGGGCGCACCGGCACCACGGCGCTGCTCGCCTTCGCCTGGGCGAGCGCGGCGCTGCTGGCCTGGGGCTGGCTCGGCCGGCACCCCGGCCCGGCCGGCTGGCTCGTCGTGCTCGTCGCCTCGGTGACGGGCGCCACCGCCTACCTCGCCCTGCTCGAGGGCGTCAAGGCCTACCTCGCGCCGTCGCTGTCCGGCGCCGGCAGCGCGACCGCCTCGCCGTGGCTGCTCGCGGTGCTGCTCGCGGTGCTGCTCGGGCTCACCGTGCTGCGGCTGCGGCCGGGTTCGCGCGTGCACCGCGCGCTCTACGTGCTGGCGCTGACCGCGGGACAGGTGCGTGACGGCTCGGCGCGCAGCCCGCGGCGCAGCGCGGCCGTCCGCAGCACCACCGCCGTCGTCCCCCGGGAGGTCCGCGCATGACGACCGCCACCCCCGACGCCGCGAGCGTCCGCGCCGGGCACCCCGCCGTCGACCGGGTCCGGCTGCGCAGCGAGGTGAACCTGGCCGGCCGGGTGCTCGCGCCGCTGTGGCCGATCGAGACCTTCATCGCCGTCAACCCGCTCGGCGGGTTCGAGGACCGGCCCTTCGCCGCGGCGGTGGCCGAGGCCGGCCGGCTGCTCGGCGCGCGGGGCACGCTGGACGAGGCGCAGTTCCGGGCGCTGCACCACGCCGGGCGCATCACCGGCGACGACCTGCGCGCGGCGGTGCGCCGCCTGGTGCCGGATCTCGCGGGCAACCGGCTCTCGCTCGGCGGGCAGCCGGTCGATGCCGAAGAGCTGGTGCTGACCGAGCTGCTGCACGGCGAACCCGCCGGATCGCCCGTCCGCACCGCGACCACGCTTGCCGAGCAGGCGCCGCAGGTGGCCCGGGCCGTCGACGCGCAGAGCGTGCGCTGGTGCGCGGCGTTCCTGGACGGCGGGCAGGCGAGCTGGTCGATGCCGGGACGCGAGGACGGCTTCTACCCGGCCTGGCGCGCCCTGGCCGCCGAGGACCGCACGCTGTCGCGCGCCAGCCGCCGCGCGCTGTCCGAGCTGCCCCAGCGGCCCGAGGACGCCGTCCTCGACGCGCTGCACGCGCTCGGCGTGCCCACCGAGCAGCACCGCGCGTACCTGCGGGCCCACCTGACCGGGATGCCCGGCTGGGCGGCGCACGTGCGCTGGCACGCCGAGAACGGCGCGGGCATCGACCTGGTGGGCTATCTCGCCATGCGGCTGACCTACGAACACCTGCTGCTGCCGGACGGGCCGGCGCCCGCGGTGCCCGCGACGCCGGCTGGCGACGACCCCGAGGCGCGCGCCGCACTCGTCGCCGCGGCGCTGCGACCGCGATCGCCGGCCGATGCGGTGACGCCGGCCGAGCTCGCCGCCGTCGCCGAGGTGCTCGCCGCCGTGCCGGCCGCCCAGCGGCCGCAGCTGTGGCTCGCGGCCTACGAGGGCCACTACCGCGACGCGCTCGTGACCCGGCTGTCCCAGCCGCTCGCCCCGGCCGAGCCGGAGCGTCCGGTTGCCCAGCTGGTCTGCTGCATCGACGTGCGCTCGGAAGGCCTGCGCCGCCACCTGGAGGGCCTCGGCCCCTACGAGACGCTCGGCTTCGCGGGCTTCTTCGGTGTGGCCATCCGCTTCACCGGGCTGGCGGCAGGGGCGAGCGCCGCGTCGTGCCCGGTGCTGCTCAAGCCCGCCAACGACGTGCGGGAGCAGGCTTCGGGCGGGGGAGCGAGACGCGAGCTGGCCGGGCTGCAGGCGCTCGCCGGCGCCGAGGACGGCTTCCACGCCGCGAAAGACGACCTCGCCGGACCGTTCGCCCTCGCCGAGGCCTCCGGCTGGGTGGCCGGTCCGCTCGCCGCCGCCAAGACGGTGCTCGCCGGCCCGTACGGACGCGCCCGCCACGCGCTGCGCAACGCCGCCGTGGCGCCGACCACGACCGACCTCGAGCTCGGCTTCACGCCGGAGGAGCGCACCGGCTACGCGCAGGTGGCGCTGACGATGATGGGGCTGACGTCCGGCTTCGGCCGCCTGGTGGTGCTCTGCGGGCACGGCAGCACCACCGAGAACAACCCCTATGCCTCCTCGCTCGACTGCGGCGCCTGCGGCGGCAACCGCGGCGGGCCCAACGCCCGCACCGCAGCCACCCTGCTCAACGCCGACGACGTGCGCGCCCACCTGCGCGAGGTGGGCATCGACGTGCCGGCCGACACCTGGTTCGTCGCCGCCGAGCACGACACCGCCACCGACGGGGTGACGGTGCTCGACCGGCACCTGGTCCCGGCGAGCCACCGCGACGTGCTGGCGAGCATGGAGGCCGATCTGCGCACCGCCGGCGACGAGCTGGCCGCCGAGCGCTGCGCCCTGCTGCCCGGCGCGCCGCGGCGCCCGTCCGCCCGGCGCGGGGGCCGGCACGTGCGGGCCCGCTCCACCGACTGGGCGCAGGTCTACCCCGAGTGGGGCCTGGCCGGCAACGCCGCCTTTGTCGTCGGCCCACGGGCGCTGACCGCTGGGCTCGACCTCGAGCGACGGGTCTTCCTGCACTCCTACGAGGCGTCCGTCGACACCGACGGTGCGGCCCTCGAGACGATCCTGACCGCGCCGCTCGTCGTCGCCCAGTGGATCAGTTGCCAGTACTACTTTTCGAGCGTCGACCCGCAGGTCTTCGGTTCCGGCACCAAGACGATCCACAACGTCGTCGGCGGGATCGGGGTGCTCGCCGGGCACGACGGCGACCTGCAGCTGGGGTTGCCGTGGCAGTCGGTGGCCGACGGCCGCGGCCTGCGGCACGAACCGATGCGGCTCCTGGCGCTGGTGCAGGCACCGCTCGACCGCGTCCAGGACATCATCGACCGCAACGCCGTGCTGCAGCGCCTGTTCGGCAACGGCTGGGTGGCCCTGGCCGCCCGCGAGCACGGCGACGAGCCGTGGCAGCGTCACACCGACCGCGGCTGGACGCCGTGGCTGACTTCCCGAGAGGCCTCCCGATGACCGCACCCCGACCCGACGAGAGCCGCGCCCACCACGGGCTGACGCGGATGACCAAGATCGAGGTGGTGGTGTCGGGCTCGGACGCCGCCGCGGTGCGCGAGGTCGTCTCGGCGGCCGGCGCCACCGGCTACACCGGTCTGTCGGGGGTGTCCGGCCTCGGCCACCACGGCTACCGCCAGGGCCGGCTGCTGTTCAACCAGCAGGCGACGCTCGAGCTCCTCATCACCGTGGTCAGCGACGACAAGGTCGACGCAGTGATCGCCGGGCTGCGGCCGCTGCTGGCCGAGTCGTCGGGCGTGATGTTCGTCTCCGACACCTACGTCAGCCGGCCGGAGTACTTCTCCTAGCCGAATGTCGACGCGGCCGGTGCCGTACCTTGCACGCCTGTGGAGCTGTCGGCGGTGCTTGCGGCGAACCGCGCCTACCGGTCCCGGCTGACCGGGGGCGAGGCGCCGGCCGGACGGGACGACCACTTCCGCCTGGCGCCGCGCACCCCGCAGCCCGCGCGGCACCTGGTCGTGCTGGCCTGCATGGACGCCCGGCTCGACCTGTTCCGCGCGATGGGCCTGGACGTCGGCGACGCGCACATCCTGCGCAACGCCGGTGGCCGGGCCGCCGACGCGCTGCGCTCGCTCGTCGTGTCCAGCCACCTGCTCGGCACCCGCGAGATCGGAGTCGTGCACCACACCGACTGCGGCCTGGAGGGCACCACCGACGCCGAGGTCGCCGCGCGCACCGGCGTGCACGGCATGGACTTCCTGTCCTTCTCCTCGGTCGAGGACAGCGTCTGCGACGACGTCGAGCTGCTGCGCACCTGCGGGCAGCTGCCCGCCGGCGTCCTGCTGTGGGGCGCCGTGTACGACGTCGACACCGGCGAGCTGCGCGTCGTCGCCGAACCGCTACAGGTCGAAGCGCCAGCGGCCGTCGCCGAAGCGTGAGCCGCCCGCCGCCCGCCGCCCGCGGTTCAGGCGAGCAGCAGCTTGGCGATGATCCCCGTCATGATCTCGTTGGTGCCGCCGCCGATGCCGAGGATGCGGCTGTCGCGGTAGTGCCGCTCCACCTCGCTCTCGCGCAGGTAGCCCATCCCGCCGTGCAGCTGCACCGCGTCGTCAACGACGGCGTCGCAGACTTCCACCGCGGTGTTCTTGGCCATCGCGACGCGCGAGATCACGTCCTCGCCGGCGACCCAGGAGTCGGTGACCGCGCGGGTGTAGGTGCGGGCGACGTCGACCTGCCGGGCCATCTCGGCGACCCGGTGCTGGATCACCTGCCGGCTCGACAGCGGCCGGCCGAACGTCTCGCGGTTCTTCACCCACGCGAGCGTGAGGTCCAGGCAGCGCTGCGCCGTCGCGTAGGCCTGCACCGCCATCGACAACCGCTCGGAGGCGAACTGCGTCATGATCTGCCCGAAGCCGCTGCCCGGCTCGCCGACCAGGTTGCTCGCCGGGACGCGGACGTCGTCGAAGTGCAGCTCGGCGGTGTCGGAGCAGTGCCAGCCCATCTTGCGCAGCGGGGCCGACACCGTGAAGCCGGGCATGCCGCGCTCGAGCAGCAGCAGCGAGACGCCTTGCGCACCAGGCCCGCCCGTGCGTACGGCGGTGGTGACGAAGTCGGCCCGGGTGCCCGACGTGATGTAGGTCTTGGCGCCGTTGACGACGAAGGTGTCGCCGTCGCGCTCGGCGCGGGTGCGCAGCCCGGCGACGTCGGAGCCGGCGTCCGGCTCGGTGATCGCCAGACTGATGATCTTCTCGCCGGCCAGCACCGGTCGCGCGACGCGGTCACCAGGTCGCGGTTGCCGGCCTTGACCAGGTGTGGCAGGCCGATGCCGTGCGTCATCAGCGAAGCGACCAGGCCGCTCGAGCCGCCGGCGAGGATCAGCTCCTCGGTCATGCTGAACGACTCGACCGGGCCGCCGCCGCTGCCGCCGACCGCCTCGTCGAAGCCGAGCCCGAGCAGACCGGCCTTCGCGGCCGCGGCGTGCAGCGACAGCGGCAGCGCGCCCTCGTCCTCCCAGCGCGAGAGGTTCAGCACCACCTCGCGCTCGGCAAAGCGGCGGGTCGCCGCCCGCAGCGCACGTAGCTCGTCGCTGTGCCAGTTGGTGCCAGCCCACCCGGTCATGTCAGCCTCCCGTCGACGTGGCACTCGAACGTCCAGGAAAGCATCAGGCGTCGGGTGGCCCCCGAGCACGGCTTCTCATGTCCGGTCGGCCGGTGCGTAGCGGCGCTACGGTTGCCTCGCCCGGTCGAGCACTCAAGGTGACGGACCGGCATCCGATGCTGGAGGAATACGCCAACCCGGTTGACTTGAGGAGCCCTGAGCGACGTCATGGCCGACTGCCTTGGATGCTCGTGCTCCCACGCGGGAGGTCCCGGCGAGGGTGGCCGCCTGCTGCTCAGCACACAGGTCAGCCATACCCTGACGGCCCTGCGCGACGTGCTCAGCGAGGCGGGGGGCAGGGTCGTTGGGCGGTCCTCCGGGGTGCTGGAGGTCTTCGATGCCGAGCCGGCCGCGCTGCTGTCCTACGCTCGGGCCCGCCTGTCCTCGGTGGAGGCCGACGAGGTGCGGGCCGTCGTCCTGGGGCAGCAGGACGGGGACGCGCTGCTGGCCCTGGCGTTGAGCGCTCCGACCCTGTCCCAGCTGGGCGCGCGGGTCACGCACGCCGACCTGCTGCCGCTGTTCGCTGACGAGCTCACCGCGTTCCGTTCGGTGTACCAGCCGATCGTGGCGTTCGGTGAGTCCGAGGCCACCACGGTCATCGGCTATGAGGCGCTGCTGCGGGCCACTGGAGCCGCCGGCCAGGTGATGCCGACCGAGTTGTTCGCCGCTGCGCGGCAGGCCGGTTGGCTGCACGTGCTGGACCGCATCGGCCGTACGACTGCCCTGCACGGGGCCCGGCCCTGGCTCGGCGACGACCTGCTGTTTGTCAACTTCCTGCCCACCACGATCTACCGACCCGAGGTGTGCCTGGCGACCACCGAACGGGCTGCCGAGCTCGCCGGGCTCCGCTTGGAGCAGCTCGTGTTCGAGGTGACCGAGAGTGAGCACATCAGCGACCTGGACCATCTCGAGGACGTCTTTCGGTACTACCGCGAACGCGGCTGCCAGGTCGCCTTGGACGACCTGGGCTCCGGCTACTCCTCGCTCAACCTGCTGGTACGCCTGCAGCCCGATGTCGTCAAGCTCGACAAGGACATCGTTCAACGCCTCCCCGACGCTGTCAGCGCCGCCGTCGTCACAGCCGTCGTGGACATCACGCACTCCTACGGCGGTCGGGTGCTGGCCGAGTGCGTCGAGACGGCGGAGCAGGCACGGGCCGCCCGTGACCTGGGTGTCGACCTCGCTCAGGGTTGGCTGTTCGGGCGCCCCCAGGAGCGCGGACAGGCACGCGGCACTCCCCGGGCCGTGCGTGATCCGGCGTCCCGGCTGCGGGCTCGGCAGTTCTGGGCCACCGGCCCGGGTGGGTCTGGCAACGACCCCGCGGTGACCCTGCCGGCGGTACCAGCGGCGTCGCCCGCGCCGTCGGTGTCCTCGGCGCGGCGCGGCACGGCCGACGTCGAGGCCCTCGTCACGCAGGCGTTGCGTGTTTGCTCGGCAGGGGTGAGCATCGCCGACGCCACGACCCCCGACATGCCGCTGATCTACGTCAACGAGGCCTTCGAGCGTGCGACCGGGTACCGCTCCACGGACGTGCTGGGCCGCAACTGCCGGTTCCTGCAGGGACCGGAGACTTCCCGGGAGCTCGTGCAGGAGCTGCGCGAGGCCATCGCTGCCGGCCGCGACCACGTGAGCGTGCTGCGCAACTACCGCAAGGACGGCAGCGTGTGGTGGAACGAGCTCAGGCTGTCCCCGGTCCGCAACGAACTCGGCCCGGTCACGCACTACTTCGGGTTCCAGAACGACGTCACGGCGCGGGTCGAGGCCGAGGGGCGGCTCGCGCACCTGGCCTATCACGACACGCTGACCGGGCTGCCGAACCGTGCGCAGCTGATGGAAGGTCTGCAACGGGAGCTGACCCGGGCCCGCCGCCACGGCAGCCGGCTGGCGGTCCTGTTCATCGACCTCGACGGCTTCAAGAACGTCAACGACCGGCTCGGCCATGCCGCCGGTGACCTCGTCCTGACCGCCGCCGCCGCCCGGCTTCGCGGTGTGCTTCGCGACGGTGACCTGCTCGGCAGGTACAGCGGCGACGAGTTCGTTGCCGTCGTGACCGACGTGCCGGCCGACATGGCTGACCAGATCGCGCAGCGAGTAACCGAGGCCGTCCTGGACAGCTTCTACAGCCCGCTGGACATGAGCGAGCAGCCGGTACAGCTCGGGGCGAGCATCGGTGTCGCGTTGTTCCCCGACCACGGTCAGGAAGCGCAGGAACTGCTGCTGGCCGCGGACCGGGCGATGTATGCGGCGAAGGATGCCGGCCGGGGACAAGCCATGCTGGCAGCGCCACTACCACCGGGGGGCGCCCGCCGACCAGGCGTCGACTTCCCCTAGGCGTGTGCCGCCGACCGGTCAGACGAACCCTCGGGGTAACTGGACAGGTCAGTCACGGCAGCCCCAACGGCACCTGCTGTCTAGTTATACAAAAACAACACGGGCGGCTACGCTGCGTAGGTCACGTCATCGACCTTGGCCCGTCCCTTCAGCGCTGGGCGCCGGCTGAGCGCGCAGCTGCAGAGGGATTCATGGACCGCTCGGAGAAGCTGGCTGAGGTGTTGGGCGAGTTCGCCCGAACGATGCTGACGGACTTCCCGATCCAGGCGATCTTGGACCGGCTGGTGGGGCGCATCGTGGACGTGCTGCCGGTGACCTCGGCGGGCGTGACGCTGATCTCGGAGGGCGCGGAGCCGCGCTACGTCTCGGCCTCGGATGCCGCCGCGTTGACCCTCGAGAAGCTGCAGCGCTCGCTGGGGCAGGGGCCGTGCGTGTCGGCGTACGAGTCCGGCGAGGCCGTGATGGTGCCGGATCTCGCCGTGGACGCCCGGTTCCCTGACTTCGTGACCTCGGCTGCCGCGGTGGGAGTGGCCGCCATGTTCTCTTTCCCGATGCGGCACAACGACGGGCGGCTGGGGGCGCTGGACCTCTACCGGGACAAGGCCGGGTCGCTCGAGCCGTGGGCGATCTCGGCGGCGCAGACCCTGGCCGACGTCGCCGCTGCCTACCTGCTGAACGCCCAGGCTCGGCAGCGCTGCGAGGAGAGCGCCGCGGCGGCTCGCATGTCCGCGCTGCACGATCCGTTGACCGGGCTGCCGAACCGGACCATGCTGCAGGCCCGCCTGGACCACGTGGCGGAACGGGCAGCGCGCTCTCATCTGCAGGCGGCGGTGCTGTTCGCCGACTTGGACGGGTTCAAGCAGGTGAACGATGAACACGGCCATCCGGTGGGCGACGCGTTGCTGATCGCGGTGGGCCGTCGGCTGAGCGGCCTGCTGCGGCCTGGCGACACCCTGGCCCGGGTGTCGGGGGACGAGTTCGTGATCCTGTGCGAGGATCTGAACAACGCGAGCGACGTCCACGCCATGGCCGGCCGGATCGGGGACGCGTTCGCCGCGTCGTTCAGCCTGCCGCCGGGTCATGGCGGGGCCGGCGTCCCGCTGGAGATCGCCATCACCGCCAGTGTGGGGATCGCTTTCGCCGGCAACGCGGACGACCTGGGGAAGCAGCTCATCCACGACGCGGACCTCGCCATGTACCAGGTCAAGCGCAAAGGCGGCAATGCCCACCAGGTCATCGACCTGACCGACGCAGCCCGTGCAGAGGATCGTCTGGAGCTGGTGCAGGACCTGCGTGCGGCCTTGGACAGCGATCAGATCTCCCTGGCCTACCAGCCGATCGTCCGGGCAGAGGACGGGCTCATCACCGGGGTGGAGGCGCTGCTGCGCTGGACGCACCCGACCCGGGGGCCGATGCCGGCGCTGGCGACGGTGGAGCTGGCCGAGCAGCACAACCTCATCCTCGAGCTCGGGGCGT
>JAABUN010001495.1_pt1 | contig 50942 bp, 41 predicted proteins | sample 5559311 | NCBI WGS metagenome assembly JAABUN01 (sample SAMN10711877, study PRJNA513370) | rock metagenome | isolation source: Antarctica rocks | place: Antarctica: Victoria Land, Siegfried Peak sud
TCATGGCTTCAAACGACTCCACCGTCCAGAAGGTCACGGTCGAACCGATAATAAACAACCCGCCGAAAAAGAGCACCATACCGAGTCCCACGAGCGGCAGATACGCGAGCTTGGCAGCAGTCCAGACTACCGGGTTCAGCTTCAGAGCCAGAACAAAGATACCGACGCCCAGCGCGACCCGCCCGACACGTCTTAGCGTAATGTCGGAGCCGAGCACCTGCCAGGTCGCGGGGAGCGGGCGCAGGAGAAGCCGGTCGAACGTTCCTTTACGCACCTCTTGCCCGAAACGGGCCGGGTCGAAGCCCGCGAAAACCATATCCATCACCCCGAACGACAACTCGACCAGACCGTACAAAAACGCCACCTCGCCGAGCGTCCAGCCCTGAAGGTCGCCGAAACGCCCGAACACGAGCGCGATAGCCCCGAACTCGGTGACGGTAATCAGCATCGTCGCCAGCACGTCGAGGACGAACGACGCGCGGTACTGAAGCTGACTCCGCAGCTGCGCGCCCAACAGACGGCGGTAAGAACCCAGTGTATGCCGCACCTAGCCCCCCAAAATGACGAGCCGCCGGGTCGCCCGCGACAAGACTATCTGACCCAGCGCCACCAACCCGAACGCCCACAACGCCTGCGCCAGCAGCGCCTGCACCAGAACTGGCCCCGTCAGCACCCCTAGATACACCTCGACGACGGTGTTGAGCATGTGCGGAAACGGCGTCAGGTACGCGGCAGTCTGCACCCAGTCGGGGAAAAAGCGCAGCGGCATCAGAAAGCCTGAAAAAAACATCACGATAACAAAGGCGAAGCGCCCGATGCCGCGTGCGTCGGGCGACCAGAACGCCGCCAGATTGACCAGAAAACGGTAGGCGAACGAGAGCAACCAACTCAGGGCCAGCGCGACCACAAGCGCGCCCCACTGCGTCAGCGTCGCCGGGTAAGCGACGTCGAACATCAGCGCGTAGACGAACATGATGGTGAAGCCGCGCAGCAGGAGTCCGACCACGGCCCGGCCCAGGTCTTGCGCCAGCCAGAACGAAAACAGACGCATCGGTTTAAGCAGGTCGGCGGCGATCTCACCCTGATGTACAGCGTTCATCAGGTCATACCAGCCGAAGATGCTCAGGTACACGATGAGCGCCTGAGTCAGCCCGGTATAGGTGATGACGCCCTGCACGTCCAGACCCGCGACGACCTCACGGTCTCCGTAAAGCGCGACGAGGACGGCGGCGCGCACCAGACCGAAAAAGATGTTGGTGACGAGTCCGGCGAGCGCCGCCGCGCGGTAGGTGAGGTGGCGACGGAACGAACGGCGGACGACCTCCCAGAACAGTCTCACGACAAACTCCTTACATGTTGATAAGCGAGAGATTGCTTTGGATGGGCTGGCTAAAGGAGAAGGGACGGGCGAAGGCCGCAAAAAGACAGACCGGGAGGGTAACACGAGCCTAGCGGTCGGTGCAAGGGTAGGTTGGATGCGGCTAGAGCCAACGCATCGAAAAAAATAGACAAAGGTGTCTTTGCGAACGAAGAATGACGCTTCATCCTAGTAGTCTTCGTTGGCGACAGCAAGTCTTACCTGGTTAGCACCATACTTAGCTAGAGAAACACAGTCCAACACGTACTTTGGAAAATAATACCCGCGGCAAATCGGGTCGGTGTATGTCAGGAGTGTTGTGAGGTGTGTCAGCCCTGGCATCATAGCCTCAGCAAAAGCCCAACCTGAAAACGGGCGCTCTAGTCCGAGCGCCCGCCGTTTGTTTGCGCCTTGTGAGCTTATTTCCAGTCGACCGTAGCTTCTGCGTGGGTGCGGACGCCGCCGTCTGTGCTTTCGCTGTAGCTCGTGCCGTCGCTCAGACGAGAGGCGACGAAGCTCAGGAACTCTTCAGCGACGCCGCTCACCGCTTCGACCGTCTCGAAATCGAGGCCCGACGCGCCGCCCATTCCGGCAGCGAGCTCGAGCTGGCTGCTCAGCTGCTCCGCCAGACCTGCAAAAGTGGCCTTATTGTCGGTGTAGGTGTACGTCGTCGCGCCGCCCGGAAGGTCGGCGAAGTCGGCGCGTCCACCTTCTTGCTGCGCGGTGAGCGCCTGCGTCATGGCGTCTTCACTCGTGGCGATGAGCGCGTAACCGCCGTTGACGGCGTAAAAGATAGTCGCGCCGGGGGAAAAGTCGAAGCGGGAGACGTCGGTTCCGGCGAGGGTCAGCTGTTCGCTCTGGGGCTCACCCGCGCCGCCCTGCGGATCGGTAAGGCTCGAGACCGTCCGGTTCAGGTTTTGCAAAAGTGCGTTCAGGCCGCGCTCCGCCGCCGCTTCGTTGGTGGCCTCGAGCAGATAGACCATCTCACCCAAAAGGTTGTCGCTCGGCACACCCGGTTCAGCCACTTCACTCAGTCCGGTCGTGAGCGCAACGAACTGCTCGCCCGTCCAGCTGAAGACGCTTTCGCGCAAGTTGAGCCCGGTCAGCGATAACACCAGGCTGTCGAGGTCGCCGCCGAGTTCAGGAACGGTGAGCGAAAGCTCGTTCAAGTAGTCGTACCAACCGCTTAGATCGACGGCGCTGCTACTGTAGCTGAGCGCCGCTTCGGGAACCGGTACGTCGGTCGCGGCGGGCGTGTCGGCGCTCAGGAGCGCGTATAGGGACGCGTCGCCGCCGCCCTGGTTGAGCGCCTGAAAGCTGTCGCTGATGAGCGCGGTTTCAGTAAGCCGTACGACGCTGCCGACCGAACCGGCGGTGGTGAACGCCTGGGAGAGGCGTTCGACGAGCCGGTCGAAACCCAGATTTTGCGCGTATGGGGCCGCGACCTCGGCAACGCGGGCATAATCGAAAAAGCTGTAGAAGCTACCGCTCTCGAGTGTGTTGAGCGTGTCTTCATAGCCCTGAGTCGCCGCAAAGTTCGGTTCGTCGGCTCCGGCGAGGCGGCGCAGCACCCCGCGCAGTTCGTCAGGGTTCGTCGACAGGGCAAGCAGGTCGTCGGTGAGCGTATACGCCAAGACCTGAAGTGGTTCTGCGCCCTCGAGCGGAATCTGAAAAAAGGGCGTGCCGCTCTCCTCGAGTTCTTCGGTATTTTCGGTACCGGCCTCTGTCAGCAGCGCCCGCACCTGTTCCGCACCCTCGGGCGTGACGCGCGTGATCATGGTCAGGGCGGGAAGCGGGCTAAACGACGTGGCCGAGAGTGCAATCCACGCCTCTTCTCCGAGCACCTCGAGGCTACCTAGAGCCTCGAGCGCCCGCCGCGCGGGTTCGGGCAGGTCGTCCATACCCGCCGCGCTTAGGCCGGCCCCGCCCGACTCCATACCGCCCGACGCCGCACCACCCGAGCCGGTACCGCCCGACATGCTGTTTTCGTTCCGGCCCGCGCTGAGCGCAGTTAGAGCGTCCATCACTTCCAGGCGCTCGAATTCGGCGCTGAAGTCCTCGAGTTGCGCCGACGCGCCCGCTAAATCCTGCATCCCGAGCGCCAAAAACGTCTCTTCGGGCAAGAGTTCAGCGAGGTCTTGGGCGGCGGCGAGACCCCCTAAAACCAGGGTCAGCGGTAGGACGAGCTTGGGTAACGTACTGCGTAACACCATATAAAAGCCTCCTGAAGGGTGCGCGCTGGGTAACGCTTGCGCTTTAAGACAGTGTACTCGAGCCCTAGCTGAGAAAACCCCTGCTTCCTTTCAGATTGGAGAGTGTCGGGTAGGTGGAGGGCTTGCAGGTGTCTGTCGAGTGACCCTCTTGCAAGGGCAAATTTACCAGACCGCCTAAAAAGTCAACGGAATCTGAAGCGGACGTGTCGAGGCGCACGGACTCCGCCTCGACACCAGATATCTTTGTACCGAGTTTTCTATACCGAGTGTAAGGGCGGCCCGGTACCGGGCCGCCCTCTTTTTGACACTTTTTCAGCACCTTTTCGGCGACGTTTTCTCGAGCCTACAAAAGCTTGCGGGCGGTGTCGGCGACGTTTTGGGCGTTGAAACCGAGTTTGTCCATCACCACGTCGCCGTCTGCGGATTCGCCGAAACGGTCCAAACACACCGTCGCGCCGTCCAGACCCACGTACTTAAACCAGCCGAGCGACGCGCCCGCCTCGACCGCGACGCGTTTGCGTACGCCGTCAGGGAGCACCGACTCGCGGTAGGCGTCGTCTTGCGCGTCGAAAATCTCAGTCGAGGGCATACTGACGACCCGAACGTTCGTCCCGCCCTGCTCGAGAAGTTTTTTAGCCTCGAGGCAGAGTGAAACCTCCGAGCCGGTACCGATCAAGATCAGGTCGGGCGTGGCGTCCGAATCCGAGATGACGTACGCACCTTTTTTAACGCTGCCTTTAGGAACGTCGAGGTGCGGCAAGCTCTGACGTGAGAGCGCCAGGGCGACCGGCTCTTTGCTGGTCATCACGTACGCCCACGCCTGCGCGGTCTCGTTGCCGTCGGCGGGGCGGATCACCGTAAGCTGCGGAATCGCGCGCAGCGCGGTGAGCGCGGCGACGGGTTGGTGGGTCGGGCCGTCGCCGCCCAAACCGATGCTGTCGTGGGTAAATACGTACACGACCGGTTGATCCATCAGCGCGCTTAGCCGCAGCGCGGGGCGCAGATAATCCGAAAAGATCAAAAAGGTACCGACGTAGGGTTTGAGGCCGCCGTGCAGCGACAAACCGTTCGCAATCGCCGCCATCCCGTGCTCACGTACGCCGAAGTGGATGTTGCGGGCGCTGTAGTCGTCTTTGGATAAAAACCCGACACCCTCCAAAGTCGTGTTGTTCGAGCCCGCGAGGTCTGCCGAACCGCCGATGAGATGCGGAAATCTTTTCGCCAGAACGTTTAAGACCTCCCCCGAAGCGACGCGGGTGGCGGCCTTTTCACCGACCGCAAAGGTCGGCAGGTCGTCCTCGAGGTCGCCCTCGATCTCACCTTTGAGGGCCGTCTCGAACTGCGCCGCCAACTCCGGAAACTCGGTTTTGTAGGCGTCAAAACGTGTCTGCCACTCGTTTTCAGCTTTTTTACCGCGTTCGGTCGCCTCGCGGTAGTGCGCCAGCACGTCGTCCGGAACCGTAAATTCGGGCCAGTCGATACCCAGGCTGGCTTTGGTCGCCTCCGCTTCGGGCAGCGACCCGTGCGCCTTCGGCGTTCCCTGAACCTCCGAGCCGTAGCCGATGACGCTCCGCACCGCGATCAGGCTCGGCCTGCCGTCGGCTTTGGCGGCCTCTACAGCTTTACTTATCGCCTCGACGTCGTTGCCGTCTTCGACGCGCTGGGTGTGCCAGCCGTAGGCGTCGTAGCGCCCCACCACGTCCTCGGTAAAGGTCAGATCGGTTTTGGTGTCGATGGTGACGTTGTTGTCGTCGTACATCACGATGAGCTTGCCGAGACTCCAGACCCCGGCGAGCGACGCGGTTTCGCTCGAGACCCCCTCCATCAGACAGCCGTCCCCGGCGATTACGTAGGTGTAGTGGTCGATAATCTCGTAACCGGGGCGGTTATACACCGCCGCCAAATGCGCCTCGGCGAGGGCGAGTCCGACCGCCATACTGACGCCCTGCCCGAGCGGGCCGGTGGTGATCTCGACGCCGGGCGTAACGAAGTGCTCGGGATGCCCCGGTGTTTTACTTTTCCACTGCCGGTAGCGTTTAAGCTCGTCCATCGGCAGGTCATAACCGACCAGATGCGCCAGACTGTACTGGAGCATCGAGCCGTGACCGGCAGACTGAACGTAGCGGTCGCGGTCGATCCAGCGGTCGTTGGCCGGATTGAACTTCATAAACTTGGTGTAGAGCGCGTAACCGACCGGTGCTGCGCCCAGCGGCATTCCGGGATGCCCGGAACCGGCGGCCTCGAACGCGTCGATAGTCAGCGCGCGAATGGTATTGATAGCGCGTTCTTGCAACGACTGACGGGGGGTTGTTTGGGTCATAGTTTCCTCCACTCAGATGCTTTCATGGCGATCCTCGAGTAACCTTCAAGCAGCATAGCAGAGCCGCGCACCGGCGATAACGTCCAAGTGTTCAAAAGTTGGGCGTTCAGAAACCGGGTGCTCAAAAAAGAAGAGCAGCTGTCGTCAGGTCGGCATAAAGCTCGGTTTAAGAAGCGTGGTTTACCACGTGTTTTGAGAGACAGAGTACGTGAGGTGTGCGTCGGAACAGCGGGAGATGACGAAGGTTTTAGCCAGAGAAAAGTTTTTGCGTCTGTGACAGGCTCGCAAGCTTTTTCTAGTTTGGATTATCGCTACACACCTACCTTTACATACCCGCTGCAAACGAGTCCGCTACGCTCTCATGACCCAGGCTTCAGATAAGCGTCTGGGCGCGTCGCGCGGCGATGCCCTCCTTGACCCGGCTGGCGATCTGATGGTGGTGGCGCTCGAGTTCCGTCTCTACGCGCAGGGCGGGTACCGGGGCGGGTTTTTTGTCGCTGCCCAGCGCCACGAAGTTCATGTGTCCGACGGTGCAAAGACGCCGTTCGCCGCTGCCGGGGTTTTCACCGTAAACCTCACAGCGGACGATCATGCTGGTGCGCCCGGCGTAGGCCACGCGGCTCCGCAGTTCGATAATCTCGCCCACATAGATCGGCGCGCGAAAATCCACGGGCTCGGTCGAGGCCGTCACCGACGGCAACCGGCAAAAACGCCAGCAGGCGATAGCGGCGTTTACGTCCATAAGCTCGAGCACACGCCCCCCGAAAAGCGTGCCGAGCGGATTGACCTGATTGGGAAAAACGGTGTCGAAGGTGGTGATCCATTCGGAGACGCGCTCAGTCATAGAGGCATTATAAAAAGCTGTGGGCGAGTTGCGGGAGGTTTGTCCCATGGGCGCTTACGTCCAGGATGAGTCCATGTGTTCGCCGGGGGGCTGTCGCGCCGATTTTGAAGCGTTCGGCGTATCCGCCGGAGCCGCGCTGATGTGTGGCACTTCTACGAAATACTGCACCATCGTTCCGCAGATATACCCCTTTGGGGCACGGGCCATCGCCCTAAAGTGCGTGCTAGGCTAGGCTCTATTAGCAGAGCGTGGTGCAAACCAGATGATACCTGCTAGTACTCATGCTGCTTGAAAGGGGAACCATGATCGACACGACGCGTCCACTTATCGATACGCTCCTGCCCGTGCGGAGCGCCACCCTGCGGCTGCCGCTACAACTCGTGCTGGGGGTGGTGCTGATGGCGCTGCTCGCCCAACTGAGAATCGTCATCGGCCCCGTACCGATTACCGGACAGACGCTCGGCGTGCTGCTGATCGGCGCGGCTTACGGCCCTCGTTTGGGTGGTTTGACGCTGCTCGCGTACCTGCTCGTCGGCGGTTTCGGCTTCGGCGTGTTTTCCGGCGGCGGTTCGGGGTGGGCGTACCTGAGCGGCGCGACGGCGGGATATCTGGTTTCGTATCCGCTGGTAGCAGCGTTCGTCGGCTGGCTTTCGCAGCGTGGTTTGACGCGTACCTTTGCGGGTACGGCGCTGGTGATGGTGCTCGGCAACGTGCTTATCTATCTGCCGGGTCTGGCGTGGCTCTACACCTTTGCCACCGAGTTTGCCCCGGCGGGCGCGTCGCCGCTGGCGTGGACACTGGGGGCTGGACTTACGCCGTTCATTCCCGGCGACGTTCTCAAGTTGCTGCTCGCGGCGGCGCTGTTGCCGCTGGCGTGGCGGCTGGTGGGCGAGCGCCGCTGAGTGGTTGCTGACAGGTAAAAATAGTGTACCGCACCCCAAACGCACGAGGTACTACTAAAGATTTTGTGTCACAACATCTGCGTTCTTAACCACTCAATTTACGAGCCATACTTAGAACCTTTCTGGGCAGAAATAACACTTGCCCAGAAAGTGGTTTAGGGAAAGCACTTTTTAGGCAAAGCCGTCTTACAGTAATAAAAAGAACTAGACGCGCAAAAACCTCTGAAGTCACAATCCACCTCACCAGGCTTACATTTTGTTAGGCAAAAATAGTACGATCTGTGGAAACAGAGTGAGCAGGGCAGCGAGACCTAACAGGATAAGAAAAAAAGGAAAAGCGGCTCTGGCAATAAAGCCGATAGACTTAGTGCTAACGCCCTGAATCACGAACAGATTGAACCCTACGGGCGGCGTAACTTGCGCTGCCTCGACCATAAGTACCAGAAAGATACCAAACCACAACGGTGAAAAACCTGCTGCAATAATTAAAGGCAAAGTGATAGGCAGCGTCACGACAATCATCGAAATGCCGTCTAAAAAGAAACCTAGTAAGATATAAAATAGCGTCAGCACGGTAATAAGTGCGTAAGGCGAAAGGTTCATAGCGGTGATAGACTGCGCCAGCGCACGGGGAATACCCAAAAAGCCCATTGCCGTAGCTAGTACCGCTGCGCCCGCCACGATAAGTCCGATCATGCAGGTGGTACGAACCGCACCCAAGACAGCCTCCCGAAAGCCCTCCCAGCTAAGCGTGCGGTACGCTAGCGCGAGTAAAAGTGACCCCACGACGCCGACAGCAGCTGACTCGGTGGGTGTTGCAAAGCCCAAATAGATGCTGCCCAGAACTGCCAAGATAAGCAGTGTGACAGGCAAGAGTCCTAGCAGCCCGCGCAAGCGGTCTCCCCAGCTGTAGACCTCCTGTGTTTTAGGCGTGAGCTTAGGGTTTAGCAAGCTGATAACTACGATGTACGCCATGAAGCTCAAGCCCAAAAGAAGACCAGGGAGGATACCGCCGATAAACAGTTGACCGATAGAGACCTGCGCCAGCACCCCGTAAATAATCATGACTAACGAAGGCGGGATAAGAAAACCCAATGTACCCGCGCCCGCGAGTGAGCCCAGCACCAGCCCATCGTCATAGCCGCGCCTTTTGAGTTCGGGGATGGTGATTTTACCGATAGTTGCGGCGGTGGCAGCCGACGAGCCGGACACAGCTGCGAACAGGGTACTAGCGATCACGTTGATGTGGGCGAGGCCGCCGGGTAACTTGCCTACCCAAGGGGTTAGACCTTGAAACATGCGCTCGGAGATTTTTGTGCGTAGGAGAATTTCACCCATAAAAATAAAGAGTGGCAACGCCACCAGTGCCCAGCTGTTGGTGCTATTCCAGCCGATGGTAGCAAGGATATTGAGGGGTGGCGTGCTTGAGAAAAACTGTAGGGCGGTAAGGGCCAGTAAAAAGAGCGACACTGCGACCCAGATACTGAGACCTAATAAGGCGAGCAGTAGGGGCAGAAGTACCGTAAGGGCCGTGAGGGTGCTCATGCTGCCTTACTTTCTTTGGGGGGTAAAAACCAAGCCTCGAGCGTCATTGCAAAAAATTCCAGCCAGAGCAGGCCTGCACCTAGCAAAATAGCGGCGTGTGGTATGGCCAAGGGCGTGCGCGACGGCATAAACGAGCGCGACCCGCGCGTCAACGAAGCGTTGAACTGCTTGAAAAAGGCATAGACCAACAGACTGGCAAATATCAGACCAACGATTAATACGAAGCGCTCGAGCCATAGCCCTGCTCGCTCGCCCAATCGCTCGCGCAAAATCTCCACGCGAATATGTTCACCTTTTTGCAAGGTATACGCCGCGCCAATATAGATCATTGCAGCCAGAAAATAACCGCTGTACTCCTCCGCAACCTGGGTTGAACTGCCGAACATGCGCAAGACAATTTCAGTGCTGATAAGGGCGGTGGTGGCTAGCAGAAGGAAGCCTGCTAGCCAGCCGCCTGCGGCGACCAATCGACGAATCGTAGTAATAAGAGGTCGCATCACGCTGCTACTGTCGGTAGCTGCCCAGTACGTTTGCGCCCGCGTCACCGGCTAGCTCGAGCCAGCTTGCCTCGAGGTTTGCGGCAACGGCGTCCATCGCTGTTTGCAGCTCAGGGGTAACCTCGCCCGAGACCGTTATACCGTTTTCCTCGAGGGTGGCAACTGAAGCGTCGTCAGCACCCGAAGACGCCTCCCACTGAATGGTCTCAACTTCAGCAGCAGCTTCCAAAAGGGCAGCCTGTTCTTCTTCCGACAACGCGTCGAAAGCGTCTAGGTTGACGGTTGCCATGTTGAGCGGGAAGGCGTAGTCTATGCGCGTAAAGTCGTTGGTGACTTCCCATAGTGAGGCGTCAACGCCCGATTGGGACGAGGTCAAAACTGCGTCGATAAGCCCCGTCGAGAGTGCTGTGTAAAGCTCGCTGAACGGGATGGCTAAACCCTCTGCGCCTAAACCTTTAGCGAACTCGGCGCTGTTGGCGTCGTAGGTACGCATTTTCAGACCTTCCAAATTACTCGGCGCTGTGAGCGCCGTTTCTGTGTACATCCCACTCGGCGGCCACGGTGAGGTATAGAGCAGCATCTGATTGTTACGCGCCAGCACCTCTTCGTAGGCTGGTTTGGCTGCTTGGTAGAGTGCCCACGCCTCGTCGTATGAACCGACCAATAACGGCAACGCGGTCAAGCCGAGAATGGGCTCATTGCCTTGGGCGTTACTCATCAAGTCCTCAGCGATGGGTAAGGTACCATCCCGAACTGCGCCTAATACCTCCTGTCCCTGAAAGCCCAGCGAGCCACCGGCGTTCACGGTGATGTTGAGGCTGCCTCCGGTCTTTTCGTTAACGAGTTCGGCAAGTTTGAGGGTGCCTTGGGTGTGAAAATTTGTCTCAGGCCAAGCCACATGCATATTCCAGTTGGTTTGCGCAAGTGCGGCGCTAAACGCAAACACAAGTACGGCGACAGTGAATTCAAGCAGTTTTTTCACGGCTTTGCTACCTCCCGAATCGAGCTGGGGCAAGTGAACCATGCCTTAAAGGAAGACTATAGAGTCAAAATGTGTACAAAATGAAAAAAAATGGCGAGCATTTAGAAGCATCGAACTGAACTGCCAAAAAAAGCGTCTTAAACAGAATATCTGTACTATAAGATTGACAAACCTTTCTCATAAAGTGAATACTTCAAACGGTGGTATTCCGAACGGCGGTTCGCTGAGTGAAACGAAATACTGTAGCAACCCAAGAGCGTCCTTTTTACCTGCTCGAGTTCTTTAGCCTAGAAACACCCATGTGGGGGCTAAGCGAACTTGCAACCGAGAGTGGCCTACCCAAAGCCAGTTGCCTGCGGGCGCTGCGCGTTCTAGAGCGTTACAAGTTCGTCGTTAAAGATGACGCACGTTACCGTTTGGGGCCTCGCCTTATTTCACTAGGAAGTTTGGTACAAGAAAGCTACCCGCCGCGCCGCGTGGCACGGCCCGAACTCGAGCGCCTGCGGGACACCCTTCACCAGTCGGTGCAGTGGGTCGTACGAGACGGTCTGGAGGGCGTTTACATCGAGGTCTTTGAATCGCTCGAGCGCGTGCGCCTATTTATTGCCCCCGGACGCCGTGCCCCCCTGTATGCGGGCGGCTCGACCCGCTTGCTCCTTGCGTTTGCACCGCCCGACGTGCAGACCCACGTGCTGGCGGCCAAACGAGAGCGTATGACGGGTGAAACGCCTGTTGCCGCTAAAACCTTGCAGTCGCGCCTAAGGCTGTCGCGGCAAACCTGGTTCGCCGCGAGTTTTGGCGAACTCGAGCCTCATTCAGCTGAGCTTGCCGCGCCCGTGTTTGGTAGTCATGGTCAGTTACACGGGGTTATTAGCGTAGCGGGCGCAGGTGCACACTACCGCGAGTTAGATGTCTTACGGGGCTACCTCAACGCGCTTAACGCAAGCGCCGAAACGGTATCGCGGATGCTCGGCTTCAGTGCCGATTGGCAGGCTGACCCGTACACCTTCTTAAGGGTGGTAGAAGCGCGACTTGATAGGCTGGTGTTATGACAGAAAATCTGACCATCGATCTGAACGCGGATGCAGGTGAGTCCTTTGGACGCTGGCAGGTCGCTGATGAGCCCAGCCTGTTCCCACACCTGACCAGCGTCAACTTAGCTTGTGGTTTCCACGCAGGCGACCCACTAAGTATGCAGGCGGCTGTCGAGCTTGCTAAAGCCAACCATGTCGCCGTCGGCGCACACCCCGGTTTTCCCGACAAAGTAGGCTTTGGGCGGCGCGACTTGGCGGCGAGTGCAGTTGAGGTCGAGTCGGATGTGCTTTACCAGTTGGGTGCGTTGCAAGCCTTTTTGAACCGAGCCGAGATGACGATGCACCACGTCAAAGCGCACGGCTCGCTGTACCTGAAAATGATGGTGGACACGGTGACGGCTCGAGCTGTTGCAGAAGCCGTCGCCGCCTTTGATGTGCGGCTCCCGTTGGTTGTTCTAGCCGGGGAGGGGGGCGAACTGATGAAGAAAACGGCTGAAGGTATCGGCCTTCGGACCGTCTCCGAGGCGTTTCCTGACCGCGCTTACTTAGCCAACGGTCAGCTCGCCCCCCGCCACCTGGAAGGTTCGGTGCTGAATGATGCCGCGCACATTGCCGAACGCGCCGTAGGGCTCGCTACCGGACAAGCCCTGACCGCGCTGGATGGCGGCGAGGTGAGCGTGCAAGCTGACACCCTCTGCTTACATGGCGATAACCCGAGTGCGCCTAAGACAGCGGCAGCAGTGCGCCACACCCTCAAAGAGGCGGGTGTGTCTGTTGCGGCGTTTTAAGACTCCATGCAGCTGAGCGGTATTTACTTACCTTTCTCCGATACGCTCGACATTGACGCCAACCGTGAGCTGCACGCGCACGCCAGACAACTGCTCGAGACCCCCCTCCTTGGCGTCACCGACATCATCCCCGGCTATACGAATCTGTACATAGAGTTTGATGCGGACGTTTTGACCGAGCAAAAGGTGCTCGAGTGGGCAGACACCTACGGTCAAGCAAACGAGTCTTATAGCAAAACGAATCTGGTGGAAATCCCCACGCATTTTGACGGTGAAGACCTCCCCCACGTCGCGGCACAAACAGGTTTATCAGAAGCCGAGGTCATCGAACGGTTTTCCGCTACGACCTATCACGTTTACGCCGTGGGCTTTACACCAGGCTTTCCGTTTATGGGAGAGGTTGACACGAGCCTTCAGTTACCGCGCCGGGGTAAACCGCGCCAACGTGTCCCGGCGAATACGGTCGCCATAGCAAACGCGCAAGCGGGCATCTATCCGCTGACGACGCCGGGGGGCTGGCACCTACTGGGTACCTCACTTACGCCGCTTTACGATCCGTCAAGGGAAAAGGCGCTGCTACTCGAGCCCGGTGACAGCGTTAACTTCATCTCCTCGGACGAGCAACCTAAACCCAAAGACGTGGAGGGATTGGAACTCCTTCCCAAAAATCCAGACCATCCATGTTTGAACGTCGTTCAGCCGGGTCTTACCGACATTATCGTAGACGTAGGACGCTTTATGGCGGGGCGGTTCGGCTTCGGGCGGGGCGGGGCGTTGGACGCGCCGCTGGCGTCGCTCGCTAACAAATTGGTCGGCAATACCGCAGCTACGCCCCTTATCGAAATGACTTTGACAGGCTCGACCTTTGAGATTTTACGCGCGGGGGTCTTAGCTGTGACCGGAAGAGCTTTACTGCCGGTTCTGAACGGGCTGGAGCTCGAGCCCTTCACGTCTTTTGCTGTTAGGCAGGGCGATGTTCTTTCGTTCAAGCCTCAGCCTGCGGGTAGCCGCAGCTATTTAGCGGTCGCGGGGGGGGTTGCCTGTAACACGTTTATGGGCAGCGCCTCGGTTGATTTGCGTAGCAAGCTGGGTCGCGCGCTTGAAACGGGTGACGTAGTCGGTACAGCCAAGAAAACGTCTGTTCGGGCGGGACGACGGTTTGTACCTTACAAGAAAGAAGAGGAGACGGTGACACTGCGCTTGTTGAAAGGACCTCAGTTCAACCCGGACGCGGCGGCTGCGCTTACCAAAAACGTCTTTAGGGTAGGACGTGCTAACCGTATGGGCATTCAGTTTGAAGGCGACAGCGTACCGGGTGGAGAGGTGATTTCGGAGGCGACGCCGCTAGGTGCACTCCAAATCACCTCTAGCGGTTTGCCCCTATTGTTGCTGCATGACCGAGGCACGCTGGGTGGTTAAACCCGCCACTCTTCATCCGGCTGATCTGGCCGGGGCCGCTCAACTAAGGTTGGGGCAAGCTGTGCGGTTTACCTATCAGCCTTCTGCTGGGATCACTGCGCATTGACTAGATGTTTAGTCCCAGAGTGTGGTGGTGGATAATGGCGCACTAGAGAATGCCGCTCATTCGTTCGATGTTGTAACGAACCAGGAACAGGTGTAAGCAGATGAGATGCAAGGTGTCGGACTTGGAGAACGATAAGGTCTTGCCGACGAATCTGGAGAGACGCTGTCTTGGACAAAGCGGCACCCCCTGGGCCTGTCCGCTGACGTAGGGTATTATTAAAGCGTTCAACATGGTTGGTGAGGCCTGTCTTTACCTACAGCCTGATGTTGTTCGGCAGGGAGAACAGCGCGGTAAGCCCGCCAGAAGTCGCTGTAGCAGACGCATTGTTTGTAGCTTTCGGGTACGGCGTTCCAGAGCAGCTTACAGGTAGCTCCACCCCAACCAGCGTGTCTTTCAAGGGCGGCGTGTTCAGGACTTTTTTTAAGCCACGCCGTCACTGTGGTTCTGGACACGCCGAATGTCCGACTGATACCGATTCCCACTAAATCCCGAATCAAACGAGGGGCCACCAGTGGAAGAGGGTGTGCTGGGAGATGAGGTCAGGCTGGGTACGCAAGTAGGCGCAGCGTCTGGAAAGGACAGCTTGTAAGTCGTCAAGGGTGTCGAAGGTGCGATTGACCAAGGGTTCATCGGTGAGGTTCCAAAGACGTTCGGCAGGTTGTAGTTCTGGCGAGTAGGAGGGTAGGAAAACGAGTTCAACACCTTCGGGAACGCGGAGCTTGTCGCTGGTATGCCAACCGGCTTGGTCAAGCACTAGGAGCACCGCGTGGTCTTTGGACGCGCTCAGGTCGTGAGCCAGGTTTTCGAGCACACAGCTTAAGCTTTCGCTGTCTACATGGGGGAGGATGTAGAACACCGACTGACCGGTTTCAGGGTTAGCGAAGGCGTATAGGTAGAGCCACTTGTAGCGGTGATGCACTGTCGCTATGGGGCGTTCGCCTTTGGCTGCCCAGATGCGTCTAAGGATCGGCTTGAGTCCTAAGCGGTGCTCGTAAACGTCCACACCGATACTTGAGCGTAATGCTGTTTGAGCTGGGCTACCCGCTCGGCAAGAACGTTTTTTTGAAGTTTTCTTGCGCCGCACCATCCGCTTGGCGGTGCCGAGGCCGGGGGTGCTGCAAGCTGAACCCGAGACGTTCCAGGTACTCGTTGCTTCGCTGCACATGAAACGCTTTGCCCGTGTGCTCAGTTACCCAAGTTGCTACTTTCTTACCGCTCCATACCCCACCCTCTTCGGGCGGTTTTTGCAACGCTTCATAAAGGGCTCTTTGCTGAGCCTCGCTCAGTAGCGGCGTGAGTCCGGGGTTGTTATGCCGTTTGTCCTCAAGTCCTTCGAGTCCAGCTTTGTTGTAGCACTCGATAATCATCACCAGCGAACTGACCGCGTAAGCTGTGACCGACCTGACCTCATCCTGGCTTTTACCCTCAGCTAAAAGCCATACCGCCTGGATACGTCGCCTCTCAACGGCATCGGTCGATGATCTGTACGCCGCTTTGAGTTCCTTGACTTCGTGTTGCACCTTTAGCTCGAGCCTGGGTCTCCCTACTCTAGCCATCTCTTTTTATACATTAACCGGAATCTGTATGAGACCCCGCAGGCTTGAACGCTCCTGATAGGCTCTGAGGATCTCTCCTCTTTTGGCTTCACTGTAGCGCGACCGGGTCCGCTCGGCTCGCTTCACCACAACCCTTACACAAATACTTCTGCTTGCCGTTCGGAGCAAAACCGTTCTTCTCCAGGTCCTCGCTACCGCAGCGGACAAGCCCGGAAGGTGCCGTTTTGCCCAAGACAGTGATAGTACTTGAATGTTTGTGTAACCATCTCTTAATATGGCATTCTTCGTTGGACCACTGCCGCTGTTTTTTATGCCGTACCGGTACTCGCTTCGGTCTTTTTCGGTTATGAGACAAACACCGAAATGTACTGCGGTCTTCTGACTACCGACCGCTGGCTACTTAGCACAGCAGAATCCGGCAGCCCCTACTCCCCGGCGATAGCGCGCAACGTGTCGGTGTTGGTCAGGGAAATCTTGCCGTAGCCCGCGTGAATGGCCCCTTGCCGCGACAGTTCGCCGACGACCTTGGTGACAGTCTCGCGTACCGACCCGACAGCTGCCGCCAGATCGTCGTGGGTGATGTGGACGACCGCTTCACCGCTGCTACCGGCGGTTGCCAGGGCGCTGTCTTGCAAGTCGAGCAGTTCGGCGGCGATACGCGCCTTTAGGCGTTTGCCGGAGAGTCGGTAGAGCGAGCGGTAAAGCCGCTCCATCGCCTCGACCAGATGATTGGTGAGTTTGAGGTTTTCGTGGGGCTCGAGCGTCGCCGGGCTCATTACTTCGACGCTCGAGGGCGTTACCGCCTCGGCGAAGTAGCGCCGCTGCAACCCGACGAGCGACTCCTCGCCGTAGTATCCACCCGGTTTGACGTAGCGCAGCGTGAGGCCGTTGCCCTCGTCGTCTACGGTATGGATCCGGATCAGACCCTGTTTGACGCGGTAGAGGTTGTCGGGGCTGCCCGGAAGAAGCGTCACTTCACCCGCGCCGATCGTAAGCAGGTCGATATAGCTGCTCCCAGGCTCGCGCAGAGAGTGCGCCGCACTGTTCATAAGCGGCCCGGCTCGCGCCCGAACGTGTTGTTAAATGCCTTCGACATGCCCATACAAAAGTATACGGGTACCGTCCGGAACGAATAAACGCCCACATTACGAAAAGCTTTCGGGCGCTGGGCGGGGGTGGTCGTTGCCAGCTTTGCAGGTGAGGAGGGGACGGTAACGGTGGCAACCACGCACGAAACCTCAGCTGTCGAGGCGAACCGATCCGAACTCGCTAACGGCGAGTAGTGAGCGCGGCGACGATAAAGAACGCCGCCTGGGTCAGGATGACCGTACTGCCCGAAGGTACCTCGAGAAAAAACGACAGCGCGAGCCCCGATACCGTGCTGAGCACACCGAAGGTTACGCTCAAAAGCGTCATCTGAAAAAGCGAGTGCGACAGCAGCCGCGCCGTCGCTCCCGGAATCACCAGATACGCCGCGATTAAAATTGCCCCGACCACCCGTACCGACGCTACGATCACCACGGCGGCGAGCGCGAACAGCAGGTACTCGAGCGCCCGTACCCGCACGCCGTCGGTCTGCGCCAGCTCCGCGTCGAAGGTCGCGTACGCGAGCCGTCCCCAGAGCACGCCCAAAAGCCCCAGTGCGAGCGGCGTGATTCCGGCGATCAGCCACAGCTCTCCCTGCCCGATACCCAAAATCGAGCCGAATAGCAGGTTCCACGCGTCTACGTTGTAGCCGGTCTCGAGGCTGACGAACATCACCCCCAACGCCACCGACACCGCAAAAAAGATACCGATAGCCGTGTCCGACGACAATTGTGTACGGTCGCGCACCCAGGCGATGCCCAGCGACGCGGTGAGTGTAAAGACCAGCGCCACCCAAAGCGGCTGCTCCGCGCCCAGCAGCAGGCCCAGCGCCACCCCGCCAAAGGCCGCGTGCGCGAGCCCGTCACCTAAAAACGACAACCCGCGCTGCACGATAAAAACGCCCAGCACCGAACTCATCAGCGCCACCAGTAGCCCCGCCAGGAGCGCCCGCTGCATAAACGGCAGCTGAAAAACTGCCCACAACTCGCTCACGCCTAGACCACTATCCCGTGGTTGTGGCCGAGGTGTCCAAAGGCTTTTTCGAGGCAGCTCTCGCAGAGCACCTCGCCCGGAGTCCCGAAACCGTGAAGCTGCCGGTTGAGCACCGCCACGCGCGTGGCGTGGTAGCGCGCCGCTGTCAGGTCGTGGGTGATCATAGCGACCGCCGCGCCGCTCGCCGCCTGATACCGCTCCAGCAGGTCGTAGAGGTCGTGCTCGGCTAGAAAATCGACGCCGGTCGCGGGTTCGTCGAGTAGGACGAGCGCCGGACGACGCACCAGGGCTCGAGCCAGAAACGCACGTTGCAACTCGCCGCCGGAAAGTTTGGCGAGCGGACGCGCGCCCAGATGTTGCGCCCCGACTTCGGCGAGGGTCGCCGTGGCTGCGTCACGCTCACGGGCGCGCACCCGCGCAGGCCACGAGCGCCGAAGCCCGGAAACCACCAGCTCCAAAACCGTCGCCGGAAAGCTGCGGTCGAAGGTTTTAAGCTGCGGTACGTAACCGACGCGCTCCGGATGCTGTCCGGCAGCGTTGCCGAAAAGCGCCGCGTGTCCCTTCAGTGGTGTGATCAAACCCAGCGCGACCTTCATCAGCGTCGATTTGCCCGCCCCGTTCGGCCCGACCAACGCCAGAAACTCGCCCGCGTTCAGGTCGAAAGAGACGTTTTGCAACACCTCGGCGTCGCCGAAACGGACGCTGACGTGATGCAAATGTAGGGAGGGCGCGTTCGGGAACACAGTTTAGTAGTCTAGCGGGCGAGGGCTTCGGCGATGGTATTCGCGTTGGCACGCATAAAGTCCTGATAGGTGGTGTCGTCTGTCCCGCCACCCGCAGGGTCGAGCGTGTAAAAGTCCAAACCTGCCGACTCGGCGACTACTTCAGCCGGACGGGCGGGCAGCTGAACGTCGTTAAAGATCGCTGTCGCGCCCGTTTTTTGGAGCTGACCGAGCACCTCGGCGATATAACCTGGGCTGGGCTCGCGGCCCGGTGCCGGTTCGATGACCGCGACCTGATCCAGTCCGTAGCGCCGGACAAAGTACGGCCAGGCGTCGTGAAAGGGAACGAAAGGCGCATTCTGAACGGGTGCGAGCGTTTGAGAGATTTCAGCGTCGAGCGCCTCTAAACTTGCTACTAAAGCTTCGCCGTTGGTCGTGTAAAGCTCGGCGTTAGCAGAATCGGTCTTAGAAAGCGCGTTGACCAGAACCGGTACCGCCTGCGCCATCAACACCGGATCGAGCCAGATGTGCGGGTTTACATTGCTGTGGTCGTCGCTGTGGTTATCTGCGTCGTCCGGCTCGTCCTCATCGTCGTGCGCTTCGCCGGTGATGGGCTCGAAGTCCAGCACCTCTATAATTTCTATGACCGCCGCCCCGGTTCCGGACGCCGTGATCAGCTCGAGCAACCATTCATCGACCCCGCCGTTCATCACTACCAAGTCGGCGTCGGCGATGCGAGCTACCTCGCGCGGGCTCGGGTCGAAGGTGTGCGGCGACGCGCCGAGCGGCAAAATACGCGTTACAGCGGCGGCGTCCCCCGCAATCTGCCGCACCAGGTCGAAGTGGGGCTGCATGGAGACGACGACGTTAACTTGCGCTTGCGCCGCCGCCCAGCCCAGTAGCGACAAGAGGAGCATAGTAAGGCGTGCGGTTTGTTTCGCGGTTTGCTTCATAAGTTCTCCCAATGAGAATGGATTCTCAAAACGTCTTATGCTACGAGCCGGTTCCGGGTGTTGTCAAGGGTTTGGCTAAAAATGTAGCCCTCAAGCCAGAACCTGTCAGCGTCTAGGGAATCCGGAGATCGCTGTGAAAAAAAGGTTTGCTCCGCGCTCGCCAGCAGTTGCTTGCAGATGCCGCCCATGCGCCGAAGGTATTTTGCTGAGGGCATTTGGCCGGGAAAACGTCTCGACCCGGTTGCTCTCCAGTTTGCAAACCACCTGTTAAACTGCGGGCCGTGACGCTGCCCAGGATGCTGCTCCTTTTCTGCTTGTTCGTTTGTTCGTTTTGTAGCGCCGCGTCCCAGGGCAACGTCGGCTACCTCGAGGGGCGCATCACCACCCTCGGCGAGCGGGCCACGGTCGAGCTGAAAGGCGGCGGGAGCGTTCAGGCAGTCTTGCCGACCCCGCTTCCGGAGGGTTCCGGAATGAGCACGCCGCAGCTGCCCGAGTACAGGGTAGGCGACCGCGTCGAAGTGTACTTTTCTCCCGGGCCGGACGGCGCGCGGCAGTACGCGGTCGCCGACTGGGTACGCAGGCCCGCGCTGGGCTGGCTTATCGGGCTTTTTTTGCTGGTATCGGTCGTGGTGGGCCGCCTCAAGGTGCTGCGCGCGTTTGTAGCGACGTCGGCGTCTCTGGTCATCACCGTCGCCTACGTTATTCCGAGCATCTTGGCAGGCGGCGACCCGGTCGTGGTCTCGCTCGTCGGCGTCGGCGGAATGCTGGTACTGGCGATCTATTTCGTTCACGGCGTCTCGTGGAGCACCACCGCCGCCCTTCTCGGTACGGTCGTCGCCGTCGTCGTCACGATGCTGATCGGCATCTTTTTCAGCGACCTGGCCCATCTGACCGGGTTCGGTAGCGACGAGGCGTTTCTTATCGCCGTCGGCGCTGCCCAAGTCAATCTCAAAGGTCTCTTTTTAGCCGGACTCCTCATCGGCGCACTCGGCGCGCTTACCGACATCACCATCGTTCAGGCGAGCGTCGTACGCGAGCTTTCGCACGCCGACCCCGCGTTCGGCTTGCACGAGCTGTACCGCCGGGGCATGAACGTCGGTCTGGACCATATCGGCTCTCTCGTCGATACGCTGGTGCTCGCCTATACCGGAGCCGCACTGCCGCTGCTGGTGCTCCTGACCCTCAACGACTTCGGGGTGTGGCGCGCACTGAACTTCGAGTTCGTCGCTGCCGAGGTCGTCACCACGGTGGTCGGTTCTATCGGTCTGGTTTTAGCCGTACCTCTGACCACGCTTATCGCCGCGCTGATGTTTCGGGGCGACAAGTTGTCCCTAAAACCCGGTGAGCTCGAGCTCGGTCACGGACACACCCACGACCACTGACCGCAACCGGCGACGAAGGTAAAAAGTGGCCTACCGATTTGCCAGCTGCTGCCCCAGCGAGCTGTTGTCGAAGGTGTAGCCCAGCAATTCGACGTCGTGGCGGTATACACGGGCGACGATGGCGCGAGTTTCATCGGTGTAGTACGAGCGAAAATCCTTGTGTTTGCTCTTGGTGACGTTTGCAGCGGGCAACGCTGCGCCCGTCCCGAGCACCCGCCGCACGTGGTCGTAGTCGGCGTTCAGGTTTTCGTAGTAGCCCGTAAAATCGAGTTCCGAGGTGGTTTTTCCCGGCAAGCAGAGGTAGTCGGCCTGCGGTCTGAAGTGCCTGCCTGAGCGGATGTTTTTGGCGTTTACCCAGCCGCGCACGAAATCTCCGAAGGTGCTGTAACACGCGATGTTCCGGGCGGCCCAACGCGCGTCGTCACCGTGGAGCCCCCCTTGTTTGAGAAAAAAGTACGCCGACGCCACCCGGTCCCAGGGGTTACGAACGAACGCGAACTTGAAATAGTTGCTGAACTCACGCTTGCTAAAGATCGTCTGGTAGCCCGCTATCGTCCGGTGATAGCCGGTGTTGCAGCCAAATAGTCCGGCGTTGACCGAAATTCCGGCGGTTTTAGGAATGTGGATAAAGATGCAGCTGTGTTCGATGAAGGGTCTTAGCGAGGCGCTGTCGTCCGCGTCGGGAAAACGCACCCGCAAGTTTTGCAGGGCGCTGTATTTGCTCGGAAACGCCGTTTTAGCGAGGGTTCGCCGCAGTTCGTAGGGAAGCTTGAAATAGACGTGCTCGAGGGCGCTCACTCGCCCAGTCTAAGCGGGCGGGTGAGCTGCCGCCCGTGACGGTTGACCCACACGCCCAGACGTGCTGAAGCGAGGTAAAAACGCTACCGGAAAAGAGGGTTGACCCGAGCCGCGTCCAAAGTCGCAAAAGCGTCTAGCTGCTTGTAAGTGAGAAGTTACCCTTCTCACTTACTCGGTTCCGGGAGCCTCTACGGGCAGGCAACCAGGCTTGGTCGCAGGGCGTAGTACCGTCTCCCGTTGATGAAGAACCTGACATTTCGGTCACCTGCTCGAATGACCAGTTCCCGACTGCTCATCGCGCCCAGCCGTACCGAACCCCGTACTCGAGTACCGACGACCTGCCAGCCTAACCTCACGGCTCTACCGACGTTGCTCTCGATCAGGTAATGATCGCGGCAGACGGCGCTGAAACTAAAGTTAGGGGTGCCGGTGGGTGGGTGGGCTGAGGCAGTATATGTTGCTGTCAAGGTGGTCGGCACATCACCAATCTCTACGTCATGAACTGCCCCACCCCCGTCCGACCAGGCTACGAAGGTATAACCACGCTGGGCCGGTGCGATCAGCTGCTGCGTCCCGCCGACAATCGTCTGGACGGTAAAGGGGGTTCTGCGCGTGACACCCTCCCAGGGCAATGTAAGCCCAGCCGGGATGGTCTGGAGCGTATACGCGGCAGTCTGTGGTCGGAGCGCGGTACAGTCGGTGGCCGTTTCGCCGTGAACGTCGCGCGCGGTGAGGCAGAGCTCGAGCCAGATGTTATCGCCGTGATTGTCCGGTACAAAGCTGCCGGTGTTGCCGGTCGTCGTCGGCAGGCCGTCGCTGTGAACGTGGTCGTTGTGATGCGTGTTCAGCGTCCAGCTGAGTGCTTCCCCGGAAAGCTCGCCGTCGTCGGGGTCGCTGCCGCCGCCGCTAAACGAGACGGTGCCACCGACCGTGTAGCGCGTCCCCTCGGCGGGCGACACGATGGTCGCGGTCGGCAGGGCGTTCCCGACCCGTACGGTGAGGCTGCTGAGGCTAACGTCGCCGCCCGCGTCCGAAACCTGCAAGCTGACGCGGTAGCTGCCAGGATTAGAGAAGGTCACGCTGGAGTTGGGTTCGCTCGATGTTTCACCGTTGCCGAAATCCCAGCTGTAAGAGATGCCGGAACCGCTCGAGCCCTCGCTCGAGAACGCCACCGTCAGCGGCGCGGCTCCCTCTAAAGGTGTTCCGCTCGCCGCCGCCTTAAGCGTTACCCCTGCGGGCGCGTTGTAGCGGAGGCGTTTGAGTTTGCCGTCGTAGATGTTGATCAGGTAAAGGTCGCCTCTCGGCCCGGCGCGCATCTGCACCACGCCCGGTTCGGTAGAGAAGTTTTTGGCCGCGACCAGCGCGCCGCTGCTGCTCAGCTCGAGCGTGCGAATGAGCCCCTGGTTGTAATCGTTGACGAAGAGCAGACCCTTGTACGCCGCCGGATAACCTTCGCCGAAATAAAAGTCGCCGACCTGCACCGAGCTGCCGCCGCTGCCGTGGACATACGCGTACAGCGCGGACGTCACCCCCCCGTCTCGGTAGAGTGTGCGGCACCCGTTCAGCGCGCGGTACCCGCCCTGCTGCAAGCTGTCGCCGCTCCCCCCCTCGAAACAGGGCCAGCCGAAATTGCGCCCGCGCCCGGTATTGACCTCCTCCCACGTACCCCAACCCACGTCGCCGATATAGGGCGCGCCGGTCTGTGGGTGCAGGGTAAAGCGGAAGGGGTTCCGCATCCCGGAGTTGTAGACCTTTGAGCGGTTGCTGTTCGGGTTGCCGTCGTAAAAGGGGTTGTTCGCGTATCCTTCTCCGGTTTCCGGGTTGATCCGCAGCAGCTTACCCGCCAAACTGTCGAGGTCTCCGGCGCGCAGGGCGTAGTCGCGCACCCGGGTAAAGTCGGCTCCGTCGCCACTGCTGACAAATAGTGAGCCGTCCGGCGCAAAACGCAGCGCGCCGATGGTGTGCGACACCTCGTCTGCCGGGATGCAGTCGTTTACATAATTGCCTACCGGTCCACAAGACGGCACCGCGCCGTTACGTTCAGCCGGGTTGCCGATAGTGGCGAAGATGCTGTTTTTTCCGAGCAGAATCCGTTCGCTGCCGGGTACCGCGACGTTATAGTTCTGCGCGGCGTCGGCAGTGACGCGGACGAGCCTCGAGACGCGCGCACCGGCGTTGTCGGGTCCGGCCATACCGGTGCGGCTATAGACTTCAGGCGGGTCGTGGGTAAATAACAAGTAGACGTAGGGTTGTCGAGGAAACTGCGGGTGCAGCTCGAGCCCCAGCAGCCCGCGCGCCTGAAACGCGTTGACCTGGCGTCTCAGGTCGATAAACGGCGCTTTACGCAGCACGCCGTTTTCAACCACCCGTACGACGCCCGCCTTCTCAGCGATAAAGATACGCCCGTCATCGGCAAATTCGAACGCGACACCCTGTTCTAGACCCGAGACCACATCCTCCAAAACGAAGCCGCCAGGCAGGGCTTGCGGCGACAGTTGCCGGTTCGACAAGCGTACAGGTCTTACGTTGACACGCACCAAGTCCTGATTCGCCGCATCCACCGGGCGGAGCTGTGCGGCGCTCAGCGTTACCGTATCGCTACCCTCGGTCGGTTCCCCCACGCTGTCCACCCGGGCATACGGCTCGAAAAAGAACAGATGTTGACCGTCGGCCAAAAACAGGTGAACTTCGCTTAGCAGGCGCTCTTCACCCTCCAAGCGCGGCACCACCGTCGGCACCCGAATCGACAACTCGCCCGTGTTTCCGAGTGCGCGGCTCGGAAAGCTGACCGTAACGCCCTTGGTCATAGCCTCAGCCGAACCTGCCGGATACGACGCGGCAACGTCTTTAGGATACGGCTCGGGGGTGTCGGTCATGGACACGGTAACGTCCGTCGACGACACCAAAAACCCTTCACTGAACGTCGCCGATACGCTGCCGGGGAGCGTAACGCTGCCGCCCGCTTCGGACAGCCGCTGCGTAACCTCGTCGACTACGGGCGGGGCCTGCCGACACGCCGACAAGAGCAGAAGCAAACAGATAATGAGGTTTTCCCAGCAGAGCCGGCGCGCGGCGCGCGCCGGGGGTATAGCTGATGCGGTCATGACAGCCTCTTCCTGCCCGTTTCAGAACGGGCGTTACACCTAGAACTGTCATCAGGGTAGTGGTCTTCTCAGGTACGGCAGAAGGTACTAAAAGTCAGTCATTTTTGCCGTCTAGAACGTGTTTCTAGCTTGCCGAAGAACTACATCCCCCGATTTCAGAAGGCTTAGTACCCGCCCCATCAACCGTTAAGTGTGATCCTTACGTCGAGACAACCTTGCCTGGTCTATCAACTTGGGATAGATTAGACAAAGCACCCAAGGGAGACCCGATGATTCGTTACGGCGCACACGCATTTGTCTGGCTCGGCGACTGGAATACAGCCGCAGGCAACGACACCATTCGCAAGGCCGCCGAGACCGGCTTCGACTTTTTAGAGATTCCCCTTCTCAAACCAGGCAGTTTCGACGCCCGGAGTCACAAACAGGTGCTCGAGGAGGCGGGTATCGCGGCGACCGTCTCGCTGGCGCTGCCCCGCACGGTACATATGCCCGAAAACCCGGAGGGAGCCAAGCGGTTTTTGCACGGCGTCTTCGACCATATGGAGGCGCTCGGCAGCACCTACTTGGCGGGGTGTATCGGCTACTCGCTCGGGGCGCTCACCGGCGCGCCGCCCACCGAGGAGGAGCGCGCCACCATCGTCGAGACCTTGCAAGAGGTCGCCGAGGACGCTCACGCGCGCGGCATTACGCTGGCGCTCGAGGCGTGTAACCGCTACGAAACGCATCTCTACAACACCCTGCACGACACCCGCGAAGCGGTCTTGGCGACCGGCGCGCCCAACCTGCACCTCCACGCCGACACCTATCACATGAATATCGAAGAAGAGGGATTTTACACGCCGCTGGTAGAGGCCGCCGACGTACTCGGTTACGTTCATATGAGCGAAAGCCACCGGGGTCTGGTCGGTACCGGGACGGTCGTCTGGGACGAGGTATTTAGAGGGCTTAAAGACGCCGACTTTGCGGGCGACCTGGTTTTGGAGTCGTTCGCCGCCATCAACCCGGACATCGCCGCCGCAACCTGCTTGTGGCGGCCCACGAACGAACCGCCGGAGGTGTTGGCGACGCAAGGGTTGGCGTTTTTGCAAGCGGGGGCGAAAAAGCAGGGGCTGGCCTGACCCTACCAGAACGTGAAGACACCCTCAGCGCAGGGGTATTTTCGGCGTAAGTAGACCGCAAGGTTTTTAACCCGGAGGCGGCGTTGGGAGTCTCCGGTGTTAAGCTTGAGACCATGACCCGCCGCCCTCACAACGCGCCGCTAGGCGTTTTCGACTCCGGTGTCGGCGGCCTGACGGTGCTCTCAGCCCTCAAAAAACGCTTGCCGAACGAAGACTTTATCTATCTGGGCGACACCGCCCGCGTACCCTACGGCTCTAAGCCTTTGGAGATGGTGCGGGCGTTTGCTAACGAAATCAGCCTGGAACTGCTCTCTCGCGGCGTCAAGGGAATCGTCGTCGCTTGCAACACCGCTTCGGCGGCGAGTCCGGAGCTGAGCGCCGAACTGAGCGTCCCGGCGGTATGGGGCGTGCTCGAGCCTGGTGTACAGGCGGCCCTGCGCGCCGCACCGGGCGGGTCTATCGGAGTGCTCGGCACGGTCGGCACCGTCCGCACCGGCGCGTATCAGCAGCGGCTCGAGGCGGGGGGGTGCAGGGTGTGGGCGAAAGCTTGCCCGCTGTTCGTCCCTATCGTCGAGGAGGGCGTGTCGGATACGGCTATCGCCAGGCTGGTAGCGCAGCATTACCTTTACCACGCGCCGCCGCTGGACGCCGTGATTTTGGGATGCACGCACTACCCCGCCCTCAAACCGATCTTGACCGAAGTCTTGGGCAGCGCCGCACTAAAAGGCCCCGTGCTGGTCGATTCGGCGGAGGCGACAGCGGCGCAGGTCGCGGTCGACCTCGCCTCTCTAAACCTGACGACCGACCGGCGCACGCCCGGTTGGGTGCAGCATCTCGTTACCGGAGACGTAGCGAGCTACCGGCACACCGCCGCCCTGTTGGGCGGGCCGACAGGCAGCGTAACCCGCGTCGACCTCGAGCGTTCACCACGACCCTGCACGTCACCTCGAGACCGCACACCACCCCAAACCTACTCTGCACCTCGAGAACCATCCGACGAAAACCCACACGAACAGGAACCGACTGTTATGAGACCAACATGAGACAAGACCGTTTACCCGGAGAGCTCCGCCCGGTTTCGGTGACGACCGGGTACAGCCGCTTCGCCGAGGGCTCGGCGCTCGTCGAGTGGGGCGATACGCGGGTGCTGGCGACCGTGACGATAGAAAACAAGCTGCCCCCACACCTCCGCAATAAAAAAATACGCGAGGGCTGGCTCACCGCCGAATACGCGCTGCTCCCGCGCAGCACCCCCGAACGGGTGCAGCGCGAGCGGCTCTACTCGGGCGGACGGTCTTTAGAGATTCAGCGCCTGATCGGACGGAGCTTGCGCGGCGTGACCGACCTGTCGCTGTTCGTCGGCAAAACGCTGACGGTTGACGTGGACGTGTTGCAAGCCGACGGTGGTACCCGCTGCGCCGGAATTCTGGCAGGCTACGCGGCGCTCCACGACGCCGCAGGCAGGCTCGTTCAGGCCGGGACGCTGAGCGAATGGCCGCTTACCCACGAGGTCGCGGCGGTCAGTGTAGGACTCGTCGGCGGCAAAACGCTGGTTGATTTGCAGTTTAGCGAAGACGCCGCCGCCGAACTCGACCTCAACGTAGTGGCGACCGGCAGCGGCGAACTGATCGAGGTGCAGGGCGGCGCTGAAGGCAAACCGGTCGCCGCCGAGCTCTACGTGCAACTCGTGGCGCAAGGTCTGGACGCGGTGCAACTCCTGTTGGAACGCGTTCGCGGCTCCCTGTGACACTCGGGTGACGCTCAAGAAACTGGTTCTGGCGACCACCAACGAGGGCAAAGTCGCGGAGTTTCGGCGCGCCCTGACAGGCATAGAGGTGGTTTCAGCGCTCGAGCTGGGCGTCCGCGATTTTCCCGAAGAGACCGGCGGCAGCTACGCCGCCAACGCGCTTACCAAGGCGTCGTACGTCACCGCGCAGACAGGCCTGCCGAGTCTGGCGGACGATTCGGGTCTCGAGGTCGCGGCGCTCGACGGTGCGCCGGGTCTATATTCGGCGCGGTTCGGCGGCTTGACGAGCGAGCGGGAGCGTACCGAGCATCTGCTGGCGCAGCTTGAGGGCGTCCCGGAGGCCGAGCGGGGCGCGCAGTTCGTGTGCGTGCTGGGCTTCGTTACGCCGGGTTCGTCGGCAGCGGACGTCGACGCCGAGACCTTCGAGGGCCGCTGCGACGGGCGCATCACCGAAGCGGCGTGCGGAACCGGTGGCCACGGTTACGACCCGGTTTTTTACAGCCTCGAGCTCTCACAAACCTTCGCCGAAGCCTCACCGGAAGCCAAAGGCCGGGTCAGCCACCGCGCCCACGCATTAGCAGCGTTTTCAGCGTGGCTCGGGGAACGAAGCGCGTAACAGCACACGACTTACACTCGGCGGCGCTAGGCGGAGGCTACACTAAGTCCGGGGCGGGCGAAGATCAGGGATGGTGCGGCAGCGACGCTACAGATCGCGCCAAGCCACACCCGAAACGGTCGGACCAGCTGACCCAGCACAAAAACCTTGCCGACACCCAAACCGGAGGACGTACCGATGATTCAGGCCGCACTCAGCTTAGTCCTAGCCCTTGCGTCCGCCACGGCGCAGATCACCGTCGTTCCGACGACGCCCGCAACGGAGACACCCCAAACACCGCTGACGTCTTCCAACCTGCCGGAAGACGCCCGGGTGGCCCTCGAGGAAGCGAAGGCCGCAGTCCAGAACGCCCTAAACGCCGACCGCTATTTTCGTCCCGACAATCCGCTCGTCCGCGAAGCGATCCGCTTGTCACGCAGGGCGGTCAACCTGGCTCCCGAGCAGCCCGAAAGCCTTCGGTTTTTGGCCGAGGTCTACGGCGACAGCGGTTTTTACGGCCCCGCTTTTAGTATCTGGCGGCGGTTTGCAGCGGCGGGCGGCGACCTCGACGCCGCCGCCCGCCGCGCGTTCGCCGAGAGCGGCGCTAAGGTCGGGTACGCCCGTTACAACCAGGGAAACGCGGGAAGCGCGCTCTCCGCCTACCGCACGGTCACCGAGATCGCGCCGGACGATGAGACGGCGCTGCGCTGGAGCGGGCGCATCTTGCTCGAGCAAGACCGCCCTCAAGCCGCCCTCCCCTACTGGCAGCGAGTACAGGCGCTGAGCCCGGACGACGCGGGCGTCACGTACTTCCTCGAGCTTACCGAGGCAGGTGTTAGGCACGGGTTGGGAGCGGCGGAAGCGTTTTTCGGTGGCGTCAGCGACTACGAGGCGGGCCGTTCGGAGGCTGCGCGTGACGGGTTCGGGCGGGCCACACGTCTCGCACCCGACTACGCCGAAGCGTGGGGCTACCGGGGACGGCTGGCGTTCGAGGCCGGAGATTTTGCCGAGGCCCAGACCGCGTACGCACGCGCGAGCAGACTCGAGCCGCAAAACGCGACCTACAGCTACTTTTTGCGGCAGGCGAGAGTCCGTACCGGCGAGTAGCCGCGCGAGAACGGGCGTCAGGACACGTGTTTTTTGGACTCGAGCCGAAGCTAGCCTGCGCTTGAAACGTTCGGAATAGATAGAAAGATAAGACGCGGCTGGACTGTGAGGTTTACGGGCTTTTGCCAGAACCGATACTCAGGTTAGCGGCTGTCCTGGCAAACATCCCTGACGAATCTCACACTTCACTTGGCCCACTACCCCTTAAAAATTACGTACTGTACGCAAAAAACGGTCAAGCCTCGCCAAATTCCTGATATTTCAGACCTTGCGTATTCGGGTAACTGACGACGCGACTTCAGCTCGAGGGTGTACCTCCACCGGGCTCGGCTGTACTCGTCTCGGCGACCCCGGCGGTATTCGGTTGCCAGGTACTCCCCAAACCCAGACCCACGAGCCCCCACACCAGCGTATCGACGTTGGGGGTGGCGAACCACGCCATGCCGTAGATGAGATAGGTAACGAGCGCGAACAGGGTCGCCAGCGACAGCGGTGTTCGGGCGCAGAGCAGCGTCCAGGCGGTGCTCGCCAGAAACGCCAGAAACAGCAGCAGCACCGGGACGCCACTGGCGAAAGCGATATCGAGCAGGTAGTTGTGGACGCGGTAGGGTTTGACGGGTTGCAGCTCGAGTCCCCCCGAAGCGGGCAACCGGTAGAGCGCCAAGTTGCCCAGCCGCAACGCTCGCGCCGCCGTCTGACGCGGCAAAAATTCGGTCAACATCTCGTCGGCCTGCTCGGGCGTGGCGAAAAACCAGGCGGCGTTGCCGAACGCGTCGATGCCGTAGCCGATCAGCGGGCGCTCCCGGATCGCCTTGACGCCGACCTGCCAGAAGATGAGTCGGTGACTCGTCGCCGGGTCTTGGCCCTGCACCGCCGTACCCAGACGGTTCAGCCGCCCCTGAGCGTGCGGTGACGTCAGAAGCGGGACGAGTCCGGCAACGACCATAACCCCACCGAGCACGAGCAGAGCGCGCCGCTGTCGTCGCTGCCATACCCACACCGCAGCCAGCACCGAGAGCATCAAAACTGCCGCCAGTAGCCCCGCACGGCCGCCACTGGCGACCAGCGCCGAGGTGAGCAAGGCCAGAATCACGCCGTCCAAAAGTCTTACGCGGCCTGACAGGAGCCGCCAGCTCACCCAAAAGACCAGCACCACCGCCAGATACGCCGCCACGTAGCTCTGGTGTCCCATCGTCGCCTGAACGTTGATGCCGACGCGGGCGTCAGGATCGACGAGCCGTAGTGGATCGACGCCGTACGCCTCGAAGAGCGCCCACCCTCCTGCCAGACAAGCCCCCAACGCCATCAGGTGCAGCACCCGGCTCGGACGGAGCACCCGGCTCGAGGTCAGCGTCGCAGCTAGGAAGGTCAGCGCGTACCAGGCGTTTTCCAGAAGCCTGAACAAGATGCTCTCATAACGGCTGGGAACGAGCGGCAGCGACAACCCGAGCGGCGCAGGATTGAGCAGGCTTACGACGAAAGACGCAGTTAGAAAAAGCAGCAACCAGGTCAGGGGGCGGCGTAGGGGTGCGCCGCGCGTCATCACACTAAACCCGTGACGCCGCCAGAGCAGGTAACTCTGCCGCGCGCCGAGCCCCCACAGCGCCGCGAACACCGCGAGTTTGGGAAGGAGCACCTCGGCAAAACCGTCTTCGGGAAACGTCAGCACGCCTCCCGGAACCAGACCGAGCAGCTCTTTGGGGATGATGACGAGCGGAAACGCTACGAATAAGAGCACCCAGAAGACGCGGTGAGCACGGCTGTACCGGAGCGCAGGGGGACGCTCGAGCGTCTCGGAATGTGAAGCGTATCGGGTAGCGTTCATCATAGGAGCGTCAACCAGCCGGGGCGGGTTCGGGCGTTAAACGGCCGTTTATGGTCGACTTGGGTCTCTACTTCATCTATCAAATATTCTCTGGTCTGCGCCACGTTCAGCCGAAGAAGCAGAGTCTACCACGACCTTTGTGAGGTGACTTCGCAAGGCGACGCCTGCGGCGAATCCGTACAGGTGTCTTCGGGATTGCCGACTGTTTCATCTCTGCCTTTGCTCTGGATACAGACGCTTGTCAGCGTTTTGCGAGCCGGTCGGGTGTGAGCCGACTCGCCCCAAACGGTGACAGCCAGACGGTTACGCGTTTACCGCGTCGGTGTGCTCGGGGGTGGCCTCGAGGCCGAAGGCCCGGTGAACCGACCGCAGCGCCTCGACCGCCCTGGTCGCTTCGATCACGACCGAAACGCGCACCTCGCTGGTAGCGATCATCTCGATGTTCGCGCCCGCCTCGGCGACCGCCGCGAACATTCGGCCCGCGACCCCCGGCGTCGAACCGACCGCGACCCCGACGACCGAGAGCTTGGCGATATTCGGGTCGGTCTGCACCCTGCCGCCGATCTCCGCCAGTACCGGGCGCACGACCTCAAGCGCGTCTTCGACCGCGTCTTTGTTGACGGTAAAGGCCATCTGCTGCCGACTGCCGTCGCCCGGTACACCCTGGATGATGGTGTCGACGTTGACGCCCGCCGCCCCGAGCGCCCCGAACACGCGCGCCGCGACGCCGGGGGTATCGGGCAGCCCGAGCAGATCGACGCGGGCGTGGTTGCGGTCGAGCGCGACGCCCGTTACCGGTTTGTCCGTTTTCACGACTTCCTCCGAAACTATGGTACCCGAATTGTATGAAAATGATGACCGTACGTGAATCCGTACCCCGTAGCGCCGCGCGTACCAAACGCTGCGCGGGTGCAGCACCTTAGCCCCGAGTGAGGCCAGCTCGAGCATCTCTTCGTAACCGATGTGCTCCAACTTGGTCGCTGCCGGAACCAGGTGCGGGTCGGTGGTGTAGACGCCCTCGGTATCGGTATAGATTTCGCACTCGCGGGCGTGCAGCGCCGCCGCCACCGCCACCGCCGTCGTATCCGAACCGCCGCGCCCGAAGGTGGTAATCAGGCCCGTCTCGTCCGCCCCCTGAAAACCGGCGACGACCACCACGTCATGCGTGCCGAACGCTGCGACGATGCGCGCCGGATCGACCTCCAGAATGCGCGCGTTACCGCTCGCGCTGTCGGTCAAAAACCCTGCCTGCGACCCCGTAAACGACTGCGCCTTGAGACCGAGCTGGTGCAGCGCCAGCGCCAGCAGCGCCGCCGACTGCTGTTCGCCGGTCGCCATCAACATATCGAGTTCGCGGCGGTCGGGGCGCGCGCCGACCTCTTTAGCTTGCGATACCAGCGCGTCGGTGGTACGGCCCATCGCCGACACGGTCACAGCGACCTTGTGTCCCTGTTCGGCAGTCCGGGCGACACGCGCCGCAACCTTGCGGATACGCTCCAAATCGCCGACGCTGGTACCGCCGTATTTTTGCACTACGATTTCCGCCATGCCACTCCCTTGCACCATTTTTCGCCAAACCCCTATTTGCAAAGACGTAATTTTAGTGGGGATTTGACTTGTCACCTACTTAGAACACTGCTATGCGGACTCGAGCAGATAGTAGAGCACACAGCCTTCCTTGTACTGGCTCTTATCGTACTTCCAGGTCAGCTTGTAGAGCGGCGTCGGTTTGGCGTCGATTTCTTTTTTGAGTTCTTCGGTCAGCGGCTCGAGCATCCCGTAACGCTGAACCCGGTGCGGCAGCGTGGCGCTGATCTTCCCCGTCCCGTTCCACACCTCTCTAAACTGCGCGTCGGTTCTGACCAGATCGGTAAAGAGGTACATAAACCAGTGGTACGGATACGCTCTGAGCACCTTGCGGATCGGGTATGAAAAGGTGTACCTGGTAATGCGACTATTTAGACTAAACAGCTTGACGATCCTCGATACAAGGTCGTTGCGGTGGCGCTTAAGACCTTTGTTCGACAACCAGTACGCGTTCGCTTCGTGGTCCAACTTTTTGGTCAGGTAGCAGTCGTTACTCGAGGCCATAAACCAATTATCCATTAATCTGGCACTGTTCGGCCTGTCGAAAGCAAAAAATCCGGACTGGGCGTGATCCTGTAACCAGTCGTCTAAAGGTGTCAGGCAAAAGCAGGTGGCGTCAATCCAGATGCCGCCGTACTTTGCCAGCAGCTGAATCCTGATCAGGTTCGCTTTGGCCTGCACTTCAATCTTGTTGTCGGTGTCGAGCGTTTTTTGGATGTCTACGTAGTCTCGGTAGTTACTTTCATCTAAAAAGACGATATCCCAGTCGGGATTGAGTTTTTTCCACGAGGCGTAGCATTTCTGAACGATGTAGGGAGCGTTGTCGAGACCCTGCAACCACATCATCCAGATCGTTTTGGGAATTGTCGTTTTATCGAGAGACATAAGTTACCTTTCCGGGTTCGGCTTCTCAGCCAAGCTCGAGCATACCGCGCGCGCAGGCTAAGTCTGTTTGGAAATCCACTTAGGGATCGTTGATTGTCAGTTCTACAGTTGAGTAGTTTTATACTATTTTATCAGTTGGTCTGTGAACGTCGCCTCGAGCCTTAGTTACGCCAATTGTGCGGTGCTGTGTAGATCAAATCGAAATCAGTTAGCTCACTTCTTTTCGTACATTTCCACCGTCAACCGGAGCCGATCTGCATGTTGGTAGATTTCATCGATGCTGCTGATGTGCAGTTTTGTTTCCTTGCGCTGTTCGCTATCAAATAAACCCAAGGATTTTTGCAAACCGTTGAAGTAGAGTCGGCAGATTGGTTTGCGGTTGTTATCGTCTAGAAGCACGCCGCAATAACTTTGAACGTCACGCAGAGCTACACGTTTGGCATCTACAGTTTCGTACAAGATAGCTTTGACGACGTAATAAGCTTGCATCTCGTCAGCGGTGGTTACAACAGACAACTGCTCTTGCGCCGTCTTGCTCTCTTCAGGTGGCAATGGCGAGGTAATCTGCTGCTCGGCTGCATTTAACTGCGCGTCACCGCCAAGCGCCGATTTTAGTCGCTCGTTGATCTGATCGTTGATAAACCGTTTGAGTGCGCGGCGGGTGGTTTGGGTGAACTGCTCTCGCACTGCTGGAGTGATACGTCCGCTATAGACTTGCGAGGTAAAAAACTTGACGAATTCCTCAGATGGCTGCTTAAGCTGTTCAGCCATAATGCGTTGGATTTCGCGGCTATATTTGAGGTCGCTGGCAGTGGTCAAGATGTCGTTGAGGTCGTACGCGGACTTAGTAAACTTTTTCAGCTCTTCGATGTCTTGCTCACGAATGTCGAGCATGTTGAACTCGAAGAAGCTCTTAGCGTCCATTTTGTTGGGTGCTTCTAGATCAGTATAAAATCGGTAACTGATACCATTTGTCAAAACACCGAAACGCGCCTCGGTAACACTGAAGTAGCGGTATAACTGCGATGCGTGTTCTTTGCTGAGATCTGCCCCGTGCCATTTACACTCGAACAGCATAGTAGGTTTGCCGTCAAGCAAGATGGCGTAGTCAACCTTCTCGCCTTTTTTCAAGCCAACATCTGCGTGTAGTTCGGGCGTCACCTCAGTCGGATCGAATACGTTGTATCCCAAGGCGCTGATAAAAGGCATAATCAGTGCATTTTTGGTAGCTTCCTCTGTTTGAATATGAGGCAGCTGCTTCTCAATGCGTCCTGCTAGTTCACGAATTCGGTCTACGAAATCCATTTTAGATTATACCTCTCCCAAGTACGCCCGCTTCATCCCCTCATCGTTCAGCAAGTCTTGCGCGGCCCCCGACAGCACCACCTCACCGGTTTGCAACACGTAGCCACGGTCGGCGACAGAGAGCGCGACGTTGGCGTTTTGCTCGACCACAAAGACGCTGATGCCCTCTTCGTTGACCTGTTTGATGATCTCGAAAATCTTTTCGACAAAGAGCGGCGCGAGGCCCATCGACGGTTCATCCATCAAGATAAGTTTGGGGCGGCTCATCAGGGCGCGGCCCATCGCCAGCATCTGCTGCTCACCGCCGGACATGGTGCCGCCCAGCTGATTGATGCGTTCGCTGAGGCGCGGAAACAGTGTAAACACGTGGTCGATGTCCTCGCGGATGGCCTTGCGGTCGTTGCGTAAATACGAACCCATCTCGAGGTTTTCCCTTACGGTCATTTTAGGGAATATCCGGCGGTTTTCGGGGACTACGGCGAGGCCGCGACCTATACGTTCGGCGGTAGAGAGCGTGTCCATCCGCGCGCCACCGAAGTGCATCTCGCCCGACGATACCCCGACGATACCCAAGATCGTCTTGAGCGTCGTCGATTTGCCCGACGCATTGCCGCCCAGCAGACAGACCATCTCACCGGGATAGATGGTCATATCGACGTTGTGGAGCACGCGGATAGGGCCGTAATGCGTGGTGACGCCGCGCAGCTCGAGCAGCGGCGACGTTTCACCGGCGGTTTCAAGAGCAGCCCTGACCGTAACGCTCATGATGTCCCTCCAGCGGTGTCGGGCGCGGGCGCGTCGTTGGTAACGGCTTTTTCCTTCTCAGTGGCTTTTTTACCCAGATACGCTTCGATCACACGGGGGTCGGCGACGACCTCGCCGTAGCTGCCCTCGGCGATCTTTTCCCCATAGTCGAGGACCACCACGCGGTCGCTGATCTCGCCTACCAAGTTCATTTTGTGTTCGACCAGCAAGATCGTATAACCCCCTTCGTCACGCATCCGGCGGATAATCCGGGTCATCTCGGTGGTTTCTTTCGGGTTCATTCCGGCGCTCGGCTCGTCCAATAGGAGCAGTTTGGCTCCAGTCGCCATCGCCCGCGCCATCTCGGTGCGGCGGCGGTTGGCGTACGACAGCACGTAGACGGGTTGGTGCAGGCGAAAACTCATCAGGCGGGGGCCGAAAAAGGCGAGTTTCTCGAGCGCCAGCGCGTGCATCTCGCGTTCCTGGCGGCGGTAGCCCGGTGTACGCAAAACCGCCGACAGCCAGGTTGAACGCAGCTTATGGTGCTGAGCGGTAAGGACGTTTTCGAGCACCGACAAGTTGGTAAACAAGCGCAAGTTCTGAAACGTCCGGGCGACGCCCAGATCGACGATTCGGTTGGGTTTGAGGCCGACCAGAGAACGGTCGCCGAAACGAATCGTGCCGGAGTCGGGGCGGTAGACGCCGGTAATCAGATTAAACAGTGTCGATTTTCCGGCCCCGTTCGGGCCGATGATCGAGACGATCTCACCCTCTTTGACCGACAGGTTCATATCGGTGGTCGCCTGAAGCCCGCCGAAAGATTTATTAACGTTCTGAAGCTCGAGCATCACTCCTCTTCCCTATCAGCCAGAGCAGCGGTGCGGTCTTGGTTGAGTTCGGGGTTGGTCAACCACGCGTCCTGACCCCGCTCCTCATCCGTGGGCTGGTCTTTACGCTCCCGAAACAGCCACGCCCACGAAAATTCGGCGCGCCCTAAAATACCCGACGGCCTCGAGATCATAATCACGATCAGCACCACCGAGAGCAAAATCGCGCGCATCCCGAACGCCTGAAACTCACCCTCCAAAAGCCCCAGACCGGGGGCCAGAAACGCGAACGCCAGCCCCGCCGCGCCGACCGCTGCCAGCACGTACAAGAGGGGAGGAACCAGCGGGCGCAAACGCCTCGAGCTGCGGAGCACGACCGTCAGCACAACTACCCCCAGCAGCAGGGCTGAAAGCGCCCCGAACCAGACGGGTAGCGAGTAGCTCTGCTCGAGGGGGTCGCCGTACTGCCGGACAAAAACCACCAACGCCGTACCGAGCAGCACGCCGGTAAATGAACCCGTTCCCCCAACCGAAACCGCGACCAGAAAAAAGAAGGTCAATGTGAACAAAAAGTAGTCGAGGCGCGCGCCTGACAGCCACGACGCGTAGAGCCCGCCCGCGACCCCGGCGAAAAAGGCTGAGAGCGCAAACGCCAGCACCTTGTGGTACGCCAGATTGACGCCCATCGCTTCGGCGGCGATCTCGTCTTCACGGATGCTCTGAAGCGCGCGCCCGTAAGACGAGTACTTGAGCCTCGTCATCACAAAGACCGTCAGCGCGAGGATGCCGAACGTCCAGTAGAGACTCCGCCCGATACTCGGGGGTACCCCGGTGTACCCCAAAGACCCGTTGGTAAAGGGACTAAAAAGACTCGTCGAGGCCAGCAAGCGGATAATCTCACCGAAACCGAAGGTTACGATAGCCAAGTAGTCGCCGCGGAGCCGCAAGCTCGGAATCCCGACCATAAGCCCAAACAAGGCGGCGACGAGGCCGCCGATCAGCAGCGCCACTACAAACCGTACCCAGAGCGTCTCCGGCGTCGTCAGAGCGTCTAGACCGACCGCGCGAAGACCGTTGCTAAGGCTTAGACCGAGGGTAAAGTCGTTCATCTGGCTGCGGGCGCTCTCACTAATCTGCTGCCGCCGGATTTCAGGCAGCGTCAAGAGCGCCGTGGTGTAGCCGCCGACGAGCATAAAACCGTGATGACCCAGTGACAAGATACCTGTAGTTCCGTTGATAAGGTTTAAGCTGATGGCCGCGACGCCCCAGATAGCGAAGAGCGTACATGCTTGTTTGAATTTGGTGCTCGCCCCGGCGTCGACGAAAAAGAGCAGCAGCGCCAGCAGCGCCAGACCCGAAAGCGTCAGCAGCGCGTCGCGCAAGCGCGTGTCTTTAGCAGCCGCGCTCACACCTTCTCCGACAGGTCTTCACCGATAATCCCGCTCGGGCGAATCAGCAAGATGATAATCAGCAGAAAAAAAGCAAAGGTGTCTTTGTATTCGGTAACACCTGAAAACATTGCGGGAACGAAGTTTTCCAAAAATCCCAGTAGCAAGCCGCCGATAACTGCTCCCGGCAAGCTGCCGATGCCGCCGATGACCGCCGCCGCAAACGCCTTGAGGCCGGGCAATAAACCGAATACCGCCGGTTGCGTCAGGCTGCCGAAGTTAAGGCCCCAGAGCACCCCCGCCGCCGCCGCCAGCATCGAGCCTAGAAAAAACGTGGTGGCGATCACCCGGTTGACGTTGACGCCCATCATCTGCGCGACCTCGGGGTCCTGAGCAGAGGCGCGCATTGCTCTACCAAGTTTTGTCCGTCCGACAAATAGCGTCAGCGCCACCACCAACACGGCAGTCACGACCGGAATCAAGATCACCATACGTGAGGTGTAGACCGTACTTCCGGCGAGCGGAAGCTGCAAAAACTGCGTCCACGAGGTTTCCGGACGAAACGGGGTCTGGTTACGGGTAAACAGCAACAGTCCGGCGTTTTGCATAAAAAACGACATGGCGATAGCAGTGATTAGGAGCGAAATACGGGGCGCGCCGCGCAGCGGAAAATAGGCGATGCGGTCGAGCAAAATCCCGACCATCCCGGTGATGAGCATACTCAGCAGCATCGCGGCGATCCAGTTAAGAGACGCCGCGCTGAGCGCGTAGGTCAGACCCGCAAAGGCTAGAACGCCGCCGCCGAGCACCAGCGGGTCGGTGAGCTTGCCGCGCCACAAGTTGAGCAGATACATAAATCCGGCGCTCGCTACCCCGGCGGCGAAGAGCGCCCACGGCAGCGCGTAGGGCGTGTTGGAGAACAAAAAATACGACGCGAACGCGCCCACCATAAAGACCTCACCGTGGGCGAAATTGATAAGCCGGATAATGCCGTAGACGAGCGTGTACCCGAGCGCGATCAGCGCGTAGAGACTGCCGAGCTGAAGCGCGCTGAGGAGCGCACCGGCAAAAAATGCCAGCTCGTAGGTGCCGTTAGCCAGCAGATAGCCGACCCTGGCCACGATAAGCGCCACCACCCCGAGCAAGATAAGCCAGGGCGTGGGGTTTGCGCGCTTCTTTTTAGTTGAACCGACCAACACTGCACCTCGAGACTAAGTAAGCGGCTACCCAACAATCCAGGGGGCCGACGTAGCGTGAAATATATCAGGAATCCGGAGCCCAGGAGAGGGGCCAAAAGAAACCGGGGGCTAGTTTAGCCGCCCCCGGTGTCGTGATAAGTACCAAAGACCGTTTATTCGCCGAAGGTACTGGTCAGACCCTCGAGCTGCAACTTGGTCCAGGCTTCGTCGCCCTCACCGGGAACCTGGTACTCGAAAAAGCCCATGATGCGGTTTGCCGGGGTTCCGTCGGTCCCGGCGTAGGTGATCGGGCCGCTCACGCCGGGAAAGTTCTCCAGCGCGGCGAGCGCGTCGCGTACGGCGGGGGCTTCGGTCGAACCGGCGGCCTCGATAGCCGCGATGATGACGTTGTAGGCGTCCGCGCCTGCGAGCGTAAAGCCGTTGAAGGTGCCGTCGGGTTGCGATTCGGTAAAGGAAGCGTTAAACGCTTCGGCGCGTTCGGCAGCTTCGGGGTCGCTCGAGAGCTGCTCGGGTTCGGCAAACGCGGTAAAGCGGAAACCGTTGAAGGCTTCGCCGCCACCGTCGGGGCACTGCGCGTCGTCGGTACCGTCGCCGCCCATTTTGATCTGGTCGGTAAAACCCTGCTGCAAAAGCTGTTGGGTGACCGACACGAGTTCGGGGCAAAAACCGGGCATATAGATAGCGTCCGGGTCGAAAGCGCGGATGTCGTTGATCTGCGCGGCAAAATCGACCGTCCCGGCGGTGTAGTCGACGATGACCGTCTCGCCACCCGCGGCCTTAAAGGTGTCATCGAAAAAACCCGCCAGACCGAACGAGTAGTCGTCGTCTTGCTGCCTAAAGATCGCCACGCGGCGCGCTTCCTGGTCATTGTAGAGGTAATCTGCCGCCACCTGTCCCTGAAACTCGTCGTTATAGGCGACGCGGAAGATGTAATCGCCGATCTGGGTGGTGGCGTTGTTCGTCGAACTCGGGGTGATCATGATGATCCCGGCCTCTTGCAAAACTTCGGCAGCGGGGATGGCCTGTGAAGACCCGCCCGTACCCAACACCGCGACTACGCCCTCGTCGACAAAACGGTTCGCGCACGCAATGGAGCCGTCGGGAGTCGAGGCGTTATCACACACCGAAAGTTCTACCGGACGCCCCAACACTTCACCCATCTCGGCTTGCGCCGCCCTCATGCCCTCGAGTTCAGGGGTACCGAGCGAAACCAGTCGCCCCGAAAGCTCCAGATTGACGCCCAGCACGACCGGCTCCTGCGCCCACGCACTGCCCATTCCCGTGAGCGTAGCAGCCAGTATCAACATTCCAGACTTGTTCATCGTGTCCTCCTTTAGATTGTAGAGCGCGTAAACCACGTCTATCATAGCGAACTATTTTGTGAGGTGTCAATGAGATCAACACGAGACCGGCGGCACGTTTCATCCTCTGCTCGGAGACGTTTCGACACGCGGAGACCCAAGGAAACTATAAGACGCTTTTTTACCGGTTGTCGACAGATTCGGTGCTCTCGGTCTTGTTTGGGGGTTACGTGCGGCATCTTTTCAAACTGTGGGTAGCTCGAGTTACAAAAATTCACACCAGGGGTCACCCGAAACGCTTACACGGGCTACAGAACCAGCCCGATGCCGACAGAGACGCGTGAGCTCGAGCATGTGTTATCCAAGCGTGTCTAAAAATCTGCCACCGAAGTCCAAATACAAAGCAGAAATCGTTTTTGAACCTTGACATCAGACAGTTTGTGCGTCATATTTAACACAACCGGTCTAAACCGGTAGGAGGTCTTATGGCTTATTCGCAATCTGAAATCCGGCAAATTTTAGATCAGGAAAATGTCAAGTTCTTGCGGCTGCAATTTACCGACATTATCGGCATGAACAAAAATATCGAACTCCCCACCTCACAGTTCGACAAGGCGCTCGACGGCGAAATTATGTTCGACGGCTCGTCTATCGAAGGGTTTACCCGTATCGAAGAATCCGATATGCTGCTAAAACCCGATTTCGATACCTTTTTGATCTTTCCGACCCTCGTCGAAGGTAACGACCGGGGCCGGGTCGCGCGGCTTATCTGCGACATCGCTACCCCCGACGACAACCCCTTCCCCGGTGACCCGCGCTACGTACTTAAAAAGCAGACCGAAAAACTTAAAAGCATGGGTTACGACGACCTCTACGTCGGTCCCGAACCCGAGTTTTTTCTCTTCTGGCGTGACCACGAGGGCCGCCCCACTACCGCGACAAACGACGCCGCCGGGTATTTCGACCTGGCTCCGGTCGATAACGGTGAAGAGGCGCGCCGCGACATGGTCAACGCGCTTGTCGAGATGGGTTTCGAGATCGAGGCGGCGCACCACGAGGTCGCGCCCGGTCAGCACGAGATCGACTTTAAGTACGAAGACGCGCTTAAGACGGCCGACAGCATCTCGACCTTTAAGCTGATCGTCAAACGCATCGCGGTCAAACACAACCTGCACGCGACCTTTATGCCCAAACCGGTCGCCGGAATCAACGGCTCGGGGATGCATACACACCTGTCGCTCTTCAAAGACGGCAAAAATGCCTTTTACGACGAAGGGGCCGAGTACCAGCTCTCGGGTACCGCGCTCAACTTTATCGCCGGGCTCCTGGAGCACGCCGAGGGCATGGTCGCGCTGACCAACCCGACCGTCAACTCGTACAAACGTCTCACCCCCGGGTTTGAAGCGCCGACCAACATCGCCTGGTCAACCTCGAACCGGAGCGCCATGATCCGGATTCCGGCGCGGCGCGGCGTCGGCACGAGAAGCGAACTGCGGATGCCCGACCCGTCGTGTAACCCCTATCTGGCGCTCGCCGCGATGATGGCGGCGGGGATGGACGGGGTTGAAAACAAACTTACGCCGCCGCCGCCGATTCAGCGCAACATCTACCAGATGAGCGTACGCGACCGCCGCAAGCACAAGATTAAAGAGCTGCCGGGAACGCTGCGTGAGGCGATTGTCGCCCTCGAGAAAGACCCGGTGATCAAAGCCGCGTTAGGCGAGCACACCTTCGCGCACTTTGTCGAGGCCAAACGCCAGGAGTTCGACGCCTACCGCGTCACAGTTCACGACTGGGAACTGCAAACGTATCTGGCTGAGTATTAGGGTTTGCTGACTTCTTGGGCCGTTCAACTGGTCTCGTCTTCCAGGAAGACTTGTAGCGAGTTACCCATAAATGGGCGTCTACAAGCTACAGGCCACTCGCCCGTAAAAACGGGGAACACCTAACCTACCGACAAAAGAGCGGCTCCCGGAGGAGCCGCTCTTTGTGTTTCACGCCCTTACTCGGTATGGTGGTGAGGTGAAGCGCGCTGCACCTAGCACCCTGACGGTCGTCGGTCTCGACCCCGGTTTAGCCAATCTGGGGCTCGGCGCGGTCCGCGAGGTGGGCCGCGAGGTGACGTATCTTGGTAGCGAGCTCGTCCGCACCACGCCGCAGCAAAACCAGGAGGAACGGCTCGAGCTGATCTACGACGCCGTCACCCACTTTTTCAAGCTGTATCGGCCCGACGTGTTGGCGATGGAAGGACAGTATTTTCACCGGCAACGTGAGGTTTCGTTCAAGGTCGGACAAGCGTTCGGCGTGTGTCTGCTGGCTGCCAAACAGCAAGGCGTGAGCGTCGCCGAATACGGCCCCATGCAGGTCAAACAGGCGCTCGTCGGAACGGGCCGCGCCGGAAAAGCGCAGGTCAGCTATATGGTGCGGGCGCTGTTAAGCCTCCGCGAAACGCCCCAAAGTCACCACGTCGCCGACGCGCTGGCGCTGGCGCTGACGCACCTCAGCGCGCGGCAGCTGCAAGCGTTGCGCTAGGGTTCGGTATTTTCTCTGTCGACGCCGTTTTTTAGCAGCAAGTGGCTTGTGGCATGTCGGTTCGTGTCTACACGCCATTCGCCACACCCCCTCCAGAAAAGCCCGGATTAGACCACTTGAAAAGTCGACGGGACTTGAAAGACGAGTGGGACGGCCTTGAAACCGTCCCACTGTCGTCTGCCCGAATCTCGGTCGCTGTTTTAGCCGCCCGTGGTTTTAGTTACCCGTGGTGCTGATACGCCTGACCTGACCGCCGCCCGAATAGGTCGTGTAGTAGAGCGAGCCCTCGTCTCGACCCTTGCCGAAGACCATGTGAACGATGCTGTACGGCCCCAGGTTGTCGACGAAAGTGCTCGCGGTGTAGCCGCCGCCGCTCTCGGTCAGCTTGAAGATTTTGCCGCAAACGAAATCGTTGAACAGGTAACTGCCCGTAAACGAAGCGGGCCAGACCCCGTTAGGTACGAACGCGCTCCCGGCGATAGAGCGGCACCCGGAGAACTGGCCACTCGAGTTGTGCGCGTAGTCGAATACCGGGTCGGTAAGACCGGCGGGCGGATCTTCACAAGCGACGCTCGAGCCCGTGTTGCACGAGCCTTCGCGGAGGTTCCAGCCGTAATCTGCGCCAGCTTTGGCGAAGTCGATCTCTTCGCGGGCGTTCTGGCCCACGTCGTTGATAAAGACTTTTGTACCGCTCGCGTTCGGGTCTACCGCGATGCGGAAGGGGTTGCGGAGGCCGAGCGAAAAGACCTCGCGGCAGCTCTGACCGGGGCGTGCGCCGCCCAATTTGTTACACGCTACGCTGCCCGGGTCGGTAACGAAGGGATTTGTAGCCGGAGCGTTGCCGTTTCGGTCAATCCGCAAAATCTTGCCGACGAGCGTGTGTTTGCTCCGCGCGGCGTCGTTGACCCCTTTACAACCGCTGTTGCGTTCATAGTCGCAGCCACCGTCGCCGACGCTGACGTAGAGAAAGCCGTCTTTGCCGAACTGCAAATCGCCGCCGTTATGGTTGCCGTTGGGCGAAGGGATACTCTCGAGCAGCACTACCTGGCTCCCCCGAACGACGGTATTACGCGGCGACAGGGTAAAGCGCGCCACCCGGTTGACCGGGCTACGGTTCGTATTCGTTATGCACGTACCGAACTTGTTCCAAGTGTAGTAGAGGTAGATAAAGCTGTTCTGCTCGAAATTGGGATCGAAGGCCGCGCCGAGCAGCCCGCGCTCGGCGTTGCTGCATATCCTGCGAATACGGAGCGCCAGGCTCTGCTGGTTGTTTTCACGAACAAAAAGTCGTCCGGGCTGATTGGTGATGAGCAGTTTTTGACCATCCGGGGAGGGTGCTACCGCCGTAGGCTTGGCGATGTTGAGGACCAAACTGTCGGTAAACCCGTCCGGCAGCGTTGCCTGCACGCCGAGCGTGGCTTCGGGTGGTGTTTGCGCGGGTTCCGGAGTGGAACAACCCGCGAGCAGCAGCGCTAAGCAGAGAGGTAGGAGAGCGAGGCGGGAGCCTGAACGACTGAACATAGATGACCTCTTTTACTGCGTTGAATAGACGTGGTCGACGACAAAGTAACAGAATTTTAGAATATAGTGCCTACAGCGCCGAGCGTGTGATATTTCTTGCTTCTCAGCCGGGCTCGGCACAATGAGCAATGAGCGACAAGAGAGGGTTTTCCCCTTATCGCTCATTGCTCGGTACTCTAAGCTATTCTCGAGCTACTCCACTATGTAAACCAAACAGCCTCAGTTTTAGGCCGGTTTCTTTTTCGCCGGAGCCCTGGTGCTTTTACTCGTACCCCCACTGCGTTTTCGCGTACCCCTACGCCCTGTCGCCTTACCGCTGCCGCTGGCAGGTTTGCTCTCTCTTTTGGTTGCTGTAGTTTTAGAGGCGGTTTTGGCTTTGGGTTTCCGGGTGCTTTTTCGCGTCGAAGCTGCTTTTGAGGACGTTTTTGCCGGGGTCTCTGTGGAACCCTCCGGTGTACCCAGTTTCGTCCAGCTCCCGTCGGCCCGCACCTCGGCGGCGCTGAGCTTGTCTAACGTCGCGGCGAGGCGGTCGATGGTGTCGGGAGCCAGCAGCAGCGCGTAGGCGGCGGGGCGCACCGTTACCTCGAGGTAGCGCGCCACGTCGAAGGTGTCGGCTTCGGGGTCGTAACGGACGTAGCGCAAAACCTCGGGGTCGTCTTTGAGGCGCGTCAGGAGCGCGTCAGCGCCCTCTTCGTAGGCGGGAGCGTAACGCCGGAGCAGCTCGCTCAGCAGGCGCGCGCGCGCCGCGTCGGGCAGACCCGCACCGGCAAAAGTCTGGTGAATAAGGGGCTCGAGCCGCAAAGCTTCGGCGTCTAAGCCAGCGTTCTGAAGCGTCTCTAAAACCAGCGCCACGTAGAGCGTCCCGCTCCCCTCGTCGGTGAGTTTGGTGCTCAGCTCCTCCTCTACAGCCTCACGGTGCGGGGAATCCGGCGCGAGCGTCCCCAGTGACGGCAAGGCTACGAGGTGGATTACCCGTTCACCGAACGTCTCTAAAAGCTGCGCGTCAGGCTGCCCACCCGCGACGCTTACGAAGGCGGCGAGCCGTTCGGGAAGGGCGTTTTGCAGCGTTTTTTGCTGCTTCACGCCACGTTCGCCGCGCAGGGTGCGGATCACCTCGGCGTTCATCACCTCACTAAAGACGTCGTGAACCGGCCCCAGTTGCAAGGCGGTTAGTTCGGCCCCCAGATCGCGCACACCGCGTCCGGCGAGGGCGTCGTGTAGCTTTGTGTAACGCCCGTCGTTATCCTCGATTTCGCTGAAATCGACGAACACCTGATACTTGTACGCTCCCAAAGACAGGGCCAGACCAAGCTCCAGGTCACGGCTGCGGCGCAAAAAGGTGAGGTCTGAAACCTCGTCGCGGAAGGTTACGAAGTCGCGTTCTCCGGCGCGTAGACCGAGTCCCCCCAGCAGCGTACGCTGCGGTTTGTCCGCCTGCGGCGACGCTTCACGAATCCAGCCGTCGACCTGACCGAACTTGTTGTTAAACGTCACCAGAGACGCCTGACCTTCGACCAAGTTCGAGTAGGCGAACACGTCCTCGTCTATCCCGTGCTCGGTGTGAACGTCGTAGAGCTGAAAGTTTTCGACCTCGGCGAACTGGTAGCGGCGGTGCAAGAGCGGAAACACCTCGCGGCGGTGGCGGTCGATAAGCCAGCTGTCGGGCGATTCGTCGAGCTTGGCGCGGCGGTACTCCATGCCGTACTTTTCGGTGTAGCCCTCGACCTGCCCGTGTCCGAACATCGGCAGACCCGGCATGGTCGCCATCATCACCGCGACGCCGAAGTATTTATCGTCTTTGCCGAACTGCGCGACCGCCGTCTCTTCGTCGGGGTTGTTCATAAAGTTGACGAAGCGTTTTAAGATTTCAGGCTCGAACTCCAAGACGTTTTTGATGCTCAGGCGGTACTTGGCGTTGTCCTCGTCTTTGAACATGTGCATAAATGCGCTGTTGTACACGCGGTGCATCCCCAGCGTCCGGACAAAGTACCCCTCCATCATCCAGAACGCTTCGGCTAACAGCAGCGTGTCGGGTACCTCTTGCGCGACTCTATCGACGACCTCGCGCCAGAACTCCTGCGGGATGGCCTGCTCGAAATCCTCGGTCGAAAGGCTGCCGTGCTGCGCGCGCGAGGCGATAGCCCCGCCCGCGCCGGGTTCGGGATACCAAAGCCGCTGTACGTGCTTTTTGGCGAGCGTCATGGCTGCGTCGAAACGGATGATCGGCGACAGGCGCGCTACGTGCAAGATGGTCTGAACGACCGCTTCGCGCGCTTCGGGGTTTAGGTAGTCGATCTGCGCGGTGTCGTTCCACGGCATCGTGGTGCCGTCGTTGCCATGATAGATATATTTGGTGTCGCCGCTCTGCTTATCCTGGCGCTTGAAAACGACCGCTGCGTCCGACGAGTCATAATAGTGATCCTCTAAAAAGATGCCGACGCGCTCATCTTGTGACAGGTCGGGGCCGTTAAAGGTATAGCTCGGGTAAGGCGATTCGTCGAGCTGCAAAAACCATTCGGGGTGTTCGACAACCCACCGACTGTCGATACCCAAATGATTCGGAACCATATCCGACATTAGACGAATCCCGCGCTGCCACGCCCGCACTTTCAGCGTTTCAAACGCCTCAAAGCCGCCTAAGTCGTTTGCAATCACATAGTCGTAAAGCGAATACGCCGACGCCACCGCGTCCGGGTTGCCGCGCAAGTTTTTAATCGTTTTCGAGGCTTTCGAGCGTTCCCAGAGACCGATCAGCCAGATTCCGGTAAAACCCCGGCGGGCGAGTTCGTCGAGTTCCTCATCAGGAATCTCGTCCAAGCGGTTGATGTCGCGCCTGTACTGTTTGGAAAGCTGCCCCAGCCAGACAAAGGTGCTTTTGGCGAGCATGACCACGCGCGGCATCCACGATGAATCTTGCGAAAACGCCTCGTACTCGTCGGGGACGAAACCGCCGCTGCGGTTTTGAGCGCGCTGCGCCGCCGCCGGGTCGAGCACGTGCGCCGGGCCGGGGCCACCGCCGAAGGTGGGTTTCCCTTCCTCACGGAGCGTGTCGCCTGCGACGAGCAGCTCGGTAAAGAGCGCGTCGATCTCCGGCAGCTCGAACGCGAGCGTTCCGAGACGGGCGCGCAGGCCGCCGAGTTGCCCCTCGAGCGACGTCGGTGAAGCGTCTAGAGGCGCGCGCAGCAGCGCGAAAAGTTTTTGCCCGGCCTCGCCCGCGTCGGGTTCACCAGAGAAAAACGCCTCGAGCCCCGCCATCACCGCGGCGTAGTGCGTCTCTTTGAGGTCGCCGTCGTCGAACAGGTCGCGGAGCCGCCCCAGTGCCGGGTTGAGGTTGGCGAAGTGCAAGAGCAGCAGGCCCTCGAGCGCCACCTGCCGGTTCGGAACGCCTTCGGCGTCGCCGGTCAGGTACACGTCGGGTGTAACGACGCCCTCAGCCACGAGTTTGGGCGGAAACAGCGCCACGTAGCGCGTCAGAGTTCCCTCCAACTCACTACGGCCGAGCTGGGTCTCGAGCTGCGTGTAGGCGCGGGTTACGGCGTCCGCGCCCGTAGCGGTGAGGTAGCCCGCGATGATCAGCCGGAGCATCTCCTGAACGAGCGCCGCCGCGTAGAGTTCACCCGCGCGTACCGAAGACTCCGGAGCTTGCTCGGCGTTGCGGACCTGGTTGATATTTAGGGCGAGCGTCTGCGCCGCGGGGTAGTCTGCCACCTGAAGTTGACCCTGCTCGGCGCGCACCTCATCTGCGAAACCGTAGCGGTTTTGAGCGCGCGCGCGTAGCGGCAGCGCGGGGACGCCCCGCGAGCGGCTGAAATAGTAGTTCATATCGTCCTCTCCGGCACCTGAGCGGCGCTCGAAACAGCGGCTTTGCAGCCCGTCTAAACGTGTCTGAAGCTTAGCACGCACCTCCGAAGCGGCAGCCGTAACGGGTCTTTGTAGGGCTTACGCATATGGCACGACTTGAAAAGTAGAGGTGTTTCTCGGCTTTTGGTTTCGTTGTCGACCTCGACTTAGCTTCAGCTTTGCTCAAGTAGGTGACGCTTTCCAGAAAAAAACGGAAGGCGGTGACTTTCCAGCTGGTGTTGAGGTGCTCGGAACTGTGCAAATAATCTATGCAAACAATCTGTATGCGTACGCCCTCGGGTTTCTTCGGCTACTCGTCTCCGACTCGAGCCCCTGCTACGCCGACGCGTCCGAGCTTACGACTTTGTACCCGAAACGGTTTTGTTTTTGTGCCTTGTCTCTTCAGTTTGCGTTTCGTTTGCACCTTTCTATCAGTCCAAACCTCCCCGCCAAACCCACCCTGCCCGGGTCTGCGCCGCACTCCGCACAAGACCTTCGCAGCCCCGCACGGGCCGGGTATAGTGAACGTCATGTCCCCATCAGCTCCCCCCAAAGACCTGCCCAAAACGTGGTCTCGGGCGCTTGTTTTAAGCGTCAGGCCGAACGTCGACGACGGACGGTTTACGATCAAGCGTGTCACCGGCGAAAACGTCGTGGTCAGCGCCGATATCGTTGCGGACGGTCACGATACCCTCGCCGCCGAGCTGCTTTACGGCCTTGCCGGAGACGCCGAAGAGAGCGTGAGGTTGTCGTTTAGCGGCAACGACGTGTACGAAGGCAGCTTTACCGTCGGTGAGGTCGGCGTGTGGAGCTACCGGGTACGCGCCTGGGTCGACGGATTTGCGACCTGGCAGGCGGTCTTCAGGCGGCGCGTCGAGACCGGCAGCCCTGAAGCCGAGCTGAAAAGTGAACTACTCGAGGGCGCGGACATCCTCAAAAAGGCTCACAAAAAGGCCAAAGGGGACGACAAAAAGGCGCTGAAAACGTTTATCACCCGGTTCGAGGCGGGCGAAGCGGAGGCCGCGTTGGAGGACGACGTAACGCGCCTCGCCCGTGACTACGACCCGCGCGACGGGGCCGCCGAGAGCGAACCTTTGGGGGTTCTCGTCGAACGTCCACTGGCGCAGTTTTCATCGTGGTATTCGTTTTTTCCGCGTTCACTCGGTAAGGGCGGCGAGCACGGAACGCTCGACGACGCCGCCGAGCACCTGGATTACATCAAGGAGATGGGTTTCGATATCGCCTATCTGACGCCGATTCACCCCATCGGCAAAAGTTTTCGCAAAGGTAAAGACAACGCGCCTACCGCCGAAGAGGATGAACCCGGCAGTCCCTACGCCATCGGCAGCGAAGACGGCGGCCTCACCGAGGTCCACCCCGAACTGGGCGGAATGCCCGCGTTCGAGCGGTTTATGGCGGCGGCCGCCGAAAAGCATATCGAAGTTGCGCTCGACGTTGCGCTTAACGCCTCCCCCGACCACCCCTGGGTCAAGGAGCACCCCGACTGGTTTCGGCAACGCTCCGACGGGTCGATTCGCTACGCCGAAAACCCGCCCAAAAAGTATCAGGACATCTACCCGTTCGACCTCGAGAGTGCCGACTGGCAAAACCTCTGGACGGCGCTCAGAGACGTTTTCGGGTTTTGGGCCGCCAAGGGTGTGCGCGTCTTCCGGGTCGACAACCCGCACACCAAGGCGCTGCCGTTTTGGGAGTGGTGCATCGCCTCACTGCGCGAAGACTACCCCGACCTGGTGATCCTTTCCGAAGCGTTTACCCGCCCCAAACAGATGTACGCTTTGGCCAAACTGGGATTTTCGCAGTCGTACACCTACTTTACCTGGCGCTACGACAAAAACGAGTTTACCGAGTACCTGCGTGAACTTTGCCAAACCGAGGTGGTGGACTTTTACCGCCCCAACTTCTGGCCCAACACGCACGACATCTTGCCGCCCTATCTGCGGAGCCGCGCGACCTTTCAGGCGCGTCTGGTGATGGCCGCCACCATGTCGTCGTCTTACGGGATTTACGGTCCCGTTTTCGAGCTGATGGATAACGTCCCTCACGAACTCCGCGAAGAGAACAAAAACAATGAGAAGTACGAGCTTAAAAACTGGAACTTCAGCGACCCCGACTCGCTTAAACCGCTGATTACGCAGGTTAATAAGGTTCGCCTCGAGAACCCCGCCCTACGTAACAACCGCAGCCTGCTCGTGCACAGCGTCGACAACGATCAGCTGTTGGCCTATTCCAAACGCGACGGCGACAACCGTATCTTGTGCGTGGTCAGTTTCGACGATACGTATACCCAGTCGGGGTTTGTCGAGCTCGATTTGGGCGCACTCGAGCTGCCCCAAGACGAACCGTACAGCGTGCAAGACCTTCTTACCGGCGAGCACTATACCTGGAGAGGCTCACGCAACTACGTCGAGCTGAACCCGCACGGGCTTCCCGCCCACATCTTCCGGCTTTCGGGCCGCAGCGACCAGCACGCCGCGCAGCAGCGCGCGATCTAAAGGACTTAGATGGATATTGATCTCCAATCAGAACAAGCCACGAGCGTACAAACGGGCGTTCAAGCCGCCCCCTCACAAGTTGACAACGATCCGCTGTGGTACAAAGACGCGCTTATCTACCAGATTCACGTGCGTTCGTTTTACGACTCGAACGGCGACGGTTACGGGGACTTTCGGGGACTGCTCGAGAAGCTCCCCTACCTTGAAGAACTCGGCGTCAACACGCTCTGGCTGCTGCCTTTTTACGAGTCACCGCTCCGTGACGACGGTTACGATATCGCCGACTACTGGAGCATCTTGCCGGTTC